>Ga0008836_100073_pt1 | contig 100757 bp, 98 predicted proteins | sample HotLakConsUCCR28_FD_62214 | JGI IMG/M metagenome (GOLD analysis project Ga0008836, IMG submission 62214) | Hypersaline microbial mat communities from Hot Lake, Washington, USA - Hot Lake Consortium UCC-R28 (Hybrid Assembly) ... | reverse complement strand
CCCCACTCAGGCTCCTCGTCATCATCACCTCCTGGCAAATCACCAGCAGCAGTGAATCAGACAAGGCCGGCCACGTGAATCCTCAAACCGACTCTGCGTTCATCGAAGATGCTCTAGGCGCCCTCACTCCATCAAGCCATGCCGGCGCATCTTGTTGTAGAGGGTCTTGCGCGAGATGCCGAGGAACGCGGCGGTCTTGCCGCGGCGGAACCTGTTGCGACGGAGCGCGTCGACGATCCAGTCCTTCTCTTCCATCGGGGGCTGGGCGACCGTGTCCCGCTTGCGGTCCTCGATGGCCAGCGCCACTTCGGCCGCGCCGATGAGGCGCGACTCGCTCGCCACCGCGGCCCGTTCCACCACGCGGCGCAGCTCACGTGTATTGTCCGGCCAGGAATGGGCAAACAGTGTGCGGATTCCGTCGGCGGAAATCTCCAGAGGCGCCGCATTGCGGCTCACGCCGACGGCCTCGAGCACCAGGCGCGCATAGGATGGAATGTCCTCCGGTCGGTCGCGCAAGGCGGGCACGTCGATCCGCGAGGCTCCGAAATGATGCTGGAGTTCCGGCACGAGCCCGCCTGCCGGGCGCGCGGGCGGTGTCATGATGGCCACGAGACGCGCCTGCGCCTGCACGGGCCGTTCGCCCCCCACCCTCTCGAATTGCCCGCGTTCCAGGAGATCGGCCAACCGCCTCTGCGCGCCGTGGCTCAGATGATCGGCGTCCTCCACGATGATCGTCGCGTTTGCGGTTTCCATCGCGCCGCTGCGGCGTACGCGCCCGAATGCGGGCTCGGCCCCGAAGAGAAATTCCTCGTGATCGCCATCGCCGGTGCGCGCATTGAGCACGATCGCCGGACCGCGTCTCTTGCCGAGCGCGTGGATGGAGCGCGCAAGCGTCGTGCGGCCGAGCCCGCGTTCCCCGACGATCAGCACGGGCAGGCTGGTGCCGGCCAGGCGCACGACCTGTTCAAGCATGGTACGGATCGCGTCGGACTGGCCCGCCACGCCGGCCAGGCGGGCCGCATGGGCGATCTCCTTGCTCAGCGCCTGATCGGCCTCGCGCAGCACGCTGATGGCCTTGAAGGCGGAGGTCACCTGCATCACCGAGAGTTCCAGCGGCAGCCGGTCGAGCGTCGATCCGCCGACATAGCCGTCCGCCTTGGCGTCGCGGCAGACCCTGTACATGTCGTCCGGATTGACGATCGGGCCGCCCTCCACCAGGCAGATGGTCTCGGGCCGCACCTGCCGTATCTGGTGGATGATGCGCCGCGCACGGTCGGCCGCTTCCTCGATGGTGAAGCTTTGTGCCACCCCCCGCGAGCCGCCCGCATTCCAGCCAAAATTGACGCAGATCACGTCGACTTCCGCCTCGAGCACCTGCCGGATTTCGTCTCGCGACTTGGCGTAGCCGAAAGCGACGAGACCGCGTTTCTTGGCCTGCCGCAGCATCTCGACCTCGCGGGCATAACCGATGCCGGCCTCCTCCAGCGCCTTGCGGAAGCTGCCGTCGTAATGGGTCGCGGTCGGGAAGTTGGCCACCCCGTGATAACCGGCATCCGCCACCTCGCCCATGAAGGCGGAGAGATCGATCTGCGGGTTGAAGGAACAGGCCCCGAAAAAGACCGGTATCGAAACCTGGTCGAGGATTTCACGGCGCGCAAAGGTGTCGGTGAAGCGGTTGGAATCATCCAGCGGCAGCATCGCGGCGATGGAAGCCGCCCCCATCACCCGATAGCGGCCCGCATTCAGCGCCAGCAGGAAGTCGGCGCCGCCCCGTTCGGCCGCTTCCGCCGTCATGCCGACGCCGATGGCGGCACCCACCAGCGGTTCGTCGCCGGTCAGCCGTCCTTTCGCGATTTCCTGAAGCAGCTTCATGGCAGCACAGAATGCCGCGCCGTTTGAAGCCCCGCAAGGACCTGCGTCTTCCGCGAAGACGGACCCGGCAGCACATGCGGTGCCGGGAAACCCGGCGTGCCGCTATTTTCTACATGGCTGTTCCTGGCGCAGTCTCTCGGCGTGGCGTGATCGCTGGCTATCGGGCCTCTACGTGAGCCGTTCGGCGACCCGCCGCATGTGATCGGCCGTCGTGGCATCGTCGAAATAGGTCCCGAAGCCGCCATATTGGTCATCGACATGTCTCAGCAGCGATTGAATGGTAGCGGGCTCGCAGGCCAGCAATCTCGTCGCCACCTCGTCGGCCAGGCCGCGGGCAATCGCCTGTTCTCTCAAACGATCGAGCAGGGGTGTGGCGACGCTGCCCGTCAGCGTATAGTCCGCAGCGATCTGATCGTGGTCGACTCCGGCCAGCGACAGAAGCATGGCCGCCACCAGGCCGGTTCGATCCTTGCCCGCGCTGCAGTTGAACATGACGATGCCCTCATCGGCATCGGCGACCGCCGCGAGCACGAGACCCATCGCCCCGCGGCAGCGGTCCGCTGCATCGACATAACGGGCAGCCAGATCGAACGTCCCCGAGTCTTTGGTCAACATGTCGACCGGCGCCAGTTCCGAAAAGAGGGGAATGTGGTTGTAGTCGACCTCCTGATGGCCGGCGAACGGGCTCGGCTGATGCTCGAGTTCCACCTGGCTGCGCAGATCGATCACCGTCTTCAGCCCCATGTCGAGAAGGTGCTGGATGTCGTTTTCCGTCAGGCCGTGAAGACCGTCCGCACGCAAGACAGAGCGCCAGCGCGTGACCCCGCCGGCATTCGTCGTATACCCGCCAAGATCGCGGACGTTGAAGGCGCCTTCCAGGCGGATGTGGCGGTCAAATGTAGCGTTCATCAACGGATACCTGATTTCATGAAGGATTCGACGATCTGCCGCTGCAAGAGCAGATAGAGCAAGAGGATCGGCAGCGAAGCGAGAGTGGCGGCAGCCATCAGCAATCCCCAGTCATTGCCCTCCTGGGTCATGAAGAACTGCAGGCCGATCTGCACGACGGAATTCTCCATCCGCCGGATCAGCAAAAGCGGCCAGAAATAGTCGTTCCAGGCCGAGATGAAACACAGAATTCCGATCGAAGCGATCGGCGCGCGCAGATTGGGGATGACCACCTCGACCAGGGTCCGAAGGCTGGAGGCGCCATCCATCCGTGCGGCTTCCACCACCTCACGAGGGAACCCGCGCATGGCATTGTAGAGCACCAGGACCGCAATTGCCGCCGCCGCGTTGGGGATGACGAGGCCGGCAAGGCTGTCGAGCAGACCGAGCCGCGTCGCCAGCACGTAGTTCGGGATCATGACGACCTGGAAAGGCACCAGCCAGGACAGCGCGATCAGCGAATGGGCGATCCGCCCGCCCGGAAAGCGCCACCGTACCAGTGCCCAGGCCGCCAGCAGACCCGTGACAACCTGAGCGATTGCGGTCGCGCCTGCCATGACGAGAGTGTTCCAGATTATCTGGAAGATCGGCATCGCATCCATGACGGCGCGGTAGTTGTCGAGCGTCGGAGCGGTTGGGAAGAGCCCCGTGGAGAACACGCTGTTGGCCGGTCGAAAGGACGTCTGGACCATCCAGTAAACGGGAAAGATCGCCAGAAGCGACAGCGTGATCATCACGCCGTGGGCGAGATAGCGAGTGTTTCGTGCATCATTCGTCATAGACGGCAAGCCTCCGCATAAGGGCCAGGCAGACCAGCGCAATGACCCCGAACACGACGAAGACGAGCATGCCCGCAGCCGTGCTCCAGCCGGCGGCCATCGTCTTGAAGCCGTATTCCCACATGACGTAGTAGACGTTGGTGGTGGAGCGGAGCGGCCCGCCGCCGGTCAGCGCGTTGATATAGACGAAGCTCCACTGCGCCCCGAACAGGATGGTCATCATGGTCAACAGAAGGATGGTTGGCGAAAGCAGCGGCAGGCGAATGTCGCGCACGATCTGCCAGCGGTTCGCGCCATCCATCCGCGCCGCCTCGACATAGCTCGGATTGATCGCGCTGTCGGCGGCCGCAAAGAGCAGCGTGGAAAAGCCCATCAGCTTCCATCCGGTGATCCAGACAAGCGTCCAGAGCGCCACATCCGGATCGCGCAGGAAGCCGACCGTCTCGAAGCCCAGCGCGCTCAGCCAGGCGTTCACCAGCCCGTGGTCCTCGTTGAGAAGCCACCGCCACAGGATGGCGGCGACGATCGGTGCGACGATCATCGGGACGAAGATCAGCGCGCGATAGAGGTTGCGCAGCGGTCCGCTCAGTCCGCCCGTCAGAATCGCGACAGCGAGCGGAATGCCGACCGACAAGGGCAGGAGCCCGATCGTGTAGAGGATCGTGTTCTTCACCGCCGCCTGCATGTCGGGCAGGCCGAGCAGGTTGCGGTAATTGTCCAGACCGACGAAGAGCGCCTGGGACCTTGGCAACATGTTCCACTGGTAGAAGGACAACTCGAAGGCCTGCAGCAAAGGCAGGTACGTCCACACCAGCACCACGGCCATGGCCGGAGCCAGATAGAGCCAGGGTTCGACATGGCTGAACCGCAGTCGCGGAAGCGTCCGGGGGATCGTCTGCTGGGCGGTGATTGCGGTGTCGGTCATGACGATCTTCAATGAGGTGGGCGCCGGGCCTTTTTGGCCCGGCGCTGAAGGGTCTACTGGTCGGACGGCATCAGGGGCTGTGCGAGTTCCTGGGCAGCGCGCAGCACTTCATGAGGATCGCCATCGCCGAACACGGCCTCGGTCATGGCTTCCTTCATCATGTTCTCGACCTGGCGATAGTTCGGGCCGGGGAAGGCAACGTTCGCGGTGAGCCTGTCGAGCTGCTCGATATTGGCCTGGAAATTCGGGTTTTCCGCGAGCCAGCCCTTGAGGTACTGCTCACTCTCGATCGCCTCCGGACGAAGCGGCAGGTAGCCGATCTGGGAGGTGATGGTCGTGTAGGCCTCGTTGGAGGTCAGGAACTTCATCAGCTCCCAGGCCGCACGCTGCTTCACCGGATCTTCGGAAAACATGAAGATGGCCGAGCCCGAGTTGGTGGGCGCGGTCGGCTTGTCACCGAAGGAGGGCATCGGTGCCAGGCCGAGCTCGAAATTGCCCTCGGCGGCCTGCTCGAAGCGGCTGAGCACGGCGGAGGTGAACAGGAACATGCCGAGATTGCCCGACTGGAACGTGTCCATATGGGCGGCGACGTCGATGCGCGCATGCGCGCCGCTGTCCATCAGGTCGCGCAGCATGGCTACAGCGTCGGCCTGGTCCTGGTCAGCGAATGTCAGACGGTTGCCGTCGCGGACCTTGCCGCCATTCGACATCACGATGGACTGATAGACGAAGGTGCCGTCGATCGGTCCATAGGCACCGGGGAAGAAGCCGTGCTTGCCGGTGTTCTCGGCGATCGCGATGCCGGCTTCCTTGACCTCGGCCCAGGTGCGGGGAGGCTGTTCGGGATCGAGACCTGCCTCGCGGAAGAGGTCGCGGTTGATGAACATGACCGGGGTCGAGAAGACATAGGCCAGGCCGTAGGTCTTGCCGTTCACTTCGCCGAGCGCGAGGCCGTTGGGGACAAAGCCTTCGGCATGGGCGGCCAGTTCCTCGCCCGCCACGTCCTCGAGCGGCTGTGCGCCAAGCTGCTCCGCGGCATAGATCAGGTCGCGGAAGACGAGCTGGGCGACGCCCACATCCTGTCCGGCGACCATGTCGGCCTGGACGCGGCTCAGGACCTCGTTCGAAGGAACGGCGATCGGCTCGACCGTCACCATCGGGTTGGCTTCCTCGAAGGCAGCGATCAGTTCGAGCGTTGCGTCGCGGCCGAGGCCGGCAGAGGCGAGATTGTAGTTGTAAAAGGAGATGGTGACGGGCTCATCGATGCTGTCGGCCATCTGTGCGTTGGCGCCCGTCAGTGCGCCCGCGAGGACGAGGCTCGTCGTCAGTGCGAGGGTCAGAAACTGTCTGCGGATCATGGTGTAGGTCCTTTCGTGAGAGAGATTATTCCGCGGCTGTCCGCACGGGCACGGCACGCTGCCGAAGCAATTCCAGCGGGTAGACGTTGAGTTCGGCGCGGTCGCTCGGCAGTGGAATGAATGCCACGGTGAGGCCGCTTCGCCGGATGGTTCCGAGCGCGAAGGACGAACCGCGCACCATGCGCAGCACGTCCGGCTTCAGAATGTCGCTGGCGGCGTGTTGGCCGGTACCCACCACGACCGGGATGCCGTGCCAGTTCGAGACCCTGTCATGATGGATGTGACCGCTGAGGATGCCGATAACGTTGCGTCCCTTGAGCATCTCCGCGAGGCGGACGGTGTCGTCGTAGACGATGGTTCGCCAGTGAGCCGAGTCGGGGCCGTCTCCGAGTGCCGGCGGATGGTGGGAAACGATGAGCTTGGGCAGGTCGGCGTGGCGGTCCAGCGCTTCGGCGAGCCAGTCGAACTGCTCGGCCTCGATGCTTCCGCCGATGAAGCCGGGCGTGCTGGAATCGAGCGTGATGACATGGATGCCGTCGATCACCTGGTCATGGAAATAGGGCGCTTCCAGATCGTCCTCGCGCTCGAGCATCCCCTGGTAGAAGCCTTCCCGTGTGTCGTGATTTCCGAGCGCGTAGATGACCGGCATGTCCACCGCGGCCATGGCTTGCTTGAGGTGATGGTAGCTCTCAGTGTCGCCGCGGTTCGACAGGTCGCCGCTGGCGATCAGGAAACTCGGGCGCGGCTCGATACTTGCGACCAGCCGGAGGATTTCTTCCAGCGTTTTGCGGGTTTCGCTGAACAGATGGTCGTCCGTCTCGGGATCGCCGATGTGCAGATCCGTCAGATGGACAAAAGTGATTTCTCGCGACATGTCTCAGCTCCAGTTGGCTCTGTATCGATGGCCGGGTTCGGCAGCGGATCGACCCGGCTCCCATCCTCGGTCAGGAAGGCGTGGACGGCTTCGTCGGGTATGGCGATGCCGCAGGGGGCGGGGGGCAGGACAGTTCCCGCCGGCAGGGCAACCGCCACGCCGGTGCCGGCGACCGCGCCATGCAGATGTATCTCGCTGCCCAGATCCTCGATCATCTCCAGCTCGAAAGGCAGGAGGCCGTCCCGACCCGGACCCGTCGAGGGACGGGCTGCGCTCGGCCTGAAAGCGATTTCGATCGAGGCGCCTTGCGGCAGGTCCCAGCGCAGATGCGGCCAGGGCATGCCCCGGTCGGCAAGGACGGCCCGGCCGTCGCCATCGATGATGGCCGGGAGGAAATTCATCGGCGGCGAGCCCAGGAAGTTCGCCACGAAGCGGCTCTTGGGCCGGCGATAGACCTCGGAAGGGCTGCCGACCTGTTCGATCAGGCCCTCGTTCATGACGACCAGAGTGTCGGCCAGGGTCATCGCCTCGACCTGATCGTGGGTCACGAAAACGCTGGTCGTGCGCAGTTCCCGATGCAGCCGCTTGATCTCGAGCCGCATCTGGATGCGCAGCTTGGCATCGAGGTTCGACAGGGGCTCGTCGAAGAGGAAGATGCCGGGCGAGCGCACCATTGCGCGGCCCATGGCAACACGCTGCCTCTGCCCGCCCGAAAGCTCGGAGGGCTTGCGATGCAGAAGCTGCTCCAGGCCGAGCGTGCCGGCGATGCGGCGGACCCGCTCGTCGCGCTCCGCACGCGGCATGCGTGCCACCTTGAGGGCGTAGCCGATGTTCTGCGCCACCGTCATGTGCGGGTAGAGCGCATAGTTCTGAAAGACCATCGCGCAGCCGCGCTTTGCTGGCTCGACGTCATTTACCACGCGTCCGTCGATGGAAATCTCGCCGGCGCTGATGTCTTCGAGACCCGCGATCATGCGCAGGAGGGTCGACTTGCCACAGCCCGACGGCCCGAGGATGACCATGAACGAGCCGTCCTCGACGATCATGTCGATGCCGCGGACCGCGGGGGTGGACCCGTAGAGCTTGTGAACGCTGGAGATGTGTATCGATGCCACGGTGTGATGCCTTGTCGTCGCTTTTCAGCTACCGGGGCATCTCTAGCGCCGCGTCATATACGCTGCGTGACGGTCTTCGAACGCTGTTCGATACTGTGGATAAAGACCCTCGAGGAACGGAGCCTCAGGACGCCCGCCGGAACATCGGCGCCACGACCTCGACAATGCGTGCGATCACCTGCTCGGCATTGGAAAAATCGATCGTATGGGCCGTCAGTATCTCGTTGCGCAGGCGGCTTCGCGTTACCTGCGAGCGGATTCCGAGTGCGCAGCTCATGCGCCAACCGATATCGGCTTCGCTCAGCCAGGGCGCCAGGATCCGGAACTGGTGAATGAACACCTGGTGGTGCTCGATGCCTTCGATCACGGAGCGGTAGGCGCCGGGATCCTGACTGCGCTGGGACATCGAGATGAAATGCGACAAGACGCGGTATTTGGAGTCTGGCTCCAGGCTCCAGCGAACCGACGGGCCGACGAGGGCCGCGATGACGTCTTCGAGAGCCGGCGGGTTTGGTGACGATTTCTGTGCGGCGGCATTGAGCATCGACAGGCGCTCGGCATTGAGCCGCTTGTAGACACGCTCCGCGGTGGCGATTATCAGCCGTTCCTGCGAGCCGAAATGGTAGCTGATGGAAGACGGCGTGGTGCCGGCCATGCTGGCCAGCCTGCGCGCCGTCAACTGGTCGACGCTGTCGACGCGACACAGAAGCTCCTCGCAGGCGTCGAGTAGCCTGATGGAAGTCTGGTTCATGAGAACTGTCCGCCGTTCTGCCGATGGGTGAAGACTACGCCCGGCAAATGGCGTCCGTATGAAGGCCGCTCAGCTGCTTCGTTCAACTCGATGCGGCCTGCCGATCGATGGCGTTCAGCCGTTCCATGTCGTGGATGACCAGTTGCTCGCGACTTCTCACCAGCGGGACGAAGCTGGCGGCCAGGCCGCTCGGCCGAAGCCGGCACAGCGTGAAGCCCGCACCGTCGACAACGCGCAGACCTGAGCGGAAGGTGACATCCACGGCATTGTGAAGTCCCGTACCGATGACCACCGGCACGCCGTGCCAGTGGATCACGCTGTCGAAATGTACATGGCCGGAGAGAATCGCCGCCACGTTGCGCCCGCGGACCGCCTCGGCCAGCCGATCGGTGCTCTCGGGATCGAGGCTGTGCCAGTTCGCCTCGCCTCCATCGAGATGCGGCGGGTGATGGCAGACGACCAGCTTGGGCAGGTCCGGGTGGTTCGACAGGCCATCGGTCAGGAAGGCGATCTGGTCGTCTCCCAGGGCACCGGCGATGCGACCGGGAATGCTGGAATCCAGCACGATGACATGCGCTCCCGCAATCACTTCCTCATGCAGACAGGGGGCTTCCGGTTCACCGGCGCCGTCGAGCATCAAGGACCGGAAGGCCGGCCGCGAATCATGGTTGCCCAGGGCAAAGATCTTCGGCAGTGCAAGCGGTTCGAGCAATCGGGAGAGATGGCGGTAGGCATCGTCTTCGCCATGATTGGCAAGGTCGCCCGCGAAGATGACGAATGCCGGCTTCACCTCCATCGCCGCGATCATCGCGACAGCTTCCTCGAGCGTGGCGGTCGTGTCGGTCAAAAGGCCGGCTTCGGCCGGGGCGCGGTGCGAGACGTGCAGATCGGAAAGCAGCAGGAAGTCGATCGGTTCGCTCATCTTGTTGTCCTTGGTGTCAGGCGGCTTCAAAGAGCGCGCGGGTATATTCGTTTTTCGGGGCGCTCAGGATATCGCGCGCGGTCGCCTGTTCCACGATGCGTCCGGTCTGCATTACCGCGATGCGATCGCACAGGCTGGCGACCACGGCCAGATCGTGGCTGATGAACAGCATGGCGAGGCCGAGTTCCTCCTGCAGGTCCATGAACAGATTGAGCACCTGCGCCTGCACCGAGACATCGAGCGAGGCGACCGGCTCGTCGGCTACGATCAGTTCCGGCTCGGTGACGATGGCGCGGGCGATGGCGACGCGCTGGCGCTGACCGCCGGAAAACTGATGCGGATAGCGTGTAGCCAGATCGGCCGACAGCCCGACCCGTTCCATTGCCGCCAAAGCCTTGTCGTGCCTTTGCGAAGGCTTGAGCGACGGGTCGGCCAGCAAGGGCTCGCCCACACTCCAGCCGACCGTCCTGCGCGGATTGAGCGAACCGAACGGATCCTGGAAGACGATCTGCAGCTTGCGCCGGAGCGCATAGACCCGGTCGTTCGGGATGCGCGCCATGTCTTCGCCGAGAAAGCTGACGCTGCCGGCATCCGGCTTCTCGAAAGCCATGGCCAGGCGCGCCAGCGTGGACTTGCCCGATCCGCTCTCGCCGACAATCCCCACCACTTCGCCAGGTGCGATTTCGAGGCTGACATCGTCCACCGCCGTGAGGTGGCGTGCCGGCTCGAAGAGCTTGCGACGCGGCAGGCGGTATTGCTTCACGACATGGTCGATCTTCAGGAGCGGCTGCATCAGGCGTGTTCCCTCATGACGGTCGCCGACAGCTTTTCGGCCGGCAGATGGCAGCAGACGGCACGGGCCGCATCCATTTCCCGCCGGGCCGGCTGAAGCCGGTGGCAGTCCGGCATTTCGTGGTTGCACCGTCCCGCGAACCGGCAGCCCGCCGGCAAATCCGCGAGGGCGGGAACCACGCCCGGTATCGTCGGCATGCGCTGTCCGCGCTGGCGCAGGCGGTCTAGGCGTGGCCGCGCGCCGACCAGCCCAACCGAATAGGGGTGGCGCGGGTGGTTGAGAATGTCGTCGGTCGGTCCGGTTTCGACGATGTCGCCGCCATACATCACCGCAACCCGCTCGGTCGCGCGCGCGATCGCCGACAGATCGTGGCTGATGAAGACGAGGCCCATGCCTCGCTTGCGCGTCAGCTCCACCAGCAGCGCGATGACGCGCAGCGCGACCTGGGCATCGAGCGCGGTTGTCGGTTCGTCGGCAATCAGGATGGCCGGGTCGCGCGCCAGCGCAAGGGCGATGAGAACGCGTTGGCGCTGTCCACCGGACAGTTGATGCGGGTATTGCGCGGCCTTGGCTTCGGGATCGGGCAGCCCTACTTCCTCGAACAGGGCGAGCACGCGTGCCTGCGCCTGCGCGCGAGACATGCGGGCCACGACGCGCAGCGGCTCGCCCACGATGTCACCACAGCGCCGCAGTGGATTGAGGGCTGAAAGCGGTTCCTGGAAGATCATCCCGATGCGGCTGCCGCGCAGGCGGCGCCACTCTGCCTCGCCGGCACCGGCCATCTCCTGCCCGTCTATGTTGATCGAGCCCGTGACGGCCGCGGTCTCCGGCGACATGCCCATCATCGCCATGGCGAGCGTCGACTTGCCGCTGCCCGATTCGCCGACGATGCCGACGCGCTCGCCGGCAGCGATGCGCAGGCTCGCCGCGCGCACCGCCTGGCGCCCGCCATAACTCACTGTGAGATCGCGCAGCTCCAGCATGGTCTCAGCGCTCCTTCGCCAGTCGCGGATCAGTGATGTCGCGCAACCCGTCACCCAGCATGTTGAAGCCGAGCACCGCGATGGTGATGCAAAGCCCCGGATAGATGGCCAGTTGCGGCGCGAGATAGAGCAGTGTCTGGGCCTGCGACAGCATGCGACCCCAGGAGGGCGTTGGCAGCTGAACGCCCAGCCCCAGATAGGAGAGAGCCGCCTCCACCAGAATGGCGATCGCAAACTCGATCGTCGCCAGCACCGTGATGGCGGGCAAAATGTTCGGGATCACATGGTCGCGCACGATGCCGACCGGCCCGCGCGAGGCGGCGCGGGCGGCCAGGATGAAGTCCTGCGACTGGACCTGCAGCGCGGCGCTGCGCACGACGCGGGTGAAGACCGGTATGTTGATGAACGAGATGGCAATGACGGTGTTGGCCAGCGACGGCCCGAATAGGGCCGCCAGCATCATCGCGAAGAGGATGGCGGGGAAAGCGAGGCTGAAATCGGCCAGCCGCATGATCGCGTCCTCGGTCACGCCGCCGGCGCTGGCGGCCGTCAGGCCGAGCAGCACGCCGATCGAGCCGCCCAGAAGCACGGCTGAAAAGGCGATCAGCATCGAGCTGCGGGCGCCGACCATGAGCTGCGAGAAGATGTCACGGCCCAGATTGTCCGTGCCCAGCCAGAATTCCACGCTGGCGGACTGGAACCGCCTTGCGACGTCGATCTCGGCATAGGGGTGCGGGGTCCAGACCAGCGAGATCGCGGCCACCAGGATGACCAGCCCGGCAAGGCCCGCCCCAATCAGGAAATTGGCTGGATAACGCCGCTTCATCTCGCGGTCCTCAGTTTGGGATCGATGAAGCCGTAGGCAATATCCACGGCGAAGTTCACGATCACCACAATGGCGGCGAAGAGGACAACCAGCGCCTGGACCAGTGGCAGGTCGCGGTTGCTGATCGCCTGGTAGGCCAGCCGCCCCAGCCCTGGCAGCGAGAAGACGTTCTCGATCACGATGGTGCCGGTCAGCACGTTGGCGAACTGCATGCCAACTATCGTGATGATCGGCACCATGGCGTTGGGCAGCATGTGGAGCCACAACACTCGCCCGCGCGACAGGCCGGCCGCGCGCGCCGTGCGCACGAAATCCAGCCGCGAGACTTCAAGCAGCGCCGAGCGCGTCACGCGGGCGAGCACCGCCGCCTGAACGACGGCGAGGGCCAAAGTCGGCAGCACCAGCGCACGCAGGGCGGCGACAGGATCGCCCCAGCCTGGAAAGCCGCCCGGCGGCAGCCAGCGCAGATTGACCGCGAAGACGATGACCAGAAGAATCGACAGCCAGAAGGCAGGGATGGCAATGCCGAGCTGGCTGCCCAGCATGACCAGCCAGTCGGCGGGGCGGCGGTGGCTGGAAGCCGCCAGCACGCCGAGGCCGAGCGCCATGGCAATGGTGAGTGTCATGCCCAGCGCCGCCAGCGACAGCGTCAGCGACATGCGGTCCACAACGAGTTGCGCGACCGGAAGGCGGAAGGAGTAGCTCGTACCGAAATCCCCGACCAGCATGCCGCCGAGCCAGGCCAGGTAGCGCTCGAAGAACGGCCTATCGAGCCCAAGTTGCTGCCGCAGAGCCTCCTGTGCCTGCGGCGTGGAATCGATGCCGAGAATGACCAGGGCCGGGTCGCCGGGCAGCGCGTTCATGATCCAGAAGACCACGAAGGAGACGCCGAGGAGTGTGGCGACGAGCCCGGCACTGCGCCTGAGTAGAAATATTGTCATCTAAATGGAGGAGGGGCCACCGCGATGCGGCGGCCCCCTTGATCCTTAGTCTTCCTGCCAGCGAAGCGGCGCGAGCGGAGACGCCTGAACCGGCGAGGAATTCCGGAAGCCCGTCAGTTCGGTGCGCGAGACGCCCAGACTGGGTAGCTGGAACAGGAAGCCGTGAACGGCCTCCTCCGCCAGAAAGCGCTGCGCCTCGCGGGTCAGTTCGTCGCGCGTGTCAGCATCCGGCTCGGTGCGGATGCGCTCCCACAGGTCGCTGTATTCGGGATTGTCGTAGCCGTAGAAATATTCCGGGCCGCGCGCGAAATTGCCGAGATCGTTGGGCGCGGTGTGGGCGATGATGGTCATGTCGTAGTTGAGCTTCGAATAGACCTCGTCGAGCCAGAAGCTCCATTCGACGTTTTCGACAGTCACCTCGACGCCGGCTTCGGCGAACTGCGACTGGATGATCTCGGCCGAACGCGTCGCATAGGGGAAAGGCGGAACGCGCAGGCTGATCGACAGACCGTCTTCAAGGCCCGCTTCGGCCGAGAGTTCGCGCGCCCGCTCGGCATTGGTGGGATAGGTGTCGGTAAGGTCGACATAAGCGCGGTGATGCGGCGCGTAGAAAGAGCCGATGGGCGTCGCTTGCCCGTACATCGCGCCGTCAATGATCGCCTGGCGGTCGATGAGATGGCTGAGCGCGCGGCGTACACGGATGTCGGTGAAGGGGTCGCGCGAATTGTTGAAGGCGAGGATGACTTCGCCTTCGGTGGTGCCGACATTGACGCTGAAGCGAGGGTCAGCTTCGAACTGGGGCAGCAGTTCGGGTGCCGGAAAGCCTGGAAAGGCATCGATTTCCTCTGCCATCAAAGCTGCCGTGGCGGCTGCTGGATCTGCCATGAAGCGGAAGGTCACGCGCTCCATGGAGACATCGTCGGCATCGCGATGATCTTCGTACTTCTCGAGCACCAGCCGATCACCCCGGTTCCATGAGGCAAAACGGAACGGGCCTGACCCCATCGGCTCGCTGGCATTCGTCTCGATCGCATCGGGATGCATGATGGAGGCCTTGCCGGAAGCCATGTTGAACAGGAAGAAGGCGTCAGGCCGCGACAGCACGATCTCCACGGTCAGCGGATCGATCACGGTCACGCTTTCGATCGGCTCGAAGATGGCACTGGCCGGATTGGCGCTATCTTCGCCCATGGCACGGTCGAAGCTGAACTTGACCGTCTCGGCATCGAGAGCCGAACCATCGTGGAAGGTGACGCCCTCGCGCAGGGTGAAGACGTAGGTCAGGCCATCCTCGGAGATGTCCCAGCTCTCCGCCAGTTGAGGAACGGTCTCGCCGTCTTCCTGCACCAGGGTGAGCTGCTCATAGACATTGGCGGTCATGAGTGTCTCGATCGATGCGGTCGCATCGGTCGTCGGATCGAGCGACGTCGGTTCCTGCTGCAGGCCAATCGAGATTTCGGTCTTGGCCAGCGCCGGTGCGGCCACAATCAATGCCGCGAGCGCGACGGAGGAAAGGGAGAGGTACTTCATATCGGGCAACCCAGTTTCGAGGAGACTGGGGGCATCCATATGCGAGCCCTATGGAGGTTGCATGACAACGCGAAGCTGAGGGCCCCTCCGCGCCGACTCACTCACTTGCCGGGCAACTCGCGGATGATGTCTTTCAGCACCGAAACGAAGACAGCCTGACGGTCCTTGCCGACGACGGCGTTAATGCGCTCGATGTGCAACAGGGCCGCCTTCTCCATGTCGGCGTAAAAGTCCTTTCCGGCTTCGGTGAGGAAACTCGCATAGGTCCGACGGTCGCCCTCGACGCGTTCGCGGCGGATGAGCCCGGCATCCTCCATCGCGCGCAAGGCGTTGGTGACGCTTGACTTGTCCCGCCCCGCTGCCTTGCCCAGCGTCACCTGGGTAATGCCGGGATTGCGACTGATCACCGACAGAAGCGCGAAATCGCCCGGCCTGACGGAGCCAGGTCCGAGCTGCTCGGCAAAGTCGCCATAGGCAGCGTCATAGGCCAGTCGCATGAGGTGGCCGATCGTGGCGCCAAGTATTCCCGGATCGACAGCGGGATCGACCGTCACTGCGACTGGCAGATCGCGGTCCTGCGGCCGCCTTAGAGTGTTCGATTCCGTCATCCGCCTTCTCCGGCTCTGGTGATCACCGGTCCATCCTACTGCTACGTTTCCGACATTCAGCCCTTACCACGGCCCGACGACGTCGCGCGCGCGGCGAAATCTCGCAGCGCGTCGGGATTGGTCGCGAAACCGAGGCCGGGCGTCTCGGGCAGTTTCAGGGTAGCGCTGTTGCGATCCGGCAGGCCGTTGAAAAGCGCCCGGCACATCTCGACGGAGATCAGATGCCATTCAACCAGGCCGCCATTGGCCAGGCCTGCGTGCAGATGCATGTTGTGGAAGGGGAAGGCGCCGCCATTCGCGAGTTCAACATTTCGCGCTTCGGCGAGGGCCGCGACTTTCGCCGCCGCGGTGAAGCCGCCGCATATCACCGCATTGGGCTGAATGACGTCGACCGCCTCGGCGGCGAGCAACTGCTCGAACCGCCACAGCTGGCCTTCGTTCTGGCCAGCGGCAACGCGCATGCCGGTCTGCTGGCGGAAGGCCCTCATCGCCTGGCAGTCATTGTCGCGCAGCGGTTCCTCAAAGAATGAGACCTCGTAGGCCCTGATCCGCCCGGCGAGCCACTGAGCCGAAGACGGGTCGAGGCTGCAATTGGCATCGACATAGATCTCGGCCGCGTCTCCGGCCGCCTCGCGCACACAGCGCACGCGTTCGACATCCTCGGCCAGAATGGCGCGAATGTCCTCGCCATCGTTGCGACGCTTCAGTGCCTGGTGGCCCACCACCATCTTCAGCCGCGTCACCCCCTCGGAGACCAGATGCCGCGCCGCCGCCGCCAACTGGTCGCGATCGAAGGAGCCGAAGCCGAAGGTTACATAGAGCGGCACCGACTCACGCGCCGCGCCGAGCAGCTTCCAGCAGGGCAGACCGGATACCTTGCCCAGAATGTCCCAGAGCGCGAGGTCGACGGCCGAGATGGCGTGGCTGGCATAGCCCGTCTGGCCGCGTGGCGTCAGCATCCAGTAGAGCTGCTCGGAGAGGCGTTCGCGCTGCAGGGCGTTCTTGCCGCGAAGATTGGGCGCGACCAGATCACGGATAATGGAAAGGATCACCTCCTCGTCGGTGATCGCCGTGAAGCCGTGCCCGGTGAGCCCATCCACTGTTTCCACTTCCACCACCACGCAAGAAAGGGCCGTTTCGGCTTCGACCGCACCGATCGAAAGCTTGACCGGAATGTAGGCCGGGTAGGCTCTGACGTCTTGGATGGAAAGATTCATACGGCTCGGCCTCTTTTTGTGGCGGGAAACGGGGCGCTCGAAAGTGATATGGTTGACACTTAGAAGGTTTAACACGAGACTAACCTACTTAAATTCGTGGAGGAACCCCAATGCGTAAATTGCTCGGAGCGCTGATCGCGCTGCCCCTTCTGCTTGCCACCGCACATGCTCAGTCTGACTATCCCACCCAGCCCGTGACCATGGTCGTCGGTTTCCCGGCGGGCGGCGGGATGGACACCATCGCCCGCATCGTCAGTGAACGGGCAGCCCAAGAACTCGGACAGCAGATCGTGGTGGAAAACCGGGCCGGCGCTGGCGGCACTATTGCCGCCGCGCATGCAGCGGGCGCTCGTCCGGACGGCTACACAATCTATCTCGGCGAGACGAGCGCGCTGTACGCCCCGATCGTGCATGGCGATGTCGGCTACGATCCGCTCGAAAGCTTCGTGGCGGTCGCCCATCTGACCAGTGCCCCGCTGGCTCTGGTCGCGCACCCCGACGCTGGCGCAAGCAACATGCAGGAGTTCATGGATCTGGTGCGTGCCAGTCCCGGAGAGTATTTCTACGCCACCTCCGGCATTGCCACCATTCAGCATCTGGCGGTCGAGATCCTGCAGGACATGGCCGATCTCGAGCTCGAGCAGGTCCCCTTCCAGGGCGGCAGCCCGTCGGTCGCGGCCGTCGTGTCGGGCGAAGTGCCGTTCGGCGTGGTCAGCCTGAATGCCGCCGTGGCTCAGGCGGCGGACGAAAACCTGATCATCTTGGGCGTCACCTCGGCAGAACGGGTGGCTGACTTCCCGGATATTCCGGCAATCAGCGAAACAGTGCCAGACTTCGCCGCCACACCCAGCCAGTTCGTGATGGCGCCCGCAGAAACCCCCGAGGCAGCGATACAGGCCCTCTCGGCGGCGATCGGCGCCACCATGAACGATCCAGAAGTGATCGAGCGTCTGTCAGCGATGGGCTTCAACGTCGACTATATGGATGGACCGGCACTGGCTGCCGAACTGCCCGCAATGACGGAACGCTGGACCGCGGCGGCGCAGGCCTCGCAGTAGACGCCGATCCCGGCATCGGGAATATTGCATGGCAGGCCAGCTGCCTGCCATGCTTCATCTGGAGGCTCGGAATGCAGCCTGTCATTGGAATGATCTTGCCGCCGGCATCCGGTGAGATTCCGCTGGAGGCCCATGGTCTCGTTCCCGAAGGCGTCCGGTTCGCGGGCAGAGGCCTGGCACTCGGCGAACTGACAATCGAGGGCTATTCGGCCGTCATTGACCGCACACGCGAACTTGCGAAAGAGCTTCGAGACCGGGAAGGTGCGAATGCGATCGCCCTGATGGGTACCTCGCTGAGCTTCTTCCGCGGCGCCGCCTTCAACGACGAACTTGTTCGTACGATCGAGGACGCGTCAGGCCTTCCCGCGACGACCATGAGCAACGCCATCTGTGACGCGTTGACAGCCGTTGGCGCGCGCCGGCTCGCGGTGGGAACGGCCTATGTCGAAGAGGTCAATCAGCGCCTTTCACAGTTTCTGCATGCACGGGGCTTCGAAGTCTTGTCCATGGAATCGCTCGGCCTGTCCGAGATCCCAGCCATCCACGGCATCACCGAAGACCAGGTCGTCGAACTGGGCAAGCAGGCATATGAAGCAGCGGACGCCCGGGCCGATGCAATCCTGATCTCCTGCGGCGGACTGAAATCGCTCAACCTCGCGCCACGGCTCGAGGCCGCGACCGGGGTTCCCGCCATCGCCAGCGCGACGGCAGGCGTCTGGGCCGCGCTGAGACTGATCGGTATCGAGTGCAGGAACCCCCTGCTCGGCAGTTTGGCAGGCCTGGAGGACGCAGCGGCATGAAAATGGAGACACAAACCGGGGGCCTCGACTGGGCCGACTTCCTGGCCGGTTTGGGCGTCGCTGCGATTTCGGGCGCTTTTGCCTACCTTGCGCTGCATTACGGACTGGGCACCTTGCGCCATGTCGGCGCAGGCTTCTTTTCGTTCGTGCTCGGTGCGCTGGGTATCGCGCTCGGGCTGTTCATCGCCGCGCGTGCGGCGTTCCGGCCCACACGTCAGCACCCGACCCCGCAGGCTCGGTCCTTCGCTTTCATCAGCGCCTCCGTGGTCTGCTTCGCGGTGGCGATCGAGACGGCCGGCCTGTTGGCGACTATCGTCCTGACCACACTCATCGCCTCCTTCGCCGACCGCGCCTCGCGCCCGCACCAGACGCTGCTGCTCGGCGTCGGTCTGGCGGCGGGAATCTGGCTGGTGTTCGTGGTGCTGCTCAGGCAGCCCATACCCGTCTGGCCAAGATTTAACTGATGGACCTTCTGCTCAACCTGCTCGGGGGTTTCTCGCAGGCGCTGACGCCGACCAATCTGATGTATTGCTTCATGGGCGTGGCACTGGGGACGTTCATCGGGGTCCTGCCAGGACTCGGCGCGCTGATCGGCATATCCGTTCTATTGCCGGTCACTTACTATCTGCCACCCGACGCCGCCATCATCATGCTGGCCGGCATCTATTACGGCGGCGAATATGGCGGCTCGATCTCGGCGATTCTCATAAACGTGCCAGGCACGCCATCGAGCGCGGTGACCGCGATCGACGGCAACCAGATGGCCAGGCAGGGCCGCGCGGCTCAGGCGCTGCTGGCGACCGCCGTCGCATCTTTCGTTGGCGGCTCCCTCGGCATCACCCTCATGACTTTATTCTCATCGGCGATCGCCTCCTTCGCGCTCTCCTTCACCTCGTGGGACTATTTCGCGGTCATGCTTCTTGGTCTGGTCGCTTCCGCGTCGGTAGCGACCGGCGCACCCTTGAAGGGGATCGTTGCGGTTATTCTGGGCGTGCTGCTCGGAACGATCGGCACCGATGTCAGCACCGGCGTGCAACGCTACACAATGGGCTATCCTGAACTGATCGGCGGGCTGAGCCTGGTGGCACTCGCGATGGGCTTGTTCGGGATCTCGGAGATGATCTCCTCGGCGGGCCAGTATCTGAGCGCAAGGACGCGACAACGCATACGCATACGCGACATGCTGCCCGAGCGCGCGGAGGTACGCCGCAGCGTGCTGCCCGCCATTCGGGGGTCGTCGCTGGGCTCGCTTCTGGGTGCGCTTCCGGGAGCGGGCGCAACCATCTCTGCCTTCCTTGCCTATGTGCTGGAAAAGCGGTTATCGCCCCGCCCCGAAAGCTTCGGCAAGGGTGCCATCGAGGGCGTGGTGGCTCCCGAATCCGCTAACAACGCCGCCGCTCAGACTGCCTTCATCCCCACATTGACGCTCGGCATCCCCGGGTCGGCGACGATGGCCCTCATCCTCGGCGCGCTGATGATCCACGGCATTCCCCCCGGCCCGCGGCTGATGACCGACAATGCGGACCTCTTCTGGACGCTGGTCGCCAGCTTCTGGATCGGCAACCTGTTCCTCCTGGTGCTCAACATCCCGCTCGTGGGGTTGTGGGTCAGGCTGCTTCAGATCCCCTACCGCTTTCTCTTTCCCTCGATCGTCTGCCTGATCTGCGTCGGGGTCTATGCGATAAACCTGAACGTCACGGACATCTACATCGTACTCGTGATCGGCGCGCTGGGATACGCGATGCGGGTCACGGGCTTTGAGGCTGCGCCCCTTCTCATGGGGTTCATTCTGGGGCCGTTGATGGAAGAGCACCTGCGCCGCGCCCTGCAACTGAGCAGGGGCGATCTCTCAGCAGTCTTCAACAGTCCGGTCAGCACACTCTGTATCGTTCTCACCGTCAGCCTGATCGTGGGGCCATCGCTCAGCAGATATCTCCGAGGGCGCCGAACGCGACTCCAGTAGGAATGTCCTCACGCGGCGCACATAGCTCGATGGAGGATAAGGCGTTTCGAGACTTTCGCCGTCTGCTTGGCGCTTTAGTGCCGCGTCAAGCCTTGGCGGCCACCTAAAGCTTGTTGCCGAGTTCTGACGCCTGGCGCAGCAGGACCGGCAGGTCCTTGTCGCGGAGACCTTCCAGGCTCGACTGGCTGGCAAAGGCCACGATGCTCATCGCGGCATGCGTGATCCCGCGGACATCGACAACGGGGACAGCGATCGTCCTCACGACATTCTGTATGTCGACGAGGTGAGCGAAGCCGTCTTCACGAACCTTTTCGATCGCCGCCATGATTTCATGTCGATCCGGCACCGGGTGGAACGGGATCGGGTGCTGGATGGCCAGTCGGTCGATGCTCTCCAGCACGAAATTGTCTTCCATCGATGCCAGGAGGACACGTCCAGTCGATGACAGCGGGGCTGGAAGACGAGAGCCCACCTTGACCGCAGCCGTTACCACCACATCCACCTCCGAGCGGGCTATGAAAACAGAAAAATTGTCTTCAAGCACCGCAAGGGACACGGACTTGCCTGTCGCATCCCTTGCGGCATCGAGGTGGGGACGCGCCAGGCTCGGCAGCGGCAGATCGGTATAGGCCGAGGCAAGGCGGCTGAGACGGGGCGTCAGCCTGTAATACTTGCCATCGAAGGCAACGAAGCCGAGCTGTTCGAGCGTCCGAAGACAGCGCCGCGCGGTCGCTGGCGATGTGTCCGTCAGGCGCGAGGCTTCGCTGATCGACAGCCGCTGATGGCTGATCGAGAAAACTTCGAGAATGGCGAGCCCTTTCGCCAGGCTGCCCAGCGTCTCGCTGCGCTTCGATATCTCGGTTTTCGCTCCGGGCAGGCTGTCGGCGGTCATGCGTTTCTTCTCGATGGCAAGCACCCTCTCCCATCCTGCAGGCGGCTGGCTAACCTTCCCCGTGCGGTTGTCCTGTCCCTGCCGGCGAGGTCTTCTACGCGGCTCTTGAACTTCAGTTCGTATAGGCATCCCCAAACCCGTGATCAACTGCGGTGCCAGGCACGGTTTCGCGAAAATCGTGGGTCAGACCATCCACCACAGGGCGAACCACGGCACGGCAATCAGCAAGCCGACGCGGATGATGTCGCTGATCAGGAAAGGCACCACACCCTTGAAGGTCTCAAGTATCGGCACGTCCTTGGCGATCGAGTTCACGACATAGACATTCAACCCGATCGGGGGTGTGATCAGGCCCATCTCGACCATGATCAGGGCCAATATCCCGAACCAGATCGCAAAGCCGTCGGGCGAAAGCCCGAAGTCGAGCGTGGCGAGAACCGGGTAGAAGACCGGTACCGTGATGAGGATCATCGACATGGCATCCATGACGAAACCGCCGATGAGATAGATCAGCAGGATGAAGAGCAGGATGATGTAGGGCGACAGGTCGCTGCCCACGATCATGTCGGTCAGGGCGCGCGTGACGCCCGAGACGGCGATGAAGGAGCCATAGAGTTCCGCGGCGATCAGGATGAGGAAGATCATCGCCGTGGTTCTCGCCGTGTCCATCAATGCGGCGTGCATCTTGGAGGCGTCCAGTTCGCCGCGGAGGAAGGCGGCGAGCGCCACGAGAAAGACGCCGATCGCCCCCGCCTCGGTCGGTGTGAAGACGCCTATATAGATGCCGCCGATCACGATGGCGAAAATGGTGCCGATCGGAATCAGGTCGTAGATGATGCGGAAGCGGTCACGAAACGGGACGCGGGGGGCCGCCGGCCCGGCAGCTGGATCGCGCCAGACGATGATCGCGACCGTGGCGATATAGCCGAGCAGGGCAATCAGTCCCGGTACTATTGCTGCAAGGAACATCGCCCCGATCGACTGTTCGACAAGGCTGGCATAGATCACCAGGATGATCGAAGGCGGGATCAGAATGCCCAGCGTTCCGCCGACAGCCAGGGTGCCGGTGGAGAGCGAACCGGCATAGTTGTAGCGCTTCATCTCGGGCAGCGCGACGCCGCCCATGGTCGCCCCGGTCGCCACCGACGAGCCCGATATGGAGCTGAAGGCGCCGCAGCCGAGCAGCGCCGCGATCGCCAGACCGCCGGGCCAATGACCGACCCACGTCCTCACGCCCTCGAACAGCGATCGTCCGAAGCCGCCGTGAAGCGCCACCTGTCCCATGAGCACGAACAGGGGGATGACGGTGAGACCATAGTAGGAAACGCGGCCCCATGGCATGTTGTTGAGCAGGTTGAACAACGCATTCCAGTTGGTGATCAATCCAAAGCCTAGCGCCGCGGTAACAAACATCGCCACCGCCACGTGGACGCGCGCGACGATCAGGCCGATCATCGCAATGAGGAGGATCAGGGCGAGTAAGGAACCGGTCATGTGCTGCTCTGGCTCCTGAACCGTTGCGCATAGTCGAAAATGCGATAGACGGACACGACGACCAGCAGGCCCATGGCGAATGTGGCGGGGATGTAGGCCCACCAGATCGGCATCTGCGTGTACATGTAGGACTGGCCGTCGGCCATGCGTCGCAGCCCTCCCATGACGAAGCGCCAGGTCAGCAGTCCCGCGGTCGCCAGGAACAGCAGTTCGGCGATCATGTTGAGCAGCTGCTTCCAGCGATCGCCCAGATTGTCCGTGAAGAAGGAGGCCTTGATGTTGCCTGACGCCATCTCGCAATAGGGAAAGAAGAACAGGATGGCGATCCCGCAGCCGATCCCGACGATCTCGTAGTCGCCGGGTACGGGCATGCGGAACAGGTAGCGGCCAGCCACGCTGGCGGTGGTCATCAGGACCACCGCCAACAGGATGAAGCCGCCCAGCAGAGCCAGGCCGGCCGAGGCCTTGTACAGCAGCAGACCGAAGCCCGATGCCGGCGCAAGTTCGTCCTGATCGTGCTGAGACGCCATGAGGTTCTACTGCTGCCCGTCTTCGTATTTCTCGATCAGAGCACGCGCTTCGTCGAGCATCTCCTGTCCGGGAAGACCCCGCGCATCCATGTCGGCGACCCAGCTGTCGAGAACCGGCTGCGCGGCTTCGTGCCAGGCGGCCAGCTCATCCTCGCTCGGCTCGATGATCTCCACGCCGGCCTCGATGGCCCGGTCACGTCCATCGGCCTCGTCCTGGTCCCAAAGGACACCTGCCTGCTTGACCAGGTCCATGCCGCTATTGTCTTCGAGAACCTGCTGCAGGTCGTCGGGCAGCGAATCGAAAGTGCCCTTGTTCATGAACAGCACGAAGGTCGACGCCAGGATGCGCAGATCAGTCGAATAGCCGGTGACCTCGTAGAGCCGCGTCGGACCCATGATGGTCCATGGAAGTAGCGCCCCTTCCATCACGTTGCGCTGCAGGGCCTCATAGACCTGCGGCACAGGCATGCCGACGGGTACGGCGCCGAATTCTTCCAGAGCGGCCAGTCCGATCGCCGAGGGCGCCCGGATCCGCAATCCCTCCATCTCGTCGACGGTGCGAACCGGCGTACTGACCGTGTGCAATCCGCCAGGTGCCGTCACGTGGAGGGCAAGGACCTTCACGTCGGACCATTCGTCCTGAAGGTACATGTCATGGAATTCCATCAGCGCGGGTGCGGTTGCGGTCGCCGAACCGGCAATGAATGGCAGCTCGAACACTTCCGTGATCGGGAACAGTCCCGAGGAATAGCCGGGCAGCGTCCAGCCGATATCGGCCACGCCATCGCGAACCTGCGAATAGACGTCCGAAGCCGACCCGCCCATCTGGAGCGCCGGGAAGATGTCGATCTGGAGCCGGCCGTCCGAGGCCTCGGCGATCCGTTCGGCCCAGGGCTGCAGGAACAGACGGTGACCGATCGCCTGCGGCGAAAGGTGATGCGTCAGGTTCAGGGTAAATTCCTGCGCGTGGACCGAAGTCGTGGCCAATGCACCAGCGATTAGCGGGATGGCCAGCCGGGTCAGTCTCGTGGTCAAGTTTTTCATCAATTTTCCTCCCTAGTTCTGATTGTTGGACGTCGCGCTAGGTCCGCTGCACAACCGCAGCCGCTTCCTTTTCGACATCGTAGTCGTAAAGCCATTTGCGGAATTTCGCCGAATTGGCGATTTCTTCGTCGCGCTGCCGAATGTCCTTGTATTCGGAATCGTACCGGCGCCCGTTCTGGCGCGACTCGCGCTGGACGATCGCCGTCCGCTCGCGACGAAACTCTTCGTAGGCGCGCAGTGCCTGAGGCGCGCTGCCCCGATCCTTGCCGGCCAGGAAGCAGGCCAGCGCGACGCCATCCTCGATGCCCTGATTTGCGCCCTGCCCGAGATGCGGGAGCATGGGATGGGCCGCGTCGCCCAGGAGACCGAGGCGCCCCTTCGTCCAGCTTGGCAGCGGCTCGCGATCGTAAAGACCCCACCAGAAGCAGGTTTCGACACGCGACAGCAGGTGTTCGACCCGGGGATCCCAGCCTTTGAACTCGGCCGCCAGTGCGACGGGGTCGCCATGGGCAGACCAGGATTCCGCCGTCTCCTCCGTCGTCGGAACGAAGGCGACGTAGTTGAGCATCGTGTTGGCACGTACCGGGAAGGCCATGAAATGCCGACGCTGCCCCATCCAGACCAGGAAAGCCTTGTCGCGCCAGCTGTCCAGCCGATCGAGCGGCATCAGGCCGCGAAAGGCAACCGAGCCCGAATGAACCGGCTGGGTGGGCTCGGCGATGAACTCCCTGAGAACCGAATGAATGCCATCCGCCGCGATGACGAGGTCGGCGCTCGTGGTCTGCCCATTGGCGAAATACAGGGTCGCATCGTTGTCGGTCTGCTCGAACCCCACACACTGGTGGCCGGTGACCACGGTGCCCTCGGGGAGCTGATCGGCCAGGATCGACAGGAGATCGGCACGGTGCATGCCGTAGGTCTGATTCATGTTCGAATCGTGGGTGAGGATCGGCGAGACCACCGTTCCGTCCATGTGGCAATATTCGGACTTACCCGACACATCACCGCCAGCAGACTTCAGCGCCTTCTCCATGCCCATCGCGTAGAGCGGCCGGAGGCTGTTCGGCGTCATGTGGATGCCCGCCCCGACTTCACCCAGCGTGTCGGCTCGCTCGAAGACGCGGACGGATACACCCTTGCGCAGGAGCGCGGCGGCAGCCGCCAGACCGCTAATGCCTCCACCCACGATCGCGACGTTAAACCCGGATTCCATTGTCTGCCTTTTCACATAGCGAAAAAAATTCTCCTAGTGAACAAATCAAAGTTTGTGTTCGTCGTCAACCTGCGGCTTTTTCAGAGGGCTCCGCCAACGCGAACTCCCGCACATCCCGAAAAAAGGATCCGCCCTTCAAAGGGGGCGGGCGATAGGTCCTGCGAGGCATTCCCGCAGGACATTGACCGATGGCGGCTCAAGCGATAACTTCAACCAAACAGTTGATCTGCGGAGGACATCTTGCCGCTTCACGTTTCCGATATCCCCGCAGATCTCATGTCTGGCCTCAGGGACGGGCTGGCCATACCGGCTCATCCCCTTGCTCTGGACGCCGGCCGGCAGATGGACCGGCGCCGCCAGCGCGCGCTAACGCGCTATTATTGCGATGCGGGCGTGGGCGGACTGGCGGTGGGCGTGCACACCACGCAATTCGCCATCCGGGAAGTCGGCCTGTACGAACCCGTTCTGAAAATGGCAGCCGAGACCGCAGCCGCCTGGACCGACCGGCAGCTGGCAATGGTTGCCGGACTGGCGGGGCCGACACCGCAGGCCTCCCGGGAGGCCGAGATCGCGGTCGATCTCGGCTATCACGCCGGGCTGTTGAGCCTGGGCGCAATGCGCGATGCGAGCGAAGACGAGATCATCGAGCATTGCCGCAGCGTGTCCCGGACAATGCCGCTCTTCGGCTTCTATCTCCAGCCGGCCGTCGGCGGCCGGCACCTGCCGCGCTCCTTCTGGAAGCGCTTCTGCGAGATCGAAAACGTCGTCGGCATCAAGATCGCGCCCTTCAACCGCTATCGCACCATCGACGTGGTTCAGGGCCTCGTCGATGCAGGCGCCGAAGACCGCATCACGCTCTACACCGGCAATGACGATCACATCGTGCTGGACCTTCTGGCGCCGTTCATCGCGCAGAGGGGTGGGGAGGCGATCACCGTCAGGATCAAGGGCGGGCTGCTCGGCCACTGGAGCGTCTGGACACGCGCGGCGGTCGAGCTGTTCGAGCGATGCAAGGCGGTCCGCGGAGCCGATGCAGTGTCCAATGACCTGCTGGCCCTCGATTCGCGCGTAACCGCGATGAATGCTGCGGTTTTCGATGTCGAGAACGATTTTCACGGCTGCATCGCCGGATGCCACGAGGTGTTGCGCCGGCAGGGCCTGCTGGAAGGCATCTGGTGTCTCGATCCGGCGGAGGGCATGGGCCGTGGCCAGAGCGAGGCTCTTCAGCGGGTCGAGCGCGACTATGCCGATCTGACCGACAACGCCTTCGTCGCGGCAAATCTTGCCCGCTGGCTCGAGGCTGACTAGACACAGGCGTTTAGAGACGAGATCCCCATGACCGACAAATTCCCGGAATACTTCACGAGCGAGGCAGAGCTGGACGATTTCATGTCCACGCCCGACAGCGCCCTCATTGCAGATCTCGAACAGATCGACGGCGACATCATGGTGGTCGGCGTCGGCGGCAAGATGGGGCCGACGGTCGCCCGGATGGCGATGCGTGCCGCCCCCGACCGCCGGGTGTTCGGCGTGGCCCGGTTTTCCGAGCCGGGGCTCAAGGACTACCTCGAGAGCCACGGCGTCGAGACGATTGCAGCCGATCTGCTCGATCGTGACCAGGTGGCGGCGCTGCCGCGCGCGCGCAACGTCATCTTCATGGCGGGGCGCAAATTCGGCTCGACCGGATCCGAAGAGCTGACCTGGGCGATGAACAGCCACGTGCCCGCGCTGGTCGCAGAACATTTCTCGGCCAGCCGCATCGTCACCTACTCGACGATATGCGTCTATCCCTTCGCGCCCGTCGCCCATGGCGGTTCGCGCGAGGAGGACCCCGTGGCGCCGCCCGGCGAATATGCAATGTCCTGCGTGGCGCGCGAGCGAATCTTCCAGCACTTCTCCAAGCAACTCCAGACGCCGGGTCTGCTGTTCCGTCTCTCCTATGCGATCGACATGCGCTACGGCGTTCTGCACGACCTTGCATCCAAGGTGCTGGCAGGCGAGGAGATCGACGTGTCGATGGGGCATGTCAACGTCATCTGGCAGGGGGACGCCTGCTCCCAGTCTCTGCGCTCGCTTCGCCATGCGGCGGTTCCTGCCCGACCGCTCAATGTGTCCGGCCCGGAAACGGTATCGATCCGCTGGCTGGCGCAGGAATTCGGCAAACGCTTCGACCAGAAGGTGACGATCGTCGGCGAGGAAGCCCCGACGGCCTGGATCGCCAACACGGCCCAGGCCGCAGGCCTCTTCGGCTATCCGCAGGTTCCGCTGGCGCGGCTGATCGACTGGCAGGCAGAGTGGCTCAAGCGCGGGCTTGTCAGCCTCAACAAGGCCACTCATTTCGAGGTCCGGACAGGAACCTACTGATAATGGTGCCGGAGGAGCGCCCGCTTCAGGCCAGAGACATCGAGGGCTGCCTGCGCCTGGTCGCCGAAGCTGGCTGGAACCAGACGGAAAACGACTGGCTGACCATCCTCGAGATCGGCGAAGCCCGCGGACTGTTTCGGCAGGGCCAGCTGATTGCCACCGCCGCGATCGTCCGGCACGGGCCGATCGGCTGGATCTGCATGGTACTGGTCCAGACGACAGAACAACGCCAGGGCCTCGCGACGCATTTGCTGAAATGGGCGGTTCAGCGGCTCGATGAGATCGGCCTTACGCCGGGCCTGGACGCCACGCCGGCGGGCCGCGAAGTCTATTTGAAGCTCGGCTTCGAAGACATTTACGGCGTGACCCGCCTGCAATGCGACAAGCCGCGAACGACCGAACGCAGATTATCCGGCTCGCCGCCCCGCAGCATCGGGCGGGCAGATCTCGAAGCCATATCGCAATTCGACCGCAGGGCATTCGGTGCCGACCGTGGGGCTCTGCTCGCCAGCCTCATCCAGCGCCGGCCAGATCTCGCTTTGGCGACATTGGAGGGCGCCGAGTGCACCGGCTTCGCGCTTGCGCGCGAGGGCCGCAAGGCAACGCAGATCGGACCCGTCGTGGCACGCGATGGGGCGACTGCGCTCGACCTTCTGCAGATTGTGCTGAACAAGGTCGACGGACCCGTTTTCATGGACCTGCTGGATCGCCACGTCGAAGCGAGACGATGGCTTGAAGACCACGGCTTTAAAGCGCAGCGGCCCTTCACGCGCATGTTGCGCGGGCAGGGAAAGCCTTTCGACGACAGCCGTCTGGTCTTGGCGCTGACGGGACCGGAATTCGCCTGACGGCGCCTGCCAATTCTGCCTCTATTCCATGTCCAGCAGCTTGTAGACCCGGCGCGTATAGGCGCCGAAGGCCTCCTCGGTCTTCATCGCGAGGGTGCGCGGGTAGGGCAGGTCGATCGGAAAATACTCGGCCATGCGCGCCGGCCCGGAAGTCAGCACGGCACAGTGAGATCCAAGCAGAACCGCCTCCTGGATGCTGTGGGTGACGAAGATGATGGTCTTGCGGGATTCCTGCCAGATGCGCAGCAATTCCAGATTCATCTTCTCGCGCGTCAACGCGTCGAGGGCGCCGAAGGGTTCGTCCATGAGAACCACCTTCGGATCATGCACGAGGGCGCGCGCGATCGAAGCCCGCTGCTGCATACCGCCTGACAGCTCGTAGGGATAGTGATTGGCAAAGCCGGACAGTCCGACCATGTTCAGGAGGTCCTGGGCGCGCTCGCGGCTGGCCTTCATCGGCAGGCCGAGGATCTCGGCGGGCAGCAGGACATTGTCGATGATCTTGCGCCATTTGAGCAGCAGCGCCTGTTGAAACACCATGCCGACATCACGACCGGGCCGGAACGGCACATTCTCGCTGCCGATGCGGATCGTGCCTTCATCTGCCGTCAGGAGATCGGCGAGGATCTTCAGGACCGTGGTCTTGCCGCAGCCCGAAGGCCCGACGAGGGAAACGAACTCGCCATCGTTGACCTCCATGGTGACATCCGAGACGGCAAGCACTTCCTTGTCGCGGGACTTGTAGGTCTTGCGGACATTCTGCAGTTGGATGATGCGTTCGCTCATTGTGCGTCGTCCTTGAAGGCGATGGGCGCAGCTATCGGCCATGGCCGCATTTTCTCGAAAGCACGAGCCGCCTGCAGGACGAGAAGATCTCCGCGTGGCGGTCCGACAATCTGCAGTCCGACCGGAAGACCGGTGTCGGACAAGCCGCAGGGCACGCTGGCTGCAGGCTGGCGGGTCAGGTTGAAGGGGAAGGTAAATCCATACCAGGACCTGCCTTCGTAGCCTTCCGGGCTGTTTCGTCCGGCCGCGAACGGCAACACCGCGGTGGTTGGCGTGATCAACAGATCGTAGCGCTCGTGGAACGCATTCATGTGCCGCACCAGTACCGCCCGCTCCATCTGGGCGTCGAGATGTTCGTTGAGATCGGCCCCTTGGGCCTGCTCGATTTCTTCAACCAAAGCGGGGTCCATCTCGGCATGGCGAGAAGCAGACAGGTTGCGGAAGGCATAGGCGGTGAGGCCACGCTTGAAACGTGCCAGCACCGGCCAGGGGTCGTCCATGACGTGTTCGACCTCCTCGACCTCTGCCCCCATGTCGGCAAAGGCCGCGACTGCCTTTTCGGCAATCCGTCGTACTTCCGGCTGAACATCGACAAAGCCCAGCGTCGGGCTCCATGCGATCCGCCATTTTCTGGGATCGGCGTCCTCGAGGTGAGTGTGGTAGGCTGGCGGCTGCCCTTGATCGGCGTCCGAGTCGCGCAGATCGGGCTGTGCGATGACGCTCATCATCAGGGCCGCGTCGCCGACGGTTCTCGAGATGGGGCCGAAGCCGGCGAGCGATGCATAGGGGGTCGGGGGATACATGGCCACGCGTCCACCCGACGGCTTGTGGCCGAAGACGCCGGCAAAGCTCGCCGGAATGCGGACAGACCCACCGGCATCCGTGGCGAGGGCCAGAGGACCGATGCCGGATGCGACGGCGGCACTGGATCCGCCGCTGCTGCCGCCGGGCGTCAACGCAGTGTTCCAGGGGTTGCGGGTAATGCCCGTGAGCGGCGAGTCCGTCACGCCCTTGAAGGCGAATTCGGGCGTCGTGGTCTTGCCGAACAGGACGGCGCCCTGCTCGCGCAACCTGGCCACGGCCGGGCCGTCTTCGTTCCATTCCTGATGGGGGTCGACAGTGCGTGAGCCGCGCAGCGTCGGCCAGCCGCGGGCAAGAATGATATCCTTGACCGAGACCGGGACGCCATCGAGCAGGCCGGTTGCTTCGCCCACCTTCCATCGCCTGGCTGAAGCCTGTGCCTGAGCCATCGCACTCTCGGCATCGACCAGGCAGAAGGCGTTGAGTTCGGGCTCGAGGCGCTCCAATTGCCACAGCACGGCATCCAGGGCGTCGACGGGCGTGAAGCTGCCCGCTCGGTAACCCTGAAGCAGTTCGCCGGCCGAGGCCAGCGCGAGTTCGAGCCGGCCGGCGCTCATGCCGGCGCTCCGTCCAGCCTGGCATCCTTCACCACGAAGATGCGCTCGAGCATCAGCACCAGGCCATAAAGAACGACGCCCAGCAGCGTCAGCAATATGACGGCCATGAACATGCCGGCGGTATCGAGCTGTCCCTGCACCTGGATCATCAGGTAGCCGAGACCGCGGCTGGAAGCGACGAACTCACCGACGATCGCGCCGGCCACCGCCAGGATGGCGCCGACCTTCATGGACGAAAAGATGTAGGGCAGCGCGCCGGGCAGCTGGATCTTCAGGAAGATCTGGACCCTGGAGCCCTTGAGGCTGCGGACGAGGTCAAGCAGATCGGGTTCGATTTCGCGCAGGCCGCGTGCGGTCGTGATCAGGATCGGGAAGAACGACAGCAGGAAGGCAAAGAAGACATTGGTCGTGATGCCGTAGCCGAACCAGACCACGAGAAGTGGCCCGAGCGCCACCTTCGGGATCAGGCTGATTGTCACGAAGAGGGGGAAGAAGGCCGCGTGCAGCATTCGGAACCAAGAAAACAGCAGCGCGACCACCACCCCGAAGGCCACGGCCAGCCCATAGCCGGCGAAGATCTCGACGGCGGTGACCCAGGTGTTGTCCAGCCACTGATAGCGGGGTTGGAACAGGGTCATGATGGTGGCCGTCGGCGACGGCAGGATAAAGGAGCGAACCATCCCCGAGACCGAAACCAGATGCCAGACCAGCAGGACGACCAGATGGACGCCAATGACGATCGAATATCTCGGCAAATGTTCTGAAACGCTTCGCCAGCGCGACACCAGCACTCTGGAGCCGACGCGCGGATCCTCCCTGTGGGTCGAAGCCGACATTCACGCCTCCTGCGGTAAGGATCGATTTCTCAACCAACCAATTGGTTGAAGAATGCTATGTTCTGGCCGCTGGCCTGTCAATCGGGCCGCAGCGCATTCATCACCAGATCCACCACATGGGCGCGCCGTGCCGCAATCTGGTCCTTGTCGTTGAGCTTGCGGTCGAAGATCGATGACAGCGTGTGCATGTTGTTGAAATAGAAGAACCCCAACCCGGCGATCGAGATGTAGAGCTGCAACGGATCGACGTCCTTGCGGAAATCGCCGGCATCGGCGCCTCTTCTCAGCGTCTCCTCGATCATCGAAATCAGGGGGGAGTGCATCCTGGGCAGGTCCGGCGACTTGCGCAGATGGCGCGCGCGATGAAGGTTCTCGTCCGTCAGCAGCGCGACGAAATCCCGATTGGCATCGAGATAGTCGTAAGAGAATTCAACGAGCCGGATCATCGCTGCACGCGGGTCGGCGCTTCCGAGATCCAGCTTTGCCTCTTCCGCACGTATGCGCGCATAGGCCTCCTCCAGCACATGCCGGTACAGCGCCTCCTTGTTGGAGAAGTGATGGTAGACGAGTTGCTTGTTCACGCCGGCGCGGCGGGCGATCTCGTCGACACGCGCGCCTTCGAGGCCCTTCGTGGCAAACTCCCGGCGCGCAGCCTTCAGGAGCATGTCCCGGCTGGACCTCTCGGGAGCCTTCCGGCCGCCCGCGGGGCGCTTTTGCTTCCTGGCCGGTTTCGCCTTCGGGTCTGCGGTGTCTGGAGAGGCGTCTGTCATCGATTGTAACCAAACAGTTGATCATTTTGTTGACGCGGGCATACCGCAGGGTTAGCGTTCTGTTTAGTGCAGATCGCATCCCCGGTCGACCTCTCGGTCTGATCGAGACGTCGCTCTTCAGACTGACTGGCGTGCGACGAGCACCGCAACAGATCGAGAGGAATGTCATGAGAACGATAAGGGGAAATATTGCCGCCGCCGCTGTCTTGGCCTTTGCGACCAGCGCTGCCGCAGCGAACGAGCCGGTCAGCGTGATGTTGAACTGGACTCCGGGTGCCGACCACGCGCCGCTCTACTACGCGCTGACCGAAGGCTGGTATGCCGAGGCCGGCATCGATCTGTCCATCGAGACCGGGCGCGGCTCGGCCATGTCGGCTCAGTCCGTCGGCGTCGGCGCCAGTCCGATCGGTATCGCCGAGTTGGGAACAGCCTTCGTTGCGCGCAGCCAGGGCGCCAATCTGGTCGCCGTGATGAGCCTCTACGCCAACGCGCCGTTCGTCTTCTACTGGAAGAAGTCCACAGGTATCGAGGACGTCGCCGATTTCGAGGGACGCACGATCGGCAATCCGCCCGCCGACGCCGCCCGGATCATGTGGCCGGCCTTTGCGCAGGCTGTCGGCCTGGATGTCGATGCCGTGGAGTTCGTCAACATCTCGCCGCAGGCCAAGGTCCCGACCATGGCGGCCGGCCAGGTCGACATCATTTCCGACTTCTACAATGGGCATGACCTCAAGCTGGAGACCTTCGGCGATGATCTCGGCTATGTCCGCTGGAGCGATATCGGGCTCAATCCATATGGCAATTCGTTCATCGTGAACGAAGAATACCTCGAAGCCAATCGCGAGACGGTCGCCGCCTTCGTCGAGGTGACACAGCGCGCGTACCGTGCCTGCGTCGATGATTCCGCGCCCTGCATCGAAGCCCTGGTTACGAGCGCCAGCGGCCTCGACAGCGAAGAGATGAACAAGCAATGGGGTCGGGTCATGGAACTCATGGCCGACGAATTCACGATCACCGTCGCGCTCGGCCATCTGGACGCTGACCAGGTCGCGGCCACGTATGAGCTGGTCGAGACCTTCTTCGAGCTCGAAAACCCCTTTGATCCGGCCGACGCATTCACGTCGGAGTTCCTGAACACCGACATCAAGATGACCGCGCAGTAGACTACAGCAGAAGGGCCGGCAGCACGCTGCCGCCGGCCCTCTGGTCTCGCAATCGCAGCCTGTTTGCGGTCTATCTCGCCGCGCCGATGGCAGTGGATATCGACACCGAGGCGGAGTGCGACTATTTCCGCCGCCTCGCCAGCGCCCTCCGCCTCGATCCCCCGGTGGGCGCGCGCCTGCACCGGTGACGGGAACGCGCAGCATCACGGCTTCCCCGACCTTAGCCAGCTTGCCGGATTGCAAAGTTCTGAAGCCCAGGAACGCAGTTCCAGCGCGCACTGCTACCGAATTGGCAGTGCGCCGAGGGGGATTGTGCTGCCGTGAAGCAGGAGACGGCTATTGCGCGGCGACCCCTACCGGGAGCACGCGCTTCAGGATGTCGGCGAGGGTGACGATCCCTCGTACCTCGTCATTGTCCATCACGACGGCAAGTTGCACGCTCGAGCCGCGCATGCGGCCGAGGGCCTCGTAAACGGGCGTCTGCGCCTCAAGCTGGAAGGCGGGCCGGGCACATTCCATCGCGGGCTGATTATCCTGCAGGAGCAGCGTATCGCGCACGTGCACAACGCGTGGCGGCTCCCGGTGATCGCCTATCATCAAGATGCGCATGTGCCCGGATTCCAAGGCAGCAGCCCGCGCGTCGGCGACGGTTGCCGAAGGCGTCACATGCGTCGGTGCGACGTCGGGCATGAGGGCGTCGACCCGCAGGGTGCCGAGATCAATCAGGCCCGATAGCTGCTGCTGCATCTGCGGCTCAAGCGTGCCGACCTTCGCTGAATGTTCGACGAGTTGCCGGATGGTCGCAATGTCCTGGCCGCCGACGGCCGCACTCTCGACGGGCTCGACACCGCTGGCCTTCACGAGGCGGTTCGCAATTCTGTTCACCCAGCTCAGCAGCGGACGCAACGGCCAGATATAGGCCCGCGAGATCAAGCCGATCGCGAGGGCCGACCGTTCGGGATGTGCGATGGCCCAGGATTTGGGTGCCATCTCGCCAACCACCAGATGCAAAAAGGTGACGACGAAGAGCGACATGCCGAATGCCGCGCCGCCGGCAGCCCAGTCCGGCAGGCCCCAGGTGGTGAACACCGGGCCGAGCCAGGCGTCGACGGCGGGCTTGGTCACCGCGCCGAGCGCGAAGGTGCAAGCGGTGATGCCCAACTGGGCCCCGGCAAGCATCAACGTCAGATCGTTCATGCCGCGAAGCGCGGCGCGGGCGGAGCTGCTGGAGACCGCCAGTTCTTCGAGGCGGTGCCGCCGGGCGCCGAGCAGCGCAAACTCGATGATCACGAAGAAGGCACTCAGGGCGATGAGGGCTATGGTCGCGAGGGTGACAATCATCGGACTCATCGGTCATCCTCGAACATGGCCACTTCGACCAGCCGCACCCGCAACTCAGTCGGAACATGGCGCTCGATGCGCAGCACGTCGACCTCCAGGCGGTGTCGCACGGGCGCTTCGGCAACCAGTTCGGCCGGATCGACGGGCAGGTCGATGGTCACCGTGTCGCCTTCGAGGGGCAATGCGCCCAGTTCGGCGATGAGCATGCCGGCCACCGTCTCGACGTCGCCGCGCGGCAATTCGTGCCCGATCGCACGCTCGACCTCGTCGAGATGCACGTCGCCCTCCATGATCCAGACATCTTCGCCCTGGGACACAACGGCATCACCGACCTCGAGATCATGCTCGTCGGTGATTTCGCCAACGATCTCCATGGCAAGATCCTCGATCGTGAGGACGCCGGCAAAGCCGCCATATTCATCGATGACGCAGGCAAGCTGGTTGGTCGTCGCCACCAGCTGGGCGAGGGCATCGGGCAGCGGCATCAAAGTGGGCATCACGGTGGCGGGTCTCATCACCGCGGCGACGCGTTCGTCGGTGCGCCCAGTGGCAAGGCGCTCCAGCACGTCGGACAGGTGAACTACACCCACGGGCGTATCCTCGTCGTCGATCACGGGGTAGCGCGTGTGGGCGCGTGACATCAGTTCGCGCAGCTCGTCGAGCGTCGTCTCGGGGCTGACCCAATCGACCTGCGAGCGCGGCACCATGGCGTGCTCCACGTCGCGCTGCGGGAAGTCGAGGATGCGGTCCATCATCAGCGAAAGTTCGACCGGCAAGTCTCCGCTGTCGCGGGAAGCGGCGATGATGCGCGGCAGGTCTACGGCCGAGGCACTGACGTCGAGGTCGTGAACAGGCTCGATGCGCAGCGCCCGCAGCAACAGGTTTGCGGACTTGTCGAAGAACCCGACGAGCCAGCCAAAAACGGTGAGATAGATAAGCGTCGAGCGGGCGAGCCCGCGCGCGAGCGGCTCGGGATTCGAGATGGCGAGGTTCTTGGGATAGAGCTCACCGAAGATCATCTGGATGATGGTTGCCAGGGCCAGAGCCAGCACGGTGCCGACGGCCACACCGGCCTCGGCGGGAACGCCTACTCCTCCGAGCAGCAGGCCAAGCGATCGGCCGACGAGCGGCTCGGCGACGTAGCCCACGAGCAGGCCGGTGACGGTGATGCCGAGCTGGGCGCCCGACAGCATGAAGCTGGTGCGCTTCGTCACGGCCAGCGCGCGCTTGGCAGAGGCATCGCCCTCGGCAGCCCGCGCCGCGAGGCGCGTGCGGTCGACCGCCATGTAGGCGAATTCCTGCGCGACGAAATAGCCGTTCGCCGCGATGATCGCCAGGATCACGAGGATGCCCAGCAGCAATACGAGAATCGGTTCGATCACTGCGCTACCGCCAGTATCGAGGACGGGCCAGGAACGGGGAGGCGACGGCACGACGTCGCCATCTCCCCGCTCGGATATTCAAGAATTCGCATCAGAGTTCGCTCAGCTCACTTGATCTCTTGTGACCCGGCCCGAACAGCCCAGCCACGACGGGGCCGCCGTTGAGAGGCGGCTTGGGGGCAGCTGGGCGCGTGTCTTTCGATACATGATACGCACTATACGTTTCCCGATTTGAGTTTAATCCGCCGGACGGGGAGTTTTTTTGGCGGCATTGCCTTCTGGCGCTCATCGGCACTTGATGCCTGATCACCAACTTCATGATTCGCCGTGTCGTACCCGGGCGACAAACCCTGCACGGATATGCCTTTTGAGGGTCTGCCTGCGATCCCCATATAGAGCTGCAGCTCCTGGTTATCAGCAGAGAAGACATGTCCGCGCTCCTTTATCTGGCAGAACTCCCCGAGACGGTCTCGTTGATGGACGCCCGGATCTTGATCGGGAGCTGGTTAGGCATGGGTCTCGTCGAGCCGCTGCGGGCCGGACTGGCTGTTGCCAGCGTCTGGCCGCTGGCGGTCTTGCTCTCGAGGGGCGCGCTGGCGACGCGTGTCACGGCGGCCTTGGTGGTCTTCATCATCGGCGCCTGGGCAGCGGACGCCTGGGAAAACCTGGTCCTGACGTCGGATGACCGCCGCATTGTCGTCGACGAGGTGGCGGGCTATCTGGCGGGCATGGCAATCATCGGGCGAACCGGATGGCTGGCAGCCGGCGGCTTTGCCGGTCTCTTCCTGGCCCTCGATCGCCTGAAGCCGTGGCCCTTCGATCGCGTGGAGAAGATCCCCGGCGGAATCGGCATCATGCTGGACGATGTCGCGGTGGGGCTTGCACTTGGCCTGGCGGTCCTGCTGGCTACAGTCCTGTGGCGCAAGCGCGCAGGCAGAAAGACCACGCCGTGACACGTCCTCCCATGGCCTGCGCACGATTTCTGTTTTGCTGCCGGATGAAAACCGCCAGCTGCTCCGTATATGCGTCATGAAGCCTCAAAAATCCTCCTTCGACGTGCTTGGCCAGATGGGCGCGCTCAGGCGGTATGCGCGTTCGCTCACCCGCGACGTGAACGACGCGGAAGACCTCGTGCACGACGCGCTGGTGCGTGCCTACGAGCGGCGCGCCAGCTTTCGGCCAAGCGGCAACATCCGCTCCTGGCTGCTGTCCATCGTCCACAACACCTTCATCGACGGCGTCCGCAGCCGCCGATCCGAGGCCGCCCGCAATGCAGAAAGCGAGCGCCATGGCAGCCTCGCCATGGCCGCGCCGCAGGAACACTCGGTGCGCCTGTCGCAAGTGCGCGAAGCGTTCCTGGATCTGCCGGAAGAGCAGCGGGCGGCGATTCACCTGGTCGCGATCGAAGGCCTCTCCTACCAGGAAGCGTCCGACGCGCTCGGTATTCCGCTCGGCACGCTGATGTCGCGCATCGGGCGCGCCCGCGCTGCGCTGCGTGACATCGAGGACGGCGGGTCGCGCAGAGGCAGCCACCTCAGGATTGTCGGAGATCCGAAATGAAAATTTTGCCCGACCCCGTTACCGATGCCGATCTCAACGGCTATGTCGACGACCAGATCGACGTTGCCCGCCGCATCGAGGTAGAGGCCTATCTGGCCGAGCGGCCCGAAACAGCCGCGCGCGTCATGGCTGATTTGCGCACCCGCGACGAGCTGCGGCTGGCGCTCGCGGGTCCCGCCAGCGCATCCAGGCCATCCACCACTGACGCCGCGCGGCGACTGGAGCGCGGCCTCGCCTTCGGCCGCGTCCTTGGCCATCTGCAGCGCGTGGCAGCGGTCGCGGTGTTTGTCTCGGCCGGTTGGCTTGCCAATGAGGCGATCGGGCCGTTCTCGATTTCCGAGGTCGTGGCATCGACCCCGCCACCCGCCTATGTCGAGGACGCCATGCGCGCTCATGGCACGTCGGTCCTGCGTGCCTCGATGGCCTCGCAGCCGGAGGTGAGCGCATTCGACGCGGAAGAGATCCGCTCGGCGACCGCGATCGTCATGCCGACCCTGCCAGCCGACTGGGCCGTCAGGGACGTCCAGATCTACCCGTCGCGCTTCGGCCCGAGCGTGGAAATGGCGATCGAGACCGACGAACTCGGCCTCCTGTCGCTGTTTGCGGTCCGACCCGGAACCTTCGACGTCATCACGCCGACACTGGCGCCTTCCGACGACGCCTCGTCTGCCTTCTTCCAGATCGGCGAGGTCGCCTACGCGCTCGTCGCATCGGGCGACGTCAAGGAACTCGACCGCGCCGCCGAACGGCTTGCCGCAACCCTTTACTGAGCATCGAACGAGGAGAAACGGGAATGAGCACCCCCAATTATGGATACCGCACCGGCACCAGCCGCCAGAGCGCGGCTTTGTTTGACGAAGGTCTGCGCCAGCATATGCTGAGCGTCTACAACTACATGGCGCTCGGCCTCGTGCTGACGGGCGTGGTCGCCTTCACCGTCGCCTCGGTGCCGGCGCTCTATGTGCCAATCTTTTCCACGCCGCTGAAGTGGGTGGTCATGCTTGCGCCGCTGGCCTTCGTGCTTCTGTTTTCCTTCCGCATCCAGACCATGTCGGCTGCCGGTGCGCAGGCGATGTTCTGGGCCTTCTGCGCCGTGATGGGCCTGTCGCTCGCATCCGTCTTCCTGGTCTTCACCGGCACATCGATCGCGCGCACCTTCTTCATCGCCGCCACCATGTTCGGCGCGATGAGCCTCTACGGCTACACCACCAAGCGCGACCTGACGCAGTTCTCGTCCTTCCTGATCATGGGCCTGATCGGCGTGATCATCGCTGCGGTGGTCAATCTGTTCCTCGGCTCGACCGCGCTGCAGTTCGCCATCTCGGTGATCGGCATCTTCGTCTTCCTGGGCCTCACCGCCTGGGATACGCAGACGATCAAGGAGCAGTATGCGGAAAACATCGACCAGGAATCGCGTCAGAAGATGGCGGTCTGGGGAGCCTTTTCCCTCTACCTGAATTTCATCAACATCTTCCAGCTGTTGCTGCACTTCACGGGCGAACGCGAATAGGCTCCACCGCATCGGCAGCCAGAAAGAAGGATCAGACCATGGACAGAAACGACCAGCAGGCCATCGAAGGACTTTTCGGCAAGCTCGCCGAAGTGGAACGCCAGTCCCCGCCCCGCGATGCCGGCTCGGAGACCTTCATCCGCGAGCGCATCGCTCGACAGCCTGGGGCGCCCTATTACATGGCGCAGACCATCGTCGTGCAGGAACAGGCCCTCGAGGCTGCCCAGGCGCGCATCGAGCAACTCGAGGCGCAAGTCGCGCAGGCGCCGGCGCAGTCCGGGGGACTTTTCGGCGGCCTGTTCGGCGACAGCCGCCCGCCCGCGCGGTCCGGTTCGGTGCCGCGGGTGTCTGCATCCCAGCGCCCGAGCGCGGGGCAAGCGTCCGCCCAGCATGGCGGCGGCGGCTTCCTGGCAGGTGCCGCCCAGACCGCTATGGGCGTCGCCGGTGGCGTTCTGCTTGCCAACATGGTCGGCGGCATGTTCGGTGGCGGCGACGCCCAGGCGGGCGAGACCCCAGCAGACGAGCCAATGGAAGACAGCGGCTTCGATGACGGCGGCGATTTCGGCGACATGGGATTCTGATCGAGTGATGTCGCCTGGCTGGAACGACATCCTCGAATCCAGCAGACAAAGGGCTAAAGACGTGACCGCGACAGCAGGCCGGTTGCATTCGGTGAAGTCATGGGTGCTGGCGCGGTGGCGCGGGGCAGCTCCGCTCGGCACCGTTTTCTGGCAGGACATGCTGCTGGTGGGAACGATCGTCAACGCCGCGACCACGATCGCGGCGATAGGCATACTGGCAGCGGGGTCTCCACCGCTCCTGTCGATGGCCGTTTTCCTCACGCCCCTGCCCTGGAACCTGCTGCTTTTCGTCGCGGTCTGGCGAAGCGCGGCGAAGGCGGGAGGTACCACGGCAATGGCAGCGCAGTTGGCTGCCCTGGTCTGGCTGATTGCAGCAACGACCCTTTGAGTGGGGCAACGCTCGCCGAGACAGCGCCTCTGTGGAAGAAAGGCAACCAGATGGCTTGCATTTCGTTGGGATGCGCAGGCCAGAGGAACTTCATGACGAGACGCACTGCATCACTGATCGTCTTCGCGACGGCGTTGGCAGCCCTCTTGCTGCTGGCGCCCGACGTCATTCTGATTGTGTTTGCGGGCATTCTCCTGGCGGTGCTTCTTCAGGGCGGCGGTCACTGGATCGCGACAAAATTCGGTGTCGCCGACGGATGGGGCGTGGGAATATTCCTGCTCGGTGTCGTGCTTGCATTTGCCGCCTTCGGTACCGCGGTTGCGCCTGCCATCGCCGAACAGATCGACGAACTGGTGCGCCGGATTCCCGAGGCCTTCGAAGCGTTGCAGGAGCGCATCGAGGAGTTTTCCTGGGGCCCGCAACTTCTCGACAGTGTCACGCCATCTTCCCTTGCGTCTTCCGAAAGCGGGACGGTGGCCCTCTCGGCGGTCTCCTCGACGTTCGGCGCGCTGGGCAATTTTGTCATAATCCTCTTCATCGGGCTTTATGGAGCGATCGACCCGCAGGTCTATAGGCGCGGGCTGACCCTGCTCCTGGCTCCTTCGATCCGTGATCGCGCCGAGCGGGTGTTGCGGGAGACGGCCAGCACGCTTCGCGACTGGTTGACCGCGCAGTTCATCGCCATGACCGTTGTCGGTGTATTGACCGCTCTCGGCTTGTGGATCGCAGGTGTCCCCCTCGCCTTTGCGCTCGGGCTGATCGCGGGTCTGCTGGCCTTCATTCCGAATATCGGTCCGGTGCTCGCGATCACGCCAGCGCTGCTGCTGGCATTTCCGGAGGGGCAGTCCACCGTCATCGCGGTGCTCGCGATCTATCTCGGCGTGCAGACTCTGGAGAGCTACCTCGTCACACCGTTGCTCCAGCAGGAGAAGGTCTCGTTGCCGCCTGCCCTCGTCATCGCGGTGCAGCTCCTCTTCGGGGTTCTGTTCGGCATCCTGGGCCTGGCACTGGCCACGCCGATCACCGCTGCGCTCATGACCATCATCAGCCTCGTCTATGTGGAGGACTTCCTCGAACATGAGACAACCGCTCCCGCCAGCCGCAGAAAAACCAAGTGAGACGCTGGGTCGGAGGAGCTGCGGCGCTGGTCTGCCTGCTGATGGCCGCTGCCACGGCGCTGGCCCTGATCGAAACGGATGAGTGGTGGATCCGGGTTCTGGACTTTCCCCGCCTGCAGATTGCAGCGCTCCTGGCCGTTGCCCTGGTCGTCTACTGGGTGACCCGTCCGCGCGGGACGGCGAGCCTGCTTGTTGCCGTGCTCTCGGCCGTGGCTCTGGGCTGGCAAGTGTGGATGATCCTCCCCTACACCGCGCTCTGGCCGCAACAGATGGTGGCGGCGGAAGCCTGCACCCCGGAGCAGCGCGTGCGCTTTCTCATGGCGAATGTCCTGCAGGACAACCGGAGCTCCGGCGGCCTTCTGGCGATCGTCGAAGAAACCGATCCCGACATCATTCTTCTCACCGAGATCGATCAGTGGTGGGCGCGCGAGTTGGCCGGGCTGGAAGACACGCACCCCCATACAATCCTGGAGCCCCTATCCAATACCTACGGCATGGGCCTCTATTCCCGGTTCCCGCTGAACGGCGGCGAGATCCGCTACATTCTGGATGAGGAGGTCCCCTCCATCCTGTCGCGGATCGTTCTCCCGAACGGTGCCGGATTTTCTTTGTGGGGTGTCCACCCTTCGCCACCGCGGCCGGGAGACGACACCGACGAGCGTGATGCCGAACTTCTCATCGTGGCGAAGGAGGCGGCGGAAGCTCCTGTCCCGGCTATCGTCGCCGGTGATCTCAACGACGTTGCCTGGTCATCGACCACGACGCTGTTCCAGGAAATCAGCGGCCTGCTCGATCCGCGCATCGGGCGTGGGCTTTATCCCTCCTTCAATGCCGACTGGCCGCTCATGAAGTGGCCGCTGGACCACCTGTTTGCCTCGGAGGAATGGACGCTCAACGACTTCAGGCGGCTGGAGGATATCGGCTCCGATCATTATCCGATCATGGTCGACCTCTGCCTGCAACCGGAGGCAGCCGCCAGACAGGACGGCGAACAGGCAGAACCGGAAGACCTCAGGGAGGCGGAGGAACATATCGAGGAGGGACGGGAAGCCGCCGATGAATGATCGCTGCCGCCTCTCCGCATGAAGATCGGCTAACCGTTCGACCTCGGCGGACCCAATCCCATCCGTGTGGCATGCCAGGCCGCTTCGGCGCGGGAAGAAATGCCGAGTTTGCGGTAGATCGACTTGATATAGCTCGCCACCGTGCTGTCGGCGAGATCGAGCGCCTGGGCGACCTCGATATTGCGCATGCCCCGGCCGATCAGGCCCAGGACGTCCCGCTCGCGCGCGGTCAGATCGTCCTCGGGGGCGGCCGGGCCGGTGTAGCGGAAATGCTCCATGATGCGCCGGGCGATCGAGGGCGAGAGGGCGGGAACGCCTTGTGCCGCCTGTTTGAGCTGGCGCGACAGGATATCCGGCGGCTGTTCCTTGAGGAGGTAGCCCTGGGCGCCGGCCGCCAGCGCGGCGACGATATGGGCGTCTTCGCCGATGACCGTGGTGACCACGCAGATCGTTTCGGGACGCACGAGGCGCAGACTGCGCAGTACTTCCAAACCCGATCCGTCCGGAAGGCCGAGATCGATCAAGGCCAGATCGTAGTCGGCACCAGCCGCCGCGGCGATGCCGGCCCGCATGTTTGCGGCTTCGACGATGCTGCAATCGGCAAAGGCCTCGCGGACGATCTCGGCGAGCCAGCGGCGCGTCTCGGTGACATCTTCGACGATGAGCACACGGTTCATGTCAGCGCCCCCGCATCGGCGAGCGGGAACCTGGCCTCGATCCGGGTTCCCGCGCCATCACCGAAGACCTCGAAGCTCCCGCGCAAGCCGGCCATGCGGGCGCGCATATTGGCCAGTCCGTTGCCGGGCGTCGTGGCGCCCTGGTCGAACCCCTTGCCGTCATCTGTTATGGATACAGACATGACACCGTCGCGATGGCGGATCGCGATCGCCAGTCTTGTCGCGCCGGCGTGCTTGATGGCATTGCCGGTGGCCTCACGGATGACCGAGCGCAGGGCGTGAGCGGCATGCGGCGCCAACACGCCTCCCTCCGGCTCCGCTTCGGCGTCAAACGTCCAGTCGAGTTCTATGCCGGCCGCAGCAAGATGTTCGGCAATCTCGACGCGCAGATCGGCTAGCGTTTCCTCCAGCGGAAGGCCCGGACGGGATGCGTTGTTGACGATATCGCGCAGATCCGACAGCGTTTCGCGGATCAACACATCCTTTCGCCGCGTCTCCTTGCTGTGCAGCGCACCAAGCAGCTGCACGCCGATATTGTCGTGCATGTCGCGGGCGATGCGTTCGCGCTCCTCCGCAACGCCTCGCTCATAGGATTGGCGACTTTCGAGCGCGTGGACGAGCATGGCGCGCAATTCAGAAGCCAGCGCCGCGTCGCGCGAGGAAAACAGCCGGCGCCCGCCATTAGCATATTCCAGTCTCAGACTCGGCAAATCGCCCGTCGAAGGCACCGAAAGCGCAACGCCGTCCCCGTCGAGCCTGACGGTCCCGACGTCGTTGTCGGCCGCCATTCGCAGCGGGTTGAACAGATCCTGCATCAACCGGCACCAGCGCGCGACCTGGTCCGCGCCGGGCGGCGTCAGTGCGACGTCCATGACCTGTCGGAACAGATGCTGACGGCTGACGGACCGATTTTCCATCAGCAGGCGGCCGATCGCATCGCGAAACGGGAGATAGAAGAAGGCAACGACCAGCAGCGATAGCCCGAAAGCCGGGACGCGCTCAAAAGCGATGGCAAAGATCAGGATTGCATCCAGCGCCACCAGAATGGCGACGCCGCCGAGATAAAACAGCATCCGGAAAGCCCAGCCTTCCAGCTCGAAGAGCCGGTAGCGCGCCACGCCGAGCGCGAGCCCGGCATAGATCACCAGGAAGAACAGGAAGGCATAACCCTGCTGGAGAACTGGCGCAGTGCCAACGAGGTTGGGCGCAGCAATCGTCAGCACGAAGGCGCCGGCCCCAATGGCTACGCTGAGCCCGAACCATGTCAGCGCGGCACGTGCCAGGGGATCGCCGCGCGTCACCCGATACTGGATGAGGACCAGAACAAGAATGGCGGCCATAGCCGAGACCACACCGAGATGGAGACCGATAGGTGGACCGGAAACGAGCTCTAACTGATCGGCGGCCAGCCATGCGCCAAGCACGAGCGCGGGAAGGGAAGCGTAGCGCGGACGCACGAGCTGGCGCGGATAGGTGAGGAACAGCCCGATCATGCCGACGCCGAAGGACAACGCGCCCGCGTGATTGAAGCCCGAAAGGACCCTGAACATCGCACCGTCGATGGCGAGTTCGCGGGTGCTGTAGACAGCCGCGGGAAAGGCCGAGACCAGAAGGCTCGCGCCTGCCAGGGCGAGGAAGCGGGTGCCCCATTCCGAAGGACGGAAGCTCCACACCCAGGCGCCGATCCAGAACCCAGCAAGACCGACGGCAAGCTGAACCCAGAAGGCGGCGGGCAGGTCGCCGAGCGGGCGCTGCTGGTAAAGCGTCACGGGGGTGCGCGACTGCGTTCCGTCGTCGGCCAGCACCCCGATCTCGACCTGGCTCTGCCGCAGGATCGATTCGATCTCACTTTGACGAGAAAAGAAAGCCCGCATCTGCGCGTAGGTCTCGAAGACGTCGGGCTCGTCGACCAGATCCGTGGCGGCCAGATCGACGCGCGCGCCGTTCGCACCCGTCAAGGCGACCAGTACGCCGCGGCGGGGAATGTTCCGTGCCGGGCCATCTGGATCGATGTCGTCGATCCAGATCAGGTCCAGTTCGGGCTGCGACGAGAGTTTGAGCCCTAACCAGGGGGCGTTCACCGCTGCCGAAACCATCATGAGCGCCAGCACCAAGCCAATGATAATGGCGGCCGACAGGACGGCGACGGGCGTAGGCCTCACGCGCAAGGATCGTTCTCCCCCAATTGAGGCAGCAGCCTAGCCGCAGATCGTTCTGGCCGCCAGCAGATCGCGGAAGCTATCCAGATATCCTAGTACCGCGGGCTCCCTGCTGCGCCCCCCTGAACAGGGGGGTGCGCGCTTCCCCATCGGCACCTAACTTCGCCCGCGGTGCCTCGCGGCAGGTCGGGATAAAGGGGGACAAGTCGATGGGGGCAATCCTGATCGCTGCTGCGTGCGCACTCATGTTGAGCGGCTGCCTTTCGCCGACCTGGGTGGGATGGGCCTGGCATGGTGAGAGCTTCCACGCAACGCCGGAACACCGCGCGCTGGAAGCCAGCTATGCCGGGCGGCGGCAGGCGGCCGCTCAACGTGACGCGGCGCGGCTCGCCCGCAAACGCCAGCAGCAGGCACGGACGACATGACGCTTTGCTCACTCGGTAACAGGCTCGCAGCTGCCGATTTCGATCACCGCGCCACGGTCCACCCGCAAGAAGGCCGTTTGCTCGACCCCGACGCGAATGTGCAATGTGGTGTTGCCCAGGACGGCAAGAATGTCGCGGCCATGGGCGCTCTCGTCGTGCACGATGTCGAAGCGGCCCCTATCCGTTATCGCCGCACGCGAACCGACACGTCTCTCAATGTATTCGCCGGTGGCGGTGTCGAAGAAGAAGTGGACGCGGCCGATCTCGCCGTCTTCGCTTTGGGCGTCGATCGGGCCCGCTTCGCCCAGCCAGAACGAGAGCGCGCTGCGCTGCATGCAGAAGAGGTCGAAGGCGGCGGCAGGCGAAGATGCAATAAGGATCGAGGTCGCCACGACTGCCGAGGAGACGCGGCGCAAAGCGGATTCTTGATAAGGATCCTTGCTCATGACGCACAATCGATACCATTGCCGTGGCATTGGCACTCCCCCGTTCAGGGGGGCGCGCGCCGTTCATTCGTGATTCCGACAGCCCGACAGCTTCAAATGCCCGAGACAAGACGATGAAGATTATTTGCGCCTGCGGGCAGCTCATCCATGACGGCACTGATGCCTTGCCGCACAAGGCGCATCTTATCCCCGACCAGGCGTGGCACGGTCTTTTTGACCGGCTTGACGAAGTCATCGCGCATGAATGCCAGACGATTGCCCAGCGGGAATCAGCCAAGACGCTCATGCGCGCCCTCATCGGCGGCGCCAGCCGCAATGCATGGCAATGCGGCGGATGCGGCAGGCTCTATGTTCACGACGGCGCGGGGCAGCTTCAATGCTACGTGCCGGCCGACGCCCTGACATCCCGCGCGGCCCTGAGCGGAACAGTCAGCTGGGCAACGAGTGCCGGGTCGGCGGGATATCTGCATGCTCCCTAGGACGCGGATCATCGATGCCGATACGCTCAGGCAGCGGTTGGTCGGGTCGCGCATCGCACGGCCCGAGGACATCGCCGGGTGCAGCGGCGAAGAAATCCTCGACCTGCAGCAGAGCCTCGGCCCGCTGCCGGACAGCTACAAGATCGTGCTCGGCGTGATCGGGCACCGGGCCGGCCGGCTGGTCGACGACAGGGAACTCTGGATTTATGCCGATCAGCTCGAGAAGGTGCGGCGGCTTGCGTGCGAACAGATCCGTGACGATGGCGCGCCCGACGACGATTTTGTGCCGGAGGACGCCGTGTTCATTGGTGCGCGCTATGGCGAGCACCCCTGGTTCATCCGTGGTGGGGAAGAGGCCGACAGTCCTGTCTGGAGCTGCAACACCGATACGGGCCGTGTGGCGCTGATCGGGTTGAGCGTCTGGGACTGGGTAGAGGCGATCGTTCGCGACGCCGAGACGTTTATCGAGAAGGGGCTCCCGGAACAGAACGCCCGGCGCGCAAATGGTCCGACGCCGGCGCCCAAGCGAGGCTTCCGAGCCTGGACCTTCTGAAGGAAAGCTGCCTACGTCCCAACCGCGTTCGCATGCATGGGTCGTCCGAAGATGGTGCGTGCCATCCACCAGCAGAAGCTGGCCGCCGCGAGATGCGCCAGCAGGGAGGCGACATGCCAGGTCCGCGTGCCTTCGTCGGACTCGATCAGGTTGCCTGCCCCCATGGCGACAAAGATCCACGACACGATGGCCGCGGCGATGGCGATTCGCCAGGAGATGAGGCCCGTTCGCCTGTCCCATATCGCCACCGCCAGGCCGACGCCGGCGGCAGGCAGGACACCGGAGAAATAGGCGATGGGCAGGCCGAACATGGTGCCAAAAAGCGTGCCTGTCAGGAAGATCGTGACGGCTTCCACCCAGTCGTGAACCATCAGTTGCGGCGTTGCCGCCAGAAGCGAGAGAAAGACGGAGACGACCAGCCCGCCGATCGGCGGCCCGGCTATCGCGAACAGCGCGACGATACCGAAGAACCGGCCGGCCGATCTTCCGGACATCGCGTCTGTCATGCCGCCCTTGCTTGTCATGGAGGCAGACTGCTCTGTGGGCGGCCAGTGCGCATCCCCCCGAACAGGGGGGTGACTGGTGGCGGCGGCAGACTAACCTCGCTTCATGCTGGAGAGCCCTTCGCCCCTTCTCATCTCGTTCGACTGGGCGATCGGCCTGTTCTATGTGGTGGGGGGCTTCCTGCACATGCGCCTGCTCGTCATCGACGCGATGGTCGATGATCTGCTTTCGATGATGGGCGACAAGGACGCCGCAGCCGAGCGTCTGCGAACCTCCGTCATGACAGCCGGCGCCGCGCTCACCTTTGCCTCGGGGCTCTCGCTTCTGGCGCTGTCGCGCTGGACGCCGGCGGTATTCGCCTGCAACCTCCTGCTGCAAGGTGCCTATCTGCTCTGGGCCCGACGCGCCTGGCTGCCACAGGACCCGCGGGAAGCAGAGGGACGCCGTTCGACGGTCCGCGCCTTCCTCATCTACATCGCGGCTTTTGTGCTCGTGCTCTACCTTGGCTGGATGGGGGTCTGGCGCGCCTGGCTCGAGCCGGCCATAGCCGAACTGGCCATCATCGTTGCGCTGACGGGTGGCCTCGGATGGTTCCTGCTCAGACGGCCTCGGCCGGCCCGTGATATCAGCGTCGCCGATTCACCGACAATGCTTGCGCCGGCAAAGACATGGCCGCGCCCGGCGCATCTGAGGCTGTCGCCGTCCTATCACTGCTCGCCGCTCTGGGACCACGAGCGCGGCAGCGCGGAGGACCCGGCCGACCTTGGCCTGAGCGAGAGCCTCGTCGAGCGCATCCGGGCATGGGACGCGGCCTTTCAGGCCACCTATTCCGAGGACGATCCCCTGGGTTCCATCTTCGCGAGCGTCGAAGAAGAGCGCGCCTGGACGAGGGAAGGTGACGCGATCGCAGCGGAACTCGAGCGCGAGTGGCCTGGGGCGCTCACCATCGAAATCTCGGCGCTCGACACGCTGGTGGCGGACTCCCGCATCGACCTGCAACCCTGGGACAAGGTGCCTGCGGAGATCGTCCAATGGATCGGCGAGCGTTGCGGTATTGCCGAGATCGAAGCGGCGATCGCCCGTCTCGACAAGCTCTCGCGCGACAGGGATGCGCTGCCGAAGTGGGACGGCGACACCCAGGACGACATCGCCGAAGCGCAGGCCTCCTTGCAGCAAATCCTGGCACGGGTGCCCTCCCGATACGTCGAAGACGTCGCCGCGGGGCTGGATAGCCCCGAAGACCACACCCGCGCCTATGCTGCCCTGGCGCTGGCGGGGCATGACCGCGACGCCGCCCTGCCATTGCTGCGTTCCGCGCTGGCGAGGGAAGAGGCCGAGCTTGTCCGCGTCATTCTCGCGGCAGCAATCGCGCAGGCGGAAAGCACGGCAATCCCCCATGGCCAGGACGAAAGGAAAGATGGATGATCCGGAGAGATCTGGCAGCTGCCATGCTGACCCTTGCGGTGGTTCTGGCAGGACCGCAGATGGGGGCGGCGCTTGCCCAGAACTTCTCGCCCTATTTCGAGACGACGGGGGACGGGCCCCTCGACATCTATAACGATGCCGTCCTGTGCACCGCCCTACTCGAGGGCGAGTTCGAATCCTTGCCGGATGGCGTCGAGCGCTGGCGTATCGACAATGGCTCACGCGATGCCCGCGAATTCGCGCTCTTCATGCTGGATAGCGGCAATGTGGTCGATGTGACCGGGGCCAATCTGGGACCGGACAATCTGCAGATCGACCTGCGCAATGCACGCTTCGACTGGCAGTTGAAACTCCTGTCCCTCGAAGATGACGGGGAGACGCCGGATGCCGAAATCGCCCGCTGCCTCGAGCTTTACGAATACGATCGGGAATGAGCATGGACCCGAACGACCGAGAACAGCTGATCGACGTCAGTTTCCGATTCGTGAGCTGGCTCAGGAAGAATTTTCCCGACGTGAAGGACACGGTCTGTCACCATTGGGCCTTTGACGGATTCGGAAAACGCATTCGCGAGACTCCGACCGCGTTCTGGGGCGATGTCGGCGCAAAGGACTATGAGATCTTGACGAGGAGGTCGGAAAACGGAGAGCATCTTCGACCGCGTGGTGACCATCGTGAAGCAATCACCCCCGGCGGTTCAAAACGAGATTCGCGTCGGCTTTGCCGAGGCGCACATGTTTCCACGACCCGACTCGCTCGCCGAGGAACTGGCTGAGGCTCTCGGCCACCGCCGTATCGGTGACGTGTTCAAGGCGGCCAGCCGCATCAGGCGAAAGCCGGGCCGCAGGCGGCCGCTCGCTTCTCCTGCGATCGCTCATTCGACTTCCCTTCCCATCGCGCCCTGATGAAAGGCCTCGGCGAAACCGGCCAGCGACACGCGCGGCGCGCAACGCGTTCGGCATTCGCCGCTGTCGATCTCGAGAATGTCAGCTGCGGAGACGAAGCCACCGTCCCGCTCCTGAAACAGGATATCGACATGCAGGACACCCGGTGGGTTGTCTGCGTGCAGGGCGGCGTCGCTCAAGGGCGCGGCATCGGCCGTGAGCATCGCCGCAACAATATCGGGGCCGAATATGAAACGACGGAGAGGACCCGCGAAAATTTCGACCACGGGGCTACTGCCTTCCAGTGGAAGTGGTTCGCCGGCATGCCACGTGACATCGCCCAGACGCAACGTCACCTCGACCGGTACGAGGGCGCGGGCTTCGTCCGGCTGCCAGTGTGGCTCATAGCCGATGTCGATCCACAGACCGGCCGCGCCGTGCGTCCCGACCCTTGGGAGGCGGAGGATGACATGGATGCCGTCGTTCCATCGCCCGACTGCGCTGCCCGGGTGATACCCGTCGCTTGACCATCTCTCCGCAACAGGGGGGACAGCATAACCCTCGACTGCCGGGCCCAGCCATGGGCAGGTCGCAGAGGCATGAATGGCATCGGCGCAGCTCCAGTCTGCGGCGGCCGGAACGAGCGTGGCGGCGGCCATCAGGAACGCAAGCGACACTAAGCGCGTCATGGCCCCGCCGCTTCATCGTCCCCATCGCCGTCCGGAAATTCGAGCCCCACTTTTCCAGGCCCTGCCAAGGGATGCGGCGCGTCGAGGCAGTGGGCGAGCCTGAAAATCCCGCGCGGCATCGGATCGCGGTCGGCGCGGGCATCGTCCGTCAGCGCCGAGGCCTCATACCAAAGCGTAAGTCCGATGTCGGGCATCATGATGAATTGCGGCGCGTCCTCGCCGGCCATCGGCGGTACGAAGGCGACGTTCAGGTCGGGGTCGAAGGAGAGAAAGCGCAGGGAACCGGCAATTTCGGCGGTGTGTTCTGCCTCTGCATTGTCCCCATAAGGCGATCCCAGGAGGTCGCGCGGACCGCCTTGGGCATAAGGGTCGGTGACAGGGAAGACCGAGATGCCGCTGTAGCCCTGCGAAACGGAGAAGGTGAACCAGTAGTCGCGCTGCGGGGTCGTCAGCTTCAGATAGAGGTCGGAGGCGATGCTGGCCATGTGGCGAGCCGGCACGAAGGCGAGGCGCCACACCTCCTGCGTGTCCGGTGCCCTCAACTCGTAGATGGCGCGTTCGGCGGGACAGGTGGCGGGCCCGACCGCCTGCTCTTCGGCGTCAGCGCCGGCAGGCAACAGCAGTACTGCGAGTGCGAGAGCAAGACGCCTCATTGCTGCCGTTCCTCCCAGCTCGGCAGCGAAGTGGAGAACTTCAGCATGAGGCCGGTGAAGCCTATCCGCGCCGCATGGGGACTGCCTTCGGGAATGAAGGTCAGATATGTATCGCCCGTGCGCGGCAGGGCAGGCGACGGACCCCAGACCATCGAGACAAGCTCGGTCGGGTCGACGGCATAGTCCGGGTCGCCGCCATCGGTCGTGTAGCCCATGGGCCGGCCCAAGAGCCGCGTCAGGGGTTCGGGATCGATCGGCTCGGTGGCTGCGAAGTCATAAAGATAGCAGCCGGCTGTATCCATGAACTCGGTGAGCAGAAGACTGACCGCGAGCAGATGCGGCCGCCCGGCGATCTCGCGTGTGAACCATGCGCCGTCGGAGCCGTGATAGAAATCGGGCTCGTCCGCGATTTCCTCCCGCAGCAGCGTTTCCGCGTGTTCGATAAAGCGGTCGAAGGGCTCATTCGCGCCAGGCATGACGGGCGTCCAGTCGAGCCGCCCGGCCAGCGCCACCGTGCCTTCGTAACTTAGCCGCTCGGGAATGCAGACTTCGCCGAACGCGGATACGAAGGCTTCGGCGTTCGCTTGGGCAGGCGTGAGGAAAAAAGAGGCGAGCAAGGTCACCGTCGTCACACCCAGCGCGGTTCGGATGGCGCGGGACGCCAGACGTGATGGCTGCATGACTTTTCCCCTCTCGTCACTTGGCGCGGCAAGCGCGTCCAAGGCATAGGGAGCCTCTGCTGGCGGGTCTCCCCCCTGAACAGGGGGGCGCGCGAGCGATCGCGTTGCAGGGCCGTTGCTGTTCGTCAGGCAGCCGTGAGCGTTTGCCTTGCGCTACCGTTGGTCCGGCGTGCGTCAGCGCGGCGCGAGCGTGGCGATGAGCCGGTTGGCGACGCGGGCCATAGCCGATGCCGCGGAGAAGTCGAACTGGTTGATCGAGATGAAGACGCCGACGCCGCGGGTGGGCGCGAAGGCGATGTAGCTGAAGATCCCGTCCGTTCCGCCGGCCTTCTGGATCACCAACGGCCGGTCCCCTTCCGGCATCATGATCACCCAGCCGAGACCCATCGCATCCATGTGGCCTGATTCGTCCATGCCGGAGACCGGGTCGAGGCCGTCGCGGATCACCCAGCCGGCGTGGCTGATGGCGCGTGCCTCGGCGCCTTCCTGTCCGAAGCGGTCGAGGTTCCAGTGGAGATATTCGACCATGTCGTTTGTGGTGGTGTGCAGCGACGACGCGCCGAAGCGGTTGGGGATCGGCTCACCGGGGTCCATCTCGACGCCGTTCCAGTCGTAGCCGGTCATGACGTTCTCGCCCTGCGGTCGGGCAAAGCCGGTCGCGGAAAGCCCTATCGGGTCGAGCACCGTCTCCTGCAGGAGGTCGTCATAGGGCATCCCGGAAATTCCCGAGAGCGCCATGGCGAGCAGATCGAAGGCGACGTTGGAATAGAGGATGCCTGTCTGGGGTGTGAAGAGCAGCGGGTCGCCCGCCAGATTGGCGGCAAAGGACGCATCGCTGTGTCGGTCGCCGCCGGCCAGCGGCGCCGGTTCGCGCGGAAGCCCGCTGGTATGAGTGGCAAGGTCGATCAGGCGGATCGCGTTGCCGTCACGTTCAGGAAGCCTGTCGACGATACCGACATGCGGTTCCGCCGGGTCGGTCAAGGCGACCTTACCATCGGCGACAGCATAAGCGAGCGCCAGGCCGGTGAAGGTCTTGCTGATCGATCCGATGGCGATCTGCGTGTCGCCGTCCGGCTCGCGGCCACTGCCCCTGGCGGTTTCGCCGAAGCCGAAGACCACGCTCTCGCCGCCGCGCACAGCGGCGATGACCATGCCGGGAACGCCGGAGTCGAGGTGGAATATCTGGCCGGTGAAGCTGACTGCCTCGTCCAGCAACGCATCATCGGCAAACGATGGCGTTGCCACGAGGAGGGCAGCGGCGGCGGCAAGGCGAAGTCTCATCAGGCGATCCGGGGTTAAGGGGGGAGAACGGCCATGATGGGGGACGGTGTCCTAAAGTTTCGTTTGCATCTACTTCGCGCACGCCTGCGGCAGCCAATCCGGCAAATTGGTCCGGGCGCGCAACCATTGTCGCTCTTGGGAATTGCGTTGGGTCGACTAGAATCTTCCAATACGACGCCGCAAATGCGGATCACGTGGTTTTTGGTCGGCGGGAGTGAAGACGAGATCATTGGGTTTGCCTGCTGCCCAATCTGAAGACCAACAGCAGGCGACATGAGATTTCCGAACCATGTTAGACAAGCGTTCCGCCTCGGCCAAAGACACATCGACGCCTGACGAGGCAGACGAGGGTCCTGAGGATCTCGCGCCTGCCCCTGTGGTCCTGTTCGACAAGCCACTGCGGTTTTCGGTCATAGGCCTGTTTCTGCTGGGCCTCATCGCCGCATTCTTCTTTGCCAAGGGCTTCCTGCTTCCCGTCTTCGTCGCCATTCTGTTGGCGCTGGTGCTGAGCCCGATCGTGCGTTCACTGGCGAGGCGCGAAATTCCGGAACCTATCTCGGCATTGTTGCTCGTGCTCGTGGCGGTCGCCATCACCCTCTCGTCAGTCTACTTCCTGAGCGGACCTGTGACCCAATGGATCGGCGATGCCCCGCAGATCCGGCAGGAGCTGGAGATCAAGGTCGCCGAGCTCAGGGGTGCAATGGAAGCGATGGAGGATGCAACCCGCGAACTCGACGAGATGACCGAGTCCTCTTCCGAACCGGGCCCCCGTCCCCTGGTCATGAGGGAAGAGGGCTATTTCAGCCAGGCTGCCAGTGCCGTGCCGCTGGCCTTCGCCCAGGTGTTTCTGGTGCTCGTGCTGCTGCTGTTCCTGCTCGCGTCCGGCGACCTGTTCTTCGAGAAGCTGGTCAAGACGCTGCCGACCCTGACGGACAAGAAGCGGGGCCTGCGTATCGCCAAGGAGGTGGAGCGAGCCGTTTCGCACTATCTCCTGACCATCACGCTCATCAATATCGGGCTAGGTGTCGCGGTTGCGGCTGTGATGTTTGCGATCGGCATGCCCAACCCGGTCCTCTGGGGAGCCATGGCGACGATTCTCAATTTCATCCCGTATCTCGGCGCGCTCATCGGCGTCGCCACTGTTGCCGTGGTGGCCCTGCTTTCGTTCGACGATGCCAGCCTGATGGTCCTGGCGCCGGTTCTCTATCTGGCCTGCACCACCATCGAGGGCAACTTCATCACCCCGGCAGTCGTCGGGCGGCGCCTGGAAATGAATCCCGTGGTCGTGTTCCTGTCGATCGCCTTCTGGGGCTGGCTGTGGGGGATCATGGGCGTGCTGATCGCGGTCCCGCTCCTCGTCATCATCAAGGTCTTTTCCGATCACCTCGAAGGGTTGGGAGGGCTGAGTGAGTTTCTCGCGGCGCGCGACTTGCCTTCCACCGTCGTGCGCGCGGAGGAAAAAGAGTCGACGTAGCCGCCAGGGATGGCATCGTGACGGGATGTGCATCGCTCCAGACGAAAGGATCGAATGATGTCCGACGATCTCCCGCCGCTGCGTGCTGTCTTCATCAACTGCACGCTCGAGAAGCAGCCTTCCGATAGCCACACGCAAGTGCTGCTTGATGCATCTGGCCGGATCATGGAAGGCAACGGCGTCGCGGTAGAGCATGTCCACCTGCTCTCACACACCGTTCCGCATGGGATCTATCCCGACATGACCGAGCATGGCTGGGAGCGCGACGACTGGCCGATGCTGTGGGAGAAGGTCAAGGCGGCGCAGATCCTGGTGATCGGCACGCCGCTCTGGCTCGGTGAGGAAAGCTCGGTCGCGCGGGTGCTAATCGAACGGCTCTACGCAATGTCGGCCCTGCTGAACGAGGCAGGGCAGTCCGTCTTCTACGGAAAGGTGGCCGGTTCCGTCATCACCGGCAACGAAGACGGGATCAAGCATGTCGCGATGAGCCTCGGCTTCGCGCTGAACCACCTCGGCTACACCATCCCGCCGCAGGCCGATTGCGGGTGGATCGGCGAGGCGGGGCCGGGGCCTTCCTTTGGCGATGACGACAAAAAAGGCGGTCGTACCGGTTTCGACAACGAGTTCACCCGACGCAACACCACGATCATGACCTGGAACCTGATGCATCTGGCCCGGATGCTCGCTCCCGGCATTCCCAGCCAAGGCAATGATCGCAACGCCTGGGCAGAGGGCGAGCGGTTCGGCTTCGCCCTTCCCGGCGACTGACCGTGCGCGATCAGCCCTGGACATGGGGTAGCCATCGTCCAACCGTTCGATGACAGGGGATCGTGCCTGCCAGTCTGAAACCGCATCGTACCGGCCTGCCATTACGCGATTGATTGCATTGCTGCCATTTCCCTTAAGCGATCCGACATGCATGTTGCCTAGAGAGGGAATCAGGCTTGCGGGCGACCTGTCATGACGAGGCGATCAAGAAGATCGCGCTGAGGACGGTCCCCGCAATCCAGCAACTGGCTCGCAAGATGGGAAGATAAATTGAAAAATGCGCTCCGGATCACCTTGTCATGCGCAGCCATTGCAGTGCTGACGAGTGGCTGCATCAACCCGTTCGCAAAGACGCACTTGTCGTCGCCGACCTTGCCTAAATCTTCCGTTTCGCCCGAAATAGAGATTGCAGACAGGCCTTCTGCTGTCGCGCCGGCGCAGGCTGCCGTCCGGACAGCGCCTGCAAACGTCGTGTCGCCAGCCAGCACGACACCGGACAGGGTCCGCTATCTCGGCAGCGCGCCGCACATCTGCAGCCCGAGCGGCTTTGGCCGGAAATCGACCTGCTTCTCGCGCAGCTAGGCTGCGCATCTCCCGGAGGTTGTCAGGTGGCGAGAACCCCCGCCACCTGGGTCATCTTCGCAATTGCTCGTGAAATCTTCGGTATCGCTCGGCGACGACGACGCGGTCAGCCTATCGGTTCGACTGGTCCGACGCGGTCGACTGTCCCCCGACCCGCCAGTTGGGCCGGCCGTAATTCTGCGGCCATGGATAGACTTCGCGGTCGTTGAAATAGACCACGGATGTCAGTTCGGGGAAGGCGGGGTGGGATTTGGCGACAGAGCGCGCCCAGTCGCGCACGTAACCGCGGTCGCCCTCATAGCCGAGCTCGGCCACGAAGATCGGCTTGCCGTAGCCTTCGACCAGCCGGTAGCCCTGCTCGAGCGCGTCGGCAAAGGTCCGCTGCTTGCCGAAGAAGCCGAGATCGAATTCCTGGTAGCCGAACACCGACAGTCCGACGACGTCGACGAAATCGTCGCCCGGGTAGAAGTCGACCAGCGTGGGGTTGCCTTTGGGCGACCACATATAGGTGGCGTCCGGCAATTGTTTGCGGCACTCGGTGACGAAGCGCCGGTAGGCGGCGATGAAGCCTTCGGGCGTCCACTGAGCCCACGAGAACTGGCCGTCTGTTTCGTCCATCTCCTGGCCCCATCTCATGGTGACCGGGCTTTTCACTTCGGCGGTGGCCGCGCAGACTGCCTCGATGTTGGCGTCATAGCTGCCGGCAAGGATGCCCGCCAAGAGCTCGTCCGGCGTGACGCGCCAGTCGACCGACCACGACCAGGGCTCGACCGTGATCATGAGCGAGCGCTCGCGCTCGAGCGCATATTCATCCGCCAGCGCCAGGGTCGAGAGATCGACGTCTTCCCACGGCAGGAAGAGATGTTCGATCGACACATTGGCGTCGTCGCTGAAATCGCCATGCGGATCATAGGCGCCGAAGGCGATCGAGTCTTCGTTGATGACGGGACGCTTGTCGGCGAACTGGCCGGCGCCCAGCGCACCTTGCGATGGGGCACCGAGCGGCTGGTTGACCGCCAGAGCCGAGCCTGAGATCGCCAGCGCGGCAAGGGAGACCGCCATGACCCGCGACAGCTTCTTGTTGGTTTTACTCATTGTCGTTTACTCCAGAAATTGAGGGTCCCGAGGAAGGCTGGGTCGCGCTTGTGGTCGACCTCGCGTCTTCCAGCCGGACCGAGACGAGATCGTTTGGGACAAGCCGCGAGAATTCGTCGTCGGGCTTGGCCTGGGCATGCTTGAAGACGAACCAGTCTCCCGCCGGCGACCGGCGCTGATAGATCGTGTTGCCGTCGACCCGGTGGTCGAAACAGGTTCGGTCCGGGTAGCTCTCGCCCGAGGCATGCCAGTTGGCTTCGAGGCAAAGGCTCCCCCCATCGGTGACGAGCCAGCGGCCTTCGGCCCAGTTCGTCGTCTCTCCCGATCCGGAGATCGCGGTGAAGCGACGTCCGTCGGATTCGAGACGACCCGCCCCGTCCGGCCACTGCCAGGACTTGCCGCTGTAGAGGACCACGACTTCGTATGCGGTCATGGCCCTGGCATCGGCCGACGGCTGCGGGCTTTCCTCTGCGCGGCTTGCGCCGAACGTCAGGACCGTTGCGCAGAGCGCTGCGGCCATCAGCCGGGCCGCGCCGGAGCGTTTTGTAAGGTTGGTCATGGCTCTAGTGTCCCGAGGCGTGAAGCTGGCGGATGTTCGTCGCGTCGGGCCAACGGGCCGGCGCGACGGGCTGAACGGCCGTCGACCTGGAGTTTGCCGCCTCGTTCGGCACAGGCTGGCCGATACGCGTGACCTGAAACCCGGCCGCCTGTGCCGCCCCTTGCGGGAAGGCGTTGCGAAGATCGATGAGGATCGGGGTGCGCATGGCCTGCTTGATCCGATCGAGACCGAGCGTGGCGATGCTCTCCCATTCGGTGACCACGACGACGGCGTCGGCATCCTTGACGCAGGCATAGGGGTCCTCGAAAAACGTCACGTCGCGCAGCATCTCGGCCGCGTTGGGCATGCCGACCGGATCGTGGGCGCGGATCTCGGCGCCGAAGCGCTGGAGTGTCTCGATCAGCGGCACGGAGGGTGCATCGCGCATGTCGTCGGTGTCGGCCTTGAAGGTCAGGCCGAGCACGGCGATGACCTTGCCGTCGACGTCGCCGCCGACCGCGTCCAGTACCTTGAGCGCCATCTTGCGCTTGCGCGCGTCGTTGGCGGCAACCGTCTCCTCGACGATGCGCAGCGCAACGCCGTGATCCTGGGCGGTGCGCAGCAGCGCCAGCGTGTCCTTGGGAAAACACGAGCCGCCATAGCCGGGGCCGGCCTTCAGGAAGGCGCTGCCGATGCGGTGGTCGAGCCCGACGCCAAGGGCCAGTTCGCCGATGTCGGTGCCGACCTTCTCGCAGAGATCGGCCAGTTCGTTGATGAACATGATCTTGGTCGCCAGAAAGGCATTCGAGGCGTATTTGATCAGCTCCGCCGAACGGCGCTGCGTCACGACGATCGGTGTGGTCGCTTCGGCAAGAGGGCCGTAAAGCGCCATCAGCGGCTTGCGGCCGATCTCGTTTTCGACGCCGATGACGACGCGATCGGGAAACAGGAAATCGTCGATGGCCGAGCCTTCCCGCAGGAATTCGGGGTTCGAGGCGACCGAGAAGCTGCCCGGCTGGCGCACCGACGTGATGATCTTTTCGACCGCGTCGCCGGTCCCGACCGGAACGGTCGACTTGACCACCACGACCGCATTGTTCTTCAGAAGCGGCGCGACCTCGCGTGCCGCGGCATAGACGAAGGAAAGGTCCGCGTCGCCCTGTCCGGCGCGTGCCGGCGTGCCCACCGTGATGAACACGATATCGGCGTCCCTGACCGCTGCGGCCAGGTCGGTCGTGAAGGCGAGATTGCCGGCCGCCTGGTTGCGCATAAGGAGCGTATCGAGGCCGGGTTCGTAGATCGGCAGGATGCCGTCGCCGAGGCGGGCGATCTTGCGGGCGTCCTTGTCGACGCAGGTGACCTTGTTGCCCCATTCGGCGAAGCAGGTGCCGCTGACCAGGCCGACATAGCCTGTACCTATCATTGCAATGTTCATTGTGTTGCGCGCTCTGTGCGCCCTTCTTCTTGGGTGGGAATTGATGGGGCCGGGGCCTGCGGAAGCCACCGGGGTTCGAAACGGACGTTTCGGATGCCGGCCTCTCCTAGGGCGGCGCCGGCGATCGAATAGGTTTCGCTGAACAGGCTGAGGCGGCCGGCGCCCCAGGCGAGCGACTCGACGCCCTCCATGCCGTTCCTGGCCGTGCCGAGGCTCGCCAGCACCACAAGTGATGCGAAGGTCGCGGCGATCGCGGGCCGATAGGTCCGGCTGGTGACCCGCACGACGTTTTCGCGGGCGTGCTGGACGAGGATGATCAGAAGCAGCACGGCGTAGAGGACCGCGTTGATCAGCGCGAAGACGTAGAAGCCGCGCGCTTCGCCGGGATTGGCAATCAGCAGGACCGGCAGCGCCGAGACGACCGACAGGATGGCGTAGGGGGTCAGCACGCGCGCCGGCAGCGGATCGACTTCCGAACTGCCCTTCGGCGTGATGCGGAACTCCACCACCGAGCCGGTCAGCCAGTCGCGCAGAGCGGCCACGGTTCCGGCGAGCGCCCAGGGCCAACGGGCAAACTGGAAGAAGACGTATTCCCAGCTCAGTACCCTCGCGTTGAATGGCCGGTAGGACCCGGTCGAACGCCAGCGATAGGCGAGCAGCAGCAGGACCATCGACAGCGGCGCGAAATGCGCGAGGAACTGCGGATAAGTGACGTTGACGAAACTCTGGCCGGTCACCAGGGCGACGATCGGCATGACGAACATTACCGCCATGAAGAAAGCGAACAGAGGATACCAGAGCTGCGAGAACAGGAACTGTGCCTTAAGCCGCGCCGGGAGCCGAGAAAGATAGATCGGCGAATACTGCACGAGCACCATCACCAGGCTGCGCGACCACTGGAATTCCTGCGTGACCAGGTCGGCAAAGGTGCGCGGCCCCTCGCCATGGGCGATGGCATCGAGCGCATGGACACCGCGCCAGCCGAAGGCGTTCATCATCAAGGTCGTCGAGTGGTCCTCGGCGAGCTCCGGCCCGAGGCCGCCGATCTGCTTCAAGGCAGCAGTGCGCACGGCATAGTGCGAGCCGATGCAAAGCGGCGCCAGATTGCCGTTGTAGCCCGCCTGCAGCGCGCCGTGCATGCTGGCTTCGGCATAGAGGCGACCACGCGCCGACCAGCTTTCCGCGGCATTGCTGTCACAGATGCTGGGCGCGGAGACGTAGCCGACCTTGGGGTCGGCGAACGGACGGAGCATCTGCCAGAGATAGCCGGGCTCCGGAATGTGATCGGCGTCGAGCTGGGCGACGAAATCGTACCGCGCATAGCCGTACTGGTCGTAAAAGTAGGCGAGGTTGCCTTCCTTGCAGCGGGTGCGCCGGGGCCAGCTCGTGCAGTGATAGTCAGCACGGTCCCGGCGCGTGGATACGAAGACCCCATGGAGGCGGCACCAGTCGAGCGTGGCCTGCGAAGGGACCTCGTCGGCGAGCCAGGTATCGTGCGGCACGTCCTGCGCCAGCATGCCCAGAAGAGTGGCCTGCACGATGGCGAAGGGCTCGGACGGCGCCTTGGTGACGACCATCGCGATGCGGCTTCCCGCCGGCAGGCGCAACGGCCCGCCCGGCGTCCTCGCCCGGTAGAAGATGGCCATGAAATAGGCCGGCAGAAGCGTCACCCAGGCGACAGTCGCGGTCGCGGTCACATATCCGACCGGCCCGGCATAATGCGCGGGATCGAGCCACCAGGCCCAGAAATAGACGAGCGCGGCCAGCCAGACGGCGATGCCGGCGAGATACTCGACGCGCTGCGCCCGGCTCATCAGCGGAACCATCGTCGGTTCGCCGAGAGCCGTGCCGCTCGGTTCGATCTGGCCAGCGTGCGCCATGGTCATGCCGCCAGTGCCGACAGGCCGAAGAACGGCGCTGCGGTGCGCACGATCGCGTCGAGATCGGAATGCTGCGGCACGAAGCCGAAGGTCTGGCGCGCGAATGCCGGGTCGGCATAAAGCGATGGTGGATCGCCCGGCCGACGCGGATGCATCTCGATGGGAACCTGCATCCCGGTCACGCGCGCGATGGCACCCACGATGTCGTGGATCGAGGAGCCCGTTCCGGTGCCGATGTTGACGGCGAGATTATCGCCGCCGCGATTCAGGTGATCGAGCGCCATGACATGTGCGCGCGCCAGGTCGGAGACGTGCACGAAATCGCGGATGCAGGTGCCGTCGGCGGTTTCGTAGTCGTCGCCGAAGATCGGCAGGTTCGGCGCGACGCCTTTTGCCGCCAGAAGCGCCTTGGGGATGAGGTGGGTTTCGGGATTGTGCCATTCGCCCAGTTCGCCGTCCGGGTCCGCGCCGCAGGCGTTGAAATAGCGCAGCGCGACGTAGTGAAGGCCGTAGGCGCCGACATAATCCTCGAGCATCTGCTCGGCGACCAGCTTGGTGCGCCCATAAGGATTGATAGGCTGCTTGGACGTGGTCTCCTTGATCGGCAGCACGCTCGGGATACCGTAGACAGCGCAACTCGAGGAGAAGATCACGCGGTCGATCTTGGCCAGGCGGCAGGCGTCCAGCAGCGAAGAGGTGCCCGCCACGTTGTTGCGGTAGTATTTCGACGGATCCTCGACGGATTCGCCGACATAGGCCGCCGCGGCGAAATGGATCACCGCTTCCGGCTGATGCGCCATCAGCGCGCGGGTCAGTTGCGCCGTGTCGAGAATGTCGCCATGGACGAACGGACCCCAGCGGACCGACGACAGATTTCCCGTCGACAGATTGTCATAGACGACCGGCTCGATGCCGGCGGCACTGAGAAGCTTGGCGGTGTGGCTGCCGATATAGCCGGCGCCACCCGTCACGAGGACCCTGCGCTTCGACATCATGTCACCTCGGAAAGTTCGAGCGCGTCATGACGCATCAGGCCGTCGAAATAGGCGATCGTGCGCTCGAGCCCCGCGGCCAGCGGCACCTTTGGCTGCCAGTCGAGCTCGCGCAGGGCAAGCGAGATGTCGGGGCGGCGCTGGCGCGGATCGTCGACCGGCAGGGCGCGATGGGCGATCTTCGAACGTGAACCAGTCAGCTCGATCACCTGCCGGGCAAGTTCGCCGATGGTGAACTCGACCGGGTTGCCCAGATTGACAGGGCCGGTCACGGAGGACGGCGAAGCCATCAGCCGCACGAAGCCGTCGATCAAATCGTCCACGTAGCAGAAGGACCGCGTCTGCGAGCCGTCGCCATATATCGTCAGGTCGTCGCCGTTCAGCGCCTGGACGATGAAGTTGGAGACCACGCGCCCGTCGTCGGGCCGCATGGCAGGGCCGTAGGTATTGAAGATGCGCGCGACCTTGATCTCGACTCCCCGGACATTGTGGTAGTCGTAGAAAAGCGTTTCGGCGCAGCGCTTGCCTTCATCGTAGCAGGAGCGCGGACCGAAGGAATTGACGTGGCCCCAGTAGGATTCGGGCTGCGGATGCACGTTAGGATCGCCGTAGACCTCCGAAGTGGAAGCCTGGAAGATCCGGATGCCGCGGTCGGCCGCCAGTTCGAGAAGGTTGAGCGCGCCGAGCACGCTGGTCTTCGTGGTGTGGATCGGGTCGGCCTGGTAGTGCACCGGAGAGGCCGGGCAGGCGAGATTGTAGATCTCGTCGATTTCGGGATCCAACGGTTGCGTCACGTCATGGCGAAGGATCTCGAAACGGTTGCTCGGCACGAGATGCTCGACATTCTGCAAGCGCCCGGTCGAGAAATTGTCGATGCAGAGGACGGTGTCGCCGCCTTCGATGAGCTTTTCGCACAGATGGGAGCCAAGAAATCCCGCTCCACCGGCGACCAGAACACGCTTCGCTCTGCCTCGGCCCTGCGGCATCATCCGATCGCGTGGCTTCGCGGATTCAGAAGATGAAATGTTGTCTATGGATGCGGTTTTCATGAATATTCCAATCGTACTGCAATCGGCGACGAGTTGTAGCCGACAGCATTCGCGTTGTTGTCTTCGTTGTATTTGATGTGAATCTTCTGAGCTCAGAGTCAGCGGATCTTTTTCCCGAGCACCAGGGATTGACTTAATTTCTATTTAACTGTGGTTCATATAGGCGGCAGCGCGAAGCGTGTCCTTAGCGGCGAATCCTGAAAGTTGTCTCCGGATACATTTCCGCGCCTGGCGCTCAGCCGCATGCATCGCGCCTGCTTCCTGAAAAGAAGAACGATGCGGTTGGCAGTGACTTACCGACGTTGGCGGGATGTCCGCTGCGACCTTACAGGCACGTCCGGTCTGGCCAAGGTTTCGCCACTTCGTTGCCCTAGGGTGACGACTTCGCATGATCGGGAAGCCATCGCGCGCGCGATCTGACGCTCCCCGACCGCCCAATCTGAGAAAGCGTCGAAATGGCCGAGAGGCTGACACAACCCCGGCGCGTGGAGCGCCGGCGATGGCCGCGTGATCCGCCCGCCGAAGAAGGTACGACCACGGCGCTGCCCGTCCTGAAGCCGTTGGCGTTCTCGACCCGCAGCCTGGCCCCCGCGAGCCAGTTCAGCGCCTGGCAGGCGCATATGTCTCCCATTCTCGATGTCTCCCTGCCGGAGGGAGTGGCGGAGAGCGATGCGTTTGCGGCGGACCACACCGCCTGGAACCTCGGCAGCATGCTGGTCGTGCAGCAGAGCGCGCCGGCTCATGGCTTCGAACGCCCGGCCGCCATGCTGCGGTCGAGTGCGATCGACCATTGGCATGTCGTCATCATGCGAAGCGGGCGAAGCTGGACGGAAGTCGATGGTCGCGTCGCCGCAAACAGGCCCGGAGAAGTTCAGTTCGGGTCGCTGGGAAATCCCTTCAGCGGCAGGGTGACGCCGTCCGAGAGCCTCATCCTCTATCTGCCCCGCGACCTGTTCGCACAATCGACCGCGTCGCTCGACGCCATGAACAACACGGTTCTGTCGGGCAACGCCGCCACGCTGCTGATCGCTTACCTCAACGGGGTCGAGGCACGGCTGTCCTGCCTCACCGAACAGGATCTGCCCCGCATCGCCAACGCGACGCGTGACATGATCCTGGCCTGTATCGACCCTGCCACCGAAGGCGAGGTCACATCAGACGGCACAGCCAATCTTGCGCTCATCGAGCGGGCGCGCCGTTACGTCCAGCGCAATCTGGCCGTCGAGAACCTGTCGCCAAGCGACATGGCCCGCGCGCTGGGCGTCTCGCGCACGCGTCTCTACCAACTGTTCGAGCACAGCGGGGGCGTGCTGCACTACATCCAGAGGCGCAGGCTGCAGGCCGCCCATGTGGCGCTGGGCGACCCTGCCGATACGCGACGGATCATCGACATAGCGGAAGCCGTCGGGTTCACGTCGGCCGCCAATTTCAGTCGGTCCTTCAGCAAGGAATTCGGCTACAGCCCGCGCGAAGCCCGCAATGCCATCCTGTCGAACCGCCGGACCCAGCCCGCGGTCATCGCCACGGCGGAGGAAGGCCCCTCCTTCGACGGCTGGCTCAAGACGCTCGGCAGTTGAGCCCCAAGCCAGAGGGCTGACGTTCAGCCAATTTTTTGGGCCGTGAACGGGCTGACCGTCCGGCACTGCATGTTCTGGAGAATTGCCAAAGCCGCGGCATCAGCACCGGCCGACGAGATATCGTATTCGAAGACGCTGACACCGGTCACCTCGGTGGGGCTCACCAGGGTCACCTGCCAGACCACGCTCGCGCCCGTGGTTGCCCCGTCACCCGAAAGCCGTTCATCGACCAGCACGCCGCGCCAGGAATGTCCACCCGCCCGCGTCCAGCTCACGAGACCCGCGGCCTCGGCCATCAACGTGCTCGGTTTGAACCATCCATTCCATCTGATCTGGCGAGTCTCGCCGCTCATCTGGCCCGGCACGGTCTGGCCGGTCAGCGAGAAGAGCGGACACGCCGATGCGTCGGTTGCGCCCGCTGCTATGCGCCACATTCCGTCCTCGGGAATGAGCGGCGGCTCGAGCTGACCGGGCAATCGCCCGGCCCGCCAAAGTAGGCGTCCATCTGTGCGGGGGTTTCGCTGCGCCAGCTGAACTCACCATTGTAGGTCACAAGGGTCTTGTCCGCGGCGCCGGCAGGAGCCAGAACGCCCATGGTCGTCTCGAAATCGGCGATGGTCTGGCTGCTCACGTGGCAGGTGCACCCGCCCTGATCGCAGATTGCGACCTGCATCAGCTGGGCGTTGGCCGGCTGTACAAAGCCGGTTGCCAGCGCGATGGCGAAACAGGCGGAGATCAGAAAATGGCGCATGGCTCGAACCTTTCAGCGCTGGGTGAATAGCGAGCGCAGGACCTGCTGTGGGTCACGTCCACCCAGATCGATGGGAATGATGTCGCCCGTTGCGGAATTCGAACCGGGGGTGGCTGGGGCGGGTCGCAGGTCCGAGTTGATGGCGCCAACGATGGCCAGATCGGTGAATTCGGGGAGCGCCATTGCCTCGACGGGCATCGGACATGCTGTCAGCGGGCCCCCGTCGCCCACGCCCATGCGGCATTGAACGGGGCCGATCATGACGACCATCTGGTCGCAAGGAGACATCAGCATGACCGGGACAAGGCTGGCACCGGTTTCGGTATAGGCAGAGATCTCGAGAACTGCGGGGATTTCGGGATCTATCACCGACAGAACCTTCTGCCCGTTCGACGTCGCGTCGATTGGCGCGAACAGGGTGAACGACTGACCCCTGAGGTTTGAGACCTCCTCATTGACGAAGCAGGCGCTTCCAAACTGTTCGACCGGTTTGAGGACAAGCCGTATTGCTCCGGCCGGTGCAGGCGGCAATTCGGCAGGCGTCTGCGCGCCTCCTCCCGCACCCAAGGCGCCAGCGATGAGCTCGGCAGCGGCCGCAGGGTCGGAAACCGTTTCAGCCACCGAGCCTTCAAGCGGGTTGTCGCCACTCGCCATACGTCCGTCCGACGAGACGATCTGGAGGGACGCATGGATCAGCTCAAAGCCCATATTCCCGTTCAGGCCCTGCCCATTGTAGTTGCAGAGCTGGCTCGCGCCGATGGGACGGCACGTTCCGTTGGAGTCGAGCCACTGCCGCGGATTGAGCTCCACGGTGACGAGATCGCCGAGCTCTTCCGAAAAGAAGGTTGCCGTTGGCACATCGGCTCGTGCGCCACCCGCGGTCTCGTAGAAATACGGCTCGCTCATGGTCCAGTTGTTGGGAAGTGTCAGCGATATCCCGCTTTCGGCATGGTTGACCGGGCATCCCGCCGGCGTGTTGACGCAGACGAAGGCAACGTCTTCGCCATGGTCGTCTTCGACCGCGCCCCGATCGCCAGCCCCTGCCACCGGGATCTCGAAGCTGTTCTCTCCCCCGGCGGTCACCGTGATGGTGTCGGCCAGGAAGATGCCTTCATCGGCATTGACCCCCTCGACTGCGTAGGTGCCCGGTTCGAGATCGATCAGCAGCATGTGTTCGAGCTCATTAAGGGCGAAGGCAAGATCGGAGACCGGCGTGTCGGTGCGCACCGCCGACCACTGCACCCGCTTGCCGCCGATCTCGAACGGGGTGATGAGACGCACCGGCACAGGGCCGGACGGCGCCTCGCCCCGTTGCTCGGGCTGGGGCGATCCTCCACCGCCGCGGGGGTCGGGCCCGTGCAACCCGCCGCGCAGATCATCGAGCGGGGGCAGTTCGTAGCCCCTGGGCCAGAGAACGACCCTGATGCCCATCGCGCCCGCCGAGAGACCACCCGAATAGCCGATGCCATCGGGCCGTACCATGAGCGAGAACGAGTCCGCGATCGGATCGCCGACGTCGAAACGCAGCTGCAGCAGGTCGTTGCCATCGATCGAGCCGCTCTCGATGGTCCCCGTGCGGCCATCGACCAGGGCGCCGCCGAGCCGGGACGTCGCCGTCCAGCTCCCCGTGACCGGCTCGGTGGCCGATCGCTGGACGAGATCGAAGCTGAGCAACAGATCGAGCCCGGCTTCCACCTCCCAGGGGGGCACGCCATAGACCTCCCACGGCCCGGTCAGCGTGTTCGCATCAGCCTCCTCGTCGCCGCCGGAAACAACCGGAATGACGAAATCGTTGACCTGGCCCGGAACGATCTCGACCACGGCGCGGAACTCGACCTCGCCCGGACCCATGGCCGAGACCTCGTAGCGGCCCGGCTCGAATTCGCCCTCGGCGATCCAGCTTTCTTCCTGCGGCGCCCAGGCTTCCGGGCTCATGTCCGGATCGAGCCGTGAGGCCGACCACCACAGCGGCGTTTCCGGGAAGCCGTCCGGAATGCGGAAGGTGGCGGGCACCATCGGCAGCGCATCCTGGCCGGGTTCCGCCTGGGTGGCGGCTGCGGCCTGCGCGGCGAGGTCGTCGGATGTCGTCAGGTCTGCATCCTCGAAGGGAGTGCCGACTCCAAACTCGCGGAGGAACAGGATTTCTCGACCATTGGCGGACAGATAGCGGAGCTCATAGATGCCGGGTTCCACGGGCGCGGTCAGCCCCATGCGCTGGGTACTGGCATTGCTGAACGGGTACCCCCAGCTATCGAAATAGTCATCGGGTTCTGCACCGGGTCTCGCGATCACGATGCGCTCGCTGACTTGACTTGGCCCTCGCCAGGTGAAGACGAAGCGGGTGTCGGGCTCGACCGACCCGATCGCATCAAAGCCGTTCGATGCGGCGACGACTTCGATCGGCTGACGCGCAATGATGCCCTGGCCCGCCACGGAAAGAATGAGGTCGTATTCGCCGGGCTCCAGCGGCGCCCGCCTGGAGAATGGATTGTTGCCGACACTGCCACCACCGATCACCCCGTATGAGGGACTGACCGACGGCGCACCTTCGCCACGCAGCGTGAAACCCGCATAATCGACGTTGCGGGCCGTGCCCTGATAGCCAATCCGGTAGGTGTGCCCGGCCTCGGCCTTCGGGCCGATGTCGAAGAACGCCTCTTGCACCGGCTCTGGCTCAGGCTCGAGTTCCGGCGCCGGCTCGGCTTCCGCGATCTGGTTCAGCGCGTCGGTCAGTTCCGCACCCGATTGCGGGCGCAGCAATTGCCCGCCGGTCTGGTCCGGCACGCAGGCAAGCGCTTCGGCTTCCTGTTCGGTCAGGCCGAAGCCCACGACATGGGCGCGGATCTTGATGCCTTCGTTCGCAAGCTCTGCCGCCACCGCGCAGGGATCGGCGTCGCAGGTCTCCAGCCCGTCGGTCACGAGGATGATGTCGGCCTCCTCGGCCGTCGGCGGGATCTGGCTTGCCGCGAGCCGCAGACTTTCCGAGATCGGCGTCATGCCGCGCGGGTTGATCCGGTTGAGCCGCTGCGAAAGCGCGCCCGGGTCCTGGACACCAGTCTGCGCGATCACTTCGATATCCGCACAGTCGCCGCGCCGGCTGTGGCCATAGGCGATGACCCCCAGCGGGATCGTCGCGTCGCGCGTGGAGAAGAACTGGCCCATCACGTCGCGCGCCACCTCGATCTTGGTTATGCCGCCTTCGAGCTGGCCCCACATCGAGCCGGACGCGTCGAGGATCAGGACTGCTGCCTTGTCAGGCGAAGCGCTGGCCGATTGCGCCGTCGCGGGCGAGGCTATCGCCAGCAGCGCAAGTGCTGTTGCGCCGAATATGGAGCCGCAAACTGGATTTCTCATCAATTTCCTCGTCGATGCACCGCCGTTCGGTCGCGGCTGAACGCAGCACCGGACGAATGAAGTGTCCGACGCGCAAAACATCGATGCCGGCGCGACGGGCTGGGCCTCGGGGTCCCCGAGTCGGAGTGTGACGCAAGGTTAGGGACTTCGACCGGCGTGCTCTTGGGGGCGGCGGTAGCGGATGCGGGGTCAGCGGCACAACCGGCCGCAGCCGTCAGTCCGCCGAAAAGGCGGCGGCCAGGGCCACGGCGCGCACGTCCTTCGGCGTCGCGCCGAAGGCACGCCGGAAGCTGGCGTTGAACCAGGACAGGTCACTGAAGCCCGAGGAAAGCGCGATCTCGCTGATGCCGAACGTGCACTGGGCGGGGTCGCACAACCGCCGATGCACGAGAAGCAGGCGCCGCAAGGCGACATATTCGCGAAAGCTCGTCTCCTCGGCGGCGAAAAGCGAACGGACATAGCGGGGCGAGATGGCGTGGCGCCTGGCGATCCAGTCGCTGGTCAGAAGCGGCGACACGAGGTGGCTTTCAATATCGGCCTTGATCGCCTTGAGCCTCGCCGCGCGCACGCCGCGCCCCTTGGCGATTTCCTCCGCTTCGCGAGAAGCCCCCATCGCCATGAGGGTCAGATCATGGACGTGGCTGGAACAGGTCGTGATCTCCTCGGGCGGCAGGAGCGCCAGTTCCTCGTGCAGCGATTGGGCGTAGCGCAGCAGCAGGCGCCATTGCGGCGTGATCGGCACGATTTCGCGCAACGCGCCGTTGAGGCTGGTGCCCGCGGAGGCCAGAAAGGCGCGCGGGATCGACAGATAGAAGACGTCGTTGCGGTCTCCATGGAACTCGGCCATGCCGGGCATCTCATTGGGATCGAGATAGACGGAGCCCGGCTTGCAGATGACGTTGTTGCCGCCCTGCTGATACATCGAGAAGCCGCCGGACATCGGCACGTGGATCATGACATTGTCGCCCGTCTCGGCCGCCAGCGCGTGCGTTCGCACGGCGGAACAGGTCGAATGCATGGTCTGGCCGGTCATCAGGCCGGGCAGCAGGCCGATCGTCGTCTCGGACTGGAAGGTCGTGCTGTCGCGCGGCGTGATGTCGAGCCTGCACATCGACGCCACCGCATCCTGGAATGCAGCGACCCTGGTGTCGGGATCGAAATCACTGGCGGAGAGCGAAAGGACTGCCATCGAACCCAGCATTACGTTCGGTCAAGGCGCGTGTCCAGCAGGCATGATCCAACGTCACCTTGCCCCCGGCCGGCAACCGGTCTACGCCATGGCCATGGCCAGAACCGATGCCGAGCATGACGAACAGGACGAGGGCGCAGGACGCCGTCGACCCTATCACCATGGAAATCTGCGCGAAGCGCTCGTCGAGGCCACGCGCCAGCTTATCGAGGAGAAGGGCCCGCTGGGCTTCACCATGGCCGAGGCGGCGCGTGCGGCCAGCGTCAGCCCGGCCGCTCCTTACAGGCATTTCAAGGGTCGCGAGGACCTACTCGAAGCGGTCGCGTTGCGGGGCTTCGAGATGTTTGCGGAGCGGCTCGAAGCGGCAACCCGTGACGGCGAAAAGGCACCGCTGACGGCGTTTTCGGCTGCCGGAACGGCTTATCTCGACTTCGCGCGCCAGTTCCCCGGCTACTATATGGCGATGTTCGAATCGGGCGTGTCGATTGCGGGCGACCCCGACCTGAACCGGGCCGCCGACCGGGCAATGACGGTTCTACGTGTCGCGGCCGAGCGGCTCGGCGCGCATCTGCCGCCGGGAAAGCGGCCGCCGGCCGGCATGGTGGCCAACCACATCTGGGCGCTCAGCCACGGGGTGGTCGAACTCTTCACGCGCGGCCGGCCCCGCGCGCCCTATTCGCCTGAGGAGATGCTGGAAAGCGGCACCAACATCTATCTGCGCGGACTCGGACTCATTCCCTGAAATTTTTTGCCGGACGATCTTGAACCAGGTGACAGCCGCGACCACTTATGTAAATGTGATTAACATTCACATAGGAGAAGGCGAACGTGGACACTGTTTCTGAGTGGTTCGCTCGCGGCCGAGACTGGCTCGACGAGCGTGGAAAGGCGGCGTGGATCGTCGCCATGGTACTGGGCTTCATCTTCTTTTGGCCGGTGGGGCTCGCAATCCTCTTTTACATCATATGGAGCAAGCGCATGAGCTGCAGAGGTTGGAAGCGTGAGCGTCGTGAGGCTCACATCGGCAAGACCGGCAATGCTGCCTTCGACGGTTACCGCGAGGAGACCCTGAAGCGGCTCGAGGAAGAGCGTGACGCCTTCGTGAAGTTCCTCGACGAACTTCGCTCGGCGAAGGATCGGGCCGAGTTCGACCAGTTCATGTCCCAGCGCCAGGGACAGGGCGCCTGAGGCGCATCTGGTGTCGGCCGCAACGCAAAAGCCGTCCGCGATGCAGATCGCGGACGGCTTCATTCTTTGATCAGGCCAACCAGAGCGGCCGCCCGAATACGCTCGATCACTTGCCGCGGAGCTTGTCCTTTGCGCCGCCGACAGCGTTCTGCGCCTTGCCTTCGGCCTGATCTGCCTTGCCTTCGGTCTCGGTCTTCTTGTCGCCGGTAACCTTGCCGACGGTTTCCTTGGCCTTGCCGCCGACATTCTTGGCGGAGCCCTTGATCCTATCCTTGTCCACGTGCGTCTCCTCTTCGACTTGTTCAGTCCGACAGAAACGGCTTTCGATGGCCGATGTTCCACCGTGTCGGCTGCCACGCCGTAGAACGTGAGATGGAAGAGGGCACAGACGCGCCGCTATTGCCTTCGCCCCGGGATATCGAAGGGGTCAGGCGGACTGCGCGAGCCCGCCTGGTGTTGAACACCTGCTGCTAACATTCATCGCGGCGCAATGCTCGTCGCAGACGCAGTTGATGTCCGTCGCCCGTCGATTGGGCTTTACGGATCGCCCTGCGGCTCTATTCTTATAGCCATGCTGACCATGATCCAGAACGAACTCCGCCGTCCCGTCCCCCTCGCGCTTGCGGTTCTCGCAGCTTTGGGCTGGATTATCTTCATCGTCTACTGGTTCAACGCCTCGGGCGATCGAGACACTCTCGAGTCGCGCGTGGTCGAACTGGAGGCGGATCGCGACCAGATCGCGTCGCAGTTCGAAGCCCACCGGGAAGCGAACCGCAGCCATGCGGAACTCGTCGAGTCGATAGAAGTCGCGCAGACGGAACTGAGCGAGTTGGAGACGCGACGCGACGAGGCCGAAGGCGAAGCGGCGGTCCGCGAGGGAGAACTCGCGGAACTTGAAACCACGCTGTCGGCCGCCGAGGATGACCTCGCCGCCGCCCGTTCGGAGTTCGAAACGCTTTCGGCGGAGATGGAATCCGCGCGCGCCGAAGCCAGCCAGCGTGCTGATGAGCTTGCGGAGGCCTCCGAGGAATTTGTGCAGATCGGCGCGCGTCTGGAAGAGGCCCGCGCCACGGAGGCCGAACTGCTGCAGACCATCGCCGACCTGAGCGAGCAGGCGTCCGCGCAGTCTGGTCAGCTCTCCGATATCGAGACGCGGCTTCAGGCCGCGCGCGAGGAGGAGGCCGAGCTCTCGGCGTCGGTTGCGCAAGCGCGCGACGAGGCCACCGAACTCGAAGCACGCCAGACTTCACTCGAACAGTCGGTAGCACAGCAGCAGGAACACCGCGCCGCGCTGTCAGTCGAGATCGAGCAGGCCGAAGAGCAGCGGATGAATCTTCAGAGCCAGGTCGCCGAACTTGCCAATACACTTGCCGAGCGAAGTCAGCAGATGGCGGACATGGAAGCCCGGATCGAGAGCTTGCAATCGGGAACCAGCGATGCCATCGCGGCCTCCGTTTCCGGCCTGCAGCCCGGTCGCCATATCGGTTTGGCGCCTTCCCCTTCACGCATCCGCATCGAGGCCCTCTTCGAGGAAGATGGCAGCTTCGAACTGCGCCGCGAAGGCCGCGACATGACGGGCAATGCCGACGTCGTCTCCGGACAGTACGAACTGGCCAATGGCGAACTCACGCTGAGTGAGGCCGAGGGCGGCACCGGCACGGCGGAATTCCCCATGGTCTGCGCGATCGAACCCAGCGGCGGAGGCTTCCTGGTGCCCGACGGCCAGCAGGCTGATGGCTGTCCGCTTTCGGGCGTAACCTTCCTGCGCGTCGAATAGCGCCAGGCGTCAGACCGTCGCGCGTGCTGCCAATGGCGTCTTTGCGCTTCACGGGACGGGTAGCTCCTTTGACGGCTCAGAAGAGCGAGAAATACTCGCGCTGTTCCCATTCCGAGACTGTCGTGAGGTAACGGTCCCACTCGGCACGCTTGATCTGGGCGAGATAGTTCACAAAGACATCGCCCAGCGCGCCCCGGTAGAAGCTGCTCGCGTCAAAACGCTCGATCGCCGCGATCAGGCTCGGCGGCAGCTTGGCGGAATCGTTGGCATAGGGATTTTCGACCGGCGCTGGCGCCGTCAGACCCCGCGTGATGCCGTCAAGGCCCCCCAGGATCTGCGAAGCGAAATAGAGGTAGGGATTGGCCGCCGGCTCGGCGACGCGATTCTCGATGCGGCTCGCCTTGTCGCCAGGCGCCATCAGCGCGCGGATCATCGCGCCCTTGTTGTCGTTGCCCCACTGGACCCGGTCTGGCGCCAACTGGAAGGGCTGGTAGCGCTTGTAGCCATTCACCGTCGGCGTGGTCAGCAGGCAACTCTCGGCCGCGTGTTCCAGAAGCCCGGCGATCCAGCCGCTCGCCTGCGGCGTGAGCTGTCCATCGTCACCGGGCACGAAGAGGTTGCGGCCATCGGCGGCATCCACCAGCGACTGGTGCAGGTGCCAGCCGCTCGGCACCACATTGTCGAGCTTGGGACGGCACATGAAGGTAGCGTGCAGACCGCGGCGCGCCGCCATCTGCTTGACCATCGAGCGGAAGAGCATCATCGCGTCCGCATGCGCCATCGGACCGTCGGGATCGAAGGTGAACTCGCATTGGCTGGGGCCGAATTCGGCCTCCATCGAGCGCACCGGGAGGCCGAGCGCCTGGCTGGCACGGCGCAACTCATCCATCACGTCTTCCAGCGCGTCGTAGCGGGCCTCGGTCAGATATTGATAGCCATGCGCGATCAGGCTGGTGCGCGGCGGCTCCGCCGGCATGCCGCCATCGGCATGGGCCAGGCGCGGCTCGTCGAGCTTCAGCATGTAGAACTCGACCTCGAGCCCGCAGACGAGCTTCATCCCGGCCGCATCGAGCTTGGCGATGGCATCACGCAGAATGCTGCGCGAGCAGAAGGGGAGCTTCGAGCCGTCCCTCGCATAGACATCGCAGAGCAGCCAGCCGGAATGCGGCGACCAGGGGAGCACCTTGAAGGTCGAAGGATCTGGTACGATCATGACGTCGCCGGCGCCGGTCAGAACGCCCTCGCCAAAACCGATATCGTCGCCCCAGACGGAGAAGACGGTTCGGTGCGAGGTGTCCTTCAAAAGCAAGGTCGAGGTCATCGCCAGGCCGCTGCGGAAGGCTGAGGCCAGTTGCGACACCACCACGGTCTTGCCGCGCAGAACCCCGTGCTGGTCGGCAAACGAAAGGCGGATGGTCTCCAGCCCTTTCTCCTCTGCCTTTCTGATCACCTCCTCGGCTGCCGAGAAGGCCTCATCATCCAGCAGGCCCTTGTCGCCCACCAATCCGTTGCGCAGCGATCGTTGCATGTCGAGATCGTTCCCCAATGAAGCCGGGGGCGACCCGATAGGGCCGCCCCGTCCGGACGTGCCGCCTGACGGCGGTCAGATTGCAGCATTCCACTGGCAGGAGGAACGTCTTTCGGCGTCGGCCTTCTTCCAGACGTCTTCCCATTCGTCCGTCGGACCGATCGCGTCAATGGAGATCGGGCCGCGAATGGCGCCGGTATCGACATCGGCGCGGCGCATCGGCAGCTCTTCCTCGCCACCCTCTTCGACATTCTTGATGGCGGCGAGCAGCATGCGACGATACTTGCTGATGGCGACGTCGGTGCGGCCGAGGTGTTCCTGGGTCCGGTCCTGGATGCGGCCCATCGATTCCACGGCCCACTGGTCGTGGACGTTGATGTCCAGGCCCATGCCCGTATAGGTCAGGCTTTCCTGTTCATCCGGGTTGAAGCCGTAATTGTTGCGCTTGTTCTTGTGCGGCGCATAGTCGGGCAGGCGGTGCTCCTTCAGACGCTGTTCGCGCATCAGGGGCTTGTCGACCGGCTTTCCGAAGCTGGTGAACATCGAGAACCAGTAGCAGTTTTCGTCATCGATCGGCACGTGCCACTGGGTAATGGTCATCTCGTTGGACATCGGAATAACGATGGCTTCCGGGAAGACCTGGTTGGTCACGCGGACGTGGCTGCGGCCATCATCCAGGTGACGAAGCGAGATGATGCGCAGGCCGTGCTCGGCCTCTTCGACCTTGATCTCGGGGCGCGGATATTCGCGCAGCAGCTGCGTCATCGGGATGTCGGTATTGGCCGCCTTGTCACGGAACTGCTTGCCGTAACCTTCGTTCGGATCCTCGTCCTGGAGAAAGCGGTGCAGGAAGGAGGCATGGGCCGGATCGATGCCAACTTCCATCGCCTGCAGCCAATTACATTCCCACAGACCCTTGAAGGCGAAGACGTGGCTGTCGGGGGCGGCAAAGCAGTCGAGTGCCGGGAAGGGCGGCGGATCGCCGGGTCCCATATAGGCGAAGACGATGCCGTTCCGCTCTTCGACCGGATAGGAGACGGTGCTGATGTTCTTGTACATCTGGCTGCCTTCCGGCTCGCCGGGCTGCTCCACACATTGGCCGTTACGGTCGAAATGCCAGCCATGGAAGGGGCAGCGGAGCCCGTTATCCTCGCGCCGGCCATAGCAGAGATCGGCGCCGCGATGTGGGCAATGGCGTCCGATGAGGCCGAGGTCACCCTTGTTGTCGCGGAACAGCACGAGGTCCTCGCCGAGCAGGCGCACCGGCACCACCGGCCGCGCTGACATCAGCTCTTCGCTGAGCGCCGCCGGCTGCCAGTAGCGGCGCAAGACGGCTCCCGCGCCGGTATCTGGTCCAACGCGTGTCAGTCTGTCGTTCTGTTCCTGGCTCATCATGGCGGGAGTCTCCTCTGGATTGCACTCGGCTATCTGGATTGTGGCAGGCGGGGCGGCCCCCGCCTGGATCGGTCATGTCTGGTGGGAGGGAACCTGGATGATGGCACCTGCCAGTTCCGGCGTCACCTTGATCTGGCAGGACAGCCGGCTGGCGGATCGGCGCTCGGCGGCGGCGAGTTCCAGCATGGCTTCCTCCTCCTCGCCCGGCGCGCCGACGATCTCGGCGATCTCGTCGCAATAGACATGGCAGGTGGCGCAGATGCAGGACCCACCGCATTCGGCCTCGATGCCGGGCACGTTGTTCATGATGGCGGCCTCCATCAGACTGGCGCCCTGGCGTGCAGCCACCTCATGCCTGCGTCCATCCGCGCTTTCGAAAATGATGGCGATGGCATCTGCCATTCGTCGGCTCCCCACGTGAACCCCTGCCCAGCCGGCAAAGGTGTTCCCACTTCCGTTGTGCGATTATCGCACATATTGTATATATTTTGACGCGACTATATTTGCAGCGGAAACATGCTGTCAAGGCTCGCAAACTAATGCTAGCTGCGCTGCGGGCAGCACCACGGGGAGGTCGGCGCGTGAACGAAGCATGGATGGAAACGCCGAGAGCGGAACCGATCGCCGATCGCGACATCTCGCTCACCTTTGCCAAGGGCATGACTGTCCTCAAGGCGTTCGACGCCGCCAATACGCACCTCACCCTTCCCCAGATCGCGCGGATCGCCGGGCTCGAGCGCGCGACCGCGCGCCGCCTGGTGCTGACGCTGGTCCATCTCGGCTACGTCAAGCAGCGCGATCGCGTCTTCAGCCTCACCCCACGCATCCTCGTGCTGGCCGGCGGATTCCTCCAGGGCCGCCAGTTCGGCAAGGCGATCGAGCCGGTGCTGCGCGCGTTCTCGCTGCGCATCGGCGAGCCGATCTCCATGGCCATGATCGACGGCTATGAGGGCGTCTACGTCGCCCATGCCGGCAGCGAGAAGGCCAAGGTGAGCATCGGTCTCACCGTCGGCAGCCGCGTGCCGCTCCTCCAGACCGCGATCGGTCGCGCGCTGGTTTCCCATGTCGGACCGGATCTTACCGATGAGATCGTCGGGAGCGCGCCGCTGCGGCGCTACACCTCCGCGACCGTCGAGGATCGCGACGAGATCCGCCGCGACATCGCGCTGAGCTTCCAGCGCGGCCACGCCTTCGTCGACGGCGAATTCGAGCCGGGCATCGCAGCCATCGCGGTGCCGATCGGACCCCAGGGGCCCGAGGCTGCCGCGCTGGGCATTTCCGGCCAGAGCGGCCGCTTCGCCGACAAGAGCTTCCGCGAAGATGTGGTGGGCACGCTCAGCGAATGCGGCGCTGCCGTCAGCGGCCTCCTCTAGACTTCAATGACTTCCCCGCGGGCTGCCTGCGCAGCCGCCTGGTCGCGACAGGTTGTCGACGTGCGCGTTGGGCGTCAACAGGCGCCTTGACAAGGGCGGAGGGCAAAAATACGCTCCGGGCTAATAACAACCATCTGTGCGATAATCGCACAGGCCAGCTTTTTGCCAGCCTACAGGGGAACTGACCATATGAAGAAACTGTTGCTCGCCGCCACCTGTCTGTCGTTCATGACCGGCGCGGCCTTCGCCGCAGACGTCAACCTGCGGTACTCTCATTTCATGCCTGCTGCCAGCTGGCAGCAGGACGAGCTTTTCCTCGCATGGGCCGATGCGGTCGCGGAGGACTCCAACGGCACCATTGACGTCACCGTGTTCCCCGCCGAAACGCTGGGCAGCGCCGTTACCGGCTATGACAATGCCAGGAACCGTATCACCGACATCGCCTGGACGGTTCAGGGCTACACCGCCAACCGTTTCCCGCTCAGCCACATCGTGGAGCTGCCCGGCCTGTTCGAAACGGCCGAAGTCGGCTCCTGCGGCTTCCAGAAGCTCTATGATTCCGGCGTGCTCGACGCCGAATACGAAGACACTCATGTCCTCTTCGTCCACACGCACGGCCCCGGCCAGCTGCACACCAGCGGCCGCGCCGTGCAGCAGATCTCCGACCTCGAGGGCCTGAAGCTGCGCCGCCCGACGACGGTGATCGGCACCCTGCTCGAGGAACTCGGCGCAGAGCCCGTCGGCATGCCCGCTCCGCAGATCTATGAGAGCGTCCAGCGCGGCGTGATCGACGGCTACATGCTGACCTGGGAAGCGACCAAGAGCTTCCGTGCCAATGAAGTGACCGACAACCACACCAATTTCGGCTTCTACTCGCTGGCGTTCGTCACCACCATGAACAAGTCGCTCTACGAAGGTCTCTCGGACGAGGCCAAGGCGGCGATCGATGCCAATTCCGGCATGGATTGGGCCCTGGCTGCAGGCCGCGGCTACGATTCGGCGGACGAAATCGCACTGGCGGAGATCCGCGAGACCTCGACCGTTCACGAGATCCCCGAGGCCGAGCGCGGCGAGTGGGAAGCAGCAGCCGACCGTGCTCGCGAAATCTATCTCGACGAACTGGAGGCCGCGGGTCTGCCCGGACGCGATGTCTATGAACAGTTCGAGGGTTACGTCGCCGAGTGCGAAGCCGAACTGCTCTAGTCGCCTTTCGACAGCATCAAGCCTTCGTCCGGAGCCGTGAAACCTCGCGCGGCTCCGGACCCCCATCGGCCGGCCGCATCGGCATATCCGGATCGTCAAGAATGACCGTGAGAGATTCCGCAAGTCCGGTGCTTGAACGCGTGCGGGGCATCGTCGTCGAGATCAGCCGATGGCTGGCCATCGTCGCGCTGGCGGCGCTGTTCGCCGTCGTTGCCAGCAGCGTCGGGGCACGCGCGCTTTTCGATCTGACCTCAGGCAGCGTCAATCTTCTGTTTGCCGGCGCCATCGAAATGGCCGCCTACCTTCTTCTCATCACCGTGTTCGCTGCGCTGCCCGCTTCGCTGGGCGCCGGCATGATCCGGGTCGACACCTTCGTCGGCTTCCTTCCGCGCTGGCTGCAACTGCTTCTCGAACGACTCTGGAGCATCCTGTTTGCGGTGCTGGCGGTGATCCTCGTTTATCTGTTCTGGCATCAGACCGCGGCTGCCGCCGCGCGGGGCCTCACGACGCAGGATCTGCGCATCCCGCTCTCCATCATCTACGCGATCGCCACCGTGCAGTGCATCGGCCTGTCCCTTGTCGCCATCTGCGAATTCATCAAGCCGACGCCCCCCAGTACGGAGACAGCCTAGTGGACCCCTTGACCATAGGGCTGCTCACAACGGGCGGCCTGCTCGTCGCGGTGCTGCTCGGCTGCCCCATCGGGCTGGCGATGATCCTGGCCGGTTTCGCCGGCTTTTCGGCCATCGTCGGCGTGCAGCCGGCGCTCGCTGTACTGGAAAGCGCGGCCTACGAGACCGCCTCGAACTATTCCTTCACGCTCGTGCCGCTGTTCATTTTGATGGGCAATCTGATTTCGGAATCGGGCATGGCGCGCGATCTCTTCCTCGCGTCCCGGCGTCTGTCACGCGGATGGAACGGCGGACTGGCAGCGGCCGGCGTCACGGCCAGCGCGGCCTTTTCGACCGTATCGGGTTCGTCGCTCGCCACCGCCACCACGATGACCCGCGTCGCCTACCCCGAAATGATGGCACAGGGCTACGACAAGCGTCTGGCCGCGGGCTCGCTGGCCGCCGGCGGCACGCTCGGCATCATGATCCCGCCTTCCATCGCGCTGCTGCTCTATGCGCTGATCACCGAACAATCGGTGGGCGAGATGTTCCTGGCGGGCATCCTTCCCGGACTTTTAGCCTACGGCCTCTACATGCTGACGATCCTCGTCATGGCGCGCTACTGGCGCGGCGAGCCGCTCGCGGGCACCGCGGAACAGCAGGAGCCGCTCGGTGAGGCGCTCAAGCGCTTCCTGCCCGCCGTCGGCCTGTTCGGTCTGGTCATGGGCGGGCTCTATGGCGGTTTCTTCACCCCCACCGAGGCGGGCGGCGTCGGCGCCTTCTTCGCCCTCGTCTATGCGCTGTGGAAGGGCCTGGACCTCAAGGGATTCATCAACGCGCTGCGCATGACTGTGGAAACCACGGCGGTCATCTTCCTGATCCTGATCGGCGCCGAAGTGTTCGGCTTCGTGCTCTCGGTCTCGCAGGTCTCCTTCTCGTTGGTCGCCTTCATCAGCGAGACCGGGCTCGAGCCGTGGCAGATCATGGCAATCATCCTGCTCTTTTACGTCGTCATGGGCTTCTTCATGGAGAGCCTGGCGATGATCCTCCTGACGGTGCCCATCTTCTTTCCGGTCATCATGGCGGCGGGCTTCGACCCGGTCTGGTTCGGCATCATCGCCGTCGTCACCGTCGAGCTGGGCCTGATCACGCCGCCGGTCGGCATGAACCTGTTCATGGTCAAGAGTGCTGCGCGCGATCTCGAACTCAAGCATATCATGATCGGCGTGCTACCCTTCTGTCTGGCCGATGTCATCCGGCTTGGCATCCTCGTCGCCTTCCCGGCGATCGCGCTTTTCCTGCCGGGCCGATTGTAGAGACGGGACTTGCCCATGATCGAACTCGAAACGCTCTCGGCTGAGACCTTCCGGCCTTTTGGACAGGTGGCCCAGCCGGGGCTGGGGCAGGTCAAGGAGATACGGGACGGCACGGTGCGCCTTACCCGCAGCCCTGCCCTGCTCGACCGCGACGACGAGGCTGTCGATCTGGCACTCGATTTTTACGAGGCGATGCGGGAAAAGGGACGCATTGACATCCTGCAGGCCGAAAATCATCCGCATTCGGCCCAGCTTTTCGTGCCGCTCGATCTGGTGCCCTATCTCGTCATCGTGTGGCCCGGCCACCCCGATGAGACCCAGCCTCGAGCCTTTGTCGGTCAAGGCGCCCAGGCCGTGATCTATGCGCCGGGCATCTGGCATCACGGCATCGTCGCGCTTCAGCGGCAGACGCCCTTCCTGTCGTGGATGTGGCGCTGCATCGGCGGCGGCGACACGGAATTCGCCAGGCTGGCCGCGCCCTTGTCGCTCGACCTGGCCGGCATCGGCACATGATGCGGCTCGGCATCGATATCGGTGCACGGCACGTCGACCTTGCGCTCGCCGACCGTGCCTCCTGCCGGACACTCAAGCTGCCCGTCGATGGCCGCGATGCCGCCAGTGCCATACTCGAGGCCATCGATACGGCGCTGGCCCGCTGGCAATCCAGTCTCGAGATGCTTGAGGAAATCCGCATCGGCTCGACCGGCGCGGTCAATCTGCTGCTGTCGCGCACCGGCCCGCGGATCGGTCTTCTGACCACACGCGGCTTCGCGGATACGCTGGGCCTCGGACGCCAGAACCGTGCCTATCTCTATGACCCCGTGGCTACTGCCGGCACACCGGACTTCCTGGTGGCGCCTGAAAACATCCGCACCGTGGGCGGCAGGATCGGACCCGACGGGAAAGAAACCCAGCCGCTGGACACGGACGACCTGGAACAGGCCGCGCAGAACTTCGCGGCGCTGGGGCTGGAGGCGGTGGCGATCTGTCTGCTCTTCGCGCATGTCGATGCCACCCATGAGGAACGCTGCGCCGCGTTCCTGCGGGACAGGCTGCCCGGAATCCATGTCGCCCTCTCGAGCGCAGTCGACGGACGCGCGCGGGAATATGAGCGGACGGTGGCGACCTGCCTCGAAGCCTGGCTGCGGCCATCGGAGCTTTCCACCCTGGATGCGGTCGAGGCCGGGCTGGCGCGGCGCGGCTTTGCCGGACGACTGCGCTTCGCCGACGGCCGCGGCTGGCTGCTTGCGCCCCCTGAAGCGCGCCGCGCCGTGTCGTCCCTGCTCCTGAGCGGTCCCGCGGCAGCGGCCGGCGCGGCGGCCGGCCTCGCCGCGCGGCTGGAGCTGGCTCAGGCCGTGGCGGTCGATTGCGGGTCGACGACCACCGAGATCTCCCTGCTGCGCGACGGCACGCTGGGCCGGAAGTCCGAAGGCAGCTATGCAAGCGTGCTGCTGCGCCAGCCCCACGGCGATGTCGAGAGCATCCCGCTCGGCGGGGCGACCGAGTTCCCTGATGGACAAGGCGGCTCGCTGGCTTTCGAGACTGCCATGACGGAATTTTCGTCCGCGGTCGGCGGTGCGCCACAAAACGCGGCCGCAGAAGAAGGTCTCCTGAAACTCTCCCGCGCGGTCCTGCGGCACTGCGTCTCGCGCAATGTCGACCCGACGGACGCGGCTTTAATCGCTATGGGTGGCATGGGTGGCATCGTGGCGTGCGGCATCGCCGACCGGCTGGGCATGAGCGAGATCATCGTGCCGGCCGGCCACGGAACGGCAGGCGCCTGGGGCCTGCATCTGGCACGTGAAATCACCGAAGCACGCCTGAGGATCGCCGAGGACTGCGTCGACCTGACCCCCGAGCGGCTTTCCCAGGCCGCCGCCGAACTCCTCGGCCGCCTGAATGGCGCCAGCGGGACCCTCAGCTTCTCCGCTGACGTGGCGGCCAGCGCCCATATGCATGGCTTCGAGGTGGAACTCGGATCCGATATTCCGACCCCCGACGACATCGTCAAGGCGATATCCGATCATCACCGCCTGACCTATGGCATCCCCTCGCCCGGCACCGGCCATCTATTCACGCTGAATGTGCGCAGCCTGCCCGAGCCGGAGAAGATTGCCTGGCCCGAAATCCCGGATGCATGGATCGAGGCTGCGCGAGCACAACCCTCCCGGCTCGATGGGGCAGACGGCGACGTGATCGTCGGCGAGGGCTGGCGGATCGCTACCGCGACCGCAACGCATCTGGTGCTCAGGCGGAGGCCGGACCATGAATGAAGCGCAACTCGCCATCTTCCAGATGCGGCTCGATGGCATTGCCCAGACCATGCAGGACACGCTGTTTCGCTGCGCGGTCTCGCCCGTTGTGCGCGAAGGCAATGATGCGGCCTCCGCGCTCGTCGCCCCCAATGGCGAGATCATGGCGCTGTCGGATGCAATTCCGCTGCTGCTCGGCGCACTGCAGGGCTCGGTCGGGGCGATCCTCGATACGTTTCCAGCCGACGAGATGCGGCCCGGCGATCTGTTCGTCATGAACGACCCCTATTCGGGCGGAACGCATCTGCCGGACCTGACCGTCGCGATGCCGGTCTTCACCGAAGGCGAGAAGTTGCTGGGGCTCGCGGCAACGATCATGCACCATCAGGACATTGGCGGCATGCGGGCCGGCTCGGTTCCACCAGACGCCGTGGAAATATTCCAGGAGGGATTGCGGCTGCCCCCGATGCGGCTGGGAACCAATGGCGAGATCGACGTGGCGATGCGGCGGCTTTTTGCCGCCAATTCGCGGGTGCCGGCGACCGTGCTCGGGGATCTCGGTGCCCAGATAGCAGCCGGCAACCGCGCCGCCTCGGACCTGGCAAGATTGGCAGCCAGCATGGGCCCGGATGAATTCCAGCGGCGCGCTGACGCCTGTCGCGACATGACGGAACGGCAGCTGCGCGAGCTCATCGCGGCTTTTGCCCCAGACACCTATCGCGGCGAAGACGGCCTCGATCCTCATCCCGACCTTCCGCCGATCGGCATCCATGTCGCCCTTCACGTGGCGGATACCGGGTTGCATTTCGACTTTGCGGGCACCACCGGGCAGGTGCGGGCGCCCATCAACTGCGTCCGCTCGGGGCCACTGGCGGCGGTGTTCTACGCGCTGCTGAGCCTTGGCGGGCCGAACCTCCTGCGCAATGGCGGCGTTATGCGTCCCGTCACCATCGAGCTCCCGCCGGCGTCGATCATCAACGCCGCGCCGCCCGCCGCCGTCAACGCCCGCATGGGCGTCGTGCGTGTCACGACATCCGCGGTGCTGCAGGCGCTGGCCAAGGCGGCGCCGGACCGCATGCCGGCCGCCAATTCGGGCATGTCGTTTGTCATCGCCTTTTCCGGACGCACGCCGGATGGCGAGCAGTTCCTGCTGACGGAAATCGTGGCGGGCGGCGCCGGTGGTGGACCCGACCGCGATGGCGCGCCCGGCATTTCGACCGATGTCGGCAATGCCATGAACATGCCGGCCGAGGGGCTGGAGGCGATGATCCCGGTGCGCCTGTTGTCCTACGAGGTCCACCACGGTTCCGGCGGCACGGGGCGTCATCGCGGGGGAGATGGTGTCAGGCGCGTCTACCAGGCCTTGGCCGACGCCATTGCCGTCTCGGTTCGCGGCGACCGCTTCCTCCGCGTGCCCCCGGGCGTGGATGGCGGCGGCGCGCCGCTGCCGGCAAGCGCGACCATCGAACGGGCCGACGGCCCGATCGAGAAGCTGCCCTCGCGCGCCTCGGTCACACTGAACACCGGTGATCGGTTGATCCTCGAAAGCAGCGGCGGCGCCGGCTACGGCCGGCACTCGTGAGTTTTACTGCGGCTGCTTCCTGAAGAAGCGGATCCTGGGCAAGAAGGCGCTTGCCAGAAAGACCAGGCAGACGGCCAGGAATATGGCGCTGATCGGCCGTTCGAAGAAGACCAACGGATTGCCCTGCGACAGGAGCAAGGCACGCCGGAAGTGTTCCTCCAGCAACGGCCCCAGGATGAAGCCCAGCAGCAGCGGGGCGGCCGGATAGTCGAACTTGCGCATCAGGAAGCCAACCACGCCGAAGATCAGCACGATGTAGATGTCGAAGACATTGTTGTTGGAGCTGTAGACGCCGATGCAGATCAGCAGCAGCACGGCGGGATAGAGCAGGTGATAGGGGATCTGCAGCAGCCTTACCCACAAACCGATCAGCGGAATGTTGAGGAACAGGAGCATCACGTTGCCGACCCAGAAGCTGATGATGAGCCCCCAGAACAGGTCGGGCTGGTTGTTGATCAGGTTGGGCCCCGGGGTGATGCCGTGGATCAGCATAGCGCCGAGCAGCAGTGCCACGACGGCGTCACCGGGTATGCCGAGGCTGAGCGTCGGTATGAAGGCGGCCTGCACCGCGGCGTTGTTGGCCGCTTCCGGAGCCGAGATACCCTCTATCGCCCCCTTGCCGAACCGCGAAGGATCGCGCGCCAGCTTCTTCTCGAGCGCATAGGCCATGAAGGCGGCGATGCCGGGGCCCGTGCCCGGCAGGGCGCCAACGAAGGACCCGACGATCGATCCGCGTGCCGTGGGCATTGCGAGCTGGCGCCACTGCGCTTTGGTCGGCAGCATCGACTTGAGGTTGATCTTGCCGACATCGACTGCCTTGCCGACGGGCTTGCCGATGTTCGACAGGATTTCGGCGACACCGAACAGTCCCATGGCAACGGCCACGAGGCTCAGGCCGTCGGCCAGTTCGAAAAAGCCGAAGGTGTAGCGAAACATGCCGGTGTTGACGTCGGTGCCCACCAGGCCGAGCGCCAGACCGACAATGACCATCGCCAGCCCCTTCACGGGAGAGCCCAGCGAAAGGGTCGATGCCGCGATGAGGCCGAGCAGCATCACCGAGAAATACTCCGCCGCGCTGAAGCGCAGCGCAAAATCGGCGATCACCGGGGCAAAGCCCATGACGAGAATGATCGCGAAGGATGCCCCGACGAAGGAATTGATCGCCGTGATGAACAGCGCGAGCTGCGCCTGCCCCTGCTGTGCCATCGGATAGCCGTCGAGGCAGGTCACCGCCGCCGTCGCCGAGCCGGGAAGGTTGAGCAGGATCGAGGCGGTCGAGCCGCCATACTGCGTGCCGTAGAATATCCCGGCGAGCATGATGAGGGCGACCGTCGGATCGAGGTAATAGGTCAGCGGCAAGGCCAGCGAAATTGCCGCCATCGGACCGAGCCCCGGCAGCACGCCGATCAATGTGCCCACGGAGACGCCGATGAAACAGAAGAGCAGCGCGTCGGGGCTGAATGCCCGGTCGACGCCGAGTGCGATGTTGGCGAGAAAGTCGGTCACCGGATGGCCCCAAAGGCTGCGAGGGGCAGGTTGAATCCCCAGATGAAGATCGCGACGGAGCTTGCGGCCATGGCAAGGGCCAGCGCGAAGAGTGACAGCCAGCGGATACGGGCCTCGCCCAGCCCGGTCAGAACGATCAGGACAATGGTCGCGGCGACGAGCCCTGCCCGCTCGACGAGCAGGGCAAAGGCGATCATGCCGATCGAAACCGCGCCGACCGCGATCGCCTGGCGCAGGCCCGGAACCTCGTCGGCATCCGTGGCTTCTTCCGGTTGGCGTCCGCCTGGTCGCGCCTCTACCATGATGGCGGCGCCCAGGAGCACGATCAGGCATCCGAGCGCCAGCGGCACCAGCCCGGATCCGGGCCGCAGAAGCGACCCCTGAGGGTACCCCGCGGCGATGATCGCGACCGTGGCCCCGAAGGCCATGAGAACCATCGCGGCGGCAAACTCGAGTTGGAGCTTTTTCGACATCATGCTGCCACCGTGTACGCGGTCCTCAGTTCCGGGGCGCGGTTCGAGCAAAACCGCGCCCCGGAAAAGAGTGTGGGACTACTCTACGACGATACCGGCTGCGTCGACGACGCCGGTCCACATCTCGATCTGATCCACGATGAATGCCTGGGAGTCCGCCGGCGAACGGCCTTCGACAAGGAAGCCGCGCTCTTCGAAGAAGGCCTGCATTTCGTCGGATTCCATGGCCGTCGAAATCTCTGCGTACAGTTGATCGAGAACGTCCTGTGGCGTTCCGGCCGGTGCGAAGACGCCCTGCCAGGACACGGCTTCGAAACCGTCGAGCCCGCTTTCGGCAATGGTCGGGACGTCAGGCAGCATGAAGTGGCGCTCGAGGGATGTCACCGCGATAGGACGCAGATCGCCGCTCTCGAAATGCTCGGACAGGACGAGGATGTCGCCGAACATGGCGACCAGGTTCCCGCCGAGCAGATCCTGCAGGGCCGCCGCGCTGCCCTGATAGGGGATGTGCAGCAGGGACGTACCCGATTCCAGGGCGAACATCTCGCCCGTCATGTGCATCGAGGTACCGACGCCCGGCGAGCCATGCGAGAAGGCGCCGGGATTGGCCTCGGCAAAGGCAACGACGTCTTCGACCGTTTCGAGATCGCTGTCGGCGTTGACGGCGAGGACCAGGGGAGAGCTGACAACAATGCTGACCGGCGCGAAATCGGTCGCAGCATCATAAGGAAGGTTGTCGCGCAGGATACCGCTGATGGCATTCGAACCGGTAACGCCCATCAGGAGGGTGTATCCATCGGGATTCGACTGGGCGACGTAATTGGCGCCCACGGTACCGCCTGCGCCGCCGCGGTTTTCCACCACCACCGGCTGGCCGAGCGGTCCCGAAATCGTTTCGGCGATCTGGCGGGCGAGCAGATCGGTCGAGCCGCCTGGCGGGAACGGAACGACGATCGTCACGGGCTGGTTGGGGTAGTCCTGTGCGATGGCAACATCCGTTGCCATGCTGGCCACTGATGCCGACGCTGCCAGCATCGCAACAGACAGAAACTTGCTGAATTTTCCCATTGGTCTCATTCCTTCTTTTGTTCCCATTATCGGTAGTTCTGAACTCAATGTCGTCGTTTGAACAGGCGGACTGGCTCCTAGTTCCAGCTTGCGAAACGGTCGGGACGAAAGGCTGCCAGGTCGATCTCGGTGCTTCGGCCGGCGACCATATTGGCCAGTTCGCGGCCGGTCGCCGCGCCGCCGCACATGCCGACATGGCCGTGCCCGAACCCCATCCAGGCATTGTCGACCTTCGTCGCGCGCCCGATGACGGGCATGCTGTCGGGCAGGCACGGCCTGTGGCCCATCCAGTATGTGTGGCCCCGACCGTCGAGACCCGGGAATATCCGTTCACCCTGCGAGAGCAGGGCATCTGCGCGACCGTAGTTGGGTGCAGCGTCGAGGCCTGCGAACTCCACAGTGCCGGCCAGTCGAAGCCCCATGGCCATCGGATTGACCATGATGTTGGTCTCCACCGCCATCACCGTGCGCGACAGCTTCACGCCGGGCGTCGGCAACGTTACGTGGTACCCGCGCTGGCTTTCCAGCGGCACGTCACTGCCAAGCTTGCGCGCGAGTTTGGCCGACCAGGCACCGGCCGCCAGGATGACGCCATCGACCTCGATCTTCTCGCCATCCTCCAGCCGCACGGCTTGAACGGCGCCATCGGCGATCTCGAAATCCGACACCTTTGCCCGCAGATGCGTGGCGCCGTCCCGCAGCGCCTGCTCATGGATCGATTTGACCAGCGCGGAGGGATCGAGGGTCGACCCGTTGTCTGGGGCAAACTGGCCGAAACGAAACTGCCCCTTCAGGTCAGGTTCGAGTTCGGCAAGCTCGTCGGGGCCGATGTCGCGCAGGTCGACGCCCAGGCTGCGGCGCAGATCCGTTCCGAATTGCCACTGGCTTGCCGCTTCGCGAGAGGAATAGACGTAGAGACAGCCGCTGCGGCGGATGAGGCCCATGCCGCCCGAGCGCTGCAGGAGCGGCTCGTAGCATTCGAAAACCGGCGCCAGCAGCCCCCGCATGGCGGCCGCGATACGTTCCACCTCCGCGCGGCTCATGTGGCGCACGAAGCGCATCAGCCATGGCAGGGCCTGGAAAAGATAGTGGCCGCGCACAACGAGCGGGCCTTTGGGATCAAGCAGCCAGCGCGGCACCTTCTTCCACATTCCGGGCATCCCCACCGGCAGGCAGGCGCTGGGCGACAGCGACCCGGCATTGCCGAAGGAACAGGCTTCGCCCGCCTCGCGCGGGTCAACGAAGATGATCTCGTGCCCGTCCCGCTGCAGCCATGCGGCGCTGCAGGTGCCAACCACTCCCGTTCCGATGACTGCAATGCGCAAAGCTGGCCGGCTCCTTCTTACAGGGTGGTATTCTGCGAGCAGTTGCAGCATCATTCCAACAAATTATTTTACCTCAATTATCAGGTTATCTGATGAACCTTACGCTTCGACAGCTTCGCGCCTTCCACGAGGTGTCCCAGACCAGGAGCTTCACCGCCGCCGCGCGCCGGATGAACCTCACCCAGTCGGCCGTCAGCATGCTGGTGCGCCAGCTGGAGAAGGAGCTGGGCATGGTGCTGTTCAACCGCTATCAGCGCGCCGCCCAGCTGACGGAGATCGGGGAGCACATGCTGCCCGTCACCGAACGCATCATGGAGGATTTGCGGCAGATCGAGGAGGGGGCGACCAGCCTGCGGATGCTCAGCCGCGGCAAGCTGCAGCTTGCCGTACCGCAGATGCTCGCCTGCTCCTGGCTGCCGCCGCTCGTCGTGCGTTATCGCGAGCTGCACCGGGACGTGCTTCTCAACGTGACCGACACCACGGGCGACCGCATCGTCACGGCGGTGCTCCAGAATGAAGCGGAGCTGGGCATTGGACCAATGAGACCGACACCACCCGGCGTGCATGCCGAGAAGCTCTGGGACGAACCGATCCAGATCGTCTGCGCCGCCGGCTCCGCGCTGGCCGACAATGCGCAATTGCAGTGGTCGGCACTGCGCGAGGAGAACTGGATCCAGTATTCGGACGATTTCAGCCTGCATCTGGAGCGCACGGCATGGGCGGAGTATTCGACCAGCCTGCCGCGCACCACGCATGTGCGCTACCTCAGCACCGCACTGGCCTTGGTGGGCAAGGGCCTCGGCGTCACCGCGGCACCGCGCTATGCGCGGCATTTCGCCGTCCAGTTCGGCGTGAGCTTCGTCGAGGCGCAGGCCCCGTCCCTGTCGCGCACCTTCTACCTCTACACGCGGCGCGGCCAGAAGCTCTCGCCAGCGGCCAGCGCCTTCCGCGCGCTGCTCAACCGGCCCGGCGAAGAGGGAGTGACCGTGGGGTTGCCCGGCGAACGCGATACAGCGCAGCCCGCCTGAGACCCACCGAACTCATGCCTTGTCGAGAAACCACCGTCTGGCATTGCCGTAGCAGATGTCGGTGACCAGCGTGTCGAGCCGATCGGCATCGTCGGGCACGTGGCCCTCCTCCACCCAGCGCCCCACCATGGCGCACAGAAGCCTGCGGAAATATTCGTGGCGCGGGAAGGAGAGGAACGAGCGGCTGTCGGTCAGCATGCCGGTGAAGGTCGAGATCAGCCCCATCTGGGCGAGCTGGGTCATCTGGTCGCGCATGCCGTCGAGCTGGTCGTTGAACCACCATGCCGTGCCGGCCTGGACCTTGCCGGGCACCGACCCGTCCTGGAAGCTGCCCGCCGTGGTCACCATCACCGCGTTCTTCGTCGGGTCCAGCGTGTAGAGTATGGTGCGTGGCAGGGCATCGTCGCGGTCCATCCGGTCGAGCAGCGTGTTCAGAGCCTCCGCGATCGGGCGGTCGCGCATGGAATCCCCGCCGGAATCGCGCCCGACCGTTTCGAGCAGCCGCGTTCGCGCGCTGCGCAGCGGGCCGATATGCAGCTGCATGACGAGATCGTGGCGCGAATAGGCTGCGCCCAGTTCGGTCATCAACGCAAGGCGGAAGGCGGCGGCCTCGCCGTGCGAAGGCAGCTTGCCCCGGCGCGCGTCCCGCAGGATGCGGTCGAGATCCGGCGTGCCGCCATCGTCCGGCATGTCCAGCGTGTTGATGCCGTGGTCGGAGGCGCGGCAGCCATGGGCGACGAAATGCACCAGCCGCTTGCCGAGCGCGCCGACGAGGTCGTCGAAGCCGTCGATGGAGACGCCTGCGGCCTCGGCCAGCGCATCGATATAGGCCGGAAAGTCCGCCTGCTCCAGCGCCAGTGCCCGGTCGGGGCGGAACGTCGGCACCATGCGGATCGTCGATCCGGAGCCCGCGAAGGCGGCATGATGCTCGAGCGTGTCGAGCGGATCGTCGGTGGTGCCGACCAGCTCCACCTTCATGCGCTCCAGGAGCCCGCGTGCGCCGAATTCCGGCTCTGCCAAGCGCTCGCCCGCCGCGTCCCAGCATCGCTCGGCCGTCTCGCTCGAAAGCACGGTGCCCTCGAGCCCGAAATAGCGCCACAGTTCCAGATGGCTCCAGTGATGCACCGGATTACCCACGAGGCGCGGCATGATCGCCGCGAAGGCCTCGTATTTCTCGCGGTAGGTGGCGGCGCCCGTCACGTTGCTCTCGGGCACGCCCGCCCAGCGCATCAGGCGCCATTTGTAGTGGTCGTGGGCAAGCCAGGCCTCGCCCAGATCGGCCCATTGATGATTGCGGGCGATCTCGTCGGGCGGCAGGTGATTGTGGAAATCGACGATCGGCAGCGGCGCTGCGATCTCGTGGAAGAGCCGCCGCGCGGTCTTGGTGTCGAGAAGGAAATCGGGGCCCAGAAATCGGCTCATCGCGTCGTCTCCTTCTCGAGAACCCGGGCGATCGCTTCGCGCGCGCCAAACGCGCCGATCGCCTCATAGGCGGCGCTCACGCCGGCGATGAATTCCGGCCGGGTGGCCAGGGCCTCGGGGAAGACCTCGCGCAGGCCGAGCACGGCCTCGATGCGATCCGACCCTTGCGTGGTCGCGGCGATCGAAGCCAAGCTGTCGGCGAGCGGATCATTGATGGGCAACTCATTGCCCGCCTCGTCCACGCCGTCGATCCAGCGCATCCAGCCGGCGATCGTCAGCGCCGACAGCGGCCACGGGCTGGCGCGGTCGATATGCCAGTTCACCGAGGTCACGAAACGCTGCGGCAGCTTCTGGCTGGTGTCGGTGGCGATCTGCGCGGTCCGGTGCTTCAGCTCCGAATTGGAAAAACGTGCCAGCAATTGCCGGGAATAAGCGGGAATATCCGCCTCGGGCAGCGGCGGCAGCGTGGGCGCCGCCTCATCCAGCATCAGCCGCTCCACGGCCTGCGCGAAGACGGGATCGGCCATGCAGGCGTCGATGGTCCGGTGACCGGCAATGCCGCCCAGCAGCGCCAGGAAGGAGTGGCTGCCGTTCAGCATACGCAGCTTCAACGCTTCCCAGGGCTGGATGTCTTTCACCCATTGGGCGCCGCCGAGATCAAGCGGCGGGCGGGCGGCGGCAAAGTCGTCCTCGATTGCCCATTGCAGGAAGGGCTCGCAGACGATCCCGTTCGGATCCCTGTGCCCGAGATGGGCAGCCAGGCGATCGTGGTCAGCCTCGGTCATCGCGGGAACGATGCGGTCGACCATGGAGGACGGGAAGCCGATGGTGGCCTCGATCCAGGCGGCCAGTTCGGGATCGCGCAGCCTTGCAAAACCCGTGACGGCCGCGCGCGTCAGGTGCCCGTTTTCCATCAGATTGTCGCAGGACAGGATGGTCAACGCGCCATGCCCGGCCGCCTTTCGCCGCGCCAGACCCTCGACCAGGACGCCGATGGCGCTGCGCGGCTCTGTGGGATTGGCGAGATCAGCCTGGAGCGCCGGATCGTCCCGCCTCAATCCGCCATCGGCCAGGCAGTAGCCCTTCTCGGTGATGGTCAAGGTGACCAGCTCGAGTTCCGGCCCCGCAATGTGAGCGGGAATGGCGTCGATGCCGTCGCGTGCGGGGTGCAGGGTCCCGATGACAGGCCCGACGGCATGCAGCTTCACGCCGGCATCGTCCGTCTCGGCGACATGGTAGAGGCAGCCCTCTTCCTCCAGCGCATCGAGTTCCGCCCGGCCCGAGTTCAGCCGCGCAACCGTCACGCCCCAGTCGAGCTCGGCAGCCGGTGCCGCGGCAAGCGAGCGGTGGAGCACCATCAGGATGTGGGCGCGCGCAAAGGCACCGAAACCGAGGTGAAGCCATCGCGGGCGCAACGCGCCGCGGTCGTAGGAAATCGTATCGCTCAACAGGCAGTTCCCAGTTCCCGTGTGAAGGTGTCGCCAGGTTAAGGCCAGGCCGCCGCGCCGCTGCCGGCCGCCAGTCGGCTGAAGTCATTGAATACCCGGCCTTTCGCTTCGACTCTATGCCGGCCTTAAAGGCTCGGATGCAAGTGCTGCGCGTCGCTGTCCTTGAAAATCTCGCCCGGACGACAAGCCAGCTACAACCAGTGCAGTACCTCTGAGCACTGTTTCAGCAAGTCGGTCGACCAGTTTGCATCTCCGTAATCCCGCCCCGAACGGCATGTAAGTTTATCGGTGCTGGACATCATTCAATCTCACCGTAGGAGAAAATTGTCAGCAGTTGCCCCAGATCAGCGACAGCCGCTTGTACAATATTGATCATTCGCCAGCTTCGGTATCGGATACACATCGCAACGGGAGCAACCGAGCACCCGCTGCCGATTTCGAACTACTCTCCCGAGACCGTTCAATCTTGCACCAGCGCTGTTTGGTTTGCCCGTGCTACACTAGCGAAGTTTGGTGAGTTGTTTCGAGGAGGCCCACGTCATGACGGCAAAGCGCCAGCCGAAGTTCGATCCAAGGGCGTTCCTTGCGAGGATCGGGGATGGGCGCAGCATTGCGGAGTACCAGAAGGGGCAGATCCTCTTCCAGCAGGGCGAACCCGCGGAGGCGGTGTTCTTCATTCAGGAGGGCGAGGTCAAGGTCAGCGTGGTGTCCGAGCAGGGCAAGGAAGCCGTCGTGGCGATCCTCGGCAAGGACGAATTTGTCGGCGAAGGCTGCCTGGCGGGGCAGAGCAAGCGCATTTCGACGGTCTATGCGAGGTCCGATGCCGTTATCACGCGTATCGAAAAGGCGGCTATCCTCCGGCTGATCCACGAGGACCCATCGTTCTCGGAGGTGTTCATCGCGCATCTCTTGAGCCGGGCCGTACGGGTCGAGGCCGACCTCATCGACCAACTGTTCAATTCGAGCGAGAAACGCCTGGCGCGAACCCTTCTGCTTCTGGCCAATTTCGGTCAGCAGGGAGTTCCAGAACCCAAGATCGCCAAAATCAGCCAGGAGACGCTCGCCCAGATGGTCGGAACGACCCGGGCCCGCGTCAGCTTCTTCATGAACAAGTTCAGAAGGCTCGGCTTCATCTCCTACAATGGCGGGATCGAGATCCACAGTCGCTGCTAAACGTCGTCCTGCACGACCAGCCGCATATCAATCCTGACCGGGAGTGAACGGTAGCCCGCGCCGTCAGACGCAGGGTGACTCACAAGCGGATTTCCGCGCTGCGGCGCGGGCAAGGCTCTCCGCCACTCAGACTATTCGTGCTTCGCCGTAGCCGGGTGCGGGAGGCGGCATCGAACCCGTTGACCCTCGCCCCAACTTGACAGGCGGCACGTGAGCGCTTGCGCTGTTCGCGGTCTTGGCAAAGGTGGCATGCGTGATCGTCACGCAGGTACCATTGCTATCCGCAATCGTTTCGACCACCGCGTCGAGCTGCTGGGCGAGCGCCTTGACGATGCCCGTGCCGAGCCCGGTCTTCGCCTGGGCGAAAACCCCATCCGGCTTGCCGACCCCGTTGTCGGCGACGGAAAGCTTCCAGTTGGCGCCGTCGACCTCGTAGCTGACACGAATGCATCGGCCTTCCATCTGGACGGGAAATGCATGTTTCAGGGCGTTCATGACCAGTTCGGTCGCGATCAGTCCAAGGCTTTCGGCCTGGGGAGCCGTCGCGCTTCCCTGGCCGTCGACGACCTCAAGGGAGATCGACTGATCTTCACCGATCATCGAGGCCGCGAGTGCCTCGCACAGGCTGGAAAGATATGGACCCATGTCGACGTCTCCGCCGCCTGCGAAATGGCGGAGCTGCTTCTGCAACGCGGCGGCCGAGATGACCCTCTTGTGAGCATCGTTGAGGTAAAGACGCGTCTCCTCCGACGTCACGTTTCGCGCTTTCATCAGAATGATGCTGGCGATGATCTGGAGACTGTTGGCGATCCGCTGCTCCATCTCATCGAGCAGCGCTTCCTTGTATCGCAGCAGTTCTTCCATATCGCGTTCTGCTTCGAGACGGTCGGTGACGTCTTCGATACTGAGAAGAATGGTGCTCTCCGCCCCGCCTTCGTAGAATACCTGGCGCGCATTCAGGCACATGGTGCGGTGTCCGATTTCCGGGAAGACGTGATCGACTTCGTAATCCTGCATGATCCCGTGCTCGGGTACGATCTTCTCCAGCAAAACCCGCAGCCGGGGACTATCCCATTGGCCATCGCCCAGCTCGAACAGCGGCAGGCCCTGGGTTTGTTCAGGACTGACTTTGAAGACTGAATAGAACGAGCGGGATGCGGCGATGACGCGCAGTTTGTCGTCGAGAACGATCACCGGCTCTCGCACGGTGTCGACGATCGCATGAGCCAACGCGCAGGCGTCTCTCACATCTGAGAATTGGTTTCTGAAGGTGATTGGCCGCATGATCGTTCTCCATCCATCAATCCCAGAATTGTCGGATGTCCCGGTCGGACAAAATTTGGGGGAAAGCCCGACCGGGGCGTCACGGTTCATGAAAGAAAAGGGACGGGATCAATCAGAAGGCCGCGACATCGAGAGACTAGGGTCAATGCCGCCAAAGAGTCTGATCAATGTTGATCACTTCCGGTGGCCGTCCGTGCGAACGAGACGCTCCGGCGAGCATGGTGAATCGCTTTTATTCGACGCGCGAGACGTTGACTGTTACCTGCAGCCTCAGTTGCCTGCCGCCGTCATGCTTGAAAGTACCGCTGACGGGAAGCGCCTGAGGCGGCGTGCGGGTTGCCGCCACCCGGATCAGGTTTCGGCTGGCGATGATGCGGTTGGTGGGATCGAACTCCACCCATCCCGCACCGGGCACGTAGATGTCGGCCCAGGCATGGGTGGCGCCGCCTCCAGTCATGTCCTCGCCGGAATCGTTTCCCGATGCCTCGTCGTGCAGATACCCGGTCACGAAACGTGCGGCAAAGCCCAGCCGTCGCGCGGCATCCATGAACAGCACGGCGAAATCGCGGCAAGTGCCGCTCCCGAGCCGGATTGTCTCGGCCGGCGTCTGCACACCCGCGGCTTCGCGCCGGGCATAACGGAACGCCTCGTGCACGGCCGTTCCCAGCGCGTCCAGCACCTGAAGGGTACCGTCTGACGGATTCGGCAGAACCTTCGACAGCCACCCGTCTACGACCTCCACGTCCTGCGGATGCAACAAGGCGAGATAGGGATCGAGGTCGATCAGTTCGTCGGCTTCATATTGCGGCGGGAATGCGCCCGCGTAACGTTCGATCCGGTCCAGGGGCTTGTCGAGCCCGTAGCGGCGCAACAGCAACTCGCTTTCGATCATCAGCTCATCGGCTGACTCATGGAACGAAAGCAGGGCGACGGAGTTGCCAAAGGCATCGAATGCCCAGTGCACATCGGCGCGGGGCGATACGGCCAGGCTGGAATCGAGGATTCGCATGTCGTGCCCATCCCGCGGGCGGATCATCAGGCGATGCGTGCCGAATGTCACAGGACGATCATAGGTGTATCGTGTTCGGTGCGTGATGCGCAGGGTACGGATCGTGATATCCTTCGATCGATAGGTCGTTGCCTGTAGATCGTGACAGGAGGGTTCGATGCAAGGGGGGCGCAAGCAATGCTTGCTCCAACCCTACGACAGTCCAGAAAGGGCGGCAATGTTCATTCGCGTCGGCTACCAGATCGATATCCAGTGCAAAACGGATACGGTACTCATTCTCGCGCTTTCGCCGCATTCCAGCTTGCAGGGACGGATGTTCGGGCCAGCTTCGGTGCAGGCGGAACCCGATCTGCCGCTGGAGGGCTTCCTCGACTCGTTCGGCAACCGGCTGACGCGGCTGCGCGCGCCAACCGGTCGATTGAGGCTGTGGTCGGACAACATCATCGAGGTTGACGGCGAACCCGACCCGTTCAACTGGGACGCGCAACAGCACGATGTCGGCGATCTGCCGGCCGAAACGCTGCAGTTCCTGACCGCCAGCCGCTACTGCGATTCCGATGCCCTGGCGCCGGTTGCTCTGGAGCTGTTCGGGTCCACCAAGCCCGGTTGGGAACGCGTGCAGGCGATCTGCAACCACGTCCACAACCAGCTGACCTTCGGCTACGGCTTCGGCCGGCCGACCAAGACCGCCAGCGATGCACAGCGTGAGAAGACCGGCGTCTGCCGCGACTTCGCGCATCTGGCGATCGCCTTCTGCCGGGCCATGAACATCCCGGCCCGCTACGCCAGCGGTTATCTCGGCGACATCGGCGTCCCCTATTCGGGGCCGGGCGACTTCTGCGCCTGGTTCGAAGCCTATCTTGATGGTCGCTGGTACACCTTCGACGCACGCTACAACACGCCGCGCATCGGCCGTGTGCTGATGGTGCGCGGGCGGGACGCAGCCGATGGCGCCATGATCACCTCCTTCGGGACCTATGATCTGAAGGCATTCAGGGTCTGGGCCGACGAGGTGCCTGATCATCTCACTGATGCTCAGATGAACGACATGCTGGCCACCCGCCCGGACGCAGAGGCGCTGACCCTTGCGCCAACGGGGTGACTGCCGGCCGTCGCCAGGGAACATAATTGCTCCTCGACGGTTCTTGTTTTTTCCCAATCGGAGAACCGCCATGCTGAGACTCTTGACACTTTTGGGCGGCGCCTACGCGCTTTACCGCCGCTTCCAGGGCAGCCGCCCGTCGACTGCCCAGACGCGCCCGGCACCCCGTCCGGCCGCCAACCGGACCGCGGATGCAGACCCCAGGCCCACTCCCGCCGGACGCAACACAAAATCCTAGGCTCGCCCTCAAGAATGGCATCCCGCGCCGCACCGCCGGCGCGGGTACCGAGCGTGCCGGCTCGAAGACTCTCCGGCTCATTTCCACCACAAGTTTGACGTAAACATCCGCCGCATCGGGATTGGCTGAAACCTTCGGCACGTCTTGGCGTGAGCTGTGTGCGGGAGGATGTCCCCTTGAAAATGCGATATCTGCTGGCCGCCTCCTTTTTCGTGGCAGCCCTTCTCACCCTCAGGTGGGACTGGCAGGAGCGCCATGACTTCGCCGAGGAGGTCATGCAGGCCGCCTTGGTGGCGGAAGTTCGCCGCGACGACACCCGCTGCCCGCTGAGCAATACGGCCATTGAGCAGGCCCGTACCTGGGTCCTCGCGGCCTGCGCGGCCGGCGGGCTCGGCTGGCATGAGGCCGCTGCGCGCTATGGCGAGGATGCGGCCAAAGTCTTCCTCGTCTACGGCGAGGATCCGGATTTCGTCGAAACCTTCGACCGGCTCGGCCATGCCGTCGTTCCGGTGATCGCCTATTTCGTGAATAACGGATCGTCGCAATATCTGCTGCAGGAAACCGTGGGGCAGGGCCTGTCGCGCCTGTGGAACGGCGAGCCGGCGGTCGGCATCGCCGACATTTCGCCGGAACAATATGGGCTCATTGCCGTTCACGAGCTCAAGGATCGCGGGCACGAGATGTTGTCCGAGTTCGAGATCGTTGAGGGAATTGCGCACCGGCGCCAGTTCACCCGCACGCTGCTCGGCGCCAAGAACATCGTCTTCGGCGGCGTTTCCGACCTGGAGGGCGTGATCACCCGCGGCGAACGGCTTCCGAGCTGGAGCGAGGTGGGCTGGGCAGCCTTCGACGCGGTCATCGTTGTCGGCGGGGTGGGTGCGGCAGCCAAGGCACTGCGCGTGGCGCGAACGCCGGTGGCCATTGCCGGCCGCGGTACGCTGCGCATGGCCCATCTGCGCGCTGCCGGCCGAGGTGCGGTGCAATCCCTGTCCGCTGTCGGGACTGCTGCCGGTGTCGCCGCCGTCGTCGCCATACCCTATGTGGCGATCACCCGCCCCGATCTCATGACGGACGCCGCAGGCTGGATTGCGGAACAGGCCGGCCTCCCCTCCTGGCTTGGTGCCTTTGCAGCCTACCTGCTCACCTGTCTGATCGTCGTCTTCCTGCTGCGGACCGTGCTGGGACCGCTGGCCTGGATGCTGCAGATGCTGGGCAGGATCGTTTCAGGCCTCGCCCGCGCTACCGGTGCCCTGTCCAGGCCGCGCCACCAACGGCCTGGGGCACGTACGGCTTTGGTCGGCCAGGCGCCGACCCTGAGCGCTGCCGACAGACTGCATCCATTGGCAAGCTGATCACGCGCCCTGACGGGATCCTGCCGGCATCCTGCATCGCCGCGCAGCCGGCCGATCCATCGGGAATCCAGCGGCCCTGCCGTTGGCGCCCGTCTTGATATTTCAGAGAAAAGGCTGGCCATCGGCGTCGGGTCGAATATAGGTGAAACGCGCGCCGTCCGTGCGACGCTACGCTCGCTATTTCGAGGCTGGGAGAGGGAAGCCTGATGTTCTTGCCCGTGATCATGGCCGGGGGGTCCGGCACAAGACTGTGGCCGCTGTCGCGCCAACTCTACCCGAAACAGTTCCTGGCGCTCACCGGTGAGCGTTCGATGCTGCAGGAGACGGTGGCGCGCCTCGAAGGCATGAATGCGCGAGCCCCGCTGATGCTGTGCAACGAGGAGCACCGCTTCATCGTCGCCGAACAGTTGCGCCAGCTCGGACAGGAAGAGGCGAGCATTCTGCTGGAGCCCGTCGGACGCAACACGGCACCGGCCATCGCGCTGGCAGCGCTGTTCGCCACCCAGGCGCAGGACGATCCGGTGCTGCTGGTGCTGGCAGCCGATCACCTCGTCAAGGACACGCCGCGATTCCATGCCGCTGTCCAAGCCGCCACCGCGCTTGCGGAAGCAGGCCATCTGGTGACCTTCGGCATCGTGCCCGACCGTGCCGAGACCGGCTATGGCTACATCAGGCGCGGTGCGCCCATCGAGGGCGGCGAGGGTTTTGCCGTCGCCAGCTTCGAGGAGAAGCCCGACGCCGAGACCGCCGAGCGATATCTGGCCGGCGGCGAGCATTTCTGGAACAGCGGCATGTTCATGTTCCGCGCCAGCCGCTACCTCGAAGAGCTCGAACGGTTCCGGCCCGACATCCTGGAAGCCTGCCGCGCGGCAATGGCCACCACACGTGCCGATCTCGAATTCGTTCGCGTCGATGCCGAGGCCTTCAAGACCTGCCCTTCCGAATCGATCGACTACGCGGTGATGGAAAAGACCGATGCGGCCGCCATGGTCCCCTTCGACGCTGGCTGGAGCGACATCGGCTCCTGGTCCGCGCTGTGGGAGGTCTGGCCGCGCGACGCGGAGGACAATGCGCTGCGCGGTGACGTCATCGCCGTTTCCAGCAAGCGCAATCTGGTGCATTCCGACCACAAGCTGGTCGCGCTACTCGGCGTCGAGGATCTTGTCGTCATCGAGACCAAGGATGCCGTGCTGGTAGCCGATCGCCGCGCCGTGCAGGACGTCAAGCAGGTGGTGGACCGCATCAAGCGCGACGGGCGTGGCGAGCACCTCAACCACCGCCAGGTCTACCGCCCCTGGGGCCATTACGATTCCATTGATTTCGGCGGCCGCCACCAGGTCAAGCGCATCACGGTGAAGCCGGGCGCGAAGCTGTCAGTCCAGATGCACCACCATCGTGCTGAACACTGGGTCGTGGTGCGCGGCACGGCCAAGGTGCATCGTGACGACGAAATCATAATGCTGTCGGAGAACCAGTCGACCTATATCCCGCTCGGCGCGGTGCACGCGCTGGAGAACCCGGGCAAGATCGACCTGGAATTGATCGAGGTCCAGTCGGGCTCCTATCTCGGCGAGGACGACATCGTGCGCCTCGAAGACCGCTACGGCCGCAACAGCAGCGACTGATAACGGTGCGTCGGCGCTCTCTCGACGAAACAGTCTTCAAGACACAAACAAGGCGCGGTTTCCCGCGCCTTGTTTTCGTTTCAGCCCTTGGGCTAGGTCGCTCACTCCAGCGAGATTGACCGGATCAGGGACGAGAACTCGTCCTCGCCGGCCGCGTCGGGAGCCAGGTCGCCCGTGCCGCCATTGTAGGTGTAGTCCCGGAAGCGCCAGGAACTTCCCATCCAGCTCATCAGCCGCACATTGACAGTGCCGCTGGCCGGCAGGCCGCCGACATAACGCCAGGTGTTGGTGACACCCGTGGACAGGATGTTGCCCGAGCCCGCACCGCCGGTGCCGACATAGAGCCAGTAATTGCCGATGCTGGCATGGCCGTTC
>Ga0008836_100071_pt1 | contig 102911 bp, 84 predicted proteins | sample HotLakConsUCCR28_FD_62214 | JGI IMG/M metagenome (GOLD analysis project Ga0008836, IMG submission 62214) | Hypersaline microbial mat communities from Hot Lake, Washington, USA - Hot Lake Consortium UCC-R28 (Hybrid Assembly) ... | reverse complement strand
GATTCCTGAAATACTGTCAGGTGCTTTTTTCTAGTAGTCGCATCAGTGCCAGCCAACAGGTAAAGCAAAGTTTCTCCGGTGGGAACGATCCCCCTGTGATGCTTGGTCTTGACCCCGCCAAATTCCGGGAAGTCCGCTCCTTCCGGATAATAGGTTTGGATGCTTTTCCCCAATAAGCCTGGATCTATATGGGGAGCAACCGCCAATGCCAATAGCAGAAGGTCCCTGTTTCTGATATCCAGGGATTTGATGGTTTTACCCAAAAATGCTTCCGGATCAAAATGTAGCTCCATCTGCGGTTTTTCGAGGGTTTCGGTTTTACCCAATTCGTGGTCCAACCGACTCTTGATTACCAGGCGCAGGAAATCCATTAGCTGTTTCATAGCGCAAAAACATTTACCACATCAATAATGATCAGGAGAATATTCATTGCTGTGCCTGAGATTGAGCCAATATTTTTCTATAATGCAAGGCTTTGCTAAAATCAGGTTTAAGATTCAGTGCCTTTTCCAACCAATCTGCTGCTTCTTTTTGGTCCCCCCTCCCCAGGTAAACCACTGCCAACTCCGTCATTACCTGATAATTGCCGGGCTCCAAACGCAAGATAGCTGAAAGATGCTTGATGCCAGATTCCCATTGACCCATGGCCAGGTAATTGATCGCCAGATGCTGCCTGATTTTGGTATGGTCCGGATCTTCAGCAAGGGCCATTTTAAAAGCCTTCTCTGCCAATCCGTGATTTTTTAGCTGAAATTCACATTGGCCAATCATAAACCAGGCCAGGCTGTCGCCTACTGTCGCCGGGATGCTGTGGAGCTGTTGTAAGGCTTTTTCCCAGTTTTGAATTTTCATGTAAACTTTAGCCAATTGGATAACATGGGCAGTGTCATTGCTCCTTGCTAATATCTTTTTCCAGATACCAATGGCTTCGTCATGATTTCCGGTATGCAAGGCCAGGTGGGCAAGGCTGACCCGGGCACTTTCGTGATGGGGATCCTGTTTCAATGCTTCAATATAACTTTCTCTGGCCTGAGGAAAAACACCCATCATGGCCAGTGCGTTTCCGCTATTTACCAGGTAGCTGGGCTTTGAATCAATTTGAATGGCTTTTTCAAAAAATCCCAGTGCCTTCTTAAATTCTTTTTGCTGGTGATGGTAGAGGCCCAGGTTATTAAGAATTGAACTATTGCCGGGATCAAGTTCCAGGGCTTGTTCGTAACAAGAAATAGCACGATCAAATGCCTGATTTAAAAAGTGCCTGGCCCCTTCGTTGTTGAGTGCGATGGCTTTTTCCTTTTCCATATCACCAATTTAAGCAAATAAATCATTTTTTATATCCGACGCCAGACCTTTTGCCATATCGATTACATCCAGGTCAGGATAAATCACTTCAATATCATCAAATGACATGTCGAAAGGCTCTCCTTCCCTGTAATGGACGGGAAATACAATTCCGAACTGTATCCCGGGACCCCATTCATAAGCTGCCAGGTTATGCCTCCAGGTTTCAGAAACGGAAAGAAAACCGATCCCTAAACTAGCCCTGGCAAAAGCGTTGATTTCAAATATGAATTTTGGGTTCACCGTAATCCTTCCACTGGCATCCAGTGCCAGGCCAGTTTGTGGACTCCAGTTTACATCTACCTCCGCCAGAGCTTCCCCTTCCAATCCCAAAGTACCGGTCAATTCGATACCACCTGATAAGCTGGCTATGGCCACACTAACTCCTAAACCCAAATCGCCCCGCAGAGTCAATCCTGCATCGGCTGGAATGGCAAATTCCCCATGACCTGCAACGGTAGTTTCTTCTTCCCTTTCCGGATTGTAGGTAATTTCCGCAGATAGATTACGCAATTCACCTGGGCCAAACCCTGCTGTAAAGTCCAATCCTCCGCCGATCTGGGCGACCAATCCAATGCTTCTAGGTCCCAACGGAATCGCAAATAAGGGTATTTCAATGGTGGGCACCCTGAACAGGTTTCTGTTAATTTCTCTCCTGCGAAATACTTCATAACTGTCAGAAGACAACCTGGCATTTACTTCAATTTCCCCATTGGGTAAGAGGCGGACACCGGCTGTGGCAGCCAGCCAGGGAGTGAGTTGCAAGGTTAACTCCCCTCCTCCATAAACCCGCATGTTTTCGTCCGGTTCTCCTATCGGTTGCCCCTCCTCCCCAATGGGCCGGTTGGTGGCCCCCACTTCTAGGGTACCGCTAAGCATGCCCCTGCTATACGCAGCAGACCCCTCAATGGTCAGTGCGCCATTTTCGTAGGTAACCGTCAGGGAGGTACTTATGCCCGGTATATCGGGTTGGGCAGTACCTGAGACTAAGATATCGTAAGCCTCCGCTCCGTCCGGTTTGGCCACGCGTGCTTCCACATTTCCTCCCCTTATCCCGGGAATATCACTGCTCAGGTCAAAATTTCCGCCGATGGAAAATCCCTCCGCTCCGTATTGAATGTCCATGTTACCCCGCTCAATACCGGGCATGTCCAATTCAGCTTCTCCTGTTGCTGAAAAAGTGTTTTCACTGTAAGAGGCCGTAATGGTAGCACTTTTTACTCCCCTGACTTTGCCCTCATGAATACCTATTTCTCCTCCAATGGTCCAGGTATTTTCCTTGTACTCCACATTAATCGCTGCCGGATCAAAGAGATCGGAATCAAAATTAAAAACACCTTCAAGCTCGAAACCGCCGGCTGTAGAGGCGGTAGCGCTGATATGGCCTTCACCGACCTGATTGATGCCAAAATTAATATTACCTTCTGCGCCCAAACCCTCTGTTCCCATAAAAATTTCCAGACTACTATCAGACACGTTAAATGGACTTGGAAAATTCAATTCCCCTGTATTAAAAATTTTTCTCAACCTGATGTTGTCACCTTCTATTACCAGGTCTATATCTGCATCCTGAACAAGAGGGACTGTCGGAAGGACCTTACCGGTTGCCATTAGCCCTTTTGCCGGGTCAATAGATACATAGTCCATTCGTATTGGACTAAGGCCAGGCAACCGCAAACTATTCCTAACTGAACCAGCTACGGATTCTTTATTGATAGCACCTCCATATTCGAGTCCGGGAATGGGATCTAGGGTCCAATCAAATGTACTGTTACCAGCTACCTGTAACACGGTACTTCCATCAGATTTGAATGCTTCCACTCGTAAAAAACCAACATTTCCTGAATTTTCCAGACCTACAGGATTAAAGGATGCTCCAAATAAAGCTATCCGACTTTCCGCAAACAATTGTATATTGGATGAAGATAAGTCTACATATTCCCCTGCTGGTTGATCGCTTCCCCAGGGGAGTTGCACCGCTAACCCCCCGGCCGAACCGGGAAATATCATCAAATGATCCGGATTGCCACCTTGGAGGCCTTCTTCCTGCATTTCTGCTGGAGACATAACCTGGAGCAATTCCAAATGGGGATTGTCTACAAACTCCAATGCTCCCCAATAAACGTCCGGATTTCCTGAAACCTCTTTTGTAAATTCTCTCGATGTGAAAGTGATGTCATAATCACTTTTTAATCGGGTAATTTCTTCAGCGGAAGTTCCATAGGGAAAAGCAGAATCAAATTCCGAAGCCTGATCGGGGTCAGCTTCTACCGCTTCTATCGCACCTTTTATTCTGGACCTGATTTCTCCAGCGATCGTTGGTCCCGCACTTCCATTTGCAGTGGCTTCCAACAATTCATAATTATAAATGTCGTCATCCCCTCCCAACTGATCCTCATTAATATGATCAACCTGAAAAGTGGCAGGATTGCCTTCTCTATCCCAAAAAGGAATCAAACTATTTTCCAGAAGTAATGCCCGGGTACCAAAAACCCGTAGCGGTTTTCCATTGGTAGGTTTAAGGAAATAATATATATTATCGTCATTTCCTAAACCAAATTGAGTCCTTGCTTCATTTAATTTTTCATCTAGACCTGAAGTTACCGATTCGTTCATTTCCCTTCTCCAAATTGGCCTTTGGTCGGTTGAGGGTCTCTTTCCTTTTCTCAATTCCATATTAGGAGGAAACCTGTCAGCATTTCGGTTTTTGAATCGGGGAAAATGAATCAAGGGTAAAATCATTTGCCCGGGACTGCTGGAGGTTTCTATGGTAGTTCCATCAGGTAGTCCAAATTCCGTTTGGTTTTGTTCCTCCATTAATTCATCCCCCTCCTTTTGCACGATTTTCCCCTGTACGGCGGTACTGCTTCCCTGTTGAAGCGTATGGGTCAGCTCATGGGCCAATAAATGTCTTCCCGAATCAGCGGAAGGCTTATAATTGCCCTCATTGAAGTAAATATCGTTGCCATGGGTAAATGCCTGTGCGCCCAGTGACCGGCTCATCTGGACGGCATGCTGGTCTGTGTGAATTTTGACCTGACTGAAATCCGCCCCAAAGCTGCTTTCCATTCCAGACCTGGTCATGTCATCCATTTCAGATCCACCGGTAGGATGGGCAATTTGGCTCTCCATATCAGGAGAAACAAACGAAGGCTGATCAGATTTCATCTGTAGGGACCCTGCCTCTCCTTCTTCGGTTTCAATGTTTTCACCTGGATCGGTAGTTGCCTGAAGCGCTTCCCCCTCCTGATTTTGAAGCAAATCCTCTTCTGACTCCTTTTTCTGGAGGGGTTCCTCTTCTGCTTCAGAAAGGGATACAGGTGTCACTGACTCTGCCAGGGGTTTGGCCGGAGTTGCTGACTCAGTAACAGGAGATTTTTGAACACTTTCCTCAGTCTCCTCCTGGTGCAGCGGTTGGCTGGCCCATGCACCTTGATCAGAGGCATTCATTTGTACCACCTGATCGGCCATGGCATCAGCCTCCTGCTCATACTGATCACCCGGCTGGCCTACCTGAAGTTTGGCCTGAAAAAAATCACTCCCGGTATTTCCCGGAGTGTTCTTATTTTTATTGCCGGATTTTCTTTTAAAAGCTTTCATGAGTCGTCAATGGATAGCTACTTTTCTAATGCATATAAATCTACCAAACTGAACAAATCCAGTTGATTGATCTTTTTATTGTGAATGTTTTGGTTCACCTCTTCCAATTGTTGGGGATTGGTTTGGGTGAGATTGGCATCTGCATCAGCACCGGAATAACTGGGGTGACCACCTCCTCTCCACATGATATTGTCTTTGTTGGCCTGGTGATGCAAGTCCTTGATCATTTTTCCCAATACACCGGATTCTTCCCCTTTTTCCATCAGGTGTTTCAATCCGGCCGTATGGCCTACTTCATGAGGGATGGTGTTTTCATCAGCCCCGGAAATCATCGGGCCAATGTGTTTTTCATTCAGGTAAACGATGGTGCCGTAAAACGGTCCCCGGCCATAAGTGCCTTTAACTTTGGGATGGGAATTGTCTAATACTACCAGCAGGTGTTCAGACCCGAAATTTAAATCGCTCAAGCTGGGAATCACCCTGACGGAAGCTGTCGTACTGACATCATAGAGGATATCAATACCCCATACCCGCTTTTTGATTTTTCCCCGGAAACTATTGGAAACCTGTTTTTCCGCAGCAGCGGCAAGACCTGCAGTATCGAGAGCAGTGTTGCTGCTTTTGTTCCAAACCGCTCCTGCAAATTTTAATTTAAGGTCAACACGGATACCCTTTTTGTCTATTGGATGATAGGTTTCATTTTTACTCCAGTGCCCCTGTATTCCCTTTGGTTTTTTGCCCTTTTGCTGTATGGTATGGGTGAGCTCGTGGGCAAGCAAATGCCTGCCTTCCCGGCTATCCGGCTGGTATTTGTTTTTATTGAAAAATATATCATTGCCATAGGTAAAAGCCTGAGCGTGGATGGATTGATTCATGCGGTGGGATTCAGCGTCTGTATGGATCCTTATCTGGCTGAAATCCGCTCCAAAACCCTGTTCCATCAGCTCTCTGCTCTTACCTTCTAATGGCTTGCCGGCACCTTTCCTTCGGTGCAAAAGCGGCTCCATCCATTCCGCTTGTTTTTGCCTGCCTCCTGCCCCTGCAGTATTGGCCTGGATCTGCTCCTCATCTTCCTTCATCTGAATCTGTTCCTCCTCTTCTTTGGCCTGGATCTCCTCCTCTTCCGCTTTCATCTGAACTTCGTCCTCCTCTTCCGCTTTCGTTTGAACCTGCTCTTCTTCCCCGGACTGTGACATCAATTGTACCTCATTTTCATCCTCAGAAGCCATTTGCATGGAGTCCTCCATTTCATGATCATCTGCCTGCTTCTGAATAAACAGTCCTTCCTTATCAGTAGCAGGCATTGCGCGTTCTGCGTTAGCCTTAAAGAAACTGTTTCCTTTTTTATTTTGGAAAACAGGATTAATGATACCCACCGTAGACCTTCTGACTGACTGCCTTTTCATTTTTTGTTTTGTTTACCATTCCACCAATAATAATTTTTTTCTCCAGGGCAATTTAATGATGGACAGGTTCCAGGCTAATCCATCCAATAAAACATCCTGGGCTTTCCGCTCAATAAATAAACGGTCCTGATCCTCTCCCAACACCAGTTTGCCATTTCGGGTCAAGAACTCATTGCGAATGGTCTCAATACCCGTATTTTTCAACCTTTTCCAATGTTGAAGCAGGGATTCCAACAACTTATCCGTTTTTTCACGGATAGTATGGGTTAACCTGATATCCCTGGATATGGGTTGATGAAAATCCAGGCCACAGAGGTATTTCTCAAATACCAATTCAAAATCAAAAGGGGACTCCTGCTTGTTAGCCAAATAATAAAGGGCATGGACCGCCATGGCGGGCTGGATCAGCTTACCAGATTTATCCAAAAAGCCACAATCGCTCATAAAAGCTTTTAGAAAGGGATGGATTAAAATTAATCCGGCATGCGAAATGTAATGGGAGTCTGCTACCCCATTTTTCTCTTCAACTGAAGATTCAACCTGGGCATCCTGCCTATTTGAACCAGCATTCTGGTCCAGATGGTCTTCCATCTGCCCATTCAATAATGTAAAAAAAATTTCCCATTCGGCTATTTCCTGCTTATTTTGAATCTTTTGGATTGTCCTTAAAATTTTGATTTGAAGTTTGCGATTGGCATCTTTCACCATCATTTGCAGGCTGAAGGGTATTTCAGCGAAAGTATTACTATCAGAGTGATGACTTAACAGGATTAGAATTTGGTAAAATTCTTCCCTTTCTATGGGTGCAAGGTTTTCAAAAATTTTGTCAAAACCAGAACGATTTAATGGTAGTTTCTCAGCCAGAATCAACCACAGTAAATTTTTCAGTTCTTCCCCTGAATATTGTGAGATCAGGCGTTGAAAAAATTCAGGTTTGGGTAACTTTCGCCATACTTCCTTTCTCTTCAAACCGTCCTTGAGATTAGCTGTAAGCAAAGGGAATTGAAAATTGCTCTTGCCCTGTTCCAGAGAATACCACCAGGGGAGCATGCCATTTTCCAAAAAAAATATCCAGGCGAGAAAATCCTTATCTTCATCCTCTATTAGCAAGGTATGCTGGCTGTGTTTTTCCCCTTCCATCCCTGTTTCCGGTAAATTTTCTTTAATCGGGCTGGTTTTTTTGTTGTTTTGAGAAGCTCCAAATGCGCTTTTCGGAGAATAAAAAGTCGGCTCATCTTTTATTACCTCATCCATCTGGGCAATAATTTGCCTTTCCAGATCAGCTATCCCTGGGAAACCATTCTCGCTGATACCAATATCCAGAGATAAAGCCGGAATTCGCAAGGACTGGTTTTCCAGATGATCTTCCAGGCCGTCCAGGTATGCTTCTATCACAGGCAGGATATTTTTCCGGATAAATGAGCCCATATCCCTTTCCATCAATTTTCCTGTCTCCATAGAACTGGTGAAAACATCTACCTGAACTTTTTGTATGATATGAGTCTTATTTTTACTCATAATATTTTGATTCGCAGAGAATTATTTTTTATCTTTATTTCTGCAAAGTCGGTAAGACTAAGCGTTATTTTACTGGCAATAAGTATGGAATAGGAATCAGTCTGGAAGTCAAAATGTCTGGAAAATGGCGCACTTTCTGTGTTGTTTACATCACTGTTGAGTCGCTGAGTTACTGGATTAGAGATTAAAGTCTGTGGAACTAGGAAAGAAGCCCATGAGGGACCAATCATCATCCGGAATTTGTATGATTGGTCCCTTTTCATATCCTTAATTTTTCGGTAATACCATCAATAATTCTTCTTCTCCCCCTAACCTGCGGTCCTTCGATATATATATCGGCCTTATCCGTCCAGGCATCCATAAGGTTTTCTATTTGCGTTCTGTCCGATTCATTAGCCAATACAACAAAAAGGGAGGCCTTGGTGGCTTGTTCCTTCTCATGCAATTTGGATCGCAGTTTCAAAAAACGGAAAATAAGGTCATTGGTATTAGAAGTATTTTGGTATTGATTGATCATTTCTATACTGGCCCAGCTCCCGTTCACCCAATCACCCGTCAGGTAGAGCTGGTGAGAAACCCCTGACCTTGCCAATGCATTTCGTATGGGCCCGATGATCCTTCTCAGAGATGCGGGCAGGTCCTCATAACTTTGGGGGATCCTGGGTGGATTATTATTTCCGGTAAATCTTGCATCTGTTTTTAGTCGCTCGATGAGTCCGTACCATTCCTTCCATTTGCCCTTGTATGCTCCATAGTCATCATCTTTGTCAACTGGAGCAAATTCTTCCTGTAACTGCAAATAGGTGGATTCCCTATACAATCTGTTTTCCTCGCAGCGAATGGCATCAAGACGGAAGGTTTGATCTGTTTTTTCCATTCCGTCCTGGGTATAGGTATAGGCTGGTCCATTGATATTCAGAGTGGTATCTGCAAAACTTATACTGAATGCATCATCATAAGGGCGGGTAATCAGAAATCTTTTTAAAGATTCATCAAAGTCAAAGACCAATCCTTTCGGAAAACGCTCATTCAGGCTTTCTGTAATGGCGTGCATCCTGCGATGGAAGATATTTTCCAACGGAATGGACAAGGTTACCGGCCCGCTGATCATTGGCCGACCATTTATCTGGTATTCCCTAACCACCAATCTGTAGTCTTCTGGTTGCACCCCGGAATTTCTCCTACTTCCTTTCAGGCTTCTGGCCAGGTTGTTCAGGTATTTAAGCGTACTGATCCAGGGATAAGAACAAGTAGCCACCCTGATATGGGAATGGCCGGACTGGCTGATCTCATCCACTACCCGGTAAGCCAAGGACAAATCCCCAAAAACCTGGTTTGCCTGGCTTAAAAGGATAAAAGTGCCTGATTTGGGCACCCCTCCGGTACTGTAGCAGGAAGGGTGTGATTGTAAAAACTTCTTTAATTTGTCCTCAGTCGATGACAAATCAAAATGATATACCTTAAACTCCAATCCAAACTGTCTCACCATTGACAGAAGAGACTGATAGGTTTGCTCAGCATCTGTTCCCAAATGTCCGCCAATCCAATAGGAATCCAGCCCGCTAAATTCCATCAGTAAGGGATTGCTACCCATATCATACCGGTAACTCAGGGGAAGCCCCTTCCAGCGCCAGTGGGCAGTAAGTCCTGCCGAGTTTTGATAGAAGAAAGGAATGGAAGGAAAACGAATATTGGAAGATGGATTCCCATTTGGAATGATTCTCAGGCCTTCACCACCGCTGATACTAAAGGAGACCAGCAGATAATAAATCTTTTTCAAAAGAGAATTGATCAATTCATGCTGATCACTTCCAGCGCCCAGTGATGGGGAGGGAAAATAGGCATGTCGGTAAGTTACATCCCCAATTTTGCCCAGTAACAAGTGCTTCGGAAAGGCCGCTATATCAGGGTTTGGCCAGGATTCAAAATTTTTCAATTCCGCAATTAATTCATTATAGGTCGATAATACATCTCTGGCCAAAAGGTAGCGGTACTGGTTATATTGGTAGCTTGTATCCTCTTCAAAATTAAATGCAGCATCCATTAAAGCATTCAGATCTTCACTAAATGCGGTAACAAAAGCAATATCTTCAAAAAGAAATTCAAATCCGGATAAAATCGCCTGGATACCTGATTGAAGATCGGCTATAGTATTCCCATCCAGTATCGCATCCCTGTACAAGCGATCTATCTGTAATCGGGAAGAAGTATTGCTTTCCTGATGTACTACCTTCAACAGTTGAAGCGGAGAAAGTGCAGAAAGGGCATCATCAATCTGTCTTTTTCTCAGGAAAAGAGGATCATGACTGACCAGCTGTTCCACCTCATCTTCGTCCATCATCACAAACCTCAACCGGGTTACCTGTTCCTCACCCTGGTTATCACAGTTGATATCACCACATATATCCTGGGGTTTGGGATAGCATTCCAAATAAGCTAGTACAATCTTCTCCTGCCAATCCGGCAGGCTATCCAATGGCTGGGCATTTTCATCATTTTCCTGACATAATTCCCATAGCGGTACCTGATTGTCCTCCGGAAAGAAGTAAGGACTGTACCTGGCATTTTCATCTTCAAATTCCCTGAAATGGGTAAATGTAAGCTGATCGATGCCAATGTTTTTCTCTTTGGGTTGGGTTTCTGAAAGGGCCTGATGCAATAAAATCAGGTCACCGTCGGTAGTGATCCCTACCCCCTGGCTGAGGGTCAGCTGGGTCATTTCGGAGGATTCATCCAGGCCGATTTGTAAACCATGAACAATGCCCACCCCATACAATGCCATGCGGGTGAGCCGGTCCTGGTCTTCAAAATAGGCGATGGTCTCGTTTAGCTGGGTATGGGTAAGCACCTGATCAGCCTTATAATGTCTGTATTGGTAGATGACGGAACTAAGTTTGTTTGACATGGCCGTTGGGATTAAATGGTACCTAAATTCGTTCTTCCTAATATGATGCTGTCACGCATAGCATTGCTTTCCTCCTCTTCTTCACAGTTATAAAGGGTGCCTGTGGGATAGATTGATCGCAATTCGGAAAGTATTTCTATAAATTTTTTGTGATTATCGTAATTTCCCTGACTCAAACCTTTCAGAAAATCCTGGTAAGCTGCTTCAAAAAGGGCCAACTGATCTTCCTGATCCAGGTCTCCGGTTTTGGCCCTTCCTATCCAGCAAATTTTAGCCAGGGTATGTGCCGGCAATTCTTCCCTGATCAGGTTCTCCAAAAAATCCCGGAAATCCCTATCTGCAAAACGAAAGGTATTTCCAGGTAAAACCACGGTTACCCGGAAAGAATAAGGGTCCAGGCAATTTCCTTCCTGGCAGTCTTCCTTACAAAAGGGTAAAAAGGTATTTTTGGTGTCATCCTCTTCATCAATATTTGGCCTTAACAAAATATTTTCCACCAAAAACAGGCCCTCATCATCAAACTCCCGATCCATAAAATCCTTAAATGAAAGCACAGCCGCTGAAAAATTAGGAAAGGTAAAATACCGGTATTGGCTGGCTATAATATAATCAGGATCATTGGTATCAGAAATGGCAGGGTTGATAATGCTGAATGAAAACCTCCCGGATGGAGACTGGGTAATGCGGAAACAACCCAATGAAAATGGTGTTGCCGGGATTTCTTCCAGCTGCTCAAAGAAAGTAATGATTTCTTCTTTGGTAAAACCTTTCACCAATTGAATTACCAGATAAATTTCTTTATGGGCAGCTGTACGGCTTGGATATTCCTCAGTAGCATTCAATAAAACACTCCTATTGTTATCATAAATCCTCCAGCGGTAGACAGGATCTCCCTGGGAATTGGTAAGGGGATAAATCTCTACAAATGATCTGGCCAGGTTTTTCCGCATAAAATTTCTGACCCCTGCCAATAGGGCAACTCTTTTTTCAAAGCCTGAGGTATTGTCGCTGTCCCAAATGCGCTCCAGGGGTTGCTTGTAATAATTCATGGCGGTAGACCTTTCCCTACTGAACCTTCCATACTCCCTTAAGAAAAAGGATTTCGTATCCAGCACTTGTTGTTCGATACCTGCTCCATAGATTTTTTTCATTAAAAAAGCATAATCACTGAATTTCTCTGCAAACCTGGCCAAAAGGTGATCCTTGATCTTCTGGTTCCGTGCATTTGCTTCATCAAAGGCACCAAACAGCTCCTCGTTCAGGTCTTCGGTGGTATACCCGTCAATCATAAATTCAGCCTGGTCTCCAATGTCCGTCACCGCTCTGGTAAAATAGGTTCTTTCGGAAGTACTGAATACCGACAAAAAAGACTTTACCTGGGAAAGGTGTTGAAAATAACTGACCAAAATCTGATCAAAAAAAGACAGGTATGCCTTGAGCTGATTGGCCTTCCTTTTTCTCTCTGGATCCGCCGTTTCGGGTAAACCAATGGGACCTATCCCATAAACCTCCGGCAAGTCATTCCGGATACTGGAATACGCTTCCAGAGGATATGGGTAGGGTTCAGGTATGGGATACTGTTTTTCCCTGACGCCGTATTGCAAATCGAATTGTTCCTTCCTCAATTCTTCCCTAAATTGGGCCACCCGCGATTCATTCACATTCAAAGGCAATAACCCCTTAAAAAAATTAAATTTACTTTTTTCGCAAAGCACTGGTTTTTTTCCCGCATCTACGGGAATGACCCAACCTCCATCTTCATCCTCCTCATCGCAATCGTTGATACGGATCTCTCTGATGGCTGAAACCCCATCCAGGTCCATGATCAACTGTATGATATCAGACTGCCGGACTTCTTTTCTCAGAGAAGCCTGCTGAACCTCTTCAGGGTCCAAAAAGCCATGTTTCAAAGCAGGACCTTCGAATATTTGGTCTGTAGTATAGCCTTTTTCCAGCATCTCGCTAAAGGAATGGAACCGTATATCCGGAGAAAAATATTGGCGAATGACCTGCTCAATTGCAGCAGCTATCCTTTCCTCATCTGCTTCCGCTTCAAGATCTATAATGGCACAAACCTGAATCGGGTGGTCTGTTATAGTACTCACTTCTACCAGGTCCTCACACAGGTTTCTGTTTTCATGGTAAGCCTCATTAATTTTTTTCTTTACCTGTCCTATGGATGCATCTTCCTCCAAATCCACCAGGATGCGGTGCAGCCCCTTCAATTCAAAGGTACGGCTGTATTTTTGGGGCAACCCTTCCAATATACCCGGATCATAAGACATTTTGAGGTTTTTGCAATCTGCATAAAGGCTTTGCTTATAGGGTTCGATCCAGCAATTACGAACCCCCTTTAAGTCAATAAACAGCATCCGGTAATCCAATGCCGTCAATGCCTTGCAAGGCAAGACATCAGGTCCCAAGTGAAAATGATCCTTCAGAAAACTTTTTTTATCTCCTTCAAAAAGCAAATCCTGAACGGGAAGGGAAAGACGGTAACCCAAATCGGTGATGGCATAACACAATACCTCCAGCATGGTAACACCGGGGTCATGGGTATTAAAATCAGTCCAAAGGTTGGATCCCAGCTTCTGAATCCAGGAAATTCCCTCCTTCCTTAAAAATTCAAAATCCAGATCATCCTTGCTGTGAACATCCTTTGAAATGGGGCCATATGTTTTGGAATGCATCATTGATCAAATCAATTGGATTCGTACAGACTAATATCATGCGATTTGGCTGATACCAAAATATGTTTTGGGCTTTTGGGAAGTATGTCCCGCCCGGTTTCATTACCATCTTTAAACACCCTAAGCTGTTCGATAAAATCCACATAATCCAGCTTTTCAAAGAAGTAAATTAAATTGCTGAAGTTAAAATGATTGCTGAAATCAATGGCCTGCCTGTTTTCAGCAGTCCAGGGAGAAAGGTGGTGTATGGTATCTTGTTCTATAAGGTTGGAATAATAAGCTTTGTCCAAGCCTGTCTTAAAACTCACAACCAGCTTTATTTTTATTTCTTCATACAAGGGATTCATTACGGTGAGCTTTATCTGAGGAGAAACCTTTGTTTCCAAAAAGGCCTTGATCTGATTTAATTTGGCCCCACTCAAAGTTGGCTGAAACAAATCATAAACATTTTTATTGACCGTGTCAGGTACGATGATCAACATCACCTGCCCTGGGGACAAAAATGACTGGCTGCAGGTATGGTTCAGACATTTTACTTTGTAAACTTCCGGAAATTCCTGAAGCACCAGGTGTTCATAGTCCCAAAGCGAAACAGCCCTGTTTTTATGCCGCAGCCTTTCACTTACCCTGGTATAATAGTTTTTATCTGTTTCGGGTGCTTTACCACCGAATGAATTAAAAGGCTGATGGATAGCTTTTACCCCTGCTTTGCGTTCCAGCATTTTGCCGATGCTGCCTGCTGGTAAGCCGTCCTGCAGGTGCCCCAATTCATTCTCCCGATCCTGAAATTTCACCTTGATGGCCTGTGTGAAAACACCTAAAATCCTGCTGCTGGCATCATATGGAGCCGTGGATCTTAACCTGATCCAGGTATATCCTTCGGGCATTCTGGTCTGCCTGTCGAAAGCTTCCTCGGGTAAATCCAAAAGGATGATTCCCGATTGAAGCAGGTTTTCTGTTTGATTGGAAAGGATCCGGTCCTTACTCAGTGGTTTCCAGTAATTGCCGACCAATACAGACCAGGAAAGGGCATTTTCCCCTGAAAAATCAGCGTGCGCCGGATTTTCACTACCTTCAAGCACCTGAAACAATAAGGACAATTGCTGGTTTTTTTGAAGTTTCTCAAGGCCCAAAAAAAGTTCTCCACCGGATCCCGGATAGGACAACAGGAAGGGTTCCTTGTCAGGCACATGGGCGATATGCTCTTTTATGCTTTTTTGCTCTTCCAAAAAGCCGAAATCATCCCTAAGAAATAACTGAAAATCCTGTTCCGTACCGGATGTCAAATCAAAAACCGCTTCGCAATCAAAGTCCAATTCCAGGCGCTCCAAAAGCGGGGTATAAGGCTCATTGGGGATGGGTGTTTCCGGCTGGTCACTGGCCATGGCCAGCGCATACAATCTGGGGTATAGTTCATGAAGGAATGACTGCAACAAGGTAATTTTAATTCCGGATCTGGCCGGAATAGCGGATTTACCGGGTTTTGCAGTAATGCTAATAGCGGTACTGTAACTGCCGGAATCATATTCAAACAGTGTTTTTTCTCCGATATAATTGGTCCAGTCTTTTCCATCTCCTGCAGCAATACTGGCTTTAAAATAACCGTCTCCTTTAACAATTAGATTTTGGGGATCTTCATTGACTTTGATCAGATTGTCCAGCAAGGGTGCCTTCAATCCCGTTGGCTGCCACAATAATAATTTGATGGGTTCAGTCTGTTTACTCAGGGGTATGAAATGCTGAGACAGGTAGTTGTCTTTGCTTAAATAATTTCCAGCCAAATCCCGGTACCCGAAATACCAATGTTTAAAATGTTGTGGAGGGTTTCCCTGGGATTGGTCCGGTGTATTGGACCATTTGCCCTGTATGGAAATATTTTTGGGTTGCTTGTATTCCCATTCCGGATACCTGATATAAAAGCTGCTGCCCTTTTTGGGAACACTGCCAAAGGGCTGAAAGGGTTTGGATGGATTAAGCACGCCAAGATCCGACTCCAGAACAGCTTGCTGAATACCCTTGTACCTTGATTTAATCCTGACCTTTTTGACCGGGGTTTCACCAAGGGCTTTGATCCATTGGTAGCTTCGGCTTGTCAGGCAGGGCAAGTCAAACCAGATGATGGGGAATCCGTTCCCTGCCAATTCACCATGTAATTTTTCATCCTGTTCGACCAGGGAAGGATGATCTTTATCCAGGTGAATGACAATGGATAGTAAATCTTCATTTACGGTACAGGTATAACCCATCTCCGGATGGTTTGACGGTGAGGTGTTCATCCATCCCTCTTCACCACTCATGTGACAGGTAAAAATATCAGGGATGTCTTTGGATTCACCGGAAAAAGACAATTTTTTTTTGAATTCAAATTCAAATTTGAAGTATCGGTCAGCAGTTGCCGCAGCGCGCAGGGAAGGAAAGGCAAGCCCAAAGCCAAAAGTTGCCGAAGCCAATGCGGGAAAATCCACTGTATCCTGAACATGCCCAAAGGGCCACCATCCCCGGCTTTCGGAAGGGATAGGTGTACCATTTCCATCAAGGGAATTGGCTATCTGGCTGAGCTTTATCTTTTTCCCAACCGGATCAACCCACCTGTTTTTCAATTGGACCAGGCGGGCCTGATTGGGAGAAAACGCTCTGTTCGTCACATAATGCCTGCTCAGGCCATTTTCGTCCTTCCCTCCATCAAAAACTGTCCCTTCCGGTAATAATGCCGTGGGACTTTTTGCCCCTTCGATTACCAGAAATGCTTCGTCACTATGGGCGGCTCTTCCGGGTATATTCAATACTTTTCGGTAATAAAAGTCGAGATGCCTTTTGGTGATACCATTCAGTCGGTCTTTGGAAAAGCCCAAGAGTTTGAGAAAAGCTACCAAAAGGGTCATCTGCGGGGCGAGGTCTCCGGAGTCAGCGAAGGACTTAAGTTTTGCATCAATGCTGCGCTGTAAGTCCCGATAAGCATTGGAACCCTTTTCCGGCAATTCCTGTACTTCAATCAAGTCCTTAAAAAATAATTGCCAGTTCTTCTGGATTATGGGAGAGCTGATTTTGGGTAAAAAGGGCAGAAACTGGGCAAAATTATGGGCAAAAAGCAGCCAGTCTTCCACTTCCAGGCCCATCAACTCTAAATTATCAGGGTCAAGTCCAGGGAGACTTCTATCTGCCTGTGAGGTGCCTTTCCTCCATAACAACTTCAATATGTGCAGGTTTTCGGGTTGCATTGCTTTCAAATGGCCGTTCCTTCATTGAGGTAATAGGGATAGACCAGGTTCTGTCTGGAATTGGTTCCCCTTACCATGTATGTCAAATCAATCAATACTTTTCCTTCTACCATTTCCGCTTCTCTTATGTCAATTTTTTCTACTTCAATCCTGGGCTCATGATACAATATAGCGGTGCGAATCAATTCAGATACATAGGTTATGGTGGTCCTGTTCAGCGGGCTAAACTGCAATTCATCCAACTGGCAGCCGTATTTGGGTTGCATCACCCGTTCCCCAAGCCGCGTAGACAATAAAATCCAAAGGCTTTCCTGAATATCTTCTACTCCGGAACTCATTTCCACCGATTGGGATTTATCGCTGAAAGCCGGCGGAAAACTCCAGCCTGTACCTAAAAATTCCATTTCATCTTCCATGTTCACTTGTTTTATTTTATCCGATCAGGACGGTTGGTAATCCGGCCACGATGGAGCCGCCATGGGAGGTACTGTCTCCCATTCTTGCTGCCGGCATACCACCTATAAAAACAGTGGATGAGCCGGCCAAAATGGTGTCGGGTGGACCTGAGCAGGTGGCCATATCTCCTACCCTTGCTGCCGGCATGCCACCGATCAAAACCGTTGGCTCACCGGGTGGCATTATAGGCCCTCCCACATGGGGCACACCCCCGGGGTTGACCATCGGACAAACATGCATGTCTGTAATTCTCGCTGCAGGCATTCCCATAGGGTATCAATTTATTTGTATCAAAGATCCTTTAACCGTAGTGGTAGCAGTACTGGAAACTGTAGCTCCTGCTGATCCCTCTGCAGTAAATTCAGCCTGGGCTTTGACCTTCACATTGGTGCCCTCCAGACTCAGGTCACCACTGCATTTGAGGCTCAGGTCTCCTGCACTTTCCACTTCAATACCATCCGCATGTAGCAATACACTATTGCCATGATCATCTGTCATCAGGGCCTGATCACCGTCATCATCGAGGGTAAATTTCTTCCCACTGGGAGTTTCTATGGTGACAGACCTGGTTTCATCATCAATCAAAATTTTTATTCCCTCCCGGGAAATGTAACCTTTTTGGTGGTTGTCATCCGCAATGCCTATGGGAGCCGGATTTTTACTGCTGTGCAGCGCACCCAAAACTACAGCCTGATTGGGATCTTCGTTAATAAATCCTACGATGACCTCATCTTCAATTTCAGGCCGGAATACCATGCCCCTTTCATTACCGGCATCCAAACAGGCCAGGCGGCACCAAATGCCCTGTTCTTCTCCGTTGATTACAGGTAAGGTCACCATGATTCTGTCTTCCCCCTCAGGGTCATCCTGAAGCTGGGACACTTTACCGACCTGAAGCCCTTTCACTGCCCCAAATAAACCGGAAGCCGGCTGGGCATGAATGGGATGTTTTTCAGCAAACCATTCAGGATCCATTCCAAATTGCACATCTACTATCCAGTTTCCTTCTGTCAGCTGATGCATGACTCCTGAAACAAAAGCCTTTCCGGAGAACCTGTCTCCTACCCCACTGAGGTCTATTAATTTACCAGGCTTTGCCTGGGGTATGCCCTGAAATTTAACCCTGCCCCTTATTTTGGCCAATTGCTGTATCAGCCATTTGGAATCTGCCCATTCCTGAAGGCTTACTTCAGTCATGCTTCCTCCATTTCGCAGTTCAATCGGACCCAAACCCATTCGATCTGCCAGATTTGATGGAGAAAGGTTTCCATTAAGCCTTAACCCGGGATTATTGGCTTCAATCTTTTCCATTACCTGATCTGCTTTGTTCCAGCCCAGGGAAGCCACCCCTTCAACCTGGTTTCTTGCATCCATTTCTGCATCAAATTCCAGAATATTGGCGCCAAAAGTAACGGTCTCCAGGCTTTCCTGTTCCAAATCGGGTTTGACCACCAGCACCTTTCCACCTTCAACGATTACTATCCTTCCATTGGCCTGGGCCCTGGTCACCAGAAAATCCCAATCCGTACATTGGTATTGGACCAATTCCGGGTGGGTGTAATTGGTAGCGCTTACTTCGGCATCTAATCCGTTTCCGGAGATCAATTGCTCCATCAATTCGCTATCCTTTTGTTCATAAAAATAACCTGAATGACGGTTTACATGCATCTTATAAGCTTTATCCCTGCACTCCAGGACCAACTCCTGCCTGCCATCCCTGATCCTCAGTTTATGGTTGACGATGATTCCTTTGAAAATAGACTCGTTATCCGAATGGTATCCGGCCAATATTTCTATTTCATTTCCGGGAATAAAGGTATCCTCATTGCTAAGCGGGAACTCACGATTGGCAACATCCCCATCGAAAATGTTGATTTTCGCATAGGGGATCCGATTGATTTCCATTTGCACTACCACACCATGCACATGAACGCTGTCCGGTATCTTTTCCCCTTCGATGATAACATCAAAAGTGACTAAATCTGAACTTCTACTGGTTTGAATGACATCGTTGTTAGGCATTGGCTTGTTTTTGAAGGGGTGGAAAATAAAGCACCTGCCCGGGTTTCAGATTTCTGAAGTTTACCAGCTTATTGACCCGGGCTACTTCCAGGTAATATTTGGGATCCCCATATATTCTTTGGGACATCAAAGAAAGGTTCTCTCCTGCCTTTACTATGCGGAAATGCGTCAGGTCCGGGGAACTGTTATTTTCTTTGGCAGCCCTCAGGTTGTCTTCCACAAAGCCTTTGAATTTCGCCTTGGCCAAAGCCCGTAACGGAGTGCCGTCCGGGCGAAAAAGCTTAAACTCCACCGTCATCTCAGTCAGGCAGCCTTTGAATAGCAAACTACCCCAGGAGATCATGACATAATTGGGTTTGTGCTGTTCCCCGTTATAATCCAGAATTACCTTTTTAAACTGTTCTATATCATCTATAACCCCATCCTCCGTGCGTTCCTTTCCGGGAACAACACCTGTTCGGTCAAAAAGGAATTCCAGGTCAAGTTCTTCAGGCAGCTTTTTATTGAAACGGGTAGGTGCAGCACTGGTGCCCGGAGCCTGATCCTCATTTTGATCAATTTTATATTGATAGCTGTATTTTTCTGGGTTCAATAAGGTGGTAAATTCTCCATCCGCCACCTTTTCGTTGAACTCAGGGTCACTGTAAGCGACCAGTTTCAGTTTCTCCAATTTACCTTCGCTCATTTACCTTTCCTTTTGAAGCCTTAAAATCTCCATAACCTGTTCCACACACAGGGCAACCAATTCTTCCTTTCCGGTTACATTTCCCTTTTTCTTCTTTCGCGGATCGTCTACATGGATTTTTATGTGCAATTCTTTGATTTCTATAGGCATCATTCAATGGTTTTAAAATATTGGTAGGAAAATTCAAGGGTTTCAATAACCAGCTTGCTTTCCTGTGCATTAAAATCATCCACCGCCCATTTCACCGGAAAGGCATGCACCACATTCCAGGTCATCAAAGGCTCATGCTCCTCATTCAACAATTGCACGGTAAGGTCTTTGGGAGCAAACTCAAAATTCTCAAGGGCATCTCTGCACCAACTGATCAATTCGGATCCCACCATTAAACCTCTTTTCAGGACCAGGTTGGCATATTTGGTTTTAACAGGAAATTTGTGCTTAAACCTGTTTTCCCCTCCTTCCGCAAATTCCTCTGTATCCATATCCACCGTCAATCCCGAAACCGACTGAAAATGGGTATCCTGTTCCTCCCTGTCCAAACCGGAAAAGCGGACTGAAAAATGAAAGCCTACCGGAGGATACTTATCCGCCATCATCAGTCATTTTGAATGCTCAATCCTTCATGAACCAATTCCATGCTTTCTATGGCCACTTCATTGCCATCTGCTTTGAGGTCCGTGGACTGCACCTTTGTGGGCCAGGCATTTTTTACTTTCCAGACCACCACGGGTTCATGTTCTTCATTCAGCAGGGAAATGGTAATGTCTCTCCTCTCAATCTGGTTGAGCTGAACCGAATTCCACCAGGCATAAAATTCATTGTCGCTGGCAAAGGTCCCTCTCTTCAGGGTGATGTTGCTGAATTTCTGCATGCCCGGCATTTTGGTTTTACTGTATTCGGGGCTGGCCCCGTGTCTGTACTCAATGACTTCAGTTTCTACATCCAGACCGGATACTTCGGTAAAACCGATATTGGTTCCAGCCCACTCTACTTGAAAGTGAAATTTAGATAATGGGTAACTCATGGTATGTTACATTTAAAAGGTTCATGGTATACATCAGGATTCCTGCATTTTGTGAGAAAACTTCAGGATAATAAACTCTGCCGGTCTAACTACCGCCATGCCGATCTCAACATTCATCTTGCCCTCCAATATGTCCATGGCAGTCATGGTTTGGCCCAGCCCTATCCTAACATAAAAGGCATGTTCCGGTTTGGCACCTGCCAGGGCTCCTGCACGCCATTGCTGGATGAGGAAATTCTCTATCATGGCCCTGACTTTCACCCAGGTATTGGCATCATTGGTTTCAAAAACGAATTGTTCGGTTGCTTTTTTTACGGATTCCTCCACCATATTGAAAAAGCGCCTGACCGGCACATAGCGCCATTCATTGTCATTGCCTGCCAGCGTGCGGGCGCCCCATACCAGGGTGCCTTTACCAGTAAAAGACCGGATGGCATTGATAGATTTGCCTGCAGTGGTATCTACATTCAACCTGTCCTGCATTTCATTGGTGATTTTTACCGTGGGCTTGACCACATATTTCAGGGAAACATTGGCCGGAGCCTTCCAAACGCCATTATTGGCATCCACCCGGGCATAGACGCCGGCAATGAGTGCCGAAGGCGGTAGGATTACCCTGAGTTTGTTGATTTCACTTTTTATCTTGTTATAAGTGCTGCTGTCAATATCTTCCACCTCACTGAGCACAAGGTCATGTAAAGGCCCTTCCGATTCCATATCCAGCTCTTCAATATCCAGCAGGGCATCCAAAATGGGAGGATCAACCAAATCCAGTATGCCCTGTAACAAAGCATTCACATCTGTACCTGAAAGGCTGTTGTTGGCATCTCCGGAAGCCTGTTTTACAGCCGTTCCATCCACGTCCTGGTTTAGAATATCCAAATGGTCCTGAAGGCCTGCTATAAATGCAGGAAGGTTAGCACCTTCTTCCAATTCATCATCCAGGGCATTGGCTGCTTCTGTAGCTGCTGTAGCCAGGGCTTCATCCGTTGGTTGCGCAAGGGTAGCAACATTGTTGGTATCATCTACTACTTCGGCCATCAAATTTGAAAATTCATTCAAGGCATCCATGATCTCCTGAAGAGGGTCGATTACCGTAGATTTATTTGTAACGGCATCTTCATCCGATCCTGCCTGTATGTCCGCGTCGGCATCTGTAAAAGCCGTCACTTCACCCGGTAAATCAGTCATGATACCTTCCGCTTCCACCAAAATGTCATCTATTTCTTCCAAAATGTCCGAAACAGGAGAAGCATCCGTAATCAGGTGACTGATTTCCGTCTGATCCGGATCGTAGCTGTAGTTGAGAATGGTTTCCAAATAAGGGTAATAAACGGCACCATATTTTTTTTCTTCCAAATCCCCGGTAATCAATTCCCGAACACCTGTTTCCAAAGAAATCTCCGTTTCCATGATATTCGTATAGGTATCGATGATGGTGAACCTGTCCCTCATTTTCCGGCAGAGCGCCAGGGCGTTGTTATAAATGGAGTAAAACTGGCTTGGTTCGGGAAGGGAAATGGCATCCGGAAACAGGATCAAGGTTGGTTCATCCTCTTTTTCCAGTTCCTGCAAGCCCAGGTTTAAAGCTGCCATGGTCACCGGGGAAACGGGGTCTGCCTCATCGTAAATGCCCACTGAAATGATAAAACAAGGACCACCTCCATTGGCAAAATAAGCCTGCATGGAATAGTACATCAAAAAGGGAGATTTATCCTCCGGATCCGGCGCTTCTACCAAAACGGACTTTTCTCCTTCCGACTCCGATATCTGGACTTTAATGCCGGATTCGGGATCCGGTCCTCCAAAGAAAGTTTCATATTCCAAAAGGGAAACGATCCGTTTGGGCTGATTCAAAAGGGTTTCGGTGGTATCGGCCTCCTTTTCCCTTGCTTTTTCCGTGTACCCGATAAAGGCCGGAATTGCGGTCTCTACCTGTGCTACGGATGGGGGAAATTTAGAAATCTCCTCAATGTAGACACCTGGTGTTTTGTAATTTGCTGCCATGATTCATCCTGTTAAATATAAATATCTGAATAGTAATTGATTCCGTCTGTTTGTATGTGCTTTATCCCGGGATTGGGGAACCGTAAATGGCTGATTGTTCCAGGGTCACTATCAAAATCTGTATCTAAAGAAAGCTGCACAAATCCATTTTTGGTCAGAGGCTTGGCTTGGTTGGTTTCAGCTCCTGTATCACTGGATGCCTGGTAGTATCTCCAATAGGTACTCCTGTTGGAGAAATGGATTTTAAATACCGTAGGGTTTATTTTGAGGGTCCCGTTGACATTGGTGACATTAAGATTGCCTGCTTCTCCCTGCATCCTGATCAGCATCAAACCTGCCGTGTCATTTCCTGCTTCTTTTATGCCATAGGTATGCAGCAACAGGTCAAAACTCTCCTCGGTAATAATGAAATTATCAGAGAAATATTCTTCAGTAGATTCCAGGGAAATGGGATGAAAATCTATGCCATCCAATGCCGGGGGCTGAAAATTGCTAAAAAACATTTTTTCTCCGGACAGGAAATTCATATCGGTATAGTTTTCGAAATAGGGGTCACGGTAGCTCATCAGGAAAGCCAGGGTCAGTTCCTGTTCCAATGGGATGAAGCTATCTTGTGAATTTACCTCCAGACCCCTTACCATCACCCGCAGACTTTTGCCGGTATTTTTACTCAAAAGTTGAAATCGCCGAAATTGTTTTCGGGTTTCAGCTGTTGGCCTGACATTAAGAAATTGTTGCCAGTCGTATCGGTCCAACATTTTTTCCTGATTGTCCAAGCTCATGTCCAGGTAAGGTTCCTCCCCATTGTTGAGGTGATACCCGTGCAGGATATCTATGGAAAAAAGGGTGGTATAATGTATATTAGACATGATCAGGATTGGTTTTTCAAATTTGAATGCACCGTTTGAATCAAAGGTCCTGCTGCCTGGTCCAGGTCCCTTTCCAGTGGCAGGAGATTTAACTGATACAAGACGGAGGGCAACTGTTTTCCTCCCAAGGTGCCCCATATAAAATTCAATTCTTCGAAAGTGGGGGTATACAACTCCATCGTAAAACGAAAATCCCCCACTTGTTGCATGGTATCAAGATCCCTGTCAAATACTGTGTTTGCCTGCGTAAAAAGCTTCTTTCCCTGAAAAAAAGAAATGATGGCTGATAAATCCTTCAGCGATTTTCCATAGGCATTTCTATTGGCTGAAAACAGTAAAAAAAGGTGCAGGTGAATTACCCGATTCCGGTATTGCACCTGATCATTTCTAATATGATGGTTGGGCTGGTTCTTCATGGTTCCTTCTTCATGCAGGTTTACCAGGGTAAGGACTACCCTGTCCCGCATTTCCTCAGCAGCATCTGAAGTGCCTTCCGCCAAAGCAATGTTGTCTATCACCAACTGGGAATCTTCCAACCCAATTTCCTGGAAATAGGCATTCACCTGCTCACTTAAAATTTGAAAAACTTCAAAAACCATTTTTCAATTCAATCGGGACTTAATGAAACTACCTTTTGTTTAAATGTTGGCCCTTATCAAGATAGAAAAAAACAAAAGGATACAGAAGAAAAGATCGTATTTAAGTGTGATTTGCAGTCATGCACAAAGAAAATCACCTTAAACCGAATCCAAATACCTGTCATTGAAGGCAGGTCAAAATGAATAAACTGTCATACTCAAATTTCAAATAAATAAATTTAAAATCCTAATAGGAATTTAAATTTATTGAATGGAAAAAACAGTATTTACTTTTTAAAAAACCTCATTGACGCATCCAGCTTATTTAATTTAAATTTAAACTTGGATTTTTGATTCTCTAAATCGGTTGAGCTCATTTATAAATGAATAATCTTTAATGTTGCAGGGTGTTTGGTAGCAACAGCCGCACCACAACCACAGGCCGCCAATTAAACCGAATTTTCTCTGTTTACCTTTCTATGGCAATTCAGACCTATCCTGTTATATTTTATAGCTTGATAAAGCTCCTCTTTAATTTGCTCCCCAAAAAAAATATCGTTAAATTAACTTTTAACAGCTTGAGAACGAGTAAGATTTCTCTTTAAAGACAATTTAAAAAGAAACGACCATGACTAAGCTACCCAAGGTTCATCTAATCTTTGCTACCGATGCCTCCCAGGAATTGGCAAGGCTTCTGGAAATCCTGCAAGATTTTAAACGTGAAAACAGCATAGCGGAATTTTCTACCCTTGAATTCCTTTCCTCATCCGCTACCCATAAACATACACTTGCAGCCGATGACCTCATCCTCCTATTACTCAGCAATGGATTAAAAAGCAAAACTTCCGAGTTGGAAAAATTTCTGGAAGCATTAAAACCAAAAGCTGCAGGAATCAAACTTGCGGTAATCAAGGTGGATGATGTTCCCTTGACAAAACAATACCTCACCTTTCCCCTGGACCTTTCTTCCCTCAGCAAACACCCACAGCCTGAGCTGGTCTGGGATCAAATCCATAAAGGTCTGGCCGAATTGCTCTCCATTCCCTCTGGGGTAAATCCGGACACAAATAAAAACCTTGCCAGGCCTTTATTGTACCTGATTATTGCCCTGCTCCTGCTTTTTGGTGGCTACCTGGTTTACGACCACTTTTTTAATGAAGCCCCACCTGATGACGAATTGCCCCCTATTATCATTGAAATGATTCATCCTACCAGTATTTATTTTATCCGGTGAAAGGAAGTACAAGGAACCGAAAGGGATTACACTAGAAAATTAATGGCTAACCAAAAAACACTGGCCGCTATGGAAGCATTACCCAATATACACCTCATCATGGCCAAAGACGCTGGCTTTCATGCTGGGATCATCGAAAAAATGATAAAAAAATTACAAGCTGAAAGCCGCATTAAAACCATCTATAAACATGCTGCGGATGAAGATTTTGACAGTATGGAAGATGGAGATGTTTTGATGCTCATGCTGACCGAAAAGACCATTCCTCAACTTCCGGCAATCCAGAACAAACTGCGCTTTATAAAAAACAAAATTTCCGGTTTACAGGCCATAGGCATCCTTGTTGACGATCCGAAAACTGAAACAGACGAGTTTATAATTTTTCCCAAAGACCGGATTGCCCTTAGGGAAAGGAAAGATTGGGAGCAGGCATGGACAAGGATTGAAGAGGGCCTAAGGGGAGTTCTTCCGGAAAAAAAAGACAATCCCAGCTTCCCTCTCGGGAAAAACCAGCTCAAAATAATCATTTCCCTATTGGTTCTGCTTGTAGCAGCAATTGCTTTTTACCTGAACCAAAATGAGGGTACTGAGCCCGCAAATGGGGATCAAGAACTGCTTTGGGATGAGGCCAACTGGGATGAAAGTCAATGGCAATAAATCTTTTGTATCAACAAAAACCAATATATCATGAAATCTTTTATAATCACACAACTTTGTATCTTCCTGATTTCTTCCGGGTTAAGGGCCCAGGTGCCCTTTGAGTTTGAAGCCGGAGAACCGGCCAGGGCCAGGGAGATCAATGCCAATTTTAGCGCACTTGCCAAAAAAATCGATCATTTCATCCAACCCGAATACAAAAACCATTTTAGGGGCCAGGTAGGTATAGGGACGGAATCTCCCAACGCCAAACTGTCCCTGGGAGATGATTTGGGCAATACCAAATTGGCACTATTTGATAAATCTTCGGATAATATGTATGGAATGGGCGTGACAGCTGGGAGGTTTAGGCTCCATGTCAACAATCCTAAAGCAAGGTTTTCCTTTCTGGACAAGGTCAATGGCAATGAAATATTTACCGTACAGGGTGTCGGTCGCGTGGGGATCAAAGTGTCAAACCCGGGGTTTAACCTGCATGTCAATGGCACAGCCGGAAAGCCGGGTGGAGGTACCTGGGCCACTGCCTCCGATGCCAGGCTCAAGGATATTCACAGTGATTATACCAAAGGCTTGAATGCGATCAAAGCCCTTAACCCGGTGTACTACCAATACAAAGAAGCCAACAGCCTGGACTTGCCTGCCGAAAAAACCCATATTGGTCTGGTGGCTCAGGAAGTGCAGAAAGTGATTCCGGAAGCAGTAGGAGAATACGAGCAGGGTTACCTGTCCTTAAGCAGTGATCCTGTCATATTTGCCCTATTGAATGCAGTAAAAGAGTTGGATAGTAAAAACAAACGGTTGAACGAAGAATTGCACGCCATGCAGGAGGAAATGAAAGCCATAAAGGCAGCGTTGGCCGATTTGACGGAGAATAACAGGCAAAACGAATAAGAGATAGCTGTCCAGGAAAAAATTAATCAACCTTTCCCTATCTGTTCCAAAATCTTGTAGGTAATCAAATAGGTAGGCCTTACACCCTCCATTCCCAGGGCACCGGAAGCCAGGGTACTGCCGGTTTCCAATGGGTTGTCAGAAGCATAATAAGCATACATAACTTTGACACTTTTGCGGATACTGTTCCGTATTTTGCTGGCAGATTGTATGGCTTTCTGGTAGTGGGCACCCTCCATTTCCAGTCCGATCGCTTTCCAGGAAGACTCCATAAAATAGCCCAGGACTTCCTTGTTCTGAAGAGAAGTGCCCAAAACGGTAATCATGGGACCCTCGTAAACGCCCAAACCATAGCCCTCAAAGTCTGCTGCATCCAACTCATTTTTAAAAGGGTAATTGTCTGCCGTTCCCTCAAAAACATGGGAATTGGGTATCATGATATCCCCCTTTTTCCCCTCCAGGATACCGGCCTTGCCCATAATGGCGGTAGAAATGATATTCAAGGGAACCTTTTGCTGACCTACCTCATAGGGCTTCAACAATTCATCAAAGCATTCATAGGCTTGTTCTCCAAAGGCGTAATCCATCACCACCAGAACAGGTCTCTTTTTGGCCGATTCCTCCAATTTTATCCCAGGCAAAAGGGTATCCGAACTTATCTTGCCTGTATCTATTACCTGCACGCCAATATTGGTACCAGAGCTGTCTGCAACATGCATCAGGCCATGTTTCCTTGCATATTCCAGGATTTCCTTACCCTTATTACCTTTGGCATTGACACTGATTTTCATGGCCATGTCTTCAATGGCCTCATAACTGTCTAATCCCATAGCCTGATGTCCATAAATGGTGTTTACCACACTGTGTAAGTTGGCACTAATGACATGAATGGGTCGCTCCAGTAGGTTTTCCTCATCCAAAACCTTTTTTATGGCATTGGCCCAGGCTTCACCATAAACATGATGACCTACCCTTTCCCTTAAAGTGGCAGAAAAGGAAATTTCCCGGTCATTGCCTTCCAGAGCTTCTTCCATGGAAAGCCTGCCCATATGGAAAATAATCGAAAACAAGCTGTTGCTGTTATGGGAACTTTCGAACTTTTGCACGGCGGAAATGCACTCCTCAAAAGTTCTTCCGGTAAGATGGGTTAAATAGGAGCAAGCTGCCTCTTTATTGAATTCCTCCCCGCTATTTTCCTTATCTACTATTTCCTTCAATTTTTTCCAGTTGAGGTTGATCCGGCCTTTGGGGTCGGTACTGTTCCTACGAATTTTTTCAGATTCGATAAAAAGAAAGGTAAGGTGGGTCAGGATATCGTAAATGTCACTTTTCCCCCGGGTCATCTCTACGTACATTTGTTCTTCGTCCACCCGGTAGCAATTTCTCTTTCTTTTGGATGGCACCAACACCGGGAAGCCAGAGTCCTCATAGCCCTCTTTGCTGATCAATCGGATATAACGACACTCTTCAATCCCCTGAGGTAGCCGTTCCATGACGTAAAGCAAGCCCTCGAGCTCCAGCTTTTCAGGATCATTCACGAGCCCATATATTTCGGGACTAAGGGTGAGCAAGGCCTGAACCAGAGACTCCCCGGAAACTCCCGTAGGTTTGTAGTTGCCACGCATAAATAAATGCCGCATGGTGATATACAAACGTTCTATGGCCGACCTGGACTCTTGTGCTTTGGTTCGTTTCATGGTTTTTGCTCGGTAAAAATTTGACAAAATTACAAAATATTATTTTGTAAATAAAAACTGGCCCCTAAAAAGCCAAAAATTAAAGCCTTGCTAAATTTCTCAAACCTGTCAGGTTTTTGTTGATATTCAAGCCAACACAAACTTTGAATAGATGAAACCTGACAGGTTTTACTCTTTCCAAATCAGTTGAATACAGGATTTTGTTGCAGATTTAAAGCTCTTATTTCAATTTTTCTATAAAATGCTTTTTAAACTTCTCTACTTTTGGGCGAACCACAAACTGACAATAGGGTTGATTCCCGTTCAATTCGAAATAGTTGGTGTGGTAATCCTCCGCCGGGTAAAAGTTGGAGAAAGGAGTGATTTCTGTCACTATCGGACGGTCGAAAACTTTTTCTTCCTCCAGGTTAGCTTTCATTCTTAACGCTTCGTCCCGCTGATCTTCATTATGATAGAAAATAGCTGACCTGTATTGAGGGCCCACATCCGCTCCCTGACGGTTCAAGGTAGTAGGATCATGGCTGTACCAAAATACTTCCAGCAAGTCAGAAAAACTGATTTGTTCAGGGTCAAAAATCAATTGCACCACCTCTGCGTGTCCGGTTGTGCCTGTAACCACATCCTTATAAGAAGGCTTTTCAACATGGCCTCCGGAGAATCCTGATTGAACGGTATCGACTCCCCTTAACTTTTGAAAAACAGCCTCTGTACACCAGAAACAGCCTGTTCCAAATGTTGCTACTGCTTTATTATTGGGTACTTGAAGGGGAGTTTTCGGTAAATCCTGCATGAGTTGAGTAAGTATTTATTTTATATTGAGCATAACAGGCTCTTCGGTCAAAAAGTTTGGATCCACCGGTATCCCACCCTGCCGGATCTCCAAGAATCCCTGTTGAAATAACCAGCTCACAGCTTCCATCTCCTCTTCCATAAAATGCTCCCAATCATTGGGGTATAGCCAGCGGACCACTTCTGCGGGAGCGAAAGCGCTACCCTCCTTCATTTTGGCCATTTCCATGGTGGCCAGAACCAATATATCTGTCTGTAAATCACGCATATCAAAAGAGCTTCATTTGACCATTGCCTCTAAATTGACTCAGGTCAAAAGCAGGCATAGGACCATTTGACCTTATATGTTTATTTACTGCTATCTTGAACAGGCCTGCAATGGTTTGTGACAACACTCCCTCCCCCTTCATTCTTCTTCCCCAAACCGAATCATTTGCCTGACCTCCATGTAGCTGCTCTATTTGGTGCATCACCTTGTCTTTTCTATCCGGAAAATGCCTTTCTAGCCAATCCTCAAACAAATCCTTGATTTGCCCATTCAGGCGGACAACCGTATACCCTGCTTTTCTGGCTCCGGCGGCTCCGGCGGCTTCTATGATTTTTGATACATCTTCACTGTTGATGCCCGGAATAATAGGTGCAACCATGATGCCACAAGGTATGTTTGCTGCTGAAAATTTTTGGATCAGCTTTAATTTGACACTCCCTGTGGCGGTCCGGGGTTCCAATAGCAACTTCAGACCGGGGTCCAGGTGGTTGATGGAAAAATAAACATGCACCAGGTGATGCAGGGCAAGTTCCCTGAGCAAGGCGATATCCCGTTCTATTAAACCATTTTTTGTAATGATGCTGACCGGATGTCGGTATGCCAGACACAATTCCAGGATTTGGGCGGTCAGTTTAAATCTTCTTTCTGCTGGTTGATAACAATCGGTATTCCCTGAAAGCATAAAGGGGTGGGGCGCATAGCCACTTCTCTCAAATTCACGTTTCAGTTGCCTGACGATGTCTTTTTTTACCAATATTTTACTTTCAAAACCCAAACCGGCGTCAATACCCCAATATTGGTGGCTGTTTCGGGCATAACAGTAGATGCAGCCGTGTTCGCAGCCCTGGTAAGGATTGACGCTGTATTTCAATGCCAGGTCCGGGCTGTCATTGGAACTCAGAGCACTTTTGCTTTTTACAGGGATATATTGTGTTGAAGGATTTTCTTCATATTCGGGGATATCTATCCCTTCTAAATGATCAAATACTGACCTGGCCTTTTCGAATCGATTAGCTGGCTGCAGGCCAGTTCCCCTACCCTTAAAATCTGCTCCTTTCATAGGAAGCAATTTAAAAAAATTACAGGAATATTAGCCCTCAGGAATTACATATAATAATAAATGCCGGAGGGAAGTTTTTAAGGGTAAAAGCGGTTTTGATATTGCTGAAATAAGAAGCAAACTGAAACCTCAACAGGTAGGAGTAACAGATCTGTATAAAAAACCCACTGGGTTTAAGCATCACACTGCTTTTTTCATAAATCGCAGTTCTGGATTCTTTTGGGATAAGGCTGAAAGGCAAAGAGGACAAAAACAAATCAACCAGGTCCCCATTCAAATGTCTGTCCATGTTTTCTGCCGAATCACATATGATTTTTACATTTTCCGATCCGTACTGCCGGTCCAGGTTATGGCAAAAATGTTCACTAATTTCGAATACATACAACACGGCATCTTTATCCATGCGGTCAATGATCCCTTTGGTAATGCTACCATCTCCACCTCCAAGTTCCACAATTACCTTTGCGCCCTTGAAATCTGCAAAAGACAACATTTTATTTACCAAGGACCTGGAACTGAAGGTTACCGCACCGGTAGTTTTAATATTTACAAACAACTCTTTAAAAAGCGAACTTTTATTCATTTGATAGCAGGATTAATCTTTTTTCGATATTCAAAACGAAACTGACCGTATTTCATCATGTATTATAAATTTCAAAGTTACTAAAATCAAAGTCATAAAATCACTTTTATCACAAAAAAGGGGAAATTACCTATGGAAAAAAGTTACAGCACAAGCCCTACCATTCCTGTATTGATTTCTGACATTTAAAAAATAAATTTACTTTTTCCATTCTTTATCCTTTATTTTGGTTTTTGATTGGATAGAAAAATTCCAGAAATGAGAGCCTTCAACCTATTAATTTTATTTTCTTTTCTTTGTTTGTGGTCATTGTTCCCTTGTTTTTTGTTTGGCCAAAGTGACAGAAACGGAGACAGAAGGGTAACAGCAACCTATTACCTATCCAACACTACCCTGATTCCATCCCCCGGTAAAATATTAACCGGTCAAAATCTTTTATTTGAGGATGGGGTAATCAAGGCTGTAGGTAAAAACATCACCATTCCGGCAGAAGCACAAGAAATCAAAGGAGATTCACTATTTGTGTATGCGGGTTTTATCGATATGGCGAATAAAACCGGGATGGTAGAGCCTACCATCCCGGAAAAGCCGGAGGATTTTGATCCCTCCCAACCCCTACCCGAAATTGCGGGAATACATCCCCATTTTTCAGCTCTTGACCATTACCAGGAAAACAACCCCCACGACAAAGAGTGGAGGAAATTAGGTTTTACCCTGGCGCAAAAGCTACCCAAAGGTAAGGGAATGCTTCCAGGAAGTGCTGCATTAGTCATGTACGGGCATGAAAGTAGAAACAATATCCTCTCGGATAATCAATCCTTGTACTTTAAATTCAGTACTGTGGGTGGCGTCTATCCCAATACTGATCTGGGGGTTATGGCAAAATGGAGAGACCTTATTCAAAATGCCAGACTTCATGAAATGCATGGTCAAATGTATAGCAGCCAAAAGGACCTCCGGCGTCTTGAGAAAGATCCTGTATTGGAAGCATTAATACCTATCCTCAATAAAGAAACACCTCTACTCATTGAAAGCACAGGGGAGTTGGATATCAGAAGGGCTTTAAAAATGCAGGAACAGGATAAATTCAACCTGATCATCACCGGAATCAATGAAGGAGAATCGCTGATCCCCCTACTGAAAGAAAAGCAAGTGGGTATGGTACTTACCCTGGATTTACCAGAAGATAAATTTTCTGATGTTGCTAAGGATGAAAAAGGGGCTGATTTTCAACATAGAACAGAACGGGCTAAAAAGGCATATCTCGAAAAACTTTCCTTACCGGGCAAATTTGAACAGGCAGGTGTTCCTTTTGGGTTTACCACCAAACACCTGAACAGGACCGACTTTCTGAAAAACATCAGACTGATGATTGACAATGGTTTATCAGAAGAGGGGGCACTGGCTGCATTGACTGTACATCCAGCTGAAATATTAAAGATATCAGCTATTGCCGGCACCCTTTCTGAAGGCAAAATGGCCAATATGGTACTGATGTCAGACACGCTCTTCTCTGAAAAAGCCAAGGTAATCATGGTAATCAGTGACGGATATCTTTTTGATTATTCTGAAAAGTCAAATAAGGGCAAGCAGGGTGACATGGTATGGGAATATGAAGCCGAAACACAAGGAGGTAAATCAAAAGGAAAGTGGAATCTTACACGCAAGGATAAAGTATGGACAGGGACCGTCTCCTATGATGATCCACAGGGTGGTGGAATCAAAACCTCAACTATCAAAAATGCAGCCATTACAGAAGCATCGCTCGCCTTTTCTTTTACCGTAGAAGTAGGAGAAAACACATTGGAGGTAAAGGTTTCAGGAGATGTGACAGGTGAAAGTTTTTCAGGGAACATGGAAATCAAAGGATATAGCAATTACCCCGTAAAGGCAAAGAAACTGGAAAAACCGGAGATAAAATAATGCAAACAAAAATACTTCTTTTAGGATTATGGATGATCTGCTGCAGTAGTGTGGTGAGCCAGGCTCAGAAAGCCAGCAAAGGTGATATTTTAATTAAAAACGCCCAGGTGCTGACGATTACCAATGGACTTTTGGAAAATACAGATGTCCTGGTGCAAGACGGCATCATCCGCCAAATTGGCTCGGGGCTAAGGGCTCCCGATGGCATACCTTCCATGGATGCAACCGGTAAATATTTGATGCCGGGTATCATCGACGCCCATTCTCACCTGGCCCTGGAAGTCATCAACGAGGCGAGTAGTCCGATCACTGCCGAAGTCAAAATGGAAGATGTGATTGATCCTTTTGATGTAAGTATTTACCGGGCGCTGGCAGGAGGCACTACCATTTCCCATGCCATGCACGGGTCGGCCAATGCCATAGGCGGCCAGAATATCACCTTAAAGCATCGCTACGGTACCCGTGATCCGGATCAACTAATCATGAAAGAAGCACCAAGGACCATCAAATTTGCCCTTGGAGAAAATCCTACCCGGGTTCATGGTCGGGGAAAAAACCTGCAACCACGATCCAGAATGGGCGTAGAAGCTGTTATCAGAAATGGCTTTGAAGAGGCCTTGCAATATAAAAAGGTATGGGATGATTGGAACGCCTCCGGAAATGACAGCAAAAAGCAGCAAATCCCCCCTGTTTACAGTTCCAGGCTGGAAACCCTGGTAGCTATTTTGGAAGGTGAAATCATTATCCATTGCCATTCCTACCGGGCAGATGAAATTTATATGTTGATTCAGGTTTGCCAGGAGTATGGCATTGACAAGATTGTATTTTCCCATGTCAATGAAGGTTTCAAAGTCGCCCCTGAATTGGCCAAATACACCATGGGGGCATCGGTTTTTGCTGATTGGTGGGCTTACAAATTTGAGGTTTACTATTCGACGGCTTACAATGCGGCCATCCTAACCAAAAATGGGGTAGTCACTTCAATCAATTCAGATTCCGATGAACTGATCCGGCATTTGTACCATGAGGCAGCCAAAACTCAGCGGTACGGTGGACTCACAGATGATGAAGCCCTGGCCTTGATTACCATCAACCCAGCCAAACAACTGGGCATAGCCGAACAGGTGGGATCCATAGAAGTAGGCAAGCAGGCAGATCTGGTACTCTTTGATAAGCATCCCCTCTCCATTTATGCCATACCCCAAATGACCTGGGTAGATGGTGTCAAATATTTTGACAGGGAAAATGATGCTGCTGATCAGCGATTAAAAGTGGACCCGGAAGAAACACTGGAACCTATTTTTCTTCATACAGAGCACCACAACTGTATGCAGGATGTGGATTTCTATTTTACAGGATTTGGCAGAAACCTTTTCGGCCACCATCACTAAGCAATCATTCTAATGACCGATGATGAAAAAAATTATATTTTCTTTCCTTCTTATCCTTTTCCTTTTCAAACCTGAGTTGTATGCTCAGATTGACGGAGAGGTGGTCAAACCCTATAAGGCGGAATTTTTATTGCAAAATGCCAGGGTCTATACCATCACCCAAGGGGTTTTGGAGAATACTGACCTGCTCATCAAGGACGGGAAAATAACGGCCATAGGCCAAAACTTAGCCCCTCAAAATTACACCCTTGTGGATTGTAGTGGTAAATCTGTGTACCCCGGTTTTATTGACAGTGGCACCAGTCTTGGTCTGGTGGAGGTCAACTCTCTTGCTGAAACACAGGATTACATGGAACTGGGAAAACTAACCCCCCAGATGCAGGCCCTCTCCGCAGTCAACCCTAACGCTGTAGCCATTCCTGTCACCAGAGTTAGTGGAGTGACTACCGTGTTGACCCAACCCAGGGGAGGGTATTTTCCCGGAACTGCGGCCCTGATCCAACTTAATGGGTACACCCCAGACCAAATGGATGCTGGTTTTAAGGCGGTGGTGATGAATTTTCCCTCTGCTGCCAAATCTGGAGAATATGACAGCAGGTCAGAAGAAACCATTCGAAAAGAAGCGGATAAAAAATTGGAAGAAATTAATGATATCTGGGAAAAAGCGGCAAGCTATCTTTCCATCAAGGAAAAAGGTGGCCAGCTTAAATATTATCCGGAGATAGAGCAGCTTTCCAGGGTTTTGGCCGGGGAGATACCCCTGTTTGTTGAAGTCAACGCCGCAAAAGACATTCTGGCTGCCCTGGAATGGGTAGAAGAAAAAAGCCTGGATGTAGTCTTTACAGGTGTAGCTGAAGGATGGAAGGTGGCAGATAAATTGGCCGAATCCAAAATACCAGTCATCACAGGACCGGTACTGACCCTGCCCAGCAGGGCCTCTGATAAGTACGATGTTTCCTATACCAATGCGGCTGTTCTTCACAAAGCCGGAGTTAAACTGGCTTTGAGAACGCAGGACTCTGAAAATGTGCGAAACCTGCCCTTCCATGCCGGTTTTGCCGCCGCCTATGGCATGGGTGTAGAGGAGGCGCTCAAGTCTATTACCATTAATGCTGCCGAAATTTTCAGGGTAGACGAAAAGCTCGGCTCTTTGGAAGTAGGTAAAAACGCCACCTTATTTATAGCTGATGGAGATCCCTTCGAGCCAAAAACCCAGGTGAGTCAGGTATTTATCGATGGATACCGGATACCCATGACCAATAGACATATCCGGCTCTATCAGGAATTTCTGGACAGGGAAATGAAACCTGCAGATTAAGCTAATTTCTTCCTAGACCAGATTTTTTTTATACATTTGGTTCAAAATTCTATTCCATTTTATGAAACGATCATTCATTTGCAGTATACTGGTTTTATTTTTTACTATCTCCTGTAAAAATGACCGGGAAGAAAATCATGCGCTGGAAGTACTGGAGCAGGTGCAGAATACCTTTGCTCCTGATAAAAGAGTAGCGCTTTTCGATGTTAGCCTGGAAGATGGTATTTTGACTGGGGAGACCAATCTGGAAGACGCCCATCGGGTTTTATTGGAAAAATTGAAAGCCGAGGATATTTCATTTACCGATAGCATCGAGCTTTTACCGGCACCTGAATTGGGAGACACTAACCTGGCCTTGGTGACCAATTCCGTCGCCAATATTCGCAGCGAGCCCAGACATGCCGCAGAACTGGCCACTCAGGCCCTTATGGGTACACCTTTAAAAGTATTGAAAAGCTCTGGAAGCTGGTACCTGGTCCAGACACCCGATGGCTATTTGTCCTGGGTAGATGCTGCAGCTATTGTCAGGATGAATCAGAGTTCCCTGGACCTATGGATGGAAAAAGAAAAGGTAGTCATTACCGAAATGATCGCCAACATATATTCAGACGAAACCTTACATGAAATCGTCAGTGACGTCACTGCTGGAAACGTATTGGAGTTAACTGGAATCTCCCAATTGGGTTACCAGGTTGCATTACCGGATGGCCGAAAAGGGTTCATTCCCATTGAAAATGCGGTACCCTACGAACAATGGAAAAGTACCCGCAATACGGAGGATAATGCTCTTATACAGACAGCAAAACTAATGATGGGCTCCCCCTATCTTTGGGGTGGGACCTCTCCGAAAGGAATGGATTGCAGTGGCTTTACCAAAACCATTTATTTCCTCAATGGCATGGTTATTCCCCGGGATGCTTCCCAGCAAATAAATGAAGGTGAATTAGTGGATACGGACAAGAACTGGGAAAACCTGGAAGTGGGTGATTTGCTGTTTTTTGGCGTTCCGGCCACTGCAGAAAATAAAGAAAGGGTGATACATGTCGGCATGTGGATTGGCGACAATCAATTTATTCATTCCAGAGGTAGGGTAAGGATCAGCAGTTTTGATCCCAACGACGAAAATTATGACGAATATGAATTGAACCGTTACCTCAGGACAAAAAGAATTCGCAACAAACCCTCCGAGCACATTCTTTCAGTTGATCAAATCCTTCAATAAACCACGACATCCATGAAAAAGTATTTCTTTGCTTGTTTCCTTTTTTTGCTAAACAGTTTTGTTTTTTGTCAAAACGAATTGGATGGTTTTACTGCGGAAGAAGTTGTAAAGCAGCATGAACTGGAAAACTTGTTTATGGAAACTGTTGATTTTTCCAGTTTCAAAAAACACCTGCAAACCATCACCGAACATCCACACATCACAGGAACTCCGGCAAATGAAGCGGTAGGAGACTATATGATCTCGGTGATGGAGGAAGCAGGCTGGGCAACTAAGCGGTATCCATTTGATGTATATCTCCCCAATGATCCCGGTAGTTCTTTGGTAGAAATCGTTACTCCCAAACGGTTACCGCTAAACCAGATGGAATACATTCTGGATGAAGATAAGTTTACCAGCCATCCCGAACTGAAAAAAGGCTGGAATGCCTTCTCGGGTTCGGGTGATGTGATCGGAGAAGTGGTTTATGCCAACCATGGAACCAAAGAGGATTTTGAAAAATTAGCTGAACTGGGAATTGACCTTTCCGGAAAGATCGTCATTGCCCGATACGGAGGGAATTTCAGGGGCTATAAGGCAAAATTTGCTGAAGCCTCAGGAGCTGCAGGATTGCTGATTTTTACTGATCCTGCCAATAGTGGTTATTCCAAAGGACTGGTGTTTCCGGAAGGCCCCTATTATAACGAAAGTGCCATACAGCGGGGCTCCCTGTTGACAGAAAGCTTTACCGGAGATCCATTGACTCCATTTGAACCTGCCCTGCCGCTGGATGGTGAGACCAGTGTAGAAAGACTGGACCCGAAAGAGACCCAACTACATGGCATTCCGGTCACTCCCATCCCCTATGCCTCTGCAAAGGAAATTTTGGGCCAAATGCAGGGAGACCCAGTACCCGCATCATGGCAGGGAGGATTACCATTTACTTACCGTTTGGAAGGCGGGCCAAAGCTTACGGTACGGGTAAAGGTAGACCAGCCCATAGATTTCGTTCGAATCAATAACGTGGTAGGCACCTTAAAAGGTAGTACCTATCCTGATGAATGGGTCATACTCGGGTGCCATTATGATGCCTGGGGATTTGGGGCCACGGACCCCAACAGTGGTACATCCATGCTGCTGACACTAAGCCAGGCGCTGGGGAAACTTGCGCAGGAAGGAAACCAACCCAAACGCTCCATCCTTATCGCCCACTGGGATGGCGAAGAGCACGGTGTGATAGGGTCTACCGAATGGGTGGAGCAACTGAAGCATGAGTTGGGTGCGAAAGCCATTGCTTATTTGAATTTTGATGCCGGCGTTTCAGGTAAAAATATTGGTGGGGCGGCGGCTCCAAGTCTGAAGAAGACCATGATGGAAGCGGCCAAGAAAGTACGCTATCCCTACGCTGATAAGACCGTGTTTGAGTTTTGGTCTGGTGATAAGCGCTCGCCTTCCATAGGTAATTTGGGCGGCGGTTCTGATCATATCGCCTTTTACATGCACCTGGGAATCCCCTCTCTTAGCGGAGGTGCCGGCGGACCTACCCTTTATCATACCAATTACGATGATTTTTATTTTTACGAAAATTTTGCCGACCCTGAATTCCAGATGGGAGGTACCATTGCCCAATGGGCAGGCATCATGTCCCTGAGACTGGCCAATGCAAGTATTATCCCCTATCAGGTGCCCCGATATGCCGAAGATCTGGCAGGTCACCTCGCCAATGCCACTGCCCGGATTCAGGAATATGATGATGATTTTCAGGGGTTTACTTCTACCCTAAAAGCCCTGAAAAAGCTGGAAGCGACTGGGAATAAAATGGAAAAGCTTCTCAATCAGGCCCTGGCAAACAACTCCTTAAGCCCCGAGCAGGTATCCCGGATAAACCAAGCCCTGCTCAGCCTGGAAAAAAGTTTTCTTATAGAAGAAGGAATGCCTTTTGGTAGCTGGTACAAGTCCCTTTATGCCTCTACCGATCCTTTTAGCGGTTATGCCTCCTGGATACTTCCGGGTATACAATACGAAATATCCACTAAATCGAGTACTAATCTGGGCCAATGGGATCAAAAATATGAAGCAGCTATTCAGCGGCTCATTGGTATCATTGAGGATATTGGTAGCGGCCTTGCAGAGGGGTAGTGAAGGGTATGCCTGAATGAGCCCATTTGAATGTCAATGGGAAATCTTTTCCCACTACCCCGGTTTTGAATAAACGGACAGGGAAATGGCAGGTGTTTTAATAGGCCAGGTAATTTAAAAATGGATACGCAGAACGTTTAAAATATTTCTGATATACCTTTAGTCCGAGGCTCCGGCAGGAGAAGTTTTTCCCGGAGTCCTGCTACCTTTATACAATTCAAATACCAGTAAGCGACAATCTATGGTCCCATTGTAAAATGGGATCCTTCGTTTTGGTTTCAATCCGATTTTCTTCCCCAAATTCAGATTTCCCGTGAACACCAATCCCGTATAACCGGGACAGCGCTGCTTCATAAAGTCGCCGATTTCTCTGTAGGTATCCTCCAGGTTTACTTCCTCACCCAGTCTTTCACCATATTCGGGATTTAAAAACAAGGTTCCTTTATTGGTTTCCGGTATGCTGGCATCCCTGAAGTCACAGGTTTCAAATTGAATCAAGTCTTCCACTCCGGCAGCCCGGGCGTTGGCCTTGCTGGCCTTGATTGCCCGCTCGCTGATATCAGACGCCACAAATACCAGATCGGGTTTATCCGTGATTTTGGCTTCCAGCTTCTTTTTCAAATCATAAAAAACACCCGCATCATAGCCTTTGATATACATCATCGCAAAATCATCCCTGAATAAGCCAGGAAACCGATTAGTAGCCATCATAACCGCTTCAATGATCACTGTCCCTGCCCCACACATGGGGTTGATAAAGGGGCTTTTCCTATCCCAGCCTGAAGCAATCAGTGTTGCGGCCGCCAGGGATTCCATCATGGGAGCACTGCCTGGAATCTTACGGTAACCATGCTTGATCAATGTATCGCCACTGGTGTTGATATACAGGCTGGCTTCCTCTCCTTTCCAGAAAAACTGAAATACGGCTTCATTCAATACAGATCCGGAATCGGGTCTGACACCAAATATTTCCCTGAAGCGGTCTGCAATGGCATCTTTAATCTTGACGTTAACAAATAGGGGATTGTCAACAGATTCATGACGGACATTGCTGATAACAGAAAAATATCCATCGGGATCAATGTATTCCTCCCAGGGCAGGTCCTTGACTACCGGATAAAGGTTTGAAATGTGGTCCAGTGGAAAGGATTGTATTTCGTACAAAACGTGACTGGCCGTCCGCAGGTGCATGTTCAAAAAGAGGCAATCATTGAGACTGCCTTTCAATTCCACATGGGTTCGGAATACCCCTTCGGGCTGAAATCCAAGTTCCAGTAATTCTGATTCCAAAAAAGGGGCATTTCTGTCATAACAGGTAATCACCAATCTCCCTGTCTGGGTAAAATCTATCATGACGCAAATATACCCCAAAATTTTGGTTTAGGATCAACTAACCTCAATGGCCGCCTTTCAATGCGGTCATGGCGGCTTCGTGGTCTTCAGGATAATTGATGTTCTGGAATTCGGCAGTATCCGGTGCTTCAAGCAACTCGATGCTGGAGTTGATCAGAACTTTTCTTGGGCAACTGTAGCCCTGACTTAAAAACCGGAACATAACCGGGTAAGCCCTGGGTTCCCAAAGCGTTACCAATGGTTCTGGAAATTCTCCCTTGGGATCCAAAAATGCAGTGGCCAGTTTGGAGGGATTCCTATGCTTTAGCAAATAATGAATGGTCTTTTCTGATAAGAATGGCAAATCACAGGCAACTGTCAGCCAGGCTTTGTCAGGATCTTTCCTAAATGCCGACAGCAAGCCCCCAAAAGGGCCCAAATTCAGAATAGTGTCCACAATCAGGGGGTAGGAATTTTGCAATTCGGGAGCTTGCTCCTGGTTACAGGAGAGGTATACATCCTCACAATGCGGGCTCAATAAGTCGATCATGTAATCCTTTTGACTTTTGCCATGGTAAGCCAGGTTGTATTTGTCCTTGCCCATCCTGGTACTCTTCCCTCCCACCAGAACCAGTCCATTTACCTTAGGCTTGCTTTTATTGATGAATTTCCTTATAAATTCTTTCAATTTATCAGTCTCATGAAATCCCAAAACAGATATTTCCTGCCAGTAGGGTAAATGTTCCTGAATTACCCGGGGAATTTCTGTTGCCCCATCTTTCATCAGGATAAGACTGACCTGGGTCAATTTGGATAGTTTTTTATCCATGGCTTTTTGAGGGTCGATGATCAGCACCTGCTGCCTCGCCCTGAAATGATTGGCATTGATCAAAACCAAATCCTGCCTGTTTAGCCATTCTCGTTGCTCAAAAACAGAAATATCCGGTAGCCGCATATCAAACCTCTGGAAAACAATTTTATCCCTCATTTCCATGGTACCCGGATACTGCATCAAACTGTCAGGATCTCCAGCTCCTGCCTTTAGCTGGTCCCCTTCCTTGTGATCAGCATCTACATAGGCAAGACCAAATGAAGGGGATAAATTCTTGATGATATCCCTTGCCAATTCCTGAATAAACTTACAGGAAGTTCCTAAAAAGCCCAATTCCAACCTACCATAGTCCCCATATTGTGGCTTGGCAAGTTTGGCATGCTTCTGATGTTTACCTTTTGAAATCACGTTTACCTCCTTTTTTTTCTTCCAGCTTTATCTCTTTTATGGTGATGTCGTGAGAAAATCCCTTACACATGTCATAAATGGTAAGGGCGGCGACAGAAACACCTGTCATGGCCTCCATTTCTACACCTGTCTTTCCAAAAACCCTTACACTACATTGGACCTGTACCTCTGTTTCATTGAGCACATCAATGGTAACCTTGCAATCATCAAGTCCAATAGGGTGGCACAGGGGAATTAGGCTGGCCGTCTGTTTTGCTCCCATGGTTCCCGCAATAATGGCGGTTTGAAAAACAGGACCTTTTTTGGTCATCAGCTCAACGGTTGCTGTTAACTCCCTGATGATTTCTTTCCCCAAAACCACCCGGCAGGAAGCACTGGCAGTCCTTTGGCTGGGCTGCTTTTCACCCACATCCACCATATTCGGGTTTCCGGTTTTTTTATCTAAATGCGAAAAGTTTTTTTCTGACATCTTCAATCCTTTTAGCTATTTGGAAACTGATGAATACCTTAAATCCTTGTGCACCTCCCTGACAAAGGAAATAGCATCCTCTATTACTTTATCAGTGGTGGATTTGCCCAGAGAAAACCTTAAAGTAGCCATTGCTGTGCCTGCATCCAAACCCATAGCGGATAATACATGAGAAGGTTTGTCTGTGATACTGCTGCAAGCAGCACCTGAACTTACGGCCAGAAACTTGTTTATCCTGATCAGGAATGCCTTCCCAGGTATACCTTTAAAGGAAATGTTGCTGACATGGGGTAACCTGCTATCCGTTGATCCATTGATCTGAGAGCCCTCGATTTCAAGCAGTCCTGCTTCCAATTTATTCCTCAGAGCGGACAAGCGATCGGCATCCTCCTGAAATTCATTCAGTGCCAGGTCTGCTGCTTTACCCAGCCCCACGATACCCGAGACATTAAGGGTGCCGCTCCTTCTGCCGGTCTCCTGCCCTCCTCCGGTGATTTGAGCTTCCAGCGGGATATGTGGTTTGGACTTCCTCAGGTACAAGGCCCCCACTCCTTTGGGACCATACATTTTATGCGCAGAAAGTGACATCAGGTCCATACCTGATTCTCCGACATCCACTGGAATTTTACCTACTGCCTGTACCCCATCTGTAAAAAAGAGCACCCCATGCTCACGGGCAAGGGCAGCTAATTCCCGGACAGGGTGGATGAGGCCTGTTTCATTGTTGGCGTACATAGCAGCCAGCAAAATGGTATTATTGCGAAAGGTCCTTTTTACAAGCTCCAGGGATACTGTCCCGTCAGCATTTACCGGTAAATAGCTTACTTCAAAACCTTGCTGCGACAAGGCTTTCATGGTGTCCAATACAGCACTATGTTCTGTTTCCAGGGTAATCAGGTGATTCCCTTTCTCTTTTTGCGCAAATGCTACTCCCCTAATGGCCAGGTTATTGGCTTCTGTTGCCCCACTGGTAAAAACAATCTCCTTGGATTGGGCTCCAATCAATTCGGCGACCTGCTCCCTGGCCGTTTCCACAGCCTCTTCTGCTATCCATCCATAAGGATGGTGACTGCTTGAGGCATTGCCAAAATGCGTCCTGAAGTAGGGCAACATTTCATCCAACACCGAAGCATGGCAGGGTGTGGTGGCATTGTGATCCAAATAGATGGGGTAAGCTTTCATTGACAAATTATTGGCTCATTATTTCTGCATGGATTCAGCCATCTGAACAGCCTGGTAGGCATTTACCAGCCCACCCGTACCGCTGAGCTCATCAAAACGTATTGTTTTTTCCTGTCCCGGAAGATTTACTTCTTCTACGTCCGGCCGGTAAACAGAACTTTTTAAAATGGTCCGTACTTCTTTGGCTTTTAAATCCGGATAATAGGCCAACAATAAAGCAGCTACTCCAGACACTGTAGGTGCGGCCATACTGGTACCACTGTTGGATTTGTATTCTGAACCGGGAACTGTGGAATAGATATCCACGCCCGGTGCAAATAAATCTACCCTCTCTTTACTGAAATTTGAAAAATCAGCTGCCAGGTTTTCGCCATCAATAGAGGAAGAAGCACCCACTTCCAACCAGGAACTGGACTCACCCCTTCTCTCGTACCATCGGTTCGGGAAATTATTATTCGGATTGATTTCTTTGGAACTGTTTCCTGCAGCATGGATCAACAACACCCCTTTTCTGGCGGCATATTTGACAGCCTTATCTACTTGCTTTTTTCCAGGAGAATAGGATTTTCCAAAACTCATATTGATCACATGTGCCCCATTGTCTACAGCATACCGGATGGCATTGGCAATGTCTTTATCTCTTTCGTCTCCATTAGGCACTGCTCGAATGGGCATGATCAATACATGCTCTGCGATCCCATCAACCCCCATGTCATTGCCTCTATTGGCTGCGATAATCCCTGCCACATGCGTTCCATGAGACGGGTCAGGACCGGTAGGGTCATTGTTTCCATAGTACTTTTCCTTGTAATTTTCAGGATCATCACCAACAATATCTCTTGGATTAAAATCGGTGTTGTAGGCATACTTGGCCTGCACTTCAAAATGTTCTACCGCATCTCCCAGCATTCCCAGAATTTCGTTGATTCCGGGATCCTGCATGTTCACCATCGAAAATAACTGCGTCATCATGTCAACCGCATTTTGAACTTTCTCATCTTCGGCCTCAAAATCATTCAGGTCCTCTTTTTTGAAATTATCCCTGTCAAATTCATCCTTAAGCAGTTCGGCCATACCGGAAAACCCCTCCATCATATTGGAATACATGTTGTAATTAGTTTGGGCCTCCTTCTTGCTTTCCTCAAAATTGGCTTTCACCCGTTCCCAGTAAGCAAACTCTTCCCTGTTTCTTCTTTTCACATCCTCCTGCTCCATATCCTCATATTTGGCCTTTAACCTGACAAACTCCCGGGTCAATTCATGGGAATCGGCATCCACATGGCTGCCATCAGGACCACCTATGAAATTCCATCCATACACATCATCCACATAGCCGTTCCCGTCATCGTCAATTCCATTTCCTGGGATTTCACCTTCATTTACCCATATCTTTCCCTCCAGGTCCTCATGATCCAGGTCAATGCCTGAATCTATCACCGCTACTACTACCGTCTGTTTGGGCGTTTTATTTTTTAAAATCAGGTCATATGCTTTCTCTGTACCTGTACCCATGAATCCATCTTCCATTGGATCAAGTAAAAACCAATTGTCCGGTGTTTTAATACTATCAATACCAGCAACAAAACCAAAAGAAGTGAAGGCAGGGAAAAGGAAGATGCCCATGATAAGGGCAGACAAGCAATTCTTAAGTTTTATTTTCATAAAATTTGTACAATCAACAGTTGAAAATTTAAATAATAACAATGAAGTTTAATTTCATAACGCATGAAAGATATTAAAGATCTGAATCGCATCAAATTTCAAAAACTTTTTCGGTAAGAATACGCTTTATGCGGTTTCCGATAATTGTTTTAAAACCTCCACCCTACACTGAACCCGATATTTTCAGCCACATGTCCATGGACTTTCATATCTGCTCCCATACGAAATCCACTCTTAAACTGATAAGATAAAGTGTAGCGTTGATAAAATAGCTTGTCTTCCTGATACTTGTCCGGCTTTTTCAGGTAATAGACCATGCGTTGACTAAAATCAATCTTGCCAAAAGTCAGGTGATGGGAAATAAACGGTGCCAACAGCAGACCTGATTCAGGCTCGGCAATATGCAGAGATTGATCCCAGGTACTTTCCAGTCCTATTCCAAGATTATTGATGCGGGAAATGGCATAAATCAGATCAGCAGCAATACCCATGGAAGGAAGCCTTCCCGATCCCTCTGGGTTATCCCTGAATGTACCAAAACTTTCCAAAATTAACGCATGCCGGGATTCAAAAGGAGGTTTTTCAAATTCAGGAAAATCATTATCTATCAACCAATAGCTTAAACCCAGACTGACGGCAGGGAAATTCATTCCCCTGTTGGGCTGCCGCTGTCCGCCATTCGATATGTGGTTATAGTTTATACCAAAATTTACAGACCAATTATCCCTCACCTGGTAATTTATCTTGGGATTAATCCCTAGTAAAAAACTTAAGGGACTGCTAAAGAAGGTATTTTGCGGATTGCTGTTCACATCATAGACACGGGTAAGATAGGTTGTACCTATGGCTCCTTTCAAACTAACTTGCCAATCCTTCCGTCTCCATAATATGGGTTCAAAAAATAGGCTCAGGAAATAAGCATCTCCCAAAACACCGGGATTATTAAAACTGGTATAGCCAATACTGGCTCCCCAGTAGTAAAAACAATTGCAATTCTCCCAGGCAGTTTTATTTAGAGGCAGGTATTCAGCAGTCCATTGTATTCCATAGGGGTGGCTTTGAGAAATGGGGATCAATTCCGGAGAATGGGGGATGATCCAGCCACTTTGCCCTTCCAAACCAATCCGGGAAACCCCCTGCGAAAGGGATTCCTGACCCGAAATCAGCCAAATCAGGCTGGTCAGCATAAGAAATAGATACTTTGACATCAATTTATCTCACTGAATTCCTGCGATTTTGTTTCAAAAAAATAAAAAATCACCTGGATGTATTGGAAAATATACCAATCTAAGCTTATTTTGCATCATCCTTTTACTTTTTTGGTACAAAGGATTTATATAGAAGAGGCAAGAGACAGGCTCGGTGACCCTCTGGCAACCTGGAAAATCCAAGGTGCCAATTCCTGCCGGATGAAAACAGTTTCATTTGGAAATATAAATTCTATAAAATGAGTACAATTTTCAATTTCTTTAAGGGTAGGTTTTCCAGAAATTTCCAATCTAATTTTCATAACCATAACAATGCAATTATCCTCGTGAGGGCTTGTTGCCTCGGTTTTTAGCTCAGGCTAAAAACCATTCAAAACATACTTTTATTGCTATATTATCGATAAATAAACCTAAAACACAACAATCATGTCAAAAGATTATCGTTTCGAAACATTACAGATTCATGCCGGCCAGGAGGCCGATCCCACGACCAACTCCAGGGCAGTACCCATCTATCAGACCACGTCCTATGTGTTCAACTCTGCTGAGCACGGTGCCAATCTCTTTGCCTTAAAAGAGTTTGGAAACATCTATACCCGGATCATGAACCCTACCACAGATGTTTTTGAGAAAAGGGTGGCAGCCTTGGAAGGTGGAGTGGCGGCAGTGGCCACGGCGTCCGGGCAAGCGGCCCAATTTTTAGCATTAAACAATTTTCTGACGGTGGGTGACAATTTCGTTACCTCTCCCTTTCTATATGGAGGTACCTACAATCAATTCAAGGTTTCCTTCAAACGAATTGGCATAGAAGCCCGCTTTGCCAAATCTGATAAAGCTGCTGATCTGGAAGCCAAAATTGATGGCACCACCAAAGCCATTTATGTAGAAACCATTGGCAATCCGGAGTTCAATGTTCCCGATTTTGAAGCCGTTGCTGCTTTGGCCAACAAATATGATATTCCTTTGGTAGTGGACAACACCTTTGGAGCCGGTGGTTATCTTTGCCAGCCCATCAAGCATGGTGCCCATATTGTCACCTCTTCTGCTACCAAATGGATAGGCGGACATGGTACATCTATAGGAGGTATCATTGTAGATGGTGGAAATTACAACTGGGGAAATGGGAAATTCCCGCAGTTTTCGGAACCTTCAGAAGGATATCATGGGCTTAATTTTTGGGAGACTTTCGGATATGACAATCCTCTGGGCATGCCCAATGTGGCCTTTGCCATACGTGCAAGAGTGGAAGGCTTGAGGGATTTTGGACCTGCCCTGAGCCCTTTTAACTCATTTCTGCTATTACAGGGCCTAGAGACCCTATCATTGAGGGTTCAACGTACAGTAGACAATGCCCTGGCCCTGGCTCAATGGCTGGAGAAACATCCCAAAGTTGCAAAAGTAAATTACCCCGGTCTGCCTTCCAGTGCTTACCACGATGAAGCAAAAAAGTACCTTCCTAATGGATATGGAGGTGTTTTGAGTTTTGAATTGAAAGGTGAAAAAGAAACGGCATCCGCCTTTATCAACAACCTGGAATTGATTTCTCACCTGGCCAACGTAGGAGATGCCAAGACATTGATCATTCAGCCAGCAGCTACCACACACCAGCAACTTTCAGATGAAGCACAATTGGCTGCCGGTGTAACGCCTACCATGTTGAGAATTTCATGTGGCATAGAACATGTAGAAGATCTGAAAGCAGACCTTAGTACTGCCTTTGATAAAATATAGTTGTGAAAAATGAATCTCCAATCGCCGCATTTGACCATTGAAATGACCCAAGAGATTTTCTATTGCAAGGAAGCCCTGCACCTTGAATCCGGTGAAATATTGCCGGAATTTCAATTGAGCTTTACTACCCAGGGACAACTTAACGAGAAGAAAGATAATGTTATCTGGGTCTTGCACGCACTAACAGGAGATGCTAACCCTCAGGAATGGTGGGCTGGACTGGTCGGTGAAGATAAATTCTACGATCCGTCCAGGCATTTCATTATTTGTGCGAATTTTCTTGGGTCTTGCTATGGATCCACCCAACCCTTAAGTCTTAACCCCTCGACTGGGAAAGCTTATTATTACGATTTCCCCAACATTACCACCCGGGATATCGCTGCTTCCATGGAAAAATTGAGGCTTCATCTGGGCTTGGAAAAAATTGACTCGGTGATTGGAGGTTCTTTAGGGGGACAAGTTGCCCTGGAATGGGCCTATACCCTTCAGGACCGTTTAAATAATGCTATTATCATTGCTTCCAATGCCAAGGCATCCCCTTGGATCATTGGCTTTAATGAAACCCAAAGGATGGCCATCGAATCGGACCAGACCTGGGGTAGCCTGGATCCTGCGGCGGGAAAAAAAGGACTTGAAACTGCCAGGGCCATAGGCATGCTCAGCTACAGACATCCCCAAACATTTATTCAAAACCAAAGTGAAACAGAGGAGAAGAGAGATAACTTCAAAATCAGCAGCTATCTTCGGTATCAGGGCATGAAACTGGCCAATAGGTTTAATGCATTGTCTTACTGGACGCTATCTAAAGCCATGGATAGTCATGACCTGGGTCGATCCCGGGGAGGTACCGCCGCCGCACTTGCCAGGATCCAATGCAGGGTATTGTCCATCGGGATCGATACCGATCTTTTGTTTACCTGTACCGAGTCCAGGTTTGTCAGTAATCATGTTCCTAAAGGTACCTACAGGGAAATCCGATCCCTCTACGGGCATGATGCCTTTCTGATAGAATATGAGCAACTGAACTACATCTTGAAATCTTTTTATTTGGAAAATAACCATTCCATTAGTACCTGATTATATGATCCCTTATACCGGCATTAAAGAAAACTGCTTGTATATTTCCGACCTGGAAAAAGCGGTCAGTTTTTACCATGAGTTATTGGAAATGCCCATAATATCTAAAGTAGATGGGAGGCATGTATTTTTCAGATGCGGGGCAAGTGTGTTGCTTTGCTTTTTGCCTGAAGTCACCAAAGAAGAGACCACTTTACCAGCTCATTTTGCCCATGGGAAGCAGCACCTGGCATTTGAGGTGGAAGGAAAGGATTACCAGGGAACAAAGGATAGGCTCATCAGCAAAGGCATAGCCATTACCCATACCCAAGATTGGGGAAATCATCAAAACAGCATTTACTTCGAAGACCCTTTCGGTCATGTTTTGGAGATTGTACCAAAAGGTATTTGGGAATAAGACTTTACCTCATACTCATTTTATTTCGTTATTTCTTACCAACTTGTTGCTGTTTTATTATTCTTTTAGAATATTGCATATCATAAATCTTTTAACCTCAAATGATCTTCAAAACCCTATTGACCCTAAGTCTGGTTTGTACTGGTATTTTATCTGGCCACACCCAAAACATGGAATTTTTAAAAAACAAAGTGATCGCCCACAGAGGTGCCTGGAAAGCTACTCCCCATCCTCAAAATTCACTGGCATCTTTACAGGAAGCCATAGATCTTGGGTGTGAAGGTTCAGAATTTGATGTATGGATGACAGCCGACGGGATCTTGGTAGCCAATCACGATGCTGATCATGAAGGAATGTTGATAGAAGAAGTTACCTATGCCCAATTGTTGGAAAAACCCCTCTCAAACGGAGAGAAAATCCCTACCGCAGAAGCATATATCAAACATGGCATGACCCAACACCAAACCAGGTTGATTTTTGAAATCAAACCCTCCGGAGTATCCAAGGACAGGGGGCAGGAACTTGCCCGGAAATCAGTAGAACTGGTAAGGGAACTGGGAGCGGAAAAATGGATTGATTACATCACTTTTGACTATGACATCGGACTGAAAGTTCTGGAAATGGACCCAAATGCCAATGTGGCTTACCTGACCGGAGACAGGCCTCCTGCCGATTTGAAAAAAGATCGGTTTTTTGGATTTGACTATAACATCAATAAACTAAAAGAAAACCCCCATTGGATAAAGGAGGCGCAATCTTTGGGCCTTACTATAAATTCCTGGACAGTAAATAAGGAGGAAGACATGCGCTGGTTGCTGGAGCAGGAGGTGGATTTTATTACCACCGATGAACCGGAAAAATTATTTTCCTTGATCCGGCAATGACTCTTACTGCCATTTTTAGCTGAGTTCCCAGTAACTTGGAAACAGCCCTATAAACGTAAATGAAAATCTCATCAGCTTCGTCTTTCTGACAATCAAGAAATGACAAGGACGTTTGCGGCTGGTTTTCACCTGACCACCGTCCTTGGAATGGCTGCGGGTAAGCGGCTTAACATTTCATTATTAAGCAACTGGGTGACGTTGGTAAAACTGGAAACGTTAATCACGTTATTGTTTTGTCTTCCAATCAAAACCACCTCATCTCCTACTTTTACTTCAGGAATATGGGTGATGTCCACCATAAACAAGTTCATATTTATCAGTCCCACAATAGGAGCTTTTTTTCCTTTGATCAATACCTGCCCCCGATTGGACAAGGCCCTGGGGTACCCATTGGAATACCCCAAAGGTAGGACGGCCACTGTCATGGGATATGTAGCCTGAAAAGCGGTTCCATAACCGATAAATTCCCCTTGTTTGACTTCCCTGATATCCATTACATCCGTTTTCCAGGTAAATATCCTTTTCAGCGAGGTGTCTGACTTTTTGTTGGTCTCGTGCAAGTGTGCAAAATATACATCTGGGCTTGGCCAGAAACCATACTGAGCCACACCTATCCTTACCAAATCATAGACTGTATCTTTCATGGCCAGGGCGGCTGCAGAACAAGCAATATGCCTTAACTCCGGCAGGATATTTTTTTCTTTACAGATTTTAAGGGCAGCTTTATAGCGCTTGTGCTGCATGTCAATTTTGAATTGGTTGGCCACACTTTCTGCTCCTCCAAAATGGGTGCAGAGCCCTTCAAAATAAATCCATTCCTTGTTTTTTTTCAAAAAATTCAGTGCCTTGGGAAACTCCTTGTCATGCATCCCTGTCCGGTTGGCTCCCGTTTCGATTTCTACATGTAGCCTGGCAGGTTTTCCTACTTTTTTAGCTGCTTCAAGTGCTACCGGTAACCTGTCATAATTGTAGACAAAAAAACCAATATCATTCTCTATGGCCCAGGGTATATCCTCATGATAGATGATTCCCATGATGACAATGTGACTGTCTTTTTTACATACGCTATGCACTTGTTCTGCTTCAAAGGAAGAAGCCACACAGAAATGATTGATGCCACATTTTTCGGCCATAGGCACGAAAGATTCTATGCCGTGACCATAGGCATTGGCTTTGACAACAGAAGAGAGGATAGGCTTTTCGCCTATCTTCTTTCTGATAAAATTAATGTTGCTTTTATAAGCCGATTGTTTTAATTCAATTCTTGATGAATGTTTTACCATTTTCTCTTGGTTTCTAACCAGGTATATGATTTCCCCCAACTGTCTTTTGCTAACTTAGTTACTTTTTCAACTTCCCTGGCAGGCACATTGTTCATTATTCCTGCAGCTTCCAGGTTATTGTAGTGAAAAGCATAAGTCCTTGCAGCAAACTGATGAAAGGGCAGTGAAGACTCACCGTGAATCTCCCCATTTCCATAAACAGATGGTTTGATGCCTTGTCCCCAATCTTGTCTGCCCTCATTGTTTGGATTGAGAAAATAAGCCCTCAAATCCCCGTTATTGTCTTTATCTATCCTGAGCAAGGATATTGCATGGAATCCCAGCATTTCTCCCTTTGCTGTAGTAACGAAGATACCGACCGGATTTGGATAAACCATCCGGTGACCGCCATTGTATTTGGGATGGAACATGGAATAAAACACCCTCACAAAGCCATCAAAATCGATGATGGCATTAAAAGTATAATCGTAGGCAGAGGCAAAACCAATCTGTATCCATTGCCCATATAAAGCGGGGTTTACCCATTTATGGGGATCCTCTCCCCTTCCGGATGCACGAAGCATCATGTCATTGTATATCCTGTCCAACATGGGAACCAAAGTAACAGAGACGGCATCCAAATGGTGGTCCAGAACCTGTACCAATCCCGGCTGGGTTTGGGAATATTTTACTTCCTGTCCTTCAAACCTGAAGGATATGTCATCATATTCCGCTGCAGTCTGCACCATGTGAATCAATTTGGCCGGAGCATGCTGACTCCACATACTGATACCACGGGCACTCTGGCAGGTAGGGTTATTGCCCTGTCCGACACCCAGGGGTTGACCCAAAATTCTAAAAAGTGCACCTATCAGGTATTGTTTAGGCGTTACTTTCTCATGAGGTGTCCTGGTAGATTTTAAAATCCTTTTGATGACCTCCGGATGTATGGTGATCTTGGTAAGGTTGAATAAACCCGATCGCACAGCCTCTCTGGCCAAAACACCATTTTCAAGCATTTTAGCGAGGCCATAAAGACATTGTGCATTGAATGGATCTATGACCTGAACAATCAAAAAACTTACAAAGTCCCTGAATTCGTGGTACCTGGCCTCACCTGCTGCACTTAATGCAAAACAAGGGGGCACCAGTTCATAAAGCTCCTTTCTAACGAGGTGAAGCAACAAAACGGCATGGTATTGACTTACCAATCCAAACTGCAACATCACTTCACCCATTTCACGAGCTTCCTTTTCCAGCTCCACGATGGTCAATTTATCTAAATCCTGACGGTATTCCTGAAAAGTTTTATCCGTAGTTCTTTCCGTTGGTCGGTAGATGCTCCTTTGAAATGCCAACAAATCTACATCCTCCGGATCATTGGGATCCAGCTCAATTTTTTCTTTCACCAAAGCGATGATTCTCCTTTGCTTTTCCGTCACAACAGGGCGCTGTTCGCAAATTAGCCTCAATTCCTCAGCAAGCTTTGACTTAACTTTCGAAAGTTGGACACTATTGGACAAAAAGCTAAAAAGCGAATGAACTTTTTTCAATTCATGCCCACTCATTACGATTCTTGTTTCCTCCTGAGGCTCGTTAAATACAAACTCCAAATTGTATACGATTACCTCCTGGATAAAATTTTCTGCTTCTGCAGCACTTACTTCCGTAGATTTGATCTTACCTTTTGCGATGGCCAGCATTCTCAATTCACTGATTAATTCAATGGTAGAGTTGGGATGCCCACTTTTATAAGTGCCATTTACCAAAGCAGGAACCAACTTGCCAGGATGCTCCCATGGAGAATCCTTTAAAATCCCGGCTTCCACCAACTTGGGAATGTTTTCGTAAATCCTGGATATTCCTTCCTCACTATCACACCAGGTATCCAGTTGGCCCATTATCTTCTGGGCTTTTTGGTTACTGGTCAGCACTGTAGCTTCTTTGTATTCTTTGAATAACTCATCAAAAAGCTCCTGGCTTCTCTCTAATATCTCCTGATCTTGCATGAATGGTCTAACACTTAAATTTAATATAATTGTAATAATAAAAGAAAAAAATATTGGCAGCTATACCTGCCAATACTTTTTTCTACCTGCTCCTATTTAATGACAGAAATTTTCACTTTTAAGTCAAAAATGGTTCGTGAAATTTTCCTTCCTAATGGTAAAAGTCAACGTTTTCGTAATGGAGTAATAGTTCTGTCATCCGATCCGGATCTTCCCCCTTAAAATTAACCGTACCGAAGTGATTGCCAAATCCCTCCCTGTCACTGATTTTCTGGGTAGTCATAGGAGGTATCAGGTTGTGATCCAGAAAATAAGGCTCTTCCTTTAACTCATCGGGTATGATCAGTTTGGATATTTGGTTTTTATGTGGGTAGATCATCACATTGCCATAAAACTGATTGGGCCTGGCATCCATTGGAGGTAGAATTTCAGCTAATTCATCCTCTGTCAAATCAGGATCATGGCAAAGCACAAAAGCAGCCAATGCGTCAAAGCCATAAGCTTTACCGCATAACTCCAAAATATGACCCCCAGGGATCCTACAGGCTGTCTCTCCAAAACTAATTTCGTCATTTTCGGTCAGGAACCACTCTGGGTGAATCATTCCGTATTGGATACCAAAAATGTCGACCAGCTTCTGCATTTCCTTCATGATTTTGTCCCTTTTTGTATGCAGGTAATGACCTTCTGGGATGAAGTTACTGTAACCGAGCTTGACATATTCCGTAATATTCAAAAACCTGATTTTCCCTCCATGAATAAAGGCCTCGCAGGAGAATTCCTTTCCAGGAAGATGGCTTTCTGCCAGGCAGGGAAAATCTTCCTCTACACATTTATCCATCACATCCTGTTTGGACCTCAACAATCTGTGGCCCACCGTTCCAGCGGATGCAAAAGGTTTGATATGAACCCAACTGTCCTCTTCACCATCTACCTGAAGATTGGCCTGATTCAGTCTATCCATGAATTTAATAACCCCATCTTTGCTATATACTTCTTCAAAAAGCCCTACACGAAGTCCGCCAATCAAGGCTTTCCGCTTCATCATGGCCTTATTTCTAAATAGAAAGGCCCTGTTGAGCACCCTGGGATCATCCCTGTATAAAGAGTTCAACGCTCCTGCCCATTCCACTGTCTCCTCAAACAGAGGAACTGCTACATCGGCACCAAACTCATCCAATTTGATCTTGAGGTCCAGGGAATTGGAAGAATCACTCCATTCATTGAATTGGTAGGATACAAATGGTATATTGTTTTCTTTGGCATAGCCTTCAAAATCCGGATAGGATACCACAACATAAGGTTTGTTGAGTTTTTGCATACTTTCTATCACGGGCAAACTCCAACCCATTAGTGCGAAACATTTTGCCATTTTTCTGTTATTTTTTGATTCGGTTTCTTCTTACAACAAAAAACAGGCTAAAGTCAATTATATGTAATAAATAAAAAAAACTTCCTATTTTATTGAATTCTTATCTTAATATAATTAAAAACAGCCAAAGCATTTGGTAAAATTGACTGATTGGAAAGGTGAATTCCCAACCGAACCAAAGTACCCGAACCGCTCAATTTCCTTCGTTTATTTTTTTCCACAAAATTATATGCACCCTATATTTGTATTTTTCGTTAAAAAAATAAATATTTGTAGGGTTTACAATGAAAAAAGAAGCGCACATAGCCTATAATCCCTACCTCGCCCATAATAATCTTTTTGGGTATCCAATATTGTTTTCAAAAAAAACCCTTAGGGTTGTCTTCAGGGCCTAGTCCCTGTATAACTTTTATAGTACCTTACGTAGGTACCAGTATTTCGACAGTATTTCATCAATCATTCAAACCATCTTTCTCAGGGCTTATCACTAATTTGTTGATTGAACCAACAACTATAAGCCTAAATCAATGATACAATGGCCAATCAAAAATTTATCATTAAACCCGCCGGCGAAGAACATTGCCATTATGCTGAAACGATTACTGAAGAAATGGAACGTTCAGCGCAGGCAAGGGGTACGGGAATAGCCAAACGGTCACCTGAGTATATCAAAACCAAAATGAAAGAAGGAAAGGCGGTTATCGCCCTTTCTTCTTCCGGTCAATGGGCCGGCTTCTGCTACATTGAGGCCTGGGGGCATGGAAAATTTGTGGCCAACTCAGGTTTAATTGTATCACCGGAATTCAGAAAACATGGCCTGGCCAGAGAAATAAAAAGGGAAGTATTCAGATTAAGCCGCAAAAAATACCCCGATGCTAAAATTTTTGGCCTTACCACGGGTGCTGCAGTGATGAAGATCAATTCAGAACTTGGCTATTATCCTGTAAGCTACTCTGACCTAACCACAGATGACGATTTCTGGAAAGGTTGTCAAAGCTGTGTAAATTATCCCATTCTGATGAGTAAAAACCGGTCCAATTGCCTTTGCACAGCCATGCTTTATGAGCCCAAAAGCGTAAAAAAAGCCGAACAAAAGAAACTTTCAGCAGAATTCAATAAGAATCTCAGCCTTTTTGAGCGTTTAATCAAGATCAAACGGGCCATGTTTCTTAATATTGCCAAAGGAAAAAGAAATGCCCTGGCAAAAGTTAAAGAAAAAGTAAACCAGTCATCTTAACCAATAATTGGTTTTTATCAACCATATAGTAAATCGGTAATCTATCACATGAAAAAAGTAGTATTAGCATACAGCGGAGGTTTGGATACCACATTTTGTGCCATCCATTTAAGTAAGGAGAAAGGATATGAAGTCCACGCTGTTTTGGTCAACACCGGAGGGTTTGAGAAAGAAGAATTAAAAAATATCGGGGCAAGGGCCGAAAAGTTGGGGGTTGCTTCCTTTAAGGTTTTGGATGTTACTAAAACCTACTACAATGAAGTGATTAAGTTTTTGGTTTTTGGCAATGTATTGAAAAACCAAACCTATCCCCTGTCGGTAAGTGCTGAAAGGATTTTACAGGCGAAAGCCCTGGCCGAACATGCAAAAAGTATAGGTGCCAGCTGCCTGGCACATGGAAGTACAGGAGCAGGTAATGATCAGGTTCGGTTTGATATGATTTTTCAAACCATCCTTCCGGACATAGAGATTATTACGCCAATCAGGGACCTTAAACTCAGCAGGGAGGAAGAAATTAACTTCCTGAAGAAGCATGGAGTGAGCATGAATTTTGAAAAAGCAGCCTATTCAATCAATAAGGGAATTTGGGGAACTTCTGTGGGAGGCAGGGAAACCCTTACTTCGGACCAGGCTTTGCCAGAAGAAGCTTACCCCACACAAGTGAGCAAGACGAAACCTGAGGTCATCAGCATAGGGTTTGAAAAGGGGGAAATAACGCAGGTGAATGGACAGGTATTCAGCCATCCTGTGGAAGCCATTTTGAAGGTGCAGGAAATCGCTTCCCCTTTTGGAATAGGCAGGGACATACACGTAGGAGACACCATTATCGGTATAAAAGGAAGAGTAGGCTTTGAAGCGGCCGCACCTATGCTCATCATCAAAGCCCATCAGCTGCTGGAAAAACACATACTTACCAAATGGCAAAGTTACTGGAAAAACCAGATGGCAGAATTTTATGGCAATCACCTGCATGAAGGTCATTACCTGGATCCGGTCATGCGAAACCTGGAAGCATTTATGGCAAGTACCCAAAATTACGTCAGTGGAGAAGTCACGGTTCAATTGCACCCCTACCGCTTCAGCATGATTGGGATCAAATCCGAACACGATCTCATGTCCTCCAAATTCGGTAGTTATGGAGAGATGAACAAAGGTTATACTGCTGAGGATGTCAAAGGATTTACCAAAATATTTGGCAACCAAACAGCAATTTTTCATCAAGTAAACCAAAGTCTGGAACATGAAGACCATTAAAACAGGAATCGTAGGAGCTGCCGGGTATACAGGTGGTGAATTGGTAAGGCTCTTGGTGCACCATCCCCAGGTAGACCTTGTCTGGATTCACAGTAACAGTCAAAAAGGAAAAAGATTGGAGGACGTCCATCCCGACCTGATCGGTGACGCATCTTTGGTTTTTACGGATCAAATAGACAGTGCAAACCTGGACCTGGTATTTCTTTGCCTGCCCCATGGACAAGCAAAACCATTTTTGCAAAAGCAATCCTTTGCCAAAGAAACGGTGATCATTGACCTGAGTACCGACTTCAGGGATGAGTCAAATGGGTTTATTTACGGTCTGCCGGAAACCAATAAGCAGCTGATACAGCAAGCATTAAAAATAGCCAATCCCGGATGCTTTGCCACCTGTATACAGCTGGCATTGTCACCTTCCGTAAAGCAAGGCTGGGTAAGCAATGCGCTGCATGTTTCGGGTATTACAGGCAGTACCGGAGCAGGAAAAAGCCTGAGTCCAACCACCCATTTTAGTCATAGAAACCAAAACGTTTCGGTTTATAAATTATTTACACACCAGCACTTGAAAGAAATCAATCAGACCTTTAGTAAATTGCATAGCGGTTTTGATCAGCAGGTGCTGTTTGTACCCTATAGGGGCAATTTTACAAGAGGAATATGGATTACTGCCTATTTTCCTTTTGATGGCTCGCTGGAAGAGGCTTATCAGGGATATCAGGATTTTTATCGGGATGCTGCCTTTACCTATGTCAGCAAAAATGATATCGACCTCAAGCAGGTAGTCAATACAAACAAATGTTTGGTCCACCTTAAAAAGGAAGCAGGTCAGCTGGTGGTCTTTGCCGCAATCGATAACTTATTGAAGGGAGCTTCTGGGCAGGCTGTACAAAACATGAACCTTGCATTTGGACTGGATGAAAAAATGGGTTTGCGATTAAAAAGTATTGTCTTTTAATGATTTATTTACCTCTTGTCTCAATCGGTACGGTGTCAATCCTACCCTGAATCATAAGTACAAGCAATGCAATTATTTGATGTCTATCCATTAATGAATGTGACTCCCGAAAGGGCCAAAGGTGTCTATATTTGGGACCAGGAAGGCAGGCGATACCTGGACTTGTATGGCGGTCATGCTGTGATTTCCATAGGACATAGTCACCCCCACTTTGTCGCCCGGATCAATGAGCAACTGGAAAAAATGGCTTTCTATTCCAATGCTGTTAAAATCCCGATACAAAATGCCCTTGCCGAAAAATTGGGTCAAGTATCCGGGTTACCGGACTACCAGCTTTTTTTATGTAATTCAGGTGCTGAAGCCAATGAGAATGCCCTTAAACTGGCCTCTTTTGCAACAGGAAAGCCAGGTATAATTGCCTTTAAAGGAGCTTTTCATGGCAGGACTTCCGGAGCCGTTGCCATTACGGACAATCCCAAAATTATCGCCCCTTTTAATGCCGGCCACCAGGTATATTTTGAAAAATTTGGGGATTTGGAGGGCGTTGAAAAAATTTTGAAAACCAAAGCCATTGCCGCCATCATCATTGAACCCATCCAAGGCGTAAACGGAATTCAGGTAGCCTCGCCGGAGTTTTTGACAGGGTTAGCCGTATTGGCCAGACAACATGGTGCCAAATTTATTTTAGATGAGGTGCAAGCAGGATACGGCAGAACAGGCAGGTTCTTTGCTCATCACTGGACGGATGGCCTGGAGCCGGATTTGATCACTACCGCTAAAGGAATGGGGAACGGTTTCCCCATAGGTGGCGTATTGATTCGTCCGGATATTCAAGCCCACTATGGGATGTTGGGAACAACTTTTGGGGGGAATCAACTGGCTTGTGCGGCAGGATTGGCAGTATTGGAAATCATTGAGTCAGAAAAGCTGATGGAAAATGCGGCCCTTCAGGGTGCCTTTTTGATGGAAGCTTTAAACCATACCATTCCCGAGATCACACAGGTAAGGGGAAAAGGGTTAATGATTGGACTTGATTTGAAGCACGAGGCTGCAGGTTACCGCACCGAGTTAATCAATAAGCACCACATTTTTACAGGAAGCGCAGCAGGTAAGCATACCATCCGGTTGCTTCCCCCCCTTGGTATTCAGCAAAAAGATTTAAAATCATTTATCAATAGTCTGGAAATAACCATCAACCAGCGAGAGACCATTCAATAAAAATGAAGAGATTTACCCAATTTGAAAACAACACGCTAGCGGAATCATTGATCGATAAAGCCCTGAACTTTAAGACCAATCCCCTACAGAATAAAGAAAAAGGGCAAGGCAAGCGCCTTGGATTGATTTTTTTAAACCCAAGTTTGCGCACCCGGGTAAGCACCCAGCTGGCAGCCTCTAACCTTGGGGTGGAAAGTTTTGTATTGAATATGGACAAGGAAACCTGGGCCCTTGAAATGCAGGATGGTGTACTGATGAATAAAAACAAGGTAGAACACATCAAAGATGCAGCAGCGGTTTTGGGAGGATATTTTGACATGTTGGCCATCCGGGCCTTTCCCTCTCTGACTAACAAACAGGAAGATACTGAAGACTTCATTATCAACCAGTTTATCAAATATGCAGGGATTCCTGTGATCAGTCTGGAAAGTGCCATTAGGCATCCTTTACAAAGTCTGGCAGATATGGTTACTATCAGGGAAAGCTTTCAGGAAAAAAGAAAGCCTAAAGTGGTTTTGACCTGGGCTCCCCACATCAAATCTATCCCCCATGCAGTCGCCAATTCATTTTCCGAATGGGCCTTGGGTTGTGGGCATGAACTCACCATTACACACCCTGTCGGCTATGAATTGGATGAACAATTTACCAAAGGAGCAACGATAGAATACGATCAGCAAAAGGCCCTGCATGATGCTGATTTTGTGTATGTCAAAAACTGGAGTGCCTTTAACCCTTACGGAAAAATCCTAAAAGTAGACGAAAACTGGTTATTAAAAGAAAGCAAACTTGGCAATAACCAAAAGGCGAAAATAATGCATTGCCTTCCTGTAAGAAGAAACCTGGAACTCAGTGATGAAATGTTGGATGGAAAACGAAGTCTGATCCAAACCCAGGCAAAAAACAGGATTTTTGCAGCACAAGCTGTCATAGACAGTATGATTTAAAACCGCTTGAACCAATGGACATTAGTGTAATCAAAATAGGAGGTAATGTCATAGATCATCCTGATAAATCCATCCATTTTCTTAAACTATTCGCCAAGTTTCCCGGAACCAAAATACTCGTTCACGGTGGAGGCGTGATGGCGAGCAGAATAGGTAAATCTCTGGGTATAGCACCCAAAATGCACCAGGGTAGAAGGATCACGGACAAGGAAACCCTTGATGTGGTGACCATGGTTTATGCCGGCCTGATCAATAAAAACCTGGTAGCCAGTTTACAAGCTTATGGTCAGAATGCCATAGGCCTCACAGGGGCGGATGGCAATGCCATCAAATCCGTGAAAAGGCCTGCAAAGGAAGTGGATTTTGGCTTCGTTGGAGATGTGGAAAGCGTCAATACAGGCCTATTGGAATCCCTCTTGAAACAAAATATTGCCCCTGTTTTTTGTGCCATCACGCATGATAGAAAGGGCCAATTGCTCAATACGAATGCGGATACCATCGCCTCTGAAATTGCTACTGCTCTGGCCAAAATGCATCGGGTAAAACTCTATTTTTGTTTTGACAAGACTGGAGTACTCATGGATGCAGACAATGAATCCTCGCTCATTCCCTTGATCAACGAAGACATTTATAAGGAATTGATAAAGGATAAAATCATACACTCGGGGATGATTCCCAAATTAGAAAATGCCTTTAATGCCATCAACAAAGGGGTAAACCATGTTTGGATGGGTTTGCCTGAAAACTTACTTTTGGCTTCAAGAGGAAAAAATGCGGGCACCATCATTGAGTCCCTCAAGTACGACTTGTATTAATTGATCCATCCCCTTAAAAGCCCCTACTCTCTTGGAAAACCTGGAACATTTAAAAAAAGAAGCTTTACAATTACTGAAAGACCTGATCCGGACACCATCATTGAGTAAATCCGAAGATAAGACGGCGGATATAATTCAGGCTTATTTAAAACAAAATTCAATATTCACCCATCGGAAAGGAAATAATATCTGGGCCTATCACAAGGATTTTGACCCTAACTTACCTGTAATCATGCTTAATTCTCATCATGATACAGTAAAACCCAATCAGGGTTATACCTTGGACCCCTTTCAGCCCATAGAGGCAAATGGTAAATTGTTTGGCTTGGGATCCAATGATGCCGGGGGCTGTTTGGTAAGTTTGCTGGCTACCTTTCTTAATTTCTGTCGGAAAGACTTACCTGTCAACCTCCTATTTCTGGCGTCTGCAGAGGAGGAAATCAGCGGTAAGGGGGGCATGGAATCCATGATTCCTGAATTACCCGAACTGGCCTGTGCCATCGTGGGGGAGCCTACGCAAATGAAAATGGCTGTGGCGGAAAAAGGCCTGATGGTGATAGATGCTCTGGTAAAGGGCAAAGCAGGTCATGCTGCCAGAGACGAAGGCATCAATGCCATATATGAGGCATTGGATGATTTAATCGCCATTAGGGACTTCCAATTTAAAAAGTCCTCTCCTTTTCTGGGGCCAAACAAGGTAACCGCTACCATTATTCAGGCAGGAAACCAGCACAATGTAGTACCGGACTTATGCAGCTATACCCTGGATGTCCGGGTAACGGATGCCTATAACCTGGAAGAGGCACTGGAAGAATTGCAGCAAAAGTTGAAAGCTGACCTCAAGCCCCGTTCACTTCGGCTAAATTCTTCCCATATACCTGAAAACCACCTCATGGTTCAGGCAGCAAAAAGCCTGCAAATGGAAACTTTTGGTAGCCCAACCTTATCTGATCAGGCCCTGATCCCTTACCCTTCCGTAAAAATCGGTCCGGGAGACTCTGCCCGATCACACAGTCCCGATGAATTTATATATGTGGAAGAAATAAACCTGGGCATATCCAGCTATATCAACCTGCTGGAAACCTATTTTTCTCTATTAAAACAACCTGTAAAATGAAACTTTGGCAAAAAGACAAAACCAGTAAAAAAGAAGTTGAAACTTTTACCATTGGCCGAGATCCGGAGTTTGACCTCCTGTTGGCTCCTTTTGATTTAAGCGGATCCATGGCACATGCCAGTATGTTGGCCTCCATTGGACTTTTGACAGCGGATGAACTACAGGTGCTTAAAAAGGGCCTGAAAGAAATCCGGGATGAAGTACAGAATGGAAAATTTGCCATTGCACCGGGTGTGGAAGATGTACACTCACAGGTAGAGTTTTTACTGACCGAGCGTTATGGAGATGTGGGTAAGAAACTTCACAGCGGAAGGTCCAGAAATGATCAGGTTTTGGTGGACCTCAAACTTTACTACAGGCAGGCCATTCGTGAAACCGTTGCAGAAATTGATAAACTATTTAATTTGTTACTGAAGCTGGCGGAAAAACACAAGGATGATCTGATGCCGGGCTATACTCACACCCAATTGGCCATGCCCTCATCTTTTGGGCTTTGGTTTGGCTCCCTGGCAGAGGGATTGGCTGAGGACATGTTACTCTGGCAATCTGCCTATGCCTTGGTCAACCGAAATCCCTTGGGATCTGCTGCGGGATATGGTTCCTCCTTTCCATTAGACAGGAAAATGACCACAACCTTGTTGGGTTTTGCCGATATGCACCACAATGTGATCAACGCACAGAATAGCAGGGGAAAAGCTGAAAAATTCTTGTCCTTTGCCCTGGCTGGTACTGCAGGTACCTTGAATCGCCTGGCCACAGATGCCATCATGTACATGAACCAGCATTTTGGCTTTATCCACTTTCCGGACGAACTGACCACAGGTTCAAGCATTATGCCCCACAAAAAAAATCCGGATGTTTTTGAATTGATCCGTGCAAAAACCAATCAGATTCAAGGTTATCCACAAAGCATCATGATGCTGTTGACCAATCTGAGTACAGGTTATCACAGGGACCTGCAGCTGCTGAAAGAAACCATTTTCCCAGCATTTGGGCAGTTGAATGACAGCCTTAAAATAGCACAGTTGATGTTGGAAAACATCAGCGTCAAAAAAAACCTGCTGGATGATGATTTTTATGCCTATTTGTTTAGTGTTGAAGAAGTAAACCGACTCGTACTGGAGGGGATGCCTTTCAGGGATGCCTATAAAAAGGTGGGGATGGACATTGAGAACAAGGACTTTACTCCGGGTACCCATGTAAAGCACACCCATGAGGGAAGTATTGGAAACCTTTGCCTGGAAGAAATCAAACAAAAGATGCTGGCATCGGGTATCGACTTCTCAAAAGCCCTTCAGGCAGAAAAGGAATTATGGGCCTGATCAAAAGGCCTAGATGGAATCCTGAATCAGATAAACCATGACGGAGGCAACAATATATCCCCCCAAAAAAGATATAAAATAGGGCCATGTCAAATCATATTGTTTGTAGATGGCTTTCTTTGCGGAATGGGTGAACTGATTCAATTTTTTAAGCTGCCGCACCGGAAACATTGAAAGAAAAAGTAGTCCGTAACTGATGGTAAATATGATTAGGGCTACAAATGTTTGCATAGCTATTTTTGGTTGTCACAAATATAAATTGCCTGCGGAAGAACACCAAAATTCATCTGATAAATCCCACCGCAGAATGAAGATTTTCTACAATAAAATCTCTGCTTGTAATCAGGGAATTAATGTTTTAAATTAAATATGTTGAAAAAATCAAATCTCCTGTGTCGCTTTTTGAATTTATACTTCATTTTGGCATAGGTATAATCCGGGATAATCCGGAATGACTGAATGATTACAAAAACCATCAAGACAGAAGATCCAATAAATATTACATCAAAACTGTATCCTGCATCTACCACTACTCCATAAACGGCAGGACCTACAGCAGAGCTAAGCACCATGATAGATGCAAAAATACTTCTTACCTTACCAATAAAAGTGGCACCAAACAATTCTACCTGCAAGGCAGACATGATGGCATTTCCAAAACCAGCAGAGGCTCCCATCATAATCATGTATGGAAAAATAACCAGCTGATCACCGAATAGCCAAATAAATAAGATAGCAAAAAGAAATGGAATCAGATAAAAGGGGAAAAATTTCCTTGCCGTATATTTATCGATCAAGGGCCCGGCAAATAAAATAGCCATAGATCCGGCTATGGCATAAAAAGTAAGCCCAACAGCCATCCATTCCAGCGTCCAGCCTTTAAATTCAGCAATGGCAAACTGATAGAAAAAAAGCCCGGTGACCGTAAAAGAAAGCACAAACAAATTGGGAGCCAATAACCAAAACGTTCCTGAATTCAATATTTCCCACTGTGAAATTTCTTTTTTGGGCTTGTCCTTTCCTGTAAGAGGACCTTCTTCATGTACTATGAGGTTTTTTTCATCAATAAAAAAATAAAGGTAAATGGGAACCACCAACACCACTATTGCCGCATTAACCAACAAAGACTGCCTCCAACCAAAAAGATTGATCAGAGCAACTACTAAAATGGGCAAGATGGCCTGACCAAAAGGATGCCCCAAAGACGCTAAACTAATGGCCTTTCCCCTACCTTTGGAAAAATACTTTGACATGCTGGTAATCGCAATATGGCTGAAAAGTCCCTGACCAGCTATTCTCAAACCAAAAAAAGCTACCGGGAGCAGGTACCAATAGGCATTAAAGCTCATCAATACCAGGGCCATTAAAAAAATCAGGGTAGACAACAGGGTATACCTTTTCAGACTGATCTTATCTATATACTTACCGATCTGAGGCAGCAGCAATGCACTTGCAATAGTAGCTACCATATAATATACACTAATCTGTGCATTTTGAAGCGTAAATTCTTCAATCAGGTAAGGAACGTACAAGGCAAGTAAATAAGTTTGCCCATACCCTGATAAACAGGTCATCAATAACCCAAATGCCAGAAGTCTTCTGTTTTCTATGACAAAATTCCAATAATTCATTGCATCTGTGATTGGTACAGCTTTCTAAAGCGGTCATTTGGGTATTTTCAAATATAATTTGTGAAATTACCAAAAAATAAATTTTTAAAAAACCATTATTACTAAATATAAAAGATAATTCCAGTCCTATTCATTTAAAGCCTCTTAAGCCTCAAATCCGTACACACTGTACCACCTGTAATTACCCTTCATTACCTGGAAAGAATTCGGGTTTAAATATTTCTGGCATAAAGACCTGCTTTTCTAATGGAAGAATCGGTTTTTTTTCTTTATTTAGGCTTTTGTAAAAGAAAACCAATCATATCATGACTACCGGATTCCAACACCTCCATTCCTTTCTGGCATACATCGTACTGGCAGGCATCACATTCAGTTTTATTATAGCTCTTTTCGGGGCACTGAGCGGCAAAGAATTTGGTGAAAAAGATCGGAAATTCGGATTGATTGGAATGATACTGGCTCACATTCAGCTGCTGGTCGGTATTGTCCTTTATTTTTTGAGTCCATTGGGTTTTTCCAACCTAAGCGGAGAAGCCATGGGAGATAGCATGAGCAGGTTATATGCACTTGAGCATCCCTTGATCAATATCCTGGCAGTTGCCCTGATTACGATTGGATATAGTAGAGCTAAAAAACTTACCGAAAGTAGGAGCCGTTTCAGGAGCATTTACATGTTCTATGGTATTGCTTTCATCCTTATCCTTAGTAGAATCCCCTGGAATGCCTGGTTAAATTAAAAAAGATGGATCAAAATATCCTGATGGACCTGGTATCCAAAAAAATGCCCTTTGGAAAATACAAGAACAGACTGATTTGTGATATACCGGAGCATTACCTGATCTGGTTCAAAAGAAAAGGATTTCCGGAAGGAAAATTAGGGGTTTGGTTGGAAACCATGTATGAAATCCGGCTCAATGGCCTGGAACACTTACTTGATAGACTCAGGAATAGAAAGTAAGCCTCGTCTTACTATGCCATACTGTTGCAAAAATTGATAAATTGGGATACCTTTGTGCCCTAAAGCGGTTTCAATCATACCATAAATTTGTGAAAGTATCCTTTCTAACCTGTATTATCCTCTTCCTACTACCCATTGTTTCAGTAATCGCACAAGAAAAGAAAACCTATGCATTGAAGGGAAAGGTAGTGGATGAATCAGGGGAGCCCCTTCCGGCCAGTATTCTGGTCCATGAATTGGGCAAGGGAACCGCCGCTGCTTTGGACGGAACATTTATTATAAAAGGCTTGAATCCGGGCAATTATCACCTCCACATCACCCATATAGGATACAAGTCCCTGACCAAAACCATCAACCTGGAAAGCGAGGATTTGGAGCTCCAATTCAGGATGGTAGAATCTGCCATTACCCTGCAATCGCTTACCATTGAAGCCAACCCATTTAAAAATGGCCCGGTAGAGCAATCCCAGACCATTGAAGTCGTGGACAGGGATTTTATTGAAAAGAATAATTCCGGTACTTTTTCAAATGCACTGGAAAAATTACCCGGCATCAGTACCATCAATACCGGGGTAGGTATAAGTAAACCAGTGATCCGTGGCATGAGTTTCAACCGTATTATGGTTAATGATCGCGGAATCAAACAGGAAGGGCAGCAATGGGGAGCGGATCATGGTCTTGAAATTGACCCCTTCGATGTAGATAGGGTAGAAATCGTTAAAGGGCCTGCCTCCCTGATATATGGGTCGGATGGCATGTCTGGTGTAATCAACATTTCCCCGGCCCCCCTTCCCGAAGAAGGAGCAATCAGGGGGCATTTGATCAACAGCTATCGGACCAATAACCAAATGCGCAGCCACTCTGCCATGGTTGAAGGCAATGAAAAAGATTTTGTTTTTAAAGGTCGTGTTACCTTACAGGATTTTCAGGATTACCGCGTTCCCGCTGACCGGTTTGTTTATGCTGGTTTTGAATTACCAGTATATGAAAACAGGTTGAAAAATACCGCAGGCAGAGAGCGGCATTTTTCCTTTATGGCAGGTTTGAGAAAGGATTGGGGAAAATCAACCCTCACCGTTAGCCAGTTCAACCAAAAAGCAGGTATTTTTACAGGTGCGGTGGGGATTCCCAACAGTTACAACCTGAGACATAATGGGGAATTTGGCAACATAGAATTTCCCCATCAGGATAATATGCACCTAAAAGTCATCTCGAATACCAATATACAATGGAATAAAAACTGGCTGGAAATTGACCTGGGCTATCAACGAAACAATAGGCTCGAACAATCACTCCCCCATATTCATGGCGTAGGCCCTACTCCCGAAGGAAATCTGGCATTGGCCCTTTTTCTGGATACTTACACTGCTAATGCAAGATTTAACTACCACATCAGGCCAGACCACCAATCCATCATAGGTTTCCAGTCTTCTCTGATGAACAATCAATTTGGAGGGTTCGAATTTCTGCTTCCTGAATTTCAATCCCTGAGTACCGGTTTGTTTTATTTCCACGAATACCGCTGGAAAGATAACTTTATCGTCAATGCCGGTTTACGGCTAGACGGAGCCCACCATGATATCAAAGCCCACTTACAGCCCATTTACGACAATTCCCTTAACCCAACAGGGGAAACCACCCAGCGTAACCCGGACATCAACAGGGATTTTTTTAACCTCAGTGGTTCTACCGGCTTATCCTGGATTATTAATGAAAAAAATAATGTCAAGCTTAATCTGGGAAGCAGTTACCGGATTCCAACTCCTATAGAATTAGCTACCAATGGAATACACCATGGTAACTTCAGGCATGAGGTAGGAGATGCCAATCTGCAAAGTGAACGGAGTTATCAAGCTGATATGAATTATACTTTTTCCAAAGACAATTTGCTAGTGGGTATCAGCCCTTTTGTATCCTACTATGAGGATTACATTTACCTTGCCCCTACCGGAAGATTTTCCAGCTTACCAGGTGCCGGTACACTTTGGGAATACCGGCAGAATAATGCCTTTTTTACAGGCGGGGAATTGAAATTTCAATGGGTACCTGTAAAGTCCTTGAAAACCACTCTGGCTGTTGAGTACATCCATAATTACAACCTGGATACCGGGCTCCCCTTACCCCTGACACCTCCTGCAAGCCTGCTATCCGGTCTGGAATGGACTTTACCTCCCAACTTTATTCACATGCTTACCAATGGCTATCTATACCTGGAATACCGACAGGTAGCCTCCCAGGAAAGGGTGGACAGGAATGAGCGGATTACTGCTGGATATGGTTTACTGGATGCAGGTCTGGGATGGGAAATCCCTATTGGCAGGCAGAACTGGAAATTTCAAATAAGTGGTCAAAACCTACTCAATGCCTATTATTTTAATCACCTCAGCAGGTACCGACTACTCAATCTCCCGGAGCAGGGAAGAAATGTCAACTTTAACCTGAAAATTCCATTTCAAATTAAATAAGCTGTTTTTTTAATTTCAATTTTAGGAACTTTGGTGTAAATCTTTTATAATTGCAACATAAATGCATATGCAATTTTATTGTATCATCGAGATTGTAAACATATTTAAAATTCATTTACCTGATTATCATGAATTTACACAAAAGAACTAATTTAATCTTTATCCTGGCTTTCATTTTTCTCTTATCCTGTGAGCCCGCAGAGGATCTTCCTAATGATTTATCAGCACCTGTAATTGAGCATGCTGAAGGAAGGGATCACATCGAACCTGAAAACGGAGCGGTATATGGAGAAAATTCAGACCACATGCATGTAAGGTTTTCTGCAGAGGATCCCTCAGGTATTGGACAGGTGAGGGTAAATGTGCACGCCAACTTCGACGGACACAGCCATGCCAGGATAAATAACACATTTTCCCGGTTGGATATAAACAATGTTTTCAGTCCAACAGCTGAAAATCCGGATTTCAGGTTTCCCGAAGGGAGTACCCGAATCAATATTGATGCATCCGGTACCGATATCTACTGGGCTAGCTCCAATTCGACCCTCAATGGTCCTGTAATCGCCGGGTCTTATGATGTAGGCATAGAAGCCACAGACATTTTCGGTAACCAAACGGGCTATGCTGACGGCAGCAGCTATATTGCTACCATTCAGATTCGTACCCCCTACGCTCCCGCCATTTCCATCTCCAACCTTCATGATGGGGAGCTGGAAGCTGAAGTAGGGATGCCGTTGGATGTACAGGGAACTGTTTCCAGAACAGACCATGAATTAAGTTCACCCATCACCTTTCTTTGGATCAGGGTTGCAGAAGAGGGAGAAGACCATGGTCATGAAGATGATGGACACAACCACCGAATAGCAGATGAAGATTTTTATGATCAAATGTGGGGAAGTTCAGCCTGGATAGATGAAGGGTCCGGCCCCGACCTGCCACACAGTGAAATGCTTGACTTGAGCAAAATTTTGACTGGAGATAATGCCATCCACATCCCTTCCGGAGAAGATCACCTGGATTTGATCATTCGGGCCGAAGACAGCAATGGGAATACTACCGAACAGATTTATACCATTCACGTAGAATAGCCTACTGAAGATTTTGATTTATATCACATAAAAAATAAAAAGCGCATCCCAATTGATGCGCTTTTTTATTATAATCATTGGTCTAGTTAATATTTTTTTACAAATAATCAAGATTATTCGACGAAAATTTTAGTATGTGGCATTTCCGGAAATCTTTTCAGGTGATCGTTTTCAGTAAGGATTTGATCTACCCATGAAAAATTACTGAATCCTGCCAGTAGGGTATCCTTAACTTCCATTTCAAAAATAATTGAATTCCTATTCTGACTTAAGGCAAAAAAAAGAACAATGATCACCAGGTATTTAAAGGAAATTTTCATAATTCATTTTGTTTAATAATTATAGAACCATTATTAAACAAATTTGTTTGACTACCTGTGAAAAATATTGTGAAAAATAACCATCTTCTGAATCATTTTCCTACAACTCCAATCCTATCCGTATACTCAATCCTTTGCAAATTACTTCTTCATCGACATACTGAATGAACATGCATTAAAATGAATCAGAGGGAAAATAAGGGGTACAAAGCATGATGTTTTGCGCATTAAAGGCTTCTCTGGAGTTGTCATTCATTCCTATGTTACCACTTACCAGAATGATGTTATAATCAGGTCCCTGGTCAGCGAGATGAATTTTAATATGTCCATCAAATTTGCTAAAAGACTCCACATCGAGTTCCTTCCCATCGGATAGCTTTCCGATAACTGTCCGGCTTTCCAATGTCCTGCTGTCTATGGGATTCAAAAGGTGGGCAATGGGCGCATCCGCCTGATCAAAGCTTCCAAAATGTAGGTGCCCCGTGTAGAAATAAGGATCATTTGATTTTTCACCAAAGAGCTGAATCAGGAGTTCGGTATCTCCATTTTCAAGGACCTGAAAAGTAGCTTTTCCCTCAAAGTCAAAATCACTGGATTGGTAAAGTTGGTAAGAAAGCATGGTATCATTTACCATATTTTCTTCTGACTGACAAGAAGAAAATGCCAGAGCCAATAAACCAAGGAGAAAGTTATACTTCATAATTTTATAGATTGTTTACAGATTTCTAAACGAACAGGTAGAATTTTTGGTTTATTGAACAGCTGTTTTTCTTTCAGGAGCTGACGAATATCATCCAATTTAATGAAAAAATTTTCACTTTTGTTCAGTCAACTTGACCAGACCAATAAGACCGGGGACAAGCTCAAACTTCTGGTTAGCTATTTCTCGACGGCCTCTGATTTGGATAGCCTGTGGACCCTGGCACTTTTTACACACAAAAGACCCAAAAGGTCAGTCAATACACGGCAATTGCGGGAATGGTGTTGTGAATTTGCAGAAATTTCACCCTGGATTTTTGAGGAATCGTATCAGACAGTGGGGGATCTGGCCGAAACCATTGCGCTGTTACTACCCCTAGCCACATCAAGTTCTGACCAACCATTGCATTTTTGGATAGATTTCCTGGAATCTGTAAAGGACCTGGATGAATCTGCCAAAAAAGCAGCCATTTTCAATGCATGGACAACACTTACCAAAGAAGAGAGGTTGGTATTCAATAAATTGATTACGGGTGGTTTTAGAATCGGGGTAAGCCAAAACCTGATTACCCGTGCTCTGGCAGAAACTTTTGGCCTGGAAAAGACAGAAGTGGCCCACCGCATCATGGGTCAATGGGATCCCAGGAAGGCAGATTTCAGCGGCATGTTGCTGAAACCTGATCTGGCAGACGACTTATCCCGCCCCTATCCCTTCTTCCTGGCCCACCCTTTGGAACAAACCTCTGAGCTGACAGGAGAGCGATCAGACTGGCAGGCAGAATGGAAATGGGATGGCATCCGCGGTCAAATCATTAAACGTCAAGGTGAAATCTACATATGGTCCAGGGGAGAGGACCTGCTTACTGACAAATTCCCTGAATTAAAGCTCATGACTGAAAGCTTACCTGACGGAACCGTTTTGGATGGAGAGATCCTCCCCTTCGAAAATGGCAATCCCCTGCCCTTTGCCCTCTTACAAACCAGGCTCGGCAGAAAAAAGGTAAGCCCAGGTCTGATAAAAAAGGCTCCCATTAGCTTTATGTCCTATGACTTGCTGGAATGGGAGGGGCAGGACGTCAGAGATTGGCCCCTGGAAAGGAGAAGGAAACAGCTGGAGGAACTGCTGGCGACAAATCCGGGTGAGAAATTAGAAATATCAAGGATAATTCATGCTGATACCTGGGAGCAGCTCGCAGAGATCCGTACCCAATCCCGGGAAGTCAAAGCAGAAGGCATGATGTTAAAAAACCGGTATTCTTCTTATGAAACCGGGAGAAAAAGGGGAAATTGGTGGAAATGGAAAATTGATCCACTGACCATAGACGGGGTAATGATTTACGCCCAGAAAGGCCACGGAAGAAGGGCCGATCTTTACTCAGATTATACCTTTGCCGTTTGGAAGGACGCTGAACTCATTCCTTTCGCCAAGGCCTATTCAGGGCTCACGGATAAGGAAATGAAAATGGTGGATGCCTTTGTGAAAAAGAACACCAAAGAACGATTTGGGCCTGTAAGAACCGTAAAGCCTGATTTGGTATTTGAAATTGCCTTTGAAGGGATTCAGGAAAGCCCCAGGCACAAGTCTGGTATTTCTCTGAGATTTCCCAGAATCCAACGTTGGAGAAAAGATAAGCCCATTGGAGAAGCCAATACATTGGAAGATTTACAGCAACTTTTGGAGAAATATGGAAAGTAAATGGGCAGGGGACTGGTTTGCCAGCAAGGGCTGGGAACCTTTTGATTTCCAGAAGGAATGCTGGCACCATTACCTGAAAGGAAAAAGCGGTCTGCTCAATGCCCCTACCGGATCAGGTAAAACCCTGGCCCTTTTTATGCCGGTCTTGATGGAGTATGTTCATCAAAACCCTCAGACCTGGAACAAATCCCAAAAAAACGGGCTTCAAGTGATTTGGATTACTCCTCTGAGGGCGCTGTCTCAGGACATACAGCAGGCAATGACACAAGTTTGTGAAGAGACCGGGCTTCCCTGGAGGATAGGGGTAAGAAATGGTGATACCAGCCCAGCCGAAAGGCAAAAACAGAAACGGTCCATGCCTGAATGTCTGGTCACTACGCCGGAAAGCCTTCATTTACTCCTTGCCCAGAAAGGCCATCCGCAAATTTTCCATAACCTGAAGGCCTTGATAGTGGACGAATGGCACGAATTGCTTGCCAACAAGCGAGGTGTACAGGTCCAATTAGCGCTTCAATATATCCATACCCTTACCCAAAAACCATTAAAGGTATGGGGAATATCAGCCACGATTGGCAACTTGTCGCAAGCCCATACCGTGCTTCTGGGGAAATCTACTCCCCTACGAATCGTTCGATCCTCCTTAAAGAAGGAAATACAGGTGACCTCCGTACTTCCAGATGAGGTGGAAAAATACCCCTGGGCTGGCCATTTGGGAGTGAAATTGCTGCACAAGGTTCTTCCCATCATTGCTGGCAGCCAAAGTGTACTACTTTTTACCAATACCCGATCTCAAACTGAAATCTGGTACCAAAAAATCCTGGAGGCCCGACCGGAATGGGCAGGGATTATGGCCATGCACCATGGTTCACTGGATCCCGATCTCAGGGCCTGGGTAGAAAATGCCTTACATGAAAAAAAGCTCAAGCTGGTGGTCTGCACCAGTAGCCTGGATCTTGGGGTAGACTTTCGTCCTGTGGATACTGTGATACAAGTAGGCGGCCCCAAGGGCGTTACCCGCTTTGTGCAAAGGGCCGGCAGGGCAGGTCACCAGCCTGGAGCCAGGAGTACCATATATTTCGTACCCACGCATTCGTTGGAATTGATTGAAGCCAGTGCCCTGAGACATGCCATCGACTCCGGACAATTTGAGGAGCAGGTACCCCTGGAAGATTGTTACGATGTTTTGATCCAGTTTTTGGTCACCCTGGCAGTGGGTGAAGGTTTCTATCCCGAAAAAATCTTCCCAGTAATAAAAAAAGCCCATACCTATCATTTATTGAATGAAGAAAATTTTGCCTGGCTGCTGGAATTTATCACCATTGGGGGCAAAGCTTTGGGGAGCTATGAGGAATATTCAAAAGTACAGATCCTACCTGACGGGTTGCACCAGGTAACCAGTCGAAAAACAGCCATGAGACACCGCTTGTCTATGGGCACCATCGTCAGCGACCCCATGATTCAGGTCAAATACATGACAGGAGGCTACATAGGTTCGGTGGAGGAAAGTTTCATCAGCAAGCTCAAGCCTGGGGATGTTTTCTGGTTTGCCGGCAGAAGCCTGGAATTTGTTCAGGTCAGGGAAATGAAAGCCCTGGTAAGGAAATCGAAAAAGAAAACCGGTACCATTCCCCGTTGGATGGGGGGACGAATGCCCCTTTCTTCCAGATTGGCGGAACTCATCCGAACAGAATTGCAAAAAGCGGCAAACGATCAGTTCAACTCAATTGAACTCCAGACCATCCGGCCCATGCTACAGCTGCAACAAACGCTGTCCAGAATTCCGGACCAAACTTCTCTTTTGATTGAAGCCTGTCAAAGCCGAGAAGGGTACCACGTCTTTATGTATCCATTTGAGGGTAGATTTGTCCATGAGGTATTGGCAGCACTAGTGGCCTATCGCATCAGCGTCAGCCATCCGATCAGTATCAGTATAGCCATGAACGATTACGGTTTTGAATTGCTATCCGACAGCCCCATTCCAATTGAAGATTGTCTGGAAACGGACCTTTTTTCTTCGGAAAATTTGATGGAAGACGTATTTTCCAGCATTAATGAAAGCGAAATGGCCCGCAGGCGATTCAGAGAAATCGCAGCTGTGGCCGGTTTGGTTTTTCAGGGCTATCCAGGTAAGGGAATCCAAACCAAACACCTGCAAGCCAGTTCAGGCATATTATATGGTGTGTTTGAAACCTATGACCCTGACAATTTACTGCTGGCCCAGGCAAGAAGCGAAGTGCTGAACATACAAATGGAAAAAAGCAGGTTAGAGAAAGTTGTTCAGCGCATCAACCAACAAGAAATACATCTGGTTAAAACCGTGAGGATAAGTCCTTTTGCCTTTCCGATCATGGTGGACAGGCTCAGTAGAAACAGTCTTAGCTCTGAAAAAATAGAGGATCGCATAAAGCGTATTCAGGCTGAACTGTTAGCTTAAAACTTGTTTTAGAGGGATTTTAAGCGTAAATTAGAACTTTATTTGTCAGCCGAGTTCAAATCTTTCTATTTATACCGAACCTTATGAAATCAACATTTCTTGCAGTGATCATGACCTGCCTGTACGTCGCATGTATGGGCCAGACCCCTCCTAACGGACCAGAAGTTACTGAGCCTGAATGGGACAATTACAACATCGAAACAGTGGTTGATGATTTAAAGGTGCCCTGGGGTTTGACTTTTCTACCAGATGGCAGCATGTTGATTACAGAAAGGTCCGGAGAACTGATCCATTTCAAAAATGGAGAAAAAACCATGATCGGTGGTGTTCCTGAAGTAAGGGCTAAAGGTCAGGGCGGTTTACTGGACATTACCCTTCACCCGGACTACTCCAGCAATGGATGGATTTACCTCTCCTATTCCTCGGAAGAGGGCCCTGGAGATGGTGCACATACCGCTATCAGTAGAGCAAAATTACAGGGGGATCAACTGACCGGACTGGAAGTATTATACAAAGCAACGCCTAACACAGAGGCCGGACAACATTATGGTTCCAGGATTGTATTTGACAGGGATGGTTACCTGTTCTTTTCCATAGGAGAAAGGGGTAATCACCAGGAAAACCCACAGGATATTACCCGCGACGGAGGTAAAGTATACCGTTTAAAGGATGATGGAAGTATCCCTGAAGACAATCCATTCATCAATGATGCTGGTGCAAAAAAAGCCATTTATTCCTATGGACACAGAAATCCCCAGGGTATGATACTGCATCCGGATACCGGTGAAATCTGGGTAAACGAACATGGCCCAAGAGGCGGTGATGAAATCAATGTGGTGCAAGCAGGTGCCAATTACGGCTGGCCTGAAATATCCTACGGGATAAATTACGATGGAACCATCCTGACAGAAGATACAGCCAAACCCGGAATGATGCAACCACTGTATTACTGGGTACCTTCCATTGCTCCCAGTGGTTTTGCAGTAGTCACAGGAGAAAACTATCCCGCCTGGAAAGGAGATCTTCTGGTGGGTTCGCTGAGCTTTGCCTACCTTGAGAAACTCACTTTGGAGGGCAATAAGGTGACCAAAAGGGAAAAAATTATCGATGGTATGGGAAGGGTTCGGAACGTGGTTCTGGGGCCGGACGGCTACATTTATGCCGGAATAGAAGGGGAAGGAATTGTCAAAATTGTTCCTGCAAACTAATTTCCAATCATCATTTCTGGAAATATCCACATGCTCCCAATAAAGTATCGGGTTATCCAGAAATTTTTGAAGAAAAAATAATTGCCACAAATTGCAAAAAATGCCTAACGAAAAATATGATTTCATCATCATTGGCGGCGGCTCTGCCGGAAGCGTATTGGCCAATAGATTAAGTAAAGATCCTAAAAACAAAGTACTCGTCATCGAAGCAGGCCGGATGGACCATGGATGGGATTTCCGGATCCACATGCCAGCAGCATTGACCTATCCACTCAGTAATAATTTTTACAATTGGGGATATGAATCGGACCCTGAGCCTCATATGCACAACAGACGGATTTACCAGCCAAGAGGTAAGGTTTTGGGTGGATCCAGCTGTATAAACGGCATGATCTATATCCGGGGCAATGCTCTGGACTACGAAAAGTGGGCGCAGGAAGAAGGACTGGAAGCCTGGAGCTATGCCCATTGCCTCCCCTACTTCAGACGGATGGAAAACCGGCTGATCGGAGCTGATAGTTACCGGGGTGAAGGAGGTCCACTTCACCTGACCACCCCAAAATGTGACAATCCTTTATTCGATGCCTTCTTCGAATCTGTGCAGCAGGCCGGCCATCCCCTGACAGAGGATGTAAATGGCTACCAGCAGGAAGGGTTTGGGAAATTTGATGCTACCATATACAAAGGCAGGCGGTGGAACGCGGCCAGAGCATATATTCATCCGGTCATGGACCGCAAAAACCTGACCATCAGCCTGAAATCCAATGTGTCCAAAATCCTGTTTGATGGGAATACAGCCACCGGTGTTGTCTTTACCAAGGGAGGTAAAGAACATACCGTCCATGGCGGACAGATCGTTTGTTGCGGTGGGGCCATCAATTCCCCTCAGGTATTGCAGCTGTCTGGAATTGGCAATGGGGAAGAATTGACAAAGTTGGGCATCCCTGTTATTGCTGATCTCAAGGGCGTAGGCGAAAACCTCCAGGACCACCTGGAAGTATATGTGCAATGGGCAGCCAAAAAGCCGGTCAGCCTTTACCCATCCCTGAAATTTTATAACCAACCCAAAATCGGGCTGGAATGGCTTTTCAATAAAACCGGCATAGGTGCCAGCAACCACTTTGAAGCAGGCGGCTTTATTAGAAGCAATGAGGAGGTCGCTTACCCCAACCTGCAATACCACTTTTTGCCCATAGCCATCCGATACGATGGTTCGGCACCTAATGAGGGGCATGGCTTCCAGTTACATGTAGGTCCTATGAATACCGATGTCAGGGGGCATGTAAAAATAAAATCTACCAACCCCGCAGAGTACCCCAGCATATTATTCAATTACCTGTCTACGGATCAGGAACGAAAGGAATGGATAGAAGCCATCCGCTGTACGCGTAATCTGATCAACCAACCGGCCTTTGATGAACTTCGGGGCAAGGAAATCTCCCCGGGAAAAAATGTTGAAACCGATGATGAAATCCTGGATTTTGTGGCCCGGGAAGGCGAGAGTGCCTATCATCCCAGTTGTACCTGTAAAATGGGTTACGATGACCTTTCTGTCGTAAACAACCAATTGAAAGTACATGGGGTTGATAACCTGAGCGTGGTGGATGCCTCCGTCATGCCTTATATTACCAATGGCAATATCTATGCGCCGGTAATCATGATCGCAGAGAAAGCTGCCGATATATTATTGGGTAATACACCCGAAGAACCACAAGAGGTACCTTTTTACAAACATTCACCAGAGGTGGAAAAAAATCAGTTGTCCCATTAATGGATACAGGTAAACAATTTATCAATGGCCAATGGCTTCCGGCAAAGTCCGGAGCCCAGAGGGCCATCCACAATCCTTTTGACCAGAAAGTGATCGCCCAGGTAGCAGAAGGAGACAGGGAAGATGCCCGGGCAGCCATTAAAAGTGCCCAGAAAGCCTTTTACCAGGGAGATTGGCCTGAATTACCGGCCACGGAACGCGGTAAAATGATCTATGAGTTGGGAAACCTCATAGAAGCCCATAAAGAAAAGTTGGCAGAACTCGAAACTTTGAATACCGGAAAAACCTATACAGAAAGCCTTTGGGATATGGATGATATTGCCGGCATCTTCAGGTATTTCGGTGGTCTGGCGGATAAACATGCAGGAGAGGTTATTGCCAGCCCCAACCCCCATACGCATAGCCGGCTGGAAAGGGAACCTGTGGGAGTGGTAGGGATGATCTGTCCCTGGAACTACCCTTTGCTCCAAGCCGCCTGGAAGATTGCCCCGGCACTTGCAGCAGGCTGTACACTGGTCATTAAACCCAGTGAACTTACCCCTTTATCCACACTTGAATGGACCAGATTGGCCATAAAGGCCGGGTTTCCATCCGGAGTGATCAACACGGTCCTTGGCCCGGGTCACACGGTGGGTGCTGAACTGGCTGAAAATCATGCGGTAGATATGATTTCTTTTACCGGTGGTGTGCAAACGGGTAAAAAGATCATGCAGGCAGCGGCAGGAAATGTAAAAAAGGTTGCTTTGGAGCTGGGTGGTAAAAATCCCCATATCCTTTTCGAAGACGGTGATTGGCAGACGGCCATAGATTTTATACTCAATGGTGTTTTCTTCCATGCCGGACAGATTTGCTCCGCTGGTACCCGGGTCTTGGTGGATGCTGGTATACATGACAGGGTTGTTGCCGAATTGGAACAAAGAATCCGTCACATCCGATTGGGAAATGGCATGGATGAAGTAACCCAAATGGGCCCTTTGATTTCCGCCGATCAATTACAAAAAGTAGACAACCACGTACAAACAGCCATCCAGGAGGGTGCCCAACTTTTATGCGGGGGAAGCAGGCCGGAGGAAGTAGCCCTGAAAGATGGATTTTTCTATGCTCCTACCTTATTGACAGGCTGTGAAGCAAACATGCGCATTGTGCAGGAGGAGATATTTGGGCCGGTGGTCCATGTGGAGAAGTTTGAGACGGAAGAAGAAGCTATAAAAAAGGCTAACAATACCATTTATGGTCTTTCCGGAGGCTTTTGGACCAAAGATCCGCAACGCATCGCCAGGGTTTCCAAAGCACTGCGCTTTGGTACTGTTTGGATCAATGATTTCAATGTATATTTTACCCAGGCTCCCTGGGGAGGATACAAACAATCCGGTCTGGGTCGAGAACTTGGTTCTACCGGCCTGGAAGAGTTTCAGGAAATCAAACATGTTTATCAAAACTTTAACCCCCAACCCATGAATTGGTTTGGGAAGTAAAACTGAAAGATTATCGATACCAGGACCCTAGGCATTTTCGTAACTGTTTTCTTTTACCTGATCATCCTGCTCACTGGGTATTATGCCAGCAGAAAGGAATCCGGGGATCAAAGTTCGCAGGGTATGCTCCTTGCAGGCAGGCGGATGCCTTCCTGGATAGGTATTTTTACCATGACAGCTACCTGGGTAGGAGGTGGTTATATCATCGGTACAAGTGAAGCTGTATACGACAGTACCAGGGGCCTGGTCTGGGCTCAGGCTCCCTGGGGATATGCCCTGAGCCTGATTCTGGGAGGCTTGTTTTTTGCCAAAAAGATCAGAAGTTTTGGCTTTACCACCTTTATAGATGTTTTTGAAAATAAGTATGGTAAAAAGACGGCTGCAGTCCTTTTTATTCCGGCCCTGATTGGTGAAATATTCTGGAGTGCTGCGATACTTGCTGCACTGGGAATTACCTTTGCCACCATATTTGGTCTTGACCTGGAAACTTCCATTTTGGTTTCAGCCAGTATCGCCGTCGGCTACACCATGATGGGAGGACTATGGTCGGTAGCCTACACAGATGTGGTGCAGCTTGCGTTTATTATCATTGGTCTGGGCATCAGCATTCCATTTGCCCTGGATAAGGTTGGCGGCTTTGAACAAGCCATGACCCTCTATGACCAAAATATTACCAATGGTTTTACCTTTCTTCCTTCACTGAGTGCCTTCTCGGGTAATGATCCCGCCTGGGGAAACGGCATTTGGGTTTGGATGGATTTTGCTTTGCTGCTGATCATGGGAGGTATTCCCTGGCAGGTTTATTTCCAAAGGGTATTGTCTTCCAATTCTGACCGTTCTGCCGTAAAGCTTTCCATTTACGGCGGTATTTGTTGTGCCCTGATGGCCATTCCGGCCATTTTTATTGGCGTTGCCGGAGTAGGTTTTGATTGGAGCAACTCCTCCCTGGGAACCGCACCTGAAGCCACCATGGTCCTTCCTTACGTATTACTGGAAATGACTCCCCCTTTAATTGCAGCCTTAGGCCTGGGAGCGGTTGCGGCGGCTGTTATGTCATCCGTGGATTCCTCCATTTTGTCTGCCTCCTCCATGTTTACCTGGAACCTTTACAGGCCGCTTATCCATCCATCCTGCACGGACAAACAAATCAAACTTACCATTCGCCTGGCTATTTTGGTCATTGGCAGCATCTCCACCTGGCTGGCACTTACCCTCCAAAGCGTGTATGAATTATGGTACCTCTGTGCCGATCTGGTTTATGTGGTGCTGTTCCCTCAATTGGTATTGGCCCTGTATTTTAAAAAGAGCAATCAATATGGAGCCGTCGCAGGAATTTTGGTGGGATTGGTATTGAGGTTTGGTGGTGGGGAGCCAATTTTCGGTATTGCACCCTTTCTACCTTATCCCATGAATGATCCTGTAGAAGGCATACAATTTCCTTTTCGTACCTTTGCCATGCTGGCCAGCCTCCTTGCCATTGTAGTGGTTTCCTACCTGACCCATACCAAAGACAAAGGTTCCATTCCACAAACAAAACCTTAAACCCGGATTATGTATTAGGTTTCGTTATAAAGGCTGAAACTACATGAAAATCAGGCAGTTTGTAAAAAGACACCGCTATGGTGAAGTTGAAAACTGAAACAAAGTGAATTATTTTGAAGTAATTTCAGTCTGCAATAGAATTCCTAATGCATATTTCGACTTAAATAGTTCGAATCGAGCCTGCCTGCAGTAGCGAGGCATGACACAATAGACACTCGGAGTGATGATTATAAAGCAGGCGAAGACGCTCCAGGTTTACAGGTATCTGAGCATTAAAAGAAAATTATTAAGAGATGAATTCGAGCATGACGGAAACGTCACACATTGGAATGATTATCCAACTTGCGAAATTCCATATGGTCTAAAAAAAGCAAATTATAATCATATGAAATCGAGCATGTCGCAAGCGACACACGGAGGAATGATTATCCAAACTGCGAGATTCCATGTGGCAACTTAAAGACAATATAAACACATGAAAAGCCTTTTTCTAAATTGCCTGGTGCTGCTATGCTGCCAATTAACTTTTGCCCAAACCCAGAAAGTCATCCTGGATACGGACCTGGATTCCGATGTGGATGATGTAGGGGCCATGGCCATGCTGCATACTTTGGCAGACCATGGGCGGGTGGAAATTTTGGGAATCATTGTCAGCAGTAATGACTTTCACGCCCCTCAATGTGCCGATGCCATCAACCACCATTTCAAGCGGCCTCATATTCCCATAGGTGTAGAAAAAGGCATTGAATTGAATGAATTCTCCAAATACACCAAGGCCCTTAGCCAGACCTTTCCCCACCGGCTTGAGCGTTATGAAGATGCCGAAGATGCCGGCCGGGTTTATCGCAAACTCCTGGCAAAGGAGGCAGACGGTTCCGTCACCATCGTGACCATCGGACATTTAACCAACCTGATGCACTTGATCCAATCTGATCCGGATGATATCAGTGAGCTTTCCGGTTTGGAACTGGTCCGAAAAAAAGTAAAGCTCTGGGCCTGTATGGGCGGGCAATATCCTGAAGGCAAGGAAGCCAATTTTTACAGACCCGATCCGGAATCTACGCTCATCACCGTAGGCCAGTGGCCGGGAAAGGTGATTTTTTCAGGATGGGAAATCGGCAATGACATCATTACCGGCGGAGAATACCTGAAAAAATCCCTGAGTCCGGATAGTCCCGTTTACCAGGCTTATCAAGAATACAATAATTTTTCAGGCAGACAAAGCTGGGACCAATCCATTCTGCTATACCTTATCTCCCCGAACAGCTACTGGGACCTAAGCCCTGAAGGAAAGGCTATTGTACATGAAGATGGCAGCAACACCTGGGAAGAGGGTGAAGGTGGGCAGCAACATTACCTGATCGCAAAGACTCCTCCAACTGAAGTAGCTAAAATACTGGATGCCTTGATGGTAGGGCAATACAGGCCAGGATATTAAAGATGTATTTTGGAATTTGAATGCCTCCTTCCTCCTATTTTCTAAAAAAAAGGCCGGAGCCTCATTTTTCATGAGACCCCGGACAAACCCTACATTTAAAAAATAACCAACTAACCAAAATTTTATCCAATCCAGTACGCTACCTGCTATTCCACTTCACGCCACGGCGCCTGGTAATTTCCAAAAACTCAACCTCAAAAAGTTTCTTTTAATCTTATTGCTGTTTGATGAAATAAAGGTAATAGAAAAAAAATGGCAATTATAATATTTTACCATATTTTTAACTATAAAAATTAACAAAACAGTTTTTTTATTTTGAATTACACAAATTATAATATGGATAATTTTAAATACTATATTTTGTATTTCCCAAGGAGTTTAAAGGGGTTTATCCGGACCATAGTGCTAAAAATCAATTGGTTACCGCTATTTTCCAGGTAAAAGGGGGGAATGTAGCAAAATTGTTCTTGTTGCCGGCTAAATCAATTCGTTACCGGGCGAAAAAGCCATACCAATATTTGAGACATGCATTATCTAATGCCAGTATATACATGAAACTCATGGTCATTGACTGGCATATTGCTCATACAGCCAACCAGATAAAATGGCCAATCCAAAGCTCAATAAGGTGCCTATCAAAATGTACTCTGTCAACTTTCTGTCCTTCGATTGCCTGAGGTCACCAAATCTGAAAACAGATTTTGCTGCTACCAAAAAGCCTATGGCTTCCCATCTTCCTGCCATGATAAAAACAAATACAAACCAGCGCTCCAGAATTCCGATATACTGCCCTGCCTTGTCCAGCGAAGCCGAATGCTCATCTGGCAGCGGAGTCCATCTGGAGATGAAGGTTTTGATGGTCATCGATGCGGGTAAGGATAAAAACACAAAAATTGTGATGCTCAGCCAATGTTTATCTGTGATTGTTTCCATCCCAGCAAACAAAGAAGAATCATAAAACCAGAGGGCAATCACCAAGGAAAGTAAATGAGCGAATTGGTCAATAAAAAACCAGTAGCGTCTGCTTTGCTCATTTTGAGCATATAATTTTACCAGGTCAATGAGCCCGTGTGCCAGGGCAATCCCCAGGGCAAATGGCCAAAAACCAATATCAGCTACCAGAAGCAGCAGCAATAAACCATGTACCAGCAAATGCAGGTAAAATTGATAGGCACCGAGCTTTTTTTGCTCCTTCGCTTCCACCCACTGTCGGGGTTGGAAGATAAAATCTCCCAGTAAATGGGCCAATATGAGTTTAATGAAAATGATCATACCATGTACTTTTCCAATCTTCCGGGAAAATAATCCAAAAAAGACCTGATGGCCTCATACCTGGCCCTGGATAACCTTGCACTAATGGCATGTTGGCTTACACCTTCCAGTTTACCAAGCTCCATCTGGGTTTTTTCAGGGTGTTTCATTGCCAGATAAACTGTCCTGGCTGAGCTAGGCGTCCATTCATCCATTACTGTCAGGGCTAATTTCAACATCAGATTCATTTCCTCATTGAATTCATCGATAGAACTCTTGATCAACAAATTCTGGTTCATTTTCGATAAATCCTCAAATGCCTCTCCGGAATGAATATAAGCTGTCCCATTATTTTCCAGCAAGCGCTTTGATTTGAAATTCTCCTCTCCCAAACCTATGCCCATTCTGATATCCAATGGAGGTATGGATTTGATGGTCGCTTTTATTCTAACGGCTACTTCCAGTACACCTACCGGGTTTTTTAATTTCAATTGAAAGCTGTCTCCCCGGTAGATATCCCAGTCTTCAGCTGCTTTGCCCCAAAGTCCCAACTCCGCTTTCAAAAGCTTCATCCACTTATCCACAGGTACCAGCCTGGAATCCTTGATGTCTCCGGTTATGATTGCTATCATCCTATCAGTATCCTATTTTTAAAGGATAATTAAAATTATCACTTATTTAGATGATAATCAAATTTATCATTTAAAATGATGATAAATTACCTAAATATTGATTAAAAACCGGTCTACAACCCCTATCAGACCAATCAATAGCAGACCGATCAATCCGGTGAATACCAAATAATAGATGGTAGGCAAAACCGTTTTACTCAATACACTTCCCTCCTTACCGAGTAAGCCAACAGTAGCTGAAGCAGCCACCACATTGTGAATAGCGATCATATTTCCTGCCGCTGCTCCTACGGCCTGCAATGCCAGGATCCAGGTGGGAGCCATACCCAGGTTATCCGCAACACCATATTGAAACAGGCTGAACATGAGGTTACTTACCGTATTACTTCCCGCTATAAACGCTCCCAAAGCTCCTATCATAGGGGCAAAAAAGGGATAAACCATTCCCACCTTTCCAGCCGTCCATTCCGCCATTAAAATGGGCATGGCGATCAGACCGGAATCATTCTCTCCGGAATTGATATAAACCCTCACCATAGCTACGGCAAAAAGCAATACCGCACCGGCCTTGATTATCATCCAACCGCTGTCACGCAAAGCAAACCTCACCGCATCACCTTTCATCTGATGCAGGAAATAGGTTATACAACAAACCAGCAAAAGTATCGTTCCTGGCAAATACAAGGGGGTGCTGCTCCCAGAGATATTGGTTCCTAAAATGTCCTCCAACCCAAAAGAAATACCGGTCAACCAGGCTTTAACGGGCAATTGGGGTAATCGGCTAATCACCAACAACAAAGCCAGCAGGACATAAGGACTCCAGGCTTTTGCTAACGAAACTTTAGGTACAGATTTCCCGGGACTGCCCTCAGAAATATTTAGGGTACCTTTCCATGCTGAGGGCCACTTATCGGCAGCTTCCAGATCCCAAACTTTGGCAGGGACTAAAAATCCTGTTTTGGCTGCAAAAACCACCAGTGAAAGACCCACCAAGGATCCGATAAGAGAGGGAAATTCAGGTCCCAGATATAATCCCGTAACCAAGTAAGGTATGGTAAAGGCCAGGCCTGCAAATAAGGCAAAAGGGAAGATTTGAAGGCCTTCTTTCCAGGACCTGTTTTTTCCAAAAAACCGACACAGCATCAATACCATTAAAAAGGGCATCAGGGTCCCTACCAGGGCGTGAATCAAAGCTGCATTGGCTGTAATCTTTAGCAAAACTTCCGAAAACTCCCAACCCAGTAAATCAAGCCTTGAAGTCAGTTCAGGGCTTTCCAAACCGCCTCTTATACCCACCAGTATCGGTGTACCTACGGCTCCAAAAGTCACCGCAGTACTTTGCACCATCATCCCTAAGACTACCGCTGCCAGTGCAGGAAAGCCCAAGGCTACCAGCAAAGGAGCAACGATAGCCGCAGGAGTACCAAAGCCGGCTGCTCCTTCGATAAATGAGCCGAAAAGCCACACGATGATGATCACCTGCACCCTTCTGTCAGCACTGATTCCCTGGAACCCCTGCCGAATGGTATCCACTCCACCTGAATACTTCAATAAATTAAGCAACAGAATCGCTGCAAAAACAATATACAAGATATCAAAAGTGATGAAAAAACCCTGAATGGTAGCGGCCAAAATGGTGAGCAGGGACATTTCCCAAAAGAGGTAAGCCAGGAACGCCGTTAGCAGAAAGGTCACCGGCATGGTGACTCTTGCAGACAAACGAAAACCTACCAACATGGTGGCAGCTAAAATTATTGGAAGAAGGGCTAATAAAAACAACAGGTTCACAGACATGGAAAAGCCATTTTAGACAATATTCAAACTGTAAAATCCAGGTTTTCTGTGACCCGCTCTCCCTTTTCTTTCAATCTTTTTACGTATAGCTGTATCCTTTCCTCTGCCATTTTCAAATCTGAATTGTTCAGGTTGATATTCAGCAAATCTATAAACCATGGAATTTTAATGTCTTCATTAACATAGACTTCAACGATTTTCCTTGCGATGGGAAGCGTTGTATCTTTTGATGAATTATGGACATCTTTATCTCTGGCATTCAGTATTTTATCATACTCTTCCTCAAGTAATTTCCTGAAAATATTCCTGGAAAAAGCAGTCCCCTTAACCAAGCCTGTTTCCGGATCATCTTCCGTAATTTCAGCTTCTTTATGAAGCCATTCCCAAAGGATACTTAAACGAATCTCTCCAGTGGCCATATCCTCCATCAGGTAAAGTACATTCTCATCACCAAAGAAATCTGCAGGTTTCAGGGCGGCTGCCTGCATGCCTTGCCCAAAGGCATTTCCGTATTGCAATCCAACACTCAACAGATTCCTGGCGCCTCTAATGGTCCTTGGCGCCTTTTCAAGTAAAATCAAACCCTCTGCATCCGCAGGAGTATACGTCAAGGGGGAAAACTTCCTTCCCAGTTGATTGGCCTCGCCATTCTTTTCCCATACCGGCCGTATGATATGAACCATTTTCCAGTGTGCCACCCATTTACCACTTGCCCCTTCCCGCTGCTCTCTTTCGGCACCGGCAACGGCTTTTTTCATACTGTTACTTACTCCTTCTTCTGAACCCACGGGAATATTGGGCTCCATTCCCCCTTGCCAAAGAGCGAAATTACCATCCTGGTCAGGGGTATTGACAGCCCTTCTCACACGGTCCTCATAATTTCTCATGTATCCATAGGTCATTCCTATGGACTCGATATTTGGGTTGATAAAAGCAGGGTCCCACGCCATGGCATCAGATACGCTATTGATATAGTCCCACCTGCCAGTATTGTACCCTACGAAATGTCCGCCCAGGGCAGCCCTTATTTCCATCAACTGATAAGTAGCCTCAAGCTGCTCTACCAAAACATATACCTTTACCGCTCCTTCTTCTAATCCGAGATGCGCTTCCAGATGGGATATCATCCTGCTCCATAAGGCAGCTTCTTCAGCGGTCTGAATCTTTGGCAGGTACAACACGATGGAGGAACCCTTTTCTCTGAGTGCCTGATAATTATTGGTTACGTACAAGGCCAGATCGGCAATAGAGGCTGCGAATGAAGTACCGTCTTTCAAGCGCAGGTGTCTGTCATCCAGGTGGAGGCCCCTTGCCCTAAAAATAATGGTGGTAAAATCTAACTGTGATTTATAATCATTGATTTTTTCTTCCCCAAAAAATTCTTTGGACCAAAGGTTCATTTGTGATGCTACCTGCTCAGCCACCTTTAAAAAAACCGGTGCACGGTGAATGGCCAATTTAAGGTTTTGCTGATTATCTAATGACATGGTGCTGGTTTGGCCCAATGCATCTTCCCCATCAAACATCCAGCCATCAGCACCTGATAACAGGGCGTAGGCTACATTACGAATACTGCTCTCCAGGGGAGCATTGGGTTTGGCTCCCGGCCCGGTACCTTGCACCCATTGCCGCTGCAGGTCTTCAGGAATGGCGGCTCCCTCAAATTTCCCGTTTCTGGCATCTTCCACGCCAATAGATGTTCCGGGGATATTGGTAGAAGGGTCCAAAAAGTCAATCCGCTTCATTTTTCGGCTTCTTTCCTCCCTTCTTTTCATGCGGATATCCATTAATTTTTTTATTTCTGCATTGAAAGGCGATAAAACTTCCAGGGCAGCCAATGCCTCACCGGTATAGACATCCTGGTATTTTTGACTTAAATTATCGCGGATAATGATACTTTTTTCACTCATAGTTTACTCAAAAAGGTTAAGTTTAATATTCCGGATTCAGACATTTAGCTAAGAAGACTGATTCATGATCCAGGTTAAAGAATCAATTTAGTTATTTTTTTTATTTAAATTATTCATTTGCTAGTCCATTCATTGCAGGCTATTTTCTACCCAAACCAAACTGGTCTCCTGCAGTGATGGCTTTGTTACCTTCCAGGTGTACTTCGATCATTTTTTCACTGGCCACGAAATTGTAAAACTCATCCTGAAGCGTATAGAGAATGGATCTGGTTTTTACATCAATTACCTCTCCACTGGAAGGATAAGCATATTTACCATCCAAACTAAAGGTGACCCATCCCGGCATATCCTGCAGGGGTATGGTAGTCAATTGCTGATAAGGAGGTTTTGCGCTAAATACATGCATGCGCATGTTGTGGCCATCGCTGACCCACAATTCGTCCTCATCTGGGGTCAATCCTATGCCATGACTAGGGTTGCCATGCCGGCGGACCGGTCCCTTGTCCCAACCTTCGACGATGACCTGAGCCAATTTTTCTCCCGTTTTCAAATCTCCTACTTCAAATCCCAACAAATCATCCACATTTACAAAGACCAGGGTCTCATCGCTGTTGATTGTAAATGGCCGGATGCCATTGGAAAAGGGACCAATTTTCTTCGCTACCGTATGGTTCTTCGTTTCTGCCACATGCAATAGAGGGGAGGCAATATCCGCCATGTATACATGTTTTCCTGAGGGCCCATAGATGGTGTTATGTGCCCGTTGCACCACATCAATTTTGGCAATTAAATCTCCGGTTTCACAATCTACGACATTCCAAAAATCTTTTTCCAGGGAAGGCATGTACATGGTCAGACCATCTGGTGAGATGGACATGCGGTCTGCCCCACCCTCATATTGCCTTTCCCATACCAGCTCCTCTGTTTCCAGATCTATTCTTTGCAAGCCCTCAAGGGTGCTGATAAATATGCTGTTCAGGGGAATACTGACGTCTATCCCTTTCACATTGGAGGGCTTGCCATCAGCCTTGAAACCTCTGGTGGGTATCCTTTTTACAAATTGGTGCTCATTGTCCATATCAAAGACCAGTAATCCGTGACCACCATATCCCAGGTAATTTCTTATACCGGGTACAGCGACATACAAATACCGATTGCTTTTGCTGGATATTTCAGCATTCATTTGAACATCCTTCCATGGGACAAAACCGAACAAGGAAAAAATAAACAACAAGAAGAGGGCTCTTAAAGGGCTGATTGCTTTCATTATTTTGGGTTTATTGATTACAGGGTTACAATATATTTATAGACAAAGACCTTATGGGTGCAAATGATAGGTATAAAAAAATAAAATCCCTTTCAACTGCAGCTGAAAGGGATTTTGATAGGTTACCAATTGCGATCTTTGAGATAGGCATCCAACTCCTCCCTACTCATGGGCAAGTCTTGCTTTTCTTCCAGCCAGCCCAAAAAATCTTCTTTAATGGTGTCACTCCAACGGCTGTCTATTTCTCCTGCAGTATATTTCTGCTCCCTTAGGCGTTGATGACCAAATTGATCTCTCAAGGCAGTGAATTCTGCATTGATGACCAGGTCAGCCACCAAATGGGAGGGAATAAATATGACACCCCATTTATTGGCTAAAACTGCGTCTCCTGGTAAAACAATTGCCCTGCCCATTCTGATCGGGTAGTTAATGGTGGTCAACATCATTTCCTGTATGTAGGAAGGATCATGGCCTTTGACCCAGGCATTGAAGCCATCAATTTTACTTAAACCGGCCATATCCCTGACAGATCCATTGAAAATAACACCATTTCCTGAGTTGGCATAAATGGCATTACCCAGATTATCTCCAATTAGGGTTCCATCCACAATTTTTCCAAAACCATCGGCCACATAAACGTCGCCCTCGGTCAGGACATCTATAGGCCAGGAATTTGTTCCACCGGATTGAGCCCTGTTTTCTGCTTTACCTATCGATTTTACCAGCTCGTTTACATCTTCCCTGAAGGGCATGTATTGCGCTGTCACCGCCCGGCCTGTCAAAACTTCGTCTTCCTTTAAAATGATCCAGTCATTTTCAAACTGGTTGTTATAGCCATTATTCCGTAGTATTCCCCAGGCTTCCTCCATGGAAATTCCCTTGAGCCGTTCCAATAAATCAGCCGGGACTTTAGGGCGCCCATCGGGAAACCTTTCACCTTCCCAGGTTGAAGTCAAGGCCCTGACCTGATCCGGGGTAGGCGAAATCTGTTGGGAAAAGCCCATTCCGGCAAAAGTGAAGCACAAAACCAAACATACTATTGTTATTTTATTCATCATTTTAGGTTTAAATAGTTTTTTTTCGTCAATTTCTTGAAAAGAACCTAATAAAGCAACCAGTAAGCCCTCATTTTATCCGAATGGTTACTGATTTAAGAAATTGGTAAGGTAAATATCAACTCCACCACCTGTCATTGGAGCGGTCCGTATTCCACTCTTCGGTGGGTGCAAAATACTCCGTTCCTTCTACCAGGTGCTCTTTGATCACTTCTTCATTCAATGCTACCCCCAAACCCGGTCCTTCCGGAACTTTGGCAAAACCATTTACCACCAATGGTTTGGGAATATCTTTCACCAGGTCTTCCCACCAGGGAATATCTACCGAGTGGTGTTCCAGGGAAATGAAATTTTCTGTAGCTGCCGCACAATGAATATTGGCCATAAAAGATACAGGTGTGCCTGCAAAGTGCATGGCCATGGGTATCCCCTGCTCTTCGGCATAATCTCCGATCTTTTTGGTTTCGAGAATTCCCCCTGAAGAGGCCAGGTCTGGTTGAATCATATCAATGGCACGTGCATCAATTAGTTTGATAAACTCTTCCTTTAAGAAGATATCCTCCCCCGTAAGTGTGGGGGTTTTGATGGCGTCCGTTATTTGCTTCCATTTTTCTGTATAAAACCAGGGGACCATGTCTTCCAGCCAGGCCAGTCGATAGGGCTCCAGTGCTTCTCCCAGGCGGATACACTCCTTGTAATCAAAATGTCCAAAGTGATCTGCTGCCAGGGGAATATCGTACCCCACCTTTCTCCTTACTGCCGCCACATATTCCACCATCTCACTCAGCCCTTTATCTGTAATCTGTACACCTGTAAAAGGGTGGGCTGTCCGGCTGTAACTCCCATATTCAGATGCCCATTGATTCCCCTTTTGGAAGGCTTTGGTATTGACCACAGAGCCCTCATTGTCCCGCACCATTTGAACACCAAAATCCATTTTGAGAAAGGTATATCCCAAATCCATTCTCGCTTTCAACCTGTCCGCAAATACTTCCGGATCATTAGATTGAGTAGTATCGGAATATAACCGAATCTCGTCCCGATATTTACCGCCTAGCATTTGATATACAGGAACATTATAAGCCTTCCCTGCCAAATCCCAAAGGGCCATTTCCACTGCGCAAACCCCACCAGCCTGCCTGGCATGATTTCCAAACAATTTGATCCTTTTAAATATCCTTTCAATCTGACAGGGATTTTCTCCTAAAAGCCTGCTTTTCAAGACCAATGCATACCTGGCACTGGCTCCATCCCTTACTTCTCCCAAACCATAAATCCCCTGGTTGGTGTCAATCCTGATAATGGGACAGCGCATAGGGGCTCCAGCCACTTCGGCAATGCGGAGATCGGTAATCCTGAGATCGGAAGGGTTGGAATTTCTGTTTACCCTCTGGGTACTGTGGGCCAGTGTATCTTCTATCGGTTGAAACATAAAGGCTCCCAAGGTCAAGCCTCCTAATCCTGCTTTTTGGATAAAATCCCTTCTGGAAGGCACTCGATTGGGATTTATTTCCCTGGCCTTTTCTACCTTGACTTTCCTGTTTTCAGGAAGTTTAAATAATTCATTGAATTTGGAATTGTGATAAGGTTTCATGGTGTATGGGTTTGGTTAATTGACATGCTTATTCAAAAAAAGGTACTCCCTTTACGGCATACTTCTTCATCCCTTCCTCGTTGATTTCAACGCCAATACCCGGTTTTTCTGAAAGGGTAATGAATCCGTCCTCTGTTCTGGGTCCATCATAGGTGACGATATCCTGCCATAGTTGATCGGTATCCATGTATATTTGCCATTCCATAACCTGAAAATTAGGAACGGAAGCACATACATGACAGGAGGCCATGGCTCCTAAAAAAGAAGCCACCATATGGGGACTAAAGGGCACGTAATACAAGTTGGCCAAATTAGCAATTCTCTGGGCTTCACCCAGGCCTCCGGCTTTTTGAATATCGGGCATGATGATGTCCGACCCACCCTGACTCAATAAGTTGACGAATCCATAGGCCAGGTAGATGTTTTCTCCCGTACAAATGGGGGTGGATGTTTCTTTGGTAAGCTGCTGATAAAGGTCTGGATTATCTGCAGGTAAAGGTTCTTCCAGCCACATCAGGTCAAGGTCTTCATATTTTTGGGCCATTTTAACACCGGTGATAAAATCATACCTTCCGTGCATGTCCACGCAGATATCTATATTGGGTCCAACTTCCTCTCTCACCGCAGCAATGGCATTGTACATCCTTTCGATTTCAGCCGGGCTGGCGGTCCAGTTGAACCGGTCATATTTATTGGGATCTCTGGCATCATCTACATCAAACTTTACAGCCGTATAACCCCGATCCACTGCTCCCCTGGCAGCTTCGGCATAATCAGCTGGTGAAGGATTGGTGGCTGTGTAGAGGGCGGTGTCGCAGTAAACCCTGATTTTATCCCGGAATTTCCCTCCCAATAACTGGTAGACTGGCACATTAAAAACCTTGCCAGTAATATCCCATAGTGCCGTTTCCAGGGCCGTCAAAACCGCCACGAAAACACCAGATTGAGCACCACCAAAAAATGCCCCTTTTCTCAACTGCTCGGCCAGTCTATTGGGGTTCAAGGGGTTTTGTCCTTTGATTTGATTACCTAATCTTTTGACCAGGTGATAAGTACCATGAATGGCATCTACCGCTTCCCCACAGCCCCAGACATCCTGATTGGTATATACTTTTACATAAACGGCTCCCCTGACAAAGCCACATTTGACATCTGTGATTTTCAGGTCCGATGGATTGGATGCGGATGGCATCCTTTCCACTGCTGCAGAAAGGCCGGAACCATAATTGGAAAGGAATGCGGCACCGGTAATCCCGGCCAGTGTGGATTTGGAAAGAAATGATCTTCTGTTTAGTTTACTTTTCATAAAAGGAATATTTTGAGGTTTAAAAATCCTTTAACCGGATTAGCATGGTTCCTACTCCGGAAGGATAACTGGGTTTGAATGATTAAAATGTGGCTTACCAGGTCCTGTTTTTCAGAATTTCCTGTACCTGTTCTCTGGGCACAGGCAATTCATCGATATGTTCATTGAGCCAGCCTGAAAAATCTTTTTCAATTTCATCGGACCACCTGGTATCTATTTGTCCAGCTGAATAGACTCCAGCCCTAAGCCTTTCATGACCAAACATGTCCCGGAGTCTTACAATTTCTGATGTAACCACTATTTTTTCAGCCAGGTGAGGAGGAATAAAGGAAACCGCACCATCCCTGCCCAACACCACATCTCCAGCCATTACCGTCACTTGCCGGATTTTGGTGGGTTTGTTGATCCCTATTAACATGGTGTTTAAATTTCCGCGTTGGTTATGGTGAGAGGGGTGGTAACTGGTAAAAAAAGAGGTAAACCCCTCTATCTCCCTCAAACCAACAATATCTCTGATGGCACCATCGTATACGATTCCATTTCCGGATCGGGCAAAAATGGCATTGCCTACATTGTCTCCTATCGTGGGTCCGTCGATATGTGCACCAAACTGGTCAGCCACATACACATCTCCCCGAACCAATACATCCACCGGCCATGCATTCTGGCCTTTTTTTCCTGCTGCCTTTCCCCTTTCATCGATGGCATCGTGAATATCAGGTCTTCCTGGCATAAAGGTAGCAGTCACCGCCCTGCCTACCAGAATGCTGTCCCGGTGGATGGTTTCCCAGCCTTCCGCATATTGGTATTTGTATCCTTCATTCTTCATGACCGCCCAGGCCTCATCGTGGGTTACTTCTTTCATGCGTTCAATGATATCATCCGGCACCTTGGGTCTACCATCTTCAAAACGTTCTCCCTCCCAAAGAGGCGTCAGGAAAAGCATTTCTTCTTTGGAGATTTGTTGGGCATTTATTTTCTGGACTGAAAACAACAAAAAGGCTGTTATCAAAAAAAGATTCAAATGGGGAACGAGGTTTTTCATTTTTTTTAATTTATCGATCACATCCCTGAGGAAAGCAATAAGACTCAAGTATAATTTTCAATAGAATGGAATAAAAACTTACCATCGGATTTTTTTAAAGGTCCATTCCGGATGCACCTTTTGCATTTCTATTTCATCATTTCGTTTTTTTAGGCCACAATCCAGGTATTGCTGGTGTAAGGTCGCCAAAGCTGAGCGATCAAGCTCCACGCCCAGTCCCGGCCCTGATGGTACAGGCACTGCACCCTCCTGAAACTCCAGAGCACCTCCGGTAATTACCTCTTCGGACTGCCAGGGATAATGGGTATCCAGGGCATATGGAAGATCGGGAAGCGCTGCCCCCAAATGCACCATGGCAGCCAGGGAGATGCCCAGGTGGCTATTGGAATGCATGGAAAGCTGCCGGCCAAAAGTGGTACAAACCCTGGATAGTTCCATTGAAGCCCTCAATCCTCCCCAAAAATGGTGGTCGCTGAGGATGATGTCCTCAGATCCCAAGGTTATACTTGCGGGGATTTCATCAAACGAGGTGGTACACATATTGGTGGCCAGGGGAGTTTGAATCATTTTTCGCAACCAGGCCATGTGATCCTGTCCCCTTACCGGATCTTCCAGGTACTCCAATATGGGTTCCATGATTTTTCCATATTTTAAGGCAGTTTCAGGCTTCCAAATGGCATTGGGATCAAATCTCAGTGGAACTCCGTCACCAAATGCCTGGTAGAGTGCCTGCATACTGGCCACCTCTACCTCCGGCTCAAAAGCTCCCCCCTTTAATTTAATGGATTGGAAACCATAAGCCTGACACATGGCCCGGGCCTGCGCAACGATTCCTTCCGGATCAATTGCGTTTTCCTGTCTTGCGGCGGCCCATCCATTGGCTGCCGGATCCTTGGAAAAACCTAATTTACCTCCGGCCCCCTCATATTTGAAAAAAAGGTAAGCCGCAAAAGGAACAGCATCCCTCATTTTACCTCCCAAAAGGTCTACTACCGGACGATTGACGATTTTTCCTATGATATCCAGACAGGCGACCTCCAAAGCTGAGAAGACGTGGACCAACTTTCGCTGGTCCCAGGGTGCATCTCCACGATCCTGGCTGGAGTCTTTTCCAAACCAGGCTTCAAGCTCTCGTTGAATTTTACCCAATTGAAAGACATCTTTTCCAATGATAATGTTTGAGGCCTCCCGCAGGGCTTCATCAATTGCCTCATTGCCGGGGATTTCACTTATACCGACAATGCCATCCTCTGTTTCCAATTCAACAATGGTACGCAAGGCATACGGAGCATGTAATCCTGCGGCATTTAGCAGCGGAGGATCTATGATGGCAATAGGCGTGATACGGATCTCCCGGAACAAAGGTCCTTTACCTGATTTTTCTAACTTCATATACTATATCGTATCCTACTGGCTTTATTCTTCAATACCACTGAGTTTTTCCATTAATAAAGCCAGGGCACTGTGGTCTTTTTCATCCAGACCCGATGCCAGCACGGCATCCATATGGCTGGCCACCAAAGCTGATCCGTATAGCGGTACTTTGAATTCCTTACCAGCCATCAATGCGATATTCATATCCTTGCGGTGCAATTTAATTTTAAATCCAGGATCAAAATTACGGTCGATTATTCGCTGTCCATGCAGGTCCAGAATCCTGCTTTGCGCAAAGCCTCCAAGCAATGCTTCTCTCATTTTCTCCAGGTTTACCCCCGCTTTTTTGGCAAGGGTAAAGGACTCCGCCACTGCCTGAATGGTCATTCCTACAATCATTTGGTTACAGGCTTTGGTCATCTGTCCGGCACCGGCATCGCCTATCAAAACAGCACTTTTACCCATCACCTCAAACAAGGGTTTCACCTTTTCGAAGGCATCCTGGCTTCCTCCTACCATAATGGATAGGTTTCCGGACTCAGCACCTACCTGTCCTCCGGAAACCGGAGCATCGAGTGCCTCCACGCCCTTTTTCTTCATGGCATCTGCCACTTCCCTGGCGGTAGATGGGGCAATGGTAGACATGTCTACAAAAATACTTTTGGCTTTTATGCCTTGCAATACTCCCTGATCGCCAAACACAACCTCATTTACTTCCGGAGAATCGGGCAGCATGGTAATGATGATTTCTGAATTTTCAGCTACTTCTTTACAGGTTGAAAATGCAGTTGCCCCTTTGTGGGTCAAATCCCCGGCAGCCTTGTTGGTTTCCAATACCAGCAGTTCATAGCCTGCATCCATCAAATTGATTGCCATGGGTTTTCCCATAATTCCCAAACCTATAAATCCTACTTTCGTCATAACAAATTTTAATTTATATGTACTACATGATTAATCTTTTCGAACAACAGTTTATCAAAAGGCCTCAAGCTTCATCCTTTACCGCCTGCAGGAGACCGATGATATGGCCATATGCAAAAGCAAAGGCTTGTAAACCGGCACCCTCGGCTTCATGTTGCGGTACATGGTCAGGCATGACCATACCATCAAATCCCACATCCCGTAGGGCCCGGATGACATGGAAGAAATTCATCTCTCCGTTATCTGGATAGACCTCCTGAAAATTATTGTAGCTTCCCTTTATATTCCTTAAATGAATGTTGAAAATCTGTTTTCGTTTACCCACCCATTCGATAATCGGGAATATTTCATTTTTAGGATCCCTCAGGCCTTCAGCAATAGAACCTATGCAGAAGTTAAACCCATGATAGGGACTATCATACAATTGGGCAAACCTTTTGATGCCCTCAAAAACCTCGGGACTGTTCCAGCGCATGATACCATTATAGGCAGCCGGAACGGGAGGATCAGCAATGTGATTGCCCAATTTGACCTTGTATTCTTCAGCTACAGGAAGAATCCTGTCCAAAAGATAGGTAATTCTTTCGAAAACTTCATCTGCATCTGCCCTTCCTGCTTTGGTAAGTTGTTGTTCACGATTCAACGCTTCTTCATAATTCCAGGTACTGTAGGAAGCATTCCCCCTGGCCGGATCAATGGTTCTGCCGGTTCGCAAAACGGGCAAAATAGTCGTATTGTAATTCAGCAATTTCACCCCTGTCTTGGCGGCTACTTCAATCATTTGCTGGACCATCTCTATTTCATGGTCTCTTTCAGGGCTTTTTCCCATCATGATATGGGGTATAGTTACCCGGTCAATCCCTGCAGAAGTCAAAGGCAGGTGGTAAGCATCCAGGCTGATGCCATATTTTTCACAGGCATCTCTTTTTCTCAGGGAATCTTCCAGGTCCCAGCCCTTTCCCTCAATGAACTTTGGCATGCCCCCATCCATATTGAATACTCCATGGCGAGCCTTGAAAGCCAGGTTCTCTTCAGATGTACCTCCTGACTGACACCCAACTTTCATCAGCACCTCTTTTTTAGGGACCGAGGGTTTATTTATCTTTTGACCAGGCTGGTGACCGGATCCAAAAGCAGTCGAACCGGCAGCAAAGGCTCCGGCTGTTCCGGAGGCAAATAATTTTACAAATCTTCTTCTGTGTAGCGCTTTCAGGAAATGTTTCATAGTTCAATGGGTTTATCATGTTATTGTTTTAAACCAATGGGAAAAGTTTTGCAGCTACCAAAATGGTGATCAATCCAACTACTCCCATAATTGTCAATAAAGGTGAGAAGGTCTTTAAAGCTTCTTTTTCTGTCAGGTTACTCATTTTGCATACGATCCAGAAACCACTGTCATTCATCCAGGGTATCAGTTTGGATCCACAGGCAATAGAAAGTCCAAGGTATAGGTGATGGTACTCCAATCCTGCTGTAGACATTCCAGATAGTATGCCAGAAGCCGTTATCATGGCTACTGTTGCAGAACCCTGGGCTGTTCTTACCAGAGCTGTAATAAAAAAGGCCAAAGGGATCAAAGCCATCTGAAAACCCTCGGTCAAAGATTCTATCCGGACACTTATTCCAGTCTGCTGTAGCATGGCCCCGAAAGCACCACCGGCTGCTGTGATCAGAATGATCACTCCTCCACTGGTCAGGGCTGCCTGAACAGCTCCCTTCATGCCTGCTCTTTCCTTGTCCTGCTGAAAATACAAGGTCAGCAAAGCGGCCAAAGCCCCCAGTATCAATGCCATATTTTTCTCTCCAAGGAAATGCACCACATCAAAAATCTTCCCTGCTGTCCCCCCTTCAATACTGCCCCAAAAAGTACTGATGGTAGCACTGCCGGTAATCAATATAAGCGGGACCAATATGGGAGATAAAGAAAAACCCAGAGACGGCAAACGAGTGCTATCCATGTCGGCCAGCGATTGAATTTCTTTTAAGGGTGCATCCAAGGAGTCCCTTAAAGGGATTTGGTTTCGTTTATTGGTCCAAACGGCAAAGATATATCCTGCGGCTATGGTAACCAGGCCAACCAAAAATCCGCCGACCATCATCATACCAATAGGGATGTTCATTTCTGCAATCAGAAATAGGGGGCCTGGTGTAGGGGGCACCAGGGAATTGGCCATTGCTGCGCCGGCAGTAATGCAAAGCACCAATAACAAGTAACTTTTCTTCAACCGCATCGCCATGGCTTTGGCCAATGGGATCATGAGGTAAAAAACGGTATCGAAGAAAACAGGGATACCCAGGAAAAAACTGCCACTCAAAAATGCCAGAGGGGCATTTTTTTCTCCTGTCAGGCCCAGGATGGAACGTACAATCCGCTCTGCTGCCCCACTCATTAGCATGGATTTACCGATGATCGCTGCCATGGCTATCAGGATTCCGATTTTCCCTACGGTATTTCCAAATGCTCCGGCTATCCGTTCTCCAATGGAGGTAGATGCCAGGGCATTGGCAGCAGTTTCGGACTGCCCTTTACTGAGAGCAAATTCCACAATTGCCTGACTGGGAGTCATCCAGGCTACCACCAGGGCGGCAAGAAGCAGCGCCATAAAGGGGTTTAACTTGCCTGCTAAAATCCCTCCGACTACCATCAGCATACCTACCAATAAAATGAAAAATGGATCCTGTATCATTTAACTGGATTTTTTGTATTGGCTAAGCTTGCTATGCAGCTCCCTGGCACCAGAAGCAACAAAGGTGGCGTCTGACCCGCAGGCTATCAACTGAATGCCCATCTCCTGGTACTTCTTAAAATCGTCCGGGTCAAAAATTAAAATCCCCACTGCTTTGGACGCTTTTTTAGCAGCGTTGACGATCCGGTCAACAGCTTCAAGAAATAAGGGGTGGTTCAGATCTCCATCAATACCCAATGCGACAGTCAAATCAGCAGGACCAATAAATAAGACATCTACTCCTGAGGTATCAGCTATTTGATCCAGTTCCTCCAGGGCTTCGACGGTTTCTATTTGAATGATACCCAAAAGGCTTTCAAATGTGCCCGATTTATATTGGTCAAATGCTTTTCCAAAGCCGGTAGCCCGAACCATTTTAGCCACTCCCCGAATACCTATTGGCGGGTAATGCATGCCCCTGACTGCTGCATTGGCCTCTTCGGCGGAATAAATCCGGGGACACATGACTCCTTCTGCACCCAGGTCCAGCACCCGGTGAATGCGCTCCTTTTGGTGACTTTCTACCCTCACTATGGCAGCGGCTCGTGTATGTTCCAGGGCCTGGAGTTGGTGCAGCAGGTCTTTGGGTTCTCCTGCACCATGCTCCAGGTCTATCAGCACCCAATCGAAGCCCGAAAGGCCTACAATTTCAGCTGTAATGGAACTGCCTAAATTCAACCAGCAACCAATCAAGGTTTCACCGGATTTCAATCGTTTTTTAATTTGCTTCATGCCATATCTTAGGTTGGTTATTTGGAAGAAAGTATTAAAGTTAGAATTTTATAAATAAAAACCTACTTTACATCCCACCAAACCCGGGTATCCAATACATCCGGACCCATCCGACTGGTTGCCTGGTCTACATTTTCCCTGTTCACAGTCAACTCTGAGTCCGGATAGGTTAACCGTCTGATAAAATCTTCATTTTGCAAGTCACTTCCCGGATAGGGATTGGGGTTTACCAACGGGTAGCCACTTCTCCTGAAGTTTGCCCAGGTTTCAGGTCCAATAAGAAAAGAAGATACCCAATATTGTGTATTGATCAGTTCCAGTTCTTTACCATTTTCCAGCGGATGACTCTCAATGTAGGCATCAATGGCTTCCTGTTCTATTTCTGTGTCATTGGGCCAAAGTGCCATTTGTTCCATATGAGCCCTGATTCCTTCATGATAAAGCTGCGCTGCATCCCCCGGCACCCAGCCCCTTGTTGCTGCTTCAGCATGAAGCAAAAGGGTTTGGGAATAGGTTACCAAAAAATTTGGTGCCTCGGGATTCCCTAGCCGGGTACGGTCCAACTGACTATAACTGAACAAACTGGCCAAACCGGCTGCTTCTGCTATCGGGATAATGGTAGTATTGTCATAGCCCTGAGGCATTCCTATTTGAACCTCAGGAGACCTGTTGGCGTTGGCCTCAACCTGCTCCCCTCCACTCATCGCTCTCTCATACCTGACAGCAATAGACGCTAACCTGGGGTCATTATTGCTTTGAAGGAAATTCACAAAATCTTCATCCAGGTAATAAAAGGGGGCCTGGCCGCCATTTAAGTTGGTACCAACTCCATTCCGGTAATCGGCATTGTGCCGCACCACAGCATTGTCTTCATTGGACTGCATCAAGCCTCCATTGACCGCTTTCAATGCATATTCTTCGGCTGTTGCCGGAGCTACTTTTACCAGCCGCATAGCTGCCCGTAGCATCAAGGAATTCCCTAACCTTCGCCATTGCCCGATATTTCCGCTATAAAGAATTTCCTGGTTGATGGGGTCCTTGTTTTCATCCAGGCCCTGAACTGCCATTTCCAGATCATTCAGGATGCTGGTATAAATGGCTTCCTGGGAATCGTACTTTGGGAATACATTTCCCGAAATATATCCCAACCCTGCTTCAGAATAAGGAATGTCACCATAGGTATCGGTCAGCATCATAAAGGCATGGGCTTTCCAGATACGCATGATATTATACAGATTGGTTCTTTCTGGTGTCTCTCCCAGACTTTCCAGACCATCAATTAAATTCTTCACAATGGTCCGGTATCCGGTTTGCCAGTTTCCCTGCGTGGCAGATCGATTGTCCTGATTAAGGTTTCCTCCCGTACCCACTCCCTGAAATGGAGTAATCATTTGCTTGACAATCGTTGTTTCGTAGGTCAGGTTGTTATACCCTGGCGAACTGGAAATAATGGCTTGATTCAATTGGAAGGTGGGGTCAAGAGAAGTAAGCCGCACCGGATTGGTGTTCATTTCATCAAAACCTTCATCACAGGAGCCAATGCAGAAAACCACAAGCAGCCCTTTAATCAGGTATATTATTTTTAACTTTTTCATTTCAGTTATATTTTTTCGTAGTTATCAAAGATTTAATGAGGCAATTCATCCTTAAAATTTCACATTTAAGTTGAATCCCGTGCTTCTGGTTACAGGTAACCCTGTTGCTTCCAGTCCCGCATTATTGTCTGATATGATGCCATTTTGATCGGGGTGAATGTGGGGTACCCACTTCTTCAGCACCGCCACATTATTGGAAACCAGGTTCAGTCGAAGTCCTCTGATAAATTTGTTTTCCGGGATTAGGGATGTAAAGTCATAACCCAGGGTTAACTGTCTTAACTGCCAGGAACCAGCATTGAAAACAGATTGCTCCGACATCCTGCCGGACCGTATGGTTTCATAATAGGTTTGAACAGGTGATTGGGCTGTATTTATTTCCCCATTTGGGTTTACGCCATCACCCACTACGAAACCCTGGTCCCGACCTACCAGGCTAGCCTTATCCAGTCCATGCCGGTAGGCATTGGTATGCGTACCTGAAATCATTTTATGACCGAGCTTGTAGTCAATCAGAAAGGAAAAATTCAAATTTTTATAGGTGAAACCATTGGTAAAACCACCTACCCAAATGGGGATGGCTGTTCCAAAATTCAATTGTTGGTTTGAACGAAGTGGCCTTCCGTTATTGGGATCAAATATCTGTCGCCCCTGTTCGTCCCTAAGGTATCCCCATCCATATAACTGGGCCATTGGCTTTCCAACCTCCTGCCTTACTTCACCATGAAACTCGGCTGTACCTACCGTTATAAAACTGCCATCCACATCATCTCCCAGGCTCAGCACTTTGGATTGATTGTAAGAGGCATTGGCACTGAAATTCCAAT
>Ga0008836_100062_pt1 | contig 116703 bp, 99 predicted proteins | sample HotLakConsUCCR28_FD_62214 | JGI IMG/M metagenome (GOLD analysis project Ga0008836, IMG submission 62214) | Hypersaline microbial mat communities from Hot Lake, Washington, USA - Hot Lake Consortium UCC-R28 (Hybrid Assembly) ... | reverse complement strand
AATTTTTTGGATTATTTATGAAATTGATAGTGACAAAAAATGGCCAATCAATGACGCACCAAAGTTATGGGCTATTTTTTCACATGCATCCGGATTGATTGTCTGAAATGTGTCAAGGAACTACGGCATAATAGGAGCTACCTGATGACTGAGATGTTTTATTCCGTTCCTCCTTGTGCTTAGTGAAAAACTCCCCATGAGATGGGCTTATCATTCATTTAGCCCTCCAGTGCCAGGAGTTTTAAAGTCGGTAAGTACATTATGAAACGTTTCAATTTATTATCAGAACCCACCGAGATACTGTACAACCAGGGAAAATCCGCAATGAGAGATTATCATATCATCGCTGCGATAGCAAACATTCCGATTGACAAAGCCAGGGAGATACTTAAACTGGCAGATAACAGGCTTTCGGAATTGGCCAAATGGGACATGGAAAAATGGCTCAAAATAGAGGGCATCGGATATACCCGGGCTACAGCACTGGTCACTTCCTTTGAACTGGGAAGAAGACGGATGGTGGAACAACCGGATAAAAGAATCAAAATCAACTGTTCCCAGGACGTGTACAGCTGCATGAAACCCTTCTTGTTTGACGAAGTGGTAGAACATTTTTATATCCTTCTGTTAAACCGTAACAACCAGGTGCTCAAACTTCACAAGATCAGCTCCGGAGGAACCCACGGTACCCTGGCAGATCCCAAACTGATATTCAGAAAAGCACTGGATTATCTGGCATCAGGACTTATTCTGGTGCATAACCATCCTTCAGGGAATATGAAACCATCCGAACAGGACAAAAGGTTGACCAGCAGGCTGACCGAAGTCGGAAAGAGCCTCGAAATACCGGTCCTGGACCACCTGATTTTTACAGATGTTTCGTACCTGAGTTTTGCAGATGAAGGCCTGTTATAGGTCTTCATTTTTAAATTGGTGAATGGGATTTTATCAGGTAATCCTTTTGAAATTCCATTCACTTTAAAAAAAATCAAAAGAAACCAATTATCCACTTACCCAATACCACCAATAAAGTAGGCATACAGCTAATGGCAATAGCCTTTCCTAATCCCATCTCAAATTCATGCCATAACATAATGACAAAAAACAAATAAAACCCCAACCAGAAAATATAACTTACCTCTTCCATATCAGACAGCCCCAACCCGATAAAGGAGGTTTCTTGAAGTATTTCGTGAAAGTTGCTACCATCTGGTATATCATAGAGTACAAAAAGATAGATCAGGCTGTTGAGGATAATGGGAATGAAGGAGATAGAAAGGACAAAGGCCAGTTTTCGGGTATCGTATTTTTCATCCAATAGGGTAAACATCAGTCCCGAGGTCAGCATATAAAAAACAAACAGGACCAGCGGCACGAATAGGGCAATCAGTTTGCTGATCCCTCGGAACAACCGAAACAGTTCCATGCTTTCCAGTTCGCCGGACTGTAGGGCATAGGACCGGCTGGATATCCAGTAAAACAGGATGGAAAGGGTAAATAGAACGATATAAGGCAGGTAGTTTCTCATCCCGAAAAACTGACATAAACTTCCAACACAGCGGCAACCAAAAGAATGATCAGGGTAATGCCTGACAGGATGAAGAATTTTTGGTATTTAAATGCAGGATCCCCTCCAAGGATGAATTTTTTTAATAGGAATAAACCCAGGTAAAATCCTAAAGAACAGGAGAGGATAATGGCTCCGATCTCGATGGCATGAGGCAGCAGATGTCTCATAATTAAAACAAACGAAAAATTATCCCCTGCCACAGATAGGGCATAACCCAATACGACACCATTGTAGAAAGTATTCAGAAAGGAAATGGCCCCCAGGGAAAAACCACCGCCTATATTGATCATGGCGACCGAAATATTGGTACCGGCAATGGAACAGAACAACTTAGATTTGGAATTATCCATCATTGCTACCGGAGGCTTGGCTTCCGATAGGCTAAAATCAAAATCAGAATCCATACAATACCCTACCAGCAGCCCGGTCAGGTAGACGGCGGCAGCTGATAGGGTAAGGGGTTTAGCGTTCATGGCTCACTACATACCGGCAGTGGCTCCTGCGATCATCCCTCCAGCAGGGCCTGCCACCATGCCAACGCCAAAGCCCCATGCGGCAGCATCTATTAGGCCAATGGCATTGATGGCCAATCCAGCTTCAGCCGAAGCGCCTCTTCGTGCGGCCAGGTAACTAATTCCCGCCCAAACTTCTCCTTCTTTAGGCGCGGCTTGTTCCACACTTCCCATCGCAAAACTGCCACAGATGACAATGAGGATAAACAGACTTTTCATTTTAGTTTTCATACTTGTTTTGTTTTAGTGAATGAATCAAATAAAAAAGGAAATGGCTTTTGAAAATTTGGTATTGTAATAGAGGTATAAGGATACCAGGCCAAATGCGGTGAGGGCATGGACGAATCCGATCAGGAATGCCATCACAAAATCTTCGTGCAGGTAGAATACAATTTGTTCGGGTACCACAAACGACAAAAATCCGATCACATAGCCCCAGGTGAAAGATTTGGTTTTCTGTGGAACCACAGCTCCCCCGCACCTGGGACAGGCAAAGGCATGATCGTTTTTTACTTTCAGGATTACCCGAAAAGGCAGCTTTTTGTCACAATGCGGGCAGGTAAACGATTCTTTTTTCTCCATAATTCTCAATCAGGACCGGTGGACTCTAAGACCCCGAACCTTAGGTGTGTTAAAATGTAAAACGATTGTTTCAATTTTCTAAACAATAATATAGAAAATAAACCTATTTTCAAAACAGTTATATTAATTTTAGTAACAAAAGTATCGGATAGCTAAATTGATGTATTCTAAAACGATACATCCATGACAGATTTGGGCTTGTATTTAGCCAAAAGGACGGTAAACAAAGCAGAAGTTGCCCGGCGCACGGGCATCAGCAAATCCCGGCTAACCCAATTGACTTCCAACGAGTCCGCCAAACTCCGCGCCGACGAATTGTACCTGATCGCCCTGGCCATTAATGTGGATCCCGGGGAAATGTTTAAGGAGTTGTTTGGGGGGTTGGGGTTGAAGCCCAAAAATGAAGGGGTGTAAATTTTCAATAATTGGAATCCAGGCCACTCAATGGAGGTTAAGGAAAAATATCTCAAAATGAAATATTAATACAGAATAATTCAACATCCAAGCTATATCTTTAATCAATTACTTGACACCGAGGAGCCCGCTAAGAAGCTCAACAAGCAGTACCGCTTCTATGAAGCTTTCCCCGCTCAATTTAACTGGCAATGCTATCTCGATGTAGCTGTTCAGCTTGGCATCAAAGACAAAACCGCCCAGGGCTATATTACCAACTTTGTAAAAGGTGGATTACTCCACCGGAATGAAAAAGACTCCTATACTAAGCCTACTAAGGAAATTAAGGAGTCTCAGGATTCGGAGGATTGACCTTCCTCTGTTTCCTGAATTTCCTGAAATCCTATGCCATTAATCTCCATTCTTTTTTCTCTTTTTTCAGTTTTCTTTTCTTATATTAGCCAAAATTTGACAAGTCAATATTTTATAAATGGAGAATCAATTCGGTGAACGCCTAAGACAGCTTCGGGAAGCTAATCACCTTTTACAACGACAAGTGGCAAGTATGCTTGACATGGATACCCCCATGCTCAGCAAAATTGAAAGAGGAGACCGCAAAGCAAAAAGAGAACATATTTTGAAATTAGCCTCCATTTATAAAGCAGACAGTAAGGAATTACTGACAATTTGGTTAGCTGATCAATTATTTGACCTGGTAAAAAATGAAGAGGTTGCTATAAAGGCTATTCAAATTACCGAAAAGAAACTTAGAAGCAGTACAAAAAGAAATTGATACAATGACCGGAGAATCTTTAAACATACAAGAAGATAACGTAGAAAAACTAAAGAAGCTTTTCCCTGACATTTTCTCAGAAGGTAAAATTGATATGGAAAAATTCAATGCTGCCTTCACCGACAACATTAATTTTTCCAATGAAAGATATGTACTAAGCTGGGCAGGAAAGTCAGATGCTTTTAAAGTACTGCAAATACCTACCACTGCTACACTAAAGCCAGTACCGGAGGAGTCTATCAATTTCGATACTACAGAGAATGTTTTCATCGAAGGTGAAAACCTGGAAGTGCTGAAGGTCTTGCAAAAAGCGTACTATGGAAAGATAAAGTGTATCATTATTGATCCACCTTACAATACCGGTAATGATAGCTTTATCTATCCGGACAGCTTCAAAGAAAATAAAAAAGACTATGAAAAGCGTGTTGGGGACAAAGACGAAGAAGGTTACCTGATGAAAGAAGGCCTGTTCAGAAAGAACAGTAAAGACAGCGGACATTTTCACAGCAACTGGCTAAGCATGATGTACCCCCGCCTCTTCCTGGCGAAGAACCTGATGCGTGACGATGGAGTAATCTTTGTTCATATAGACGATAATGAAGTGCATAACCTTCGATTAATATTGAATGAAATCTTCGGAGAGGAGAATTTACTTGCACAATTCGTTTGGCGAACAGATGGAAATTTTGATAATCAAGCGAAAGTCAAAAACTGTCATGAGTACGTCTTGGCATATTGTAAAAATTTGAGTCAGTTTCCTCATCCACCAGTTATTGACCCAAGTATAGATTCTAACAGCAAACTATATAACGAGGAAATTAGAAATACTATTGTAAAAAATGGTCCCGCAAACCCGATCAGCAAAATAGTCTTACCTGTTGGATTTCCTGCTGATTTTGAAAAAGGGAAAATTGAAAAACGTGATAATGCTTGGCCATACTATTTAAATGAGGCTGTAATTGAGAATTTCAAATTAGTTAATGAAACAACGATTGAAAGTGGATGGAGTTCTAAAGACCTGGCTCTTGACTTTATAAACAACAATTTAAAACCAATTCTTGACGGTAAAGGACAAGAGACTAATTTCATTATATCTAAGACAGGAGCATTAGAAGTAATCAAAAAAAGAAAAGAGAATCAAAGCCATGTTATTTCTGTATTAACTAACCTTGGTAATACCCAAACTACGAGTGCTAATCTCAAAAAGGATAATATTCATTTTGACTATCCTAAACCAATTGCTCTTGAAAAATACCTTCTTTCAATGAATGAAGAAAAGGATTTTATTGTTCTTGATTTTTTTGGTGGTTCAGGAACATTAGCTCAGGCTGTTTTAGAATTAAATAGTGAAAGCACTACAGATTTAAAGGAAATAAAGTTTATCGTAGTTCAACTTCCGGAAGAATGTGATATAAACTCTGCTGCATATAAAGCAGGTTGCAAAACAATTGCAGATGTTTCAAAAGAGCGAATAAAGACCATAATACGAAAAATTGAAACTGAAAGAAAAAATCAACCTGGGTTATTTGACTCAGATAAATTCGATTTAGGATTTAAAACTTTCAAACTCTCACCTTCCAATTTCAAAATATGGAGAGGCCGGGAAATTACGGAAGAAAACCTGATACAACAGTTGGATGCCTTTACCGACCCGGTAAGCGAAGGCAGCCAGGAACAAAATATGCTTTATGAATTGATGGTAAAAGCAGGCTATCAGCTGACAGACAAGGTCGAGAATAAAGATAGCTACTATAAGATCAAAGACGGTGAACTCATAATAGGCTTAACAGAAATGACCCAGGCGGTGGTTGATAAGATCATTGAAGACCAGCCAAGAAAGGTAATTACACTAGATAACCTATTCACTGGAAATGATCAATTGAAAACCAATACAGTATTGCAAATGAAGGATGCTGGAATAGACTTTAAAACGATATAAGGAAAACCAAATGGAAAATGAAACCAATGATAGATTCAAAAATGGAGCAACCTGGCTTCGGGGCGATTTCCATTTACATACAAAAGCGGATAAAGAATTTGCCTACTCTGGCTCTGATAATGACTTCTGCCGTTTATACGTTGAGCAACTTAAGCAGCAAAATATTGGTGTCGGGGTAATTACCAATCATAACAAGTTTGACAAAGCTGAGTTTATCGCTTTATGCAAGAAAGCAAAGAAAGAAGGCATTGGTTTATTTCCGGGTGTAGAATTCTCTCTGAAAGAGGGAATCCATGTCCTCATTGTTTTTGATAAGAAATGGTATCAAGGTGATACCGATGCTATCAGTAAATTCCTTGAAAATGCCTTTTATGGAATTGCCAATTATGACAAACCAAATTATCCGAATTCCAATTTCAACCTGAAAGAAACCGTTGAGGCTTTGGATAAAATCGGACATGACTATTTTATTGTTTTGGCCCATATTGATGACACAAATGGCCTGTTCACTGAATTAAGAGGCCGAACCTTGGAAGATTTTGTTAAACAAGAATCGTTTAACAGAGTATTAGCAGTTCAGAAGAGTGCCAATCTTGAGAACTACAATAAATTATGTCAATGGTTGGATAGGAAAAATAAAAAAATAGCCTGTGTGGAAGGTTCTGACAATGCACATGGAGGCATTGACGCAATTGGCAACGGAAGAATAACTTATTTGAAGATAGGCGACTTTAATTTTGAGGCATTAAAGTATGCTCTTACAGATTGCGACTATCGACTTTCTCCAAAAGACAAACCCGAAATTAAAAACTCTTATATTAAATCAATTGCTTTTGAAGGTGGTTTACTTGATGGAACCAGAGTTGATTTTTCACCAGAACTCAATAGCCTAATTGGGATCAGGGGAAGTGGTAAATCTTCTATTCTGGAGATTCTCAGATATACACTTGGTATACCTTTACCGCAAATCGCAGTAGACCCAAAATACAAAGATGGATTAATTGAACATGTTTTAAGAAGCGGTGGAAAAACAATTGTAACCATAGTAAATGAGCACCGGGAAGAATATCAAATAGAAAAAATATATGGTCAGAAAGAAGATATTTATAAGGAAGGACTCTTACAAACAGGTATTTCTATAGATGCAGTATTTGATCATCCAGTTTATTTCGGGCAAAAAGACTTGTCAAATAAAGATGCTGATTTTGAAGCAGATCTAATTCAGCGGTTAATTGGCACCAGATTGAAGGCTGTTCAAACTAAAATTGAGCACAAAAAAAGGGAAATTGAAAACATAGTTTCCGAAATCAAAAAACTACGTAATCTGAAAGGTTTGAAGAAAGATACCGAAACGCTTATTCAGAATGCAAAACATCAATTAGAATTTTTTAAAAAGAAGGGTGTAGAAGAAAAATTAAAACAGCAAACCCTTTTTGACTCTGATATTTCAAAAATGGTGCAGTCGGAGAGATCCGCTAAAACCTACCTTGATGAACTGGAATCCATTATATCAAATCACCAACACCTTTTCCAACAAGAGATTTCAGGTTCGGAAATTAACAAAGAATTCTTTGATGATATCAGAAAGTTATTGCAAGAATTGAAAATTGAATTTGAAAAAATTAAGGCTGCTCAGGCAAGTTCAGTCCAAATTCATCTAAAGATAAAGGAGATCATTTCAAAGATTAATGCGAAGAAAGAAGGTCTTAAAGAGGAATTTGCTAAAATAAAAAGGGAAATAAATACAGAAACAATTAACCCGGATAATTTTCTGAGCCTTAACAGGCAAATTGACACTGCTCAATTAAAGTTAAAGGAAATTGAAAAATCTGAGAAACGAAGAAGTGAATTGCAAACCAGCTTGCTTGAAAGACTTACTGACCTGAATAATTTATGGCTTGATGAATACAAACTACTTAAAACAGAAGTTGACAGAATAAATCAAGCCGAAAGCAAACTTTTCATAGATGTTTTATTCAAAGACCGAAGAGATAAATTCTCTGACAAAATGAAACAAATTTTTCGAGGGTCAGGAATTAGGGATACTGCCTATCAGGAAATAGAATCAAAATACAAAGACTTTATAGAAATCTACAAAGATAGCAGCAAGCTCGATGATATACTTAACGAAAATCAGGTTGTTGATTTTAAGAGACGTTTTAACGAAAACCTGGACGATCTTTTAACTTTTAAAGTGGATAACAAAATTGTAATCGAGTATAATGGCAAATCTTTAGACAAACACTCTTTAGGACAAAGAGCATCTGCATTGATTTTATTCTTATTAGCTCAAAAAGAAAATGACGTATTGATCATTGACCAGCCGGAAGATGATTTGGATAACCAAACGATATATGACGAGGTCATTAAAGAATTGAAAAAGATAAAGGGAAACATGCAGTTTATCTTCGCAACACACAATGCAAATATTCCTGTATTAGGCGATAGTGAAAAAGTGGTTTCGTGTAGCTATGATGAGAAGAAAATAACAGTACATTCCGGCTCTATTGATAATCATCAAACCCAACGATTTATAGTGGATATTATGGAAGGTGGAGATGAGGCTTTTAACAGGAGGAAAAATATATACAGTATTTGGAATATAGAAAAATCTAAATGACATGGATGCAATAGAGTTATTAGACATAGTTAGCACCGGGGAAACAAGTAAGGTTCAGTTTAAAGAAGAACTCCCTCATAGAGACAGCATATCTCAGGAAATTGTTGCAATGTCTAATTCATTAGGAGGTGTGGTTTTATTAGGTATTAAAGATGTAACTGGTGATATAACCGGCCTAACACCTAAGCAAGTTGAAGAATATGACAGAGTTATTTCTCAATTAGCAGATAATATAAAACCTCCTGTTTATATCACAACTGAGGTTGTTAAAGTTAATGATGACGGTTCAGGAAAAAACGTATTGGTTATTCATGTCCACGAGGGGGTTAATAAACCATATAAAACTGCGAAGGGAGAAATATTCATCAAACAAGGTTCTAATAAAAGATTACTGACTGATAATGCTGAAATAATGCGATTGTTTCAGCATAGTGGAAATTTATTAGCAGATGAAATGGAAGTGCATGGAACATCAATTGATGATGTTGACGAAAAAATATTTTCCAGCTATTTCAAAAAAGAGTTTGAGAAATCATACGAAGAAAGAGGATTGACATTTGAGCAAGCCTTGCGAGCAAAAAGAGTTTTAAGAAATAACCAGTTAACATTAGCCGGACTATTATTTTTTGGAAAAGACCCACAAGCCATCAAACCAGCTTTTACGATAAAGGCCGTTTCCTATTTTGGTAATGATTTAGAAGCAAATGATTATAAAAGTAAGCCAAGTGATTTGAAAGGGACAATTCCTGAACTATTCGAGAAAGGAATAAATTTCTTTAAAAGTAATTTGGATTATGTTCAACCAAGTGGAAGCTTCAATACAAAGGGGAAATTGGAAATATCCACTATTGCATTAGAAGAATTACTCCAAAATGCGTTGGTTCACAGGGACTACTTCAAAAACTCACCCATACGCTTACTCATATTTGATAATCGAATAGAAATCATCAGCCCTGGGAAGTTGCCTAATAGCTTAACCGTTGAGGATATTAAATTCGGCAATCCAGTTATCAGAAATAATCAATTGGTAGCTTTTAGCACACATGCCTTACCATTTAGTGGTTTAGGTTCTGGTATAAAACGGGCAATAGCCGAAGAACCTCAAATCGAATTAATCAATGATGAAGACGGAGAGCAATTCAAAGTAATCATTCCAAGACAAGAAAAGAAATAAATGAAACTACACTTCGATAGCAACCAGGATTTTCAAATAGAAGCTATAAAATCTATCACTGACATATTTGAAGGACAACCTTTGAGTAGCGGTGACTTTGAATTTTCGTTGGCCTCTACTGGTGCTTTACTTTCTGAAAATGGTTTTGGAAATAAGCTTGCTTTAAGTGAGGATCAGATATGGGAGAACATAAAGACAATCCAAAACCGGAATGAAATAAAGGACACATCAAAAGAAATGCAGGGAATGAACTTCTCGGTGGAAATGGAAACCGGGACAGGGAAAACTTATGTGTACCTGAGAACCATTTACGAACTGCAAAAGCTCTACGGGTTCAAAAAATTTGTGATTGTGGTGCCTTCAGTCGCCATTCGTGAAGGTGTTTTGAAGAACCTTCAAATTACACATGACCATTTCCAATCCCTGTATGACAAAACTGCTATCAGTTTTGATATTTACGAAAGCAAGAAGGTATCTGCTCTAAGGGGCTTTGCTTCCAGTAATGCCATACAGATTTTGGTCATCAATATTGATGCTTTTGCAAAAGATGAAAACATCATCAACAAACCCAATGATAAACTAACCGGCAAAAAACCTATTGAGTTTATTCAAAGTTGCAATCCTATTGTTATCGTTGATGAGCCGCAGAATATGGAGACCGAAATCCGTAAGAAAGCCATTCGCAACCTGAATCCGCTTTGTACACTTCGTTACTCAGCCACTCACACTAATTTATACAACTTAATGTATTCCTTAAACCCTGTCAAGGCTTATGATTTGGGGTTAGTAAAACAAATAGAAGTTGACTCAGTGGTTAGTGAAAATGACTTCAACGCTTCTTTTATTCAGTTGGAAAACATTACCAGAACTGGAAACAACATTAAAGCCAAAATAAAAATTGATGTTAATACCCCTCAGGGTATTAAAAGAAAATCAGTACAGGTCAACCGTAATAAACTTGATCTGTTTGCTTTATCCGGTGAGAATCCCAGATATGATGGCCTCAAAGTCTATGAGATTGATTACGGAAATGGACAAATTGAGCTAACCAATGGTATCGTCCTTAAAACAGGAGAATCACAAGGGGGTATGAATGATGAAGTGATGAAATTCATGATCCGTAAAACCGTAGAAGAACACCTGAAAAAAGAGAAGGCCTATAAGGACAAAGGGATCAAAGTGCTTTCCTTATTCTTCATTGACAAGGTGAAAAATTATCGGGAGTACGATACAAATGGGCACCCCCTCAAAGGAAAGTTTGCCGAATGGTTTGAAGAAATATATCAATATGAAATAGCTAAACCAGTTTTTAAAGATTTACTCCCCTACTCAGTGGAAGAAGTACATAATGGTTATTTCTCACAAGATAATAAAGGAAGAATAAAAGATACCGGAGGCGAAACTCAGGCAGATGATGATACTTATAAACTCATCATGCAGAAGAAAGAAGAGTTACTTGACTTAAATACTCCCTTGCGATTCATATTCAGTCACTCTGCACTTCGTGAAGGTTGGGACAATCCCAATGTATTCCAGATATGTACGCTGAATGAAACACGTTCGGAGATAAAAAAGAGACAGGAAATAGGTAGAGGTTTAAGACTATCGGTAAACCAATCCGGTCAGCGTATTTTCGACCGGAATATTAACAAGCTGACGGTAGTGGCAAACGAACGCTATGAAGATTTTGCAAGAGCTCTGCAGCAGGAAATAGAGCAGGATTGCGGAGTAGATTTCTCCGGAAGAGTAAAGAACAAAGGCAAAAGAGAAAAAGTCAATTTGAGAAAAGGATTTGAAGCAGATCCCAAGTTTCTCGGAATCTGGAACAAAATAAAATTTCATACTCGCTATAGTGTGGAGTACAAAACAGATGAACTTATTACCCTTGCAGCCAAAGCTGTAAAAGAAATGCCTGAAACAAAGAAACCCACCATCAAATCAACTAAGAAAAGAGTGACAATAACGGATGAAGGAGTTGACGGGCAATTGGTAAGTGATAGCGGAGATGATAGTTACGGTTTTCAATTTGAAATACCGGATATGTTGGCATACATTCAAGGCAAAACAGAATTGACCCGCAGTACCATTTTAGCAATTATTAAAAAATCTGGTAGGATAAATGAATTATTACTTAATCCTCAATTGTTCATGGATAATGTAGCAAACGCTATCAAATCTGTGCTGAATGAATTAATGATAGATGGGATAAAATATGAAAAAATAGGGGACAAAATGTATGAGATGAATTTATTTGAGGATAATGAAATTGAAATATATCTTGACCAATTCACCCACTCGGTTAATACTCCCGATAAAACCATTTATGAAAACTATATTCCTCTTGATTCTAAAGTAGAAAGTGATTTTGCTAAAGATTGCGAGAGCAGTGAAAATATTGAATTTTATTTCAAACTTCCTTTTTGGTTTAAAATTGACACTCCTATTGGTAGTTATAATCCTGATTGGGCATTAGTATTTAAAGGAGAAAAGAAAATATATTTTGTTGCTGAAACAAAAAGCGAAGGACAAGAATTGAGAGGTCCGGAAAAAATGAAAATCAAGTGTGGCACAGAACACTTTAAAAAATTCGAAGATGTCATTTATAAGCGTGTTTCTAAAGTAAGCGAACTATCCTGAACCAGAAATCCCAATATGGTCGGGAAATGATAATTCTTAAATAATCATCAATTCAATTCAAAAAGCTTCAGATTATGGGGAGTAGAAGTTTCTTCAGTACCAAGGCATAGTCCCTTATAATTTAAAATTTTCCATGTATTTAAAATGTCCAGTTTTTTAATTAAAAAACTGGACATTTTACTTATATTTGATACCATTATAACCCATGACAATCACTGATTTTATAGCAAATTCGATAGATAGACTTCCAAAAGGCTATATCTTCACCTATGCTGATTTAACGGATGAGGTGAATAAAAAGGAAGCCGTAATCAAAGCACTGAACCGTATGGCTCAGTCAGGTAAAATTGCTAAATTATCGAAGGGGAAATACTATAAACCTGAAAAAACGGTATTCGGGAATCTTCAACCAGAGCAAAAACAGGTAGTTAAAGATTTGCTGGAAGAAGATGGAAAGGTTACTGGTTACCTGACCGGTCTAAGCATGTTTAATAAGCTAGGGTTGACAACCCAGGTCAGCAATACCATTCAGATAGGTAAAAACCAAACCCGACCAAGGTTTAAGAGAGAGCGTTACACAGTTTCGTTTATCAAGCAAAAAAATACGATTACCCGGGAGAATATCCCCTTACTTCAAATCCTTGATGCTATCCGATACATCAAAAAGATTCCTGATACCAGCTTGGAACAAATCTGCAAAAGGTTTTTGGCAATTTTAACATCCCTTTCACCAAAAGAAAAGAAAACGCTTATCCGGTTGGCTTTGAAATACCCCCCTGCTACCAGGGCTTTAGTGGGAGCGATGTTGGATCAAATGGAAGCAAAGGATTTAACAGCACCTTTATTTCAATCTTTAAATCCAATTACCCAATACAATATTCCCGGAATTTCAAATTTCCTCTCCGCATCTGAAAAATGGAATATCGTATGAAACTGCATCAGGACAATAACCTATTCAGACAAGCGGTGAGGTTTACCTCTGATCAAAGAGGTATTCCTGCAATTTATATCGAAAAAGATTACTGGGTCACCTACGCACTATTTTTGATTTTTCGGAGTGAATTAAAGGATGAGGTGGTATTTAAAGGAGGAACTGCCTTATCCAAATGCCATAAAATGATCGATCGGTTTTCGGAGGACATCGACCTGGTGGTATTGCGAAAGTACGGGGAAACCGATTCGAGGCTTAAGGCAAAACTAAAAAGCATCAGTAACATAATTACAAAGAGCCTACCCGAAATCCGAGTAGAGGGAATAACCCGGAAAAAGGGAATGAACCGGAAAACCGCCCACACTTATAACAAGGAATTTGCCGGAGATTACGGACAGGTGAGGGACGTCATCCTATTAGAATCTACTTGGCTGGGTTATTTTGAACCTTATTCCAAAAAGATGCTCAATTCTTTTGTTGGTGAGATGATGCTGAATTCAGGTCAAAAAAGCATAGCTGAACTGCTTGGGCTATTGCCTTTTGAAGCAAGCGTTTTGGACCCCACCAGAACGATATGTGAAAAAATCATGAGCCTGGTGAGGTTTTCTTATAGTGAAAATCCAATTGAAGACCTTAGGAAAAAAATCCGCCATACCTATGACTTGCACCAGCTCCTAAGGCAGGAAGAACTTTCGGAATTCTTCCACTCAACTTCACTTGACGAAATGCTACAAAAAGTGGCAAATGACGATGTGATAAGCTTTAAAAACAATAACCAATGGTTGGTGCATCATCCAAGTGAAGCTTTAATTTTCAAAGGATTAGCAGGGATTTGGGAAGAAATAAAAGAGGAGTATAATGTAGGCTTTAAAAATTTGGTATATGGTGATTTCCCAAAGGATAGTGATGTATTGCACACCCTAAAAATGATTCATAAAAGATTGGAAACCATTGACTGGACGATTAAATTAGGCGATATTGAAGATGGCTAAACCAAGGAGACGGATGGATCTTTTCTGTAAACACACGTAAATCAAATTGTCATATTTGACTTATTTTGAGTGTAATGGTGAAATATTCCAAAATATATTATTACGGCAATTCGGTTTTTTTTATTTTAGAAATAAAAAAAATAATTACTCTTTAATTATTGAAAGTAGGTCTTATCTTTCATTTGGCAGAAAACTATAATCCTCCCATTGACCGAGATAAGGTCTGTAAGCGGATATTTGAGAAGACAGAGAATTTTAAAAAGTATTAGGGAAAAATTTATTTAAGATCTGGCCAAGTTATGGACGAAAATATAATTTCGCTTTCTTTCAAGATATATAAAAATCCAGGGGTATTTGCATTGTTTTTAGGTTCTGGTATGTCTCGAAGCGCAGGTATTCCGACAGGTTGGGATATTATGGTAGATTTGATAAATCAGCTTAAAATCCTGAATAACTCAGATGAAGGTGACCCAATTAGTTGGTTTCAAAGTTTTTATGACAAACCAGTTGATTATTCAAATATCATTGAACAACTTACTTCAACCAGAGAGGAACGGATTAATCTTTTAAAAAAGTATTTTGAACCAACAGTACAAGAATTTGAACAGGGCTTAAAATCACCCACCATAGCACATGATGCTATTGCTAATCTGGTCAAATTTGGATATTTTAAAGTAATAATTACTACTAATTTTGATCGACTCCTTGAAAAAGCACTTTCGAAAATTGGAATCGAACCAGTTGTTATTTCTAATTCCACACATTTAGAGAATACAATTCCATTGATCCATAATAAAATAACAGTAGTTAAGATCAATGGGGATTATTTGGAAACATCATTTTTGAATATAAAAAAGGAGCTTGAGAAATACGATCCTGAAATGGAAGCATTTCTGACTAATGTTTTCGAGAATTTTGGCCTAATTTCCTGCGGATGGTCAGCTCAGTGGGATATCGGTTTGCTGGATATACTTAGAAAATCAAACAAGTTTAGATTCTCCAATTATTTTACCTATAGAGGTGAAATATCCAATGAATTGCAAGAATTAAGCAAGTTTAGATGTGGCACCACTCTGAAAATCAATGACGCTGACAGCTTTTTTACGGAGTTGAAGGAAAATATACTTTCTTTGGAAGTGGGAATGTTACAAAACCCCTTGAATTTAAAAATAGCTAAGGAAAGGATAAAAAGATATTTAAGTACAGAATCTAACAAAATCCTGTTCAATGATTTTATTTATCAGGTCTCAACTTCAGCATATGATGAAATTAATGCCATCGAATTTAAAAACCCCAATGATCCAAAAAATATAAGTGAGGTTATAGATCTGATGTTTTCAAAAACTGAAACCTTAAATCAGGTTCTTTCCATTTCTGTATATTGGGCAAACGAATATCATTTACAACCTATTGTTAATGTTGTTAAAAAATTCATTCGCCCAAAGGAAAAGAGTAATAGCTATGCAATATTTAGTGATTTAGCGTATATACCTCTTCTTATCATATACTACACAATAGGAATAAGTTCGGCAATTCGGGGCGACTTTTTCTTGTTTGGAAAAGTTGTAGGACTAAAAATTGAAAACAGGCACAATAGTAAATCGTTTTTTGATTTAATAAACAATGAATTTATTCAAAGACCTGAAAGTTTAAATCATCTTTATGGCACGACGTATAAACTGCCAATGAGTGAACTATTAAGTTCTCGATTGAAAAAATATTTCGAAGGTATAGCCGTGAATCACGAAGAGTTTGAGTTGGCATTTGACTTTTTTGAATACGTGAACAACCTAATTTTTATGGATCAAAATCAGGTTGGCTACGGTATTCCTGGTAGGTTCTCATATCGGTATTGGAGGGAATGGAAAGGACCATTGCCAAACCTGGTCAAAAAAGAAATAAATGAAAACTCGAGTTTAATCCAATCTGGACTGTTCAGAGACTTCCAACATTTAAATGAAGCAAATGAAGTGGCTCTCGAATACATTAAAAAATCTAAATTCTATTAAAGTCGAAAAGTTTAATTTATTTCTTTTCCAATAGCTTCTCCAACCGTGCCATCATTTCATCCTTCTCCTTTAGCATGCGTTCATAAAGAGCAATTTTCTCCTCATGTAGTTGCATAATTTTATCAATAGGGTTGAAAACTGGATTATTGTAAACTACCGCAGAATTATCGTTAAAAGTGCTTGATATTACTGTAATCGCCTGCTCCTCATCAAAATTCTTAATGGCTTCCACGGGGATTTTCAGTATTTCAGAAACCTGGGCCAGGATAGCATCTTCCACCGTTTCCTTTTGCTCCAGGAGGGAGATTTTCTTTTGGGACCAGTCGGCACCCAGCTCATGGGCGAGGGCTTCCTGCTTGATACCCAGCATTTCTCGGAATCGCTTGATATTTCGGCCTTGATGGATTTTTCCCGGCATGTTGTTACTATCTGTCATTGATCAAAATTAACCATTTCCTTAGATATGGCTCTAAGGTAATAAGGGATTTTTAAATAAAATATCCTTCGGGAGGATAAATTATCCTGATGGCCAGGGGTTACGGGTTAGAATTGTCATCTTTTTTCCCCACCATCAGGGGGTGTCCCAAAATAAGTTATCCCTTATCAGAATAGGGTAGGGGTCAGGGATGATTGAATTTTGTAAGGCTGCCTGGCAGAAAACCGCAAAAAAAGGTGGCCTTTATGCACGTGAAAAAGCTGGATGTTAAGATGAATATGACATTGGACGAATTGATTATTGAGTTGATCCTTCAGGACCTGAAACACAATCAGTTGATATTGGGCTTGGACAGGCTGAACCTGGATGCCGGTTTCTGTCATTATTTGGGTATTTTAGATTTGATTCAAAGGCTGATGGGGATTCCCGAGGAATTGGTTGATGATTTTTCGGCTGCTTATATGGTTTATATGCAGCGGTGCCTGGAATTTCCGATTTCCCGATCTGGGGAAGAGCTTAGGGAGTTGGCGGTGGAATGTTATGAGAATTTGACCGCAATGATGGTCCGGTAATTGTTTTCATGGCTCAGTCAGGATATTTTGGGGCTTACCCTTTGGGTCGGGCTACCGCTTCGCTTCCATTTCAATCTTTTTCCACCTGCACTACCTGCCCAAAAAATGATTTCCATTGCTATCCCTAAGCCAATGTCCGGAACGCAGAGTAAAAGCCTATCCATTTTATTTGTAAATTGAATGCTTACCATAAAAAGGAAACCATGTGTGGCAGATACTCAGAGAAACAAGACCTTAAAATAGTTGAAGACCAATTAAAGTTGAGATTGTCAGAAAAGGCCAAAAACTGGAAGCCTTCCTTCAACATTGCTCCATCACAATTGGCCCCAGTGGTCCCCTCGGATGAACCTGATCTGATTGATGTCTTTCATTTCGGATTGGTGCCACACTGGGCGAATGACAAAAAAGTCGGGTATAAAATGATCAATGCCCGCTCAGAGACCCTGCTGGAAAAACCCTCCTTTAAACCCCTTTTGTTAAACAACAAAAGATGCCTGGTCCTGGCTGACAGTTTTTTTGAGTGGAAAAAGGAGGGCAAGGAAAAAAAGGCATTCCGGATTTATCTTCCCGAAAGGGAAGTCTTTTTTTTCGCCGGGCTCTGGTCAAGTTGGAAGGATCCTGATGGGGAAATATATAATTCATACGCTATCATCACTACTTCCCCGAATAAATTGATGGAAAAAATCCATGACAGAATGCCAGTGATTCTGACCCCGGAAGAAGAAAAGGTATGGTTGGATCCTGAACATAACCCGAAAGATTTGCTGAAATTGTTGAACGCATATCCCGCCGATGCGATGGATGCCTACGAAATATCCAGCGAAGTCAACAAACCTGCCAATAATTACCCCGAAATCCTGGATCCGGTTTCGGAATAGGTATTTCCCGGCTTTTCCTACTTTTTGGATATTTCATCAGTCTGATAGGGTATTCCCAATTTACCTTCTCCATTGACTTCAAATTTCAGCCGCTTTAATAGCCGTTCGTCCATGGCCCTCAAATTCCCATGTTTTCAATAGATGGATAAACCGTTTCACTGCAAAGGACCATCCCTTGATTCCTTTTTGTTGCAGCTTTTCAAGGCCATGGCCTATCCTGTTCCCGGTTGTGAATGATGATCCATGCAAAGATGGGGGCAGCGGTACACCCGTCAAGGGTACGCTTCGCCCTGTCAAAAAAATTGGGTTTTCCGGGGGAAGCCTTCCACAATTTTTTTGCCCGGCCCTTGGCTTGGGTGTCCCTGGCAGCCCCCGTTCTCTAAGGCATAATCAAATTTCAAACCTTAAACAGTTAAAGTCATGTCACAATTTGAAAAAACCTACATCGGAAAAGGAACCCAGGTAAAGGACCTCACCATCATCAGAGTATCCATCTCCAAAGAAACACTGGAGGAAGTTCTAAAAGACCATATGGTCGACTACGATGGCAAAGAATACCTGGTATTTGAAGTCGCCTCACTAAAAGAGCCGGACCAATATGGTAAAACCCATACGGCCTATATCAGCAAAAAGGTAACTGCGCCGAAAGGAAGAAAGGCCAGGAAATCGAAACCTTGATAAAAAGCCCTCCGGGGCTTTTTTTTATGCACTTTTATTTTCCCTTTATTTTTCTTCTCCCAATTGGGGTCACGGATATTTTATTATTTGAAAAAAGATATTACTGTCATCTGAAAAATGGAGTGGTGATTTTTGAATTAATCATTACTCCTACGTTTTTAATTTTTTTTATTTCCAAACTGAAATAATCAATTCGTTTTGTTTCCATCATTTAGCTTTAAAGAATAGTATGTATTCCAATCTTCTTCCCCAAGAAGCCTTTGATTTTTATGGACAAAAATTTGTCCTTCTTTGTTTACAATAGGGGTTGAAATTGTACCTGATGGCAATTCAATATCGTCTTGGAGCAATTTGTAATCTGAATCAAAAACTGCGGCATATTTTGGTAAGGATTCAAAGAAATCCATCCATTCAGCTTGATTTTCCCTGTCGTAATTCTTCACGATATTTTCGATAGCTCCCTTTTTGTAAATAAGAATTATTTTGTCTTCAATCAAATAAAGTTGTTCTATCATGGATGGGACTACCATTTCTAGCTTGGAAAATAATTCAGATGTGTTTTGTAAACTGACTTGTGGAAAAGGGATTTGATCTTTCACATGTAGACTGACACTTTCTTTGAAAATTAGATCTTCGTCCTGTTCTTCATATACATAAAACTTCATTTCAGCCATTAGGAATAAATACCAATGTTTCCCTTTTTTTATGATTTTAGGATGATATAAGAAATGAAAATCGCCGTCTTTGTAGATTGAAGTTTCAGGGATTTCCATTTTCAACTCTACTTCTTTTGTAATAGGATCTATTACCTCTAACAATGGCTCATTGTAATATTTTCGATAGAATTTTTCTTGGTCTTCCCAATCTTTTAGATCTCTTTCAGGGCGGTAGTATGCTAATTTATTACCCAGATTAAAGGCTGGTCTATTATAAGGATGCATATAAGTATAATTTTCAGGTATAGGGATATTATTGATTATCTCTCCTTCATTTGAAAACTGTATCAATCCTCTATTTAATTCCATAATTGTAAATTTCCCATCAAAAAAGCCTGCTGAATAGGCCATGTTTATGGCATTTGGTCCATCTGATTTGAGCTCAATATGAGATGTGATTTTACCGGTCTTGTCAAAAATAATGTAGGATGAAAGCCCCTCTTTTTTTGCCAAGAACATTCCGTCTTCAATATCAATTAATGTCAATTCTGCCAATTCATTGACTCTGATTGAATCCGTAATTTCAAATTTATAATTTGTTGAAATGGATTGATCTGTGTTTTTATCTTTTGCGCAACCAATTAATGCTACAACAAGAATTTGGCATGTAAAATTTTTCATGTCCAAATATAATGGAATTGAAAATTTCATGCTTGTTAAGTTATGTTAGAAAAGAATACATAACTCTTAATTTATCTTAAATGATCAATCTTGCAAGAGCAGAAAAGCCACTTGGGGAACTCTTAATGGGAGACAACGAATTTATCAACAAAGAAAAAATGATTAAAATCGTAATCCAGGCAAAAATAAGTTATTTCCTCTGTTTGGGAATTTCATTTGCCTTTCTCTTTGCAATTTGCACCTCTGGATTTGCTCAAAAACCCGATCCAGAGGATATTTTTAAAAAGTATAAAAAAGCTAAGCAAAAATTTGAAGGAGACCATGTACATTTTCTTCAAACTCGAAATACAAAAATGCATTATTTAAGTTGGTTTCGGAATAGATAAATTAGGTCTCTTTGCACTTCCAGATAGTTTTCTGAATAAGCGGGATAGGCTATTCCTAATTTCCCATTTCATACTTTCCGTGGTAACCTCATATTTCAGAAGCTTTAATGCTAGTTCGTCCAGAACCATCGAATTCCTCCATTTTCTATAGCTGGATAAACCTTTTTACTGTAAAGGACCATTCCTTTATCCTTTTTTATAGAAGCCTTTCCAATGCCATGGCCTATCCAGTTCCCGGTAGTGAATGATGATCCATGCAAAGATGGGGTCTGCGGTCCACCCGCCAAGGGTACGCTGCGCCCGTTCAAAAAAATAGGGTTTTCCAGAGACCACAATTTTATTGCCCGGCCCTTGGCTTGGGTGTCCCTGCAGCCCCCGAATTCATAGGCATAATCAAATTTCAAACCTTAAACAGTAACAGTCATGTCACAATTTGAAAATGGCAAAGGAACCCAGGTCAAAGACCTCAACATCATTCGAGTATCCATCTCCAAAGAAACGCTGGAGGAAATTCTTAAAGACCATATGGTCGACTACGACGGCAAAGAATACCTGGTAATTGAGGTTGCCGGCCTGAAAGAACCGGATCAATTTGGTAAAACCCATATGGCCTATGTCAGCAAAAAGGTAGCTGCTCCGAAAGGGGAGAAGGCCAGGAAGTCGAAACCATGAAAAAAAGCCCCGGAGGGCTTTTTTTATTTGTATGTTCATGTAAACGTATTGCGTAATTTCCAAACAAGAGTATTCAAGCTATGAGGTAAGGTGAAAAAATGTTGCTAGTGAAAAAAATGAAAATTGATTTACAGGCAAGGTTAGAATTGAAATAAGATTATTTATATTATTAACTAGTAAATGTTAATTTAATTGGCAATGAAAGATATCTCGTTGATTGTAATGCAATTGAAAAACAGGCAAGCCCAGATAGACCGGAAAATCAATCAGCTGATAGACCAAAACCTGGATCCCTTTCCTTTTGAAAGATTGGATAAGGGCAAAAAACTTATCGAACTGATTAAAAAGATCCTGCAAGCCATTGAAGGAGATGATTTGATTCTCGCTGGTATGCTTATCAGGGATTTGGAAATTGAAGGGCTAAAACTGGACCTTAGAGCTTGACCTATTATCTTTACTTCCATTACAACTTATCCAAACAGTATTCAATTATAGATCGTCTTTACATTACTTTTTTCGGGATGGCTGCTGTCTGAAGTTCAGCATAAACATTTAGCGCAGCCATTTTTAAGTAAAAAGGGTTTTAACATCGTCAGCCTGGAATCCTTTGCCTGCTATATGTTGGGAGCTTTCGCTTCCCTGGGATTCTTATTTGAAAGGATATAAAGAAAAAGTAAAAAGGGTTGAGTAGCCAGTAATCAGTGTCTCCTTTCGTCAAGTTTGCGGATCAGTGCTTCGTTCCTGCGCTCTAGTTCCCGGATCCTTCTATCGGAATGGGATTCCTTCGGTTTGGATAGGGAATAGATAAACCAAACCCAAACAACCATGGCCACAATTAGCCCCGGCCATTCATTATCACTGCCCAAAGCACCAAACATGGCTACCACACAAATAAAGGAAACGATGAAAAGTTTGATCAGGAATTTCATGGTATTGCTGTTTAATTAAAACGATACCTTAAGTTACAGATTTTTTAGGTGAAATAAAAGTTTTCTGGGTGAAAATAATTATTTAATCAACTTGATATCAATGGTTTATAAATATTTACCAAACAGGATTTAATTTTTTTGTATCGCATTTAAACAAATGAAAATGGAGCACTCACAAAGCAATTACCTTGGAGATAGTGACAAGAGTATGGGAGAAGTTGTTTTTTTATCAGATAGAATCGACCAAGGTGGTGACGGGACGCCATTTTTTGACAACCTGTTTCCTAAAAAATTTTCGTAAGCTTACCATTATACCAATTCACTTCCGCCTTGCATATTTTGGCGTTATGAAATCAGGACCGCGGGTTGCCAAAGGCAGAGGCATGTCTGACGAGGGGTTTTGGAAAGACATGCCATCTTTATAAATATCCTTCATCACAAACCCAGAGGAGTTTGCTTCTGTGAGCGAAGTGTCCGGATTTGAAGATGCACAATAGCGCGTGTCCGCCGTGGCGGAGCGGGGTTTCCCTGAGTAATCAGGACAGGTTGATTACTTTTTGATCCCGATTCGCTTTGCTGTTCGGGACATGCTCTGCAGCAAAAAGAAATAACCACAAAATATATTCAGCAGCGATTATATTTAAAACCACCCCTTCATTACTCAGAAAAGGACAACAAAGTCAAAAAACATGGATGAAAGGATCAGGGCAGGGGAGAGGTTAACTTGTTTAGACTTATCTGATAGAGTCGATCAGATTAGAGACTACTTCAGATAAACACAAGGGCTAAAACTTGAACAGACAATATTCATTCCTGGAGGACTTGAATGAGAGGAAATTTTAATACAATAAGATTTAGGGTCTAAAAGATAAGCAAAATCGCCCCTGATTTCGCCCCTGACTTAAAAATAAAAACCCTAACTTATTGATTTACAATCAGTTAGGGTTTTACTCAGCAGAGGAGGAGGGATTCGAACCCCCGGTACCTCGCGGTACAACGGTTTTCAAGACCGCCGCATTCGACCACTCTGCCACTCCTCTATTTTTAAACCCGACAGCAGGTTGTTGTATCCATTTCATCATCTGGCCCATGCCATTTGATGTGTTTCGGTTTGCAAAGGTAGACCTAATTCCATATAATTCAAATCTATGAGCGGTAAAAAAAATGAAATGCCGCTAATTTATTGGTTCTGAACAAACTGCTTTTTTCGATTTTTCCTGTCCCGCGCCTTGTCCAGGCTCACATTGATCTCAAAACCTACCAATACCAGTATGGAGGTAATCCACAACCAAAGCATTACCGCAATCATGGTCCCAATGGAACCATAAAGCTTGTTATAAGTAGAGAAATTGTTTAAATAAAAGGTGAATAGAAAAAATCCCAGCGTTATCAAGGTGCCCGCCACCACAGAACCGGTTGAAAAAAACTTCCACTTGTCATGTACAGCAGGTGCAAAACGGAAAATATAGGCTGTGGCAATGATAAAAAGCAAGAGTAAAACAAAAAACCTGAAGAAAGTCAGGGAATAATAGTAAATGGAATTGCTGACAAAGTCAAACTCCGAAAAGCGGTACAACAGGTTGCTTCCCACCAGCATTACCAATACGGCCCCGCATATACTTAATACCAACACCACTACAATACTGACGGCCACCAGGCGGGTGCGAAAAAAACCACGATTTTCCCGGGTCCTGTACACCGCATTAAAAGCATTCATCATGGAGATCACCCCATTGGTAGAAAGGTACAGGGCCAGAAAAAAACCCAGGGACAACAAACTCTGCCTGGGCTTACTGACGATGTCCATGATCGTAGGAGCAGCCTCATTGTAAATGTTGTCCGGCAGAATATCCCGTACAAATATCAGGATATTGGCCGTGGTTACTTCAGGAATGAAAAATTGGATAAAGGGTATGGTATTTAACAAAAATAGCAGCAAGGGAAACATGGCAACTGTAAAGTTAAATGCCATGGCACTGGCCCTTTCAAATACATCGTCTTTCTGGATATGGTGTAGGAAAATTTTACCCACATCATAAAGGTTTTGATCCGGATTGCCAAAGTGAACGGGTTTTAGCCGCAAAGCCTGATCATGTAACCTGTCCAAAAGATGATCTACCCGCTTTTTCACATCGATGCTTTTGGAGAGGGTTCGAAATAGGGCCGGATCAGGGTCATGAATTTTTGCGGAGGCCGGCAGGGCCTGTGGCTGTCCGTTTTCAGAAAAGTCAGGAGGGTTTCCCCTTCATGGATAAGTTGTCCGGTCTCAGAAAATATTTCGTAATGAAAACGAATTCTCACCCCAGGCATTTCCCGGATGCTCACCCTGATGGTCAGCAGTTCATCATACTTTCCGGGCAACAAAAACCGGCTGTGATTTTCCAATACCGGCATCATGATGCCATTTGCTTCCATTTCCTTATAGGAAAATCCAACACTGCGAAGAGCCTCTACCCTGGCCACTTCATAATAGGCGGCATAATTCCCATAATAAACATATCCCATTTGATCTGTTTCCGCATACCTTACCCTTAGTTGGTGTTCATGTGTAAACATTACTTGTAGATTTTTGAGGCGTTCAAGGCATTTTGGTATTTTCTTGCATTGTTCATGTGATCTCTCAGGTTGGAGGCAAAAGCATGGTATCCCGAAAAATCAGCTTTGGCGCAGAAATAAATGTAATTGTGTTCGGTGTAATTCAGTACTGCCTCCAGTGAACTGATTTCCGGCAAATTAATAGGGCCGGGAGGAAGTCCGGCATATTTATAGGTGTTGTAAGGGCTTTCTATCTCTTTGTGCACGTTGAGTACCCGCCTGATGCTGAAGTCGCCCAAAGCGTAAAGCAGGGTGGGATCGGCCTGTAAGGGAATGTTTCTCTCCAGCCGATTGATGTATACGCCGGCTACCAGGGGCCTTTCATCAGACTTGTTTGTTTCGGCTTGAACAATGGAGGCCAGAGTGGCCACTTCCATTGGACTCATTTGTAGCTTTTCGGCTTTTTCCTTTCGTTCGGCAGTCCAGAATTCCTCATATTCCCGGTACATGCGTTCAAACAAATCCATAGGGCTTAGGTTCCAATAGACTTCATAGGTATTGGGAATAAACATCGTCATGATATTGCTGGAGGCAAAGCCATATTTCTCAATAAACTCCTTATCCTCAAGTAATGCCAGAAAAGAGGATTTTTCCATTTCCAGATTAGAAGTTATTTTTTCCGCCAGCTCTTCAGGAAACCGGATATTATTGAAAGTGATGTTGACGGGACTTTGTCGTCCCGAGCGGAGCAAAGTTACCAATTCGCGGTTAGACATTTTCGGCTGAATAATAAAACGTCCCGGTTTTACCGCTTCCTGGTAATTCATTATTTTGGCTACAAAGCTGAAGGTGACTACCTCATTGATGATATCTTTGGCAATCAAACTATCCAGCACCTGACTGAAGGAACTACCTGAATAAATTTCCAGCACTTCAGGCTCTTCCCGGTCCACCAGGGTATTGGGGGAGAAAAAACCCTGATAAAAATAAAAACTCAGAGAGGTGAGCAAAACGGAAAATGCCACCAACCCTACCAGTAAATATTTCTTTTTTTTATCCGTAAGCATATTTTTTATTACATTTCTAACTTATAACAGACCAACCTTTAACTTGGTATTGGTCTCCTGATTTTGTACAAATATACTATTTAATCAGGTACTTGGTTTTAGGAAAAATAAAATCAGCTTAAAAAGGGGCTGTGGCTTTCATTTTGTTGATTAAATGATTTAATTTAAAAATAGTTAATCCATAAAAAAGGAGATTCCCTCTTAGTTTTAGTTTATTTCAGAATGGCAGCGGCATTTATAAAAATTTATCCTGAAAATCCTGATCCCAGAAGAATACAACAGGTAGTGGATGTCCTGCGACAGGGTGGGGTAATCATTTATCCAACTGACACCATTTATGGAATGGGGTGCGATATTTTTAACCAGAAAGCCATAGAAAGAATAAGTTTGATAAAGGGAGTTAAACCCAAAAAGCAAAATTTTTCGTTTATATGTTATGACCTCAGCAATATCTCTGAATATACCAGGGCTTTGAGCACGCCGGTTTTTAAAATGATGAAGAAAGCTTTGCCCGGCCCCTTTACCTTTATTTTAGATGCCAACAACAAAGTGCCTAAAATGCTGAATAACAAGAAGAAAACAGTAGGTATACGGGTCCCTGATCACAGCATTCCACGTACCCTGGTGAGAGAACTGGGTCAGCCTATACTGACCACTTCCATCCGGGATGAGGATGATGTGATTGAATACAGTACAGACCCGGAATTGATTTATGAAAAGTTTAAAGACCTGGTGGATATAGTCATTGACGGGGGTTATGGTAACAATGTAGCCTCTACCGTCGTTGACTGTACTGGCGATCAAATTGAAGTATTGAGAGAGGGCTTAGGTGAGGTAAATGAAATTATTTGAGGAAAATCAGTTTTCTTTTGTCTGAACAATTTCTAAGGCCTAACTTACAGCAAAAGGGAGAAAATGAAGAAAACCTTTCCGGTAGTTGTTTCTGATTCACTCTATTTGCCGCCCTTGTCTTATTTTGTGGCCATAAAAGCATGTAAGGAATTGATCATTCCATCAGATACACCGATAGTGAGGCAATCCTATGTAAATAAAGCGGAAGTATTGCTGGCAAATAAGAAAGAAGTATTGAGCGTTCCGGTATTCGGAATAAGAAAAAAGCAGGAAATCAAGGACGTCAGAATCGATTACAATCAAAAATGGTTGAATGTTCATTTAAGGGGCCTTCAAAGCGCTTATGGCAAGGCACCTTTTTTCGAATATTTTTATTCTGACATGGAGCATGTATATTTACGAAAGCATGCTTTTCTGATCGATTTGAATCGGGAACTACTGACACTTTGTCTTAAATTTCTGGGTTGGAATGTCAGGTTGCAGGTCAGTGAAAAAAAAGAGGTGAAAGGGCCGGTCAGGGATATTAGGGGGCTGATTCATCCCAAAAAGCTGATTGACAGGGATAAAATCTACTTCCCTCAAACTTATCAGCAAATATTTGGCTTAAACTTTGTTCCTAATTTGTCTATTGTGGATTTGTTGTTCTGTGAAGGGCCAATAGCTGAAACTATTTTAAACCGATCAGAAAAAAGTAATTGAACAATATGTAAAACTATTGTGTTTTTAAAACAAATTTGATAACATTAATCAAATATTCGAAATAATACCATAACAAAGGATATAATGGAAGCAAAATTTTCAAACAGAGTTAAAGAGGTGATCTCCCTCAGTCGCGAAGAAGCTTTGCGATTGGGACATGATTACATCGGTACAGAGCACCTCTTGTTAGGAATGATCCGTGAAGGTGAGGGGGTGGCTGTTTCCATTCTTAAAAAGCTTGGCGTTCCTTTGGATGAATTGAGAAATTCTGTGGAGAGGGCAGTGAAAGGTACAGCCAATCACAATGTTAAAAATCTGGCCAATATCCCTTTGACCAGGCAGTCTGAGAAAGTATTGAAGATTACCTATCTGGAGGCTAAAATATTCAAAAGCCAGTTGATTGGCACGGAGCATTTATTGCTATCTATCTTAAGAGATGAGGACAATATAGCCACTCAAATATTGCAAAAATTTGATGCTACCTATGACTCTGTTAAAGAAATGCTGGAATTTCAAACGGACCAATCTCCCAGATCAGGGACCGAAGCAGACGATTCCGATGAAGAAGGATCCAAATTGTTTGGTGCCTCTGGTGGATCTTCAGGTTCATCCAAAGGCAGTGCGGAGAAATCAAGAACACCTGTCCTGGATAATTTTGGGAGAGACCTTACCCGCATGGCGGAAGATGATAAACTGGATCCCATTATCGGCAGGGAAAAGGAAATTGAAAGAGTGGCACAAATTCTTTCCAGAAGGAAGAAAAATAATCCGATTCTCATTGGTGAGCCCGGCGTAGGTAAGACGGCCATTGCAGAAGGGCTGGCCCTGAGGATCATTCAAAAGAAAGTTTCCAGGGTACTCTTTAACAAGAGAGTGGTTACTTTAGATCTGGCCTCCCTGGTGGCAGGTACGAAATACCGTGGTCAGTTTGAAGAACGCATGAAGGCGGTGATGAACGAATTAGAAAAATCTCCCAATGTCATCCTCTTCATCGATGAACTCCATACCATTGTGGGAGCAGGAGGCGCTAGCGGCTCTCTTGATGCTTCCAATATGTTCAAACCGGCATTGGCCAGGGGAGAAATACAATGTATCGGAGCCACTACTCTGGATGAATACAGACAGTACATCGAAAAAGATGGTGCATTGGCCAGGAGATTCCAAATGGTGATGGTAGATGCTACCTCCCCGGAAGAAACGGTTCAAATCCTGGAGAACATCAAGGATAAATACGAGGATCATCACAATGTGAACTATACTCCTGAGGCCATTCAGGCCTGTGTAAACCTGTCTGACAGGTATATTTCAGACCGGTTTTTGCCTGACAAGGCCATCGATATCCTGGATGAAGCCGGAGCAAGGGTGCATATCAATAATATCCATGTGCCTGAGAATATCCTTAAACTGGAGGAAGAGGTAGAAAAGATCAAAGTGGAGAAAAACCGCGTGGTCAAAAGCCAGAAATACGAAGAAGCAGCACAGCTTAGGGATAAGGAGAAAAAGCTTTTGGAACAACTGGAGAATGCGAAAGCCAAGTGGGAAGAAGACAGTAAGACCAAGAGGTATACCGTAGAAGAGGACAATGTAGCTGAAGTGATAGCCATGATGACCGGTATTCCTGCCAGAAGAATTGCCCAGAATGAAGGTGCTAAGCTCCTTAATATGGGAGAAGAGCTGAAAGGCAAAGTGGTGGGGCAGGATGAAGCTATCAAAAAATTGACCAAAGCCATTCAAAGAACGAGAGTAGGGTTAAAGGATCCCAAAAAACCCATTGGTTCCTTTGTGTTCCTTGGACCTACGGGTGTGGGTAAGACAGAGTTGGCCAAGATGCTGGCCATTTACCTCTTTGATAAGGAAGATGCCTTGATCCGTATTGACATGTCGGAATACATGGAGAAATTCTCTGTTTCCAGATTGGTAGGAGCTCCTCCAGGCTACGTAGGCTACGAAGAAGGAGGGCAGCTGACAGAAAAGGTAAGGAGGAAACCCTATTCTGTGGTATTGCTGGATGAGATAGAAAAAGCGCACCCTGATGTCTTCAATATCCTGCTCCAGGTTCTGGATGATGGGGTACTCACAGACGGACTGGGACGCAGGGTTGATTTTAGAAATACCATCATCATCATGACTTCCAATATCGGGGTCAGGGATTTGAAAGATTTCGGTGCCGGTATAGGTTTTGCCTCCAAAGCCAAGGAAGAGAACATGGACGAGGTGATGAAATCTACCATTCAGAATGCGTTGAAAAAAGCCTTTAGTCCGGAGTTTTTGAACAGGCTGGATGATGTGGTGATATTCAATTCACTTACCAAAGACCATATCCACCAGATCATAGACATCAATCTGAAGAAGTTATTCGCAAGAATTACCGATCTGGGATATGTCATTGAGCTGACAGATGAGGCCAAGGACTTCCTTTCCGAAAAAGGTTATGACAAGCAATATGGTGCCAGACCGCTCAACAGGGCCATCCAGAAATACCTGGAAGATGCCCTGGCTGAAGAAATTCTGAAAGGGGAATTATCGGATGGAGATGTTATTATTGCCGATTATCCGGGTAGTGGTGATGCCCTGGACATACGGGTAACCAAGAAAGAAAAAGCTGATTGATACCAATCGGATTTCATTTGAAAATTAAATATTAGAAGGGTGGCATTATTTGCCACCCTTTTATTTTTAGGAACAAAATTTGCTTTACTACTTCCATGGCTGCTGACTATCAACCGGCCTTTGTTTTCCACCGGTAGTATTCTCAGCCATAATATTTTAAACGCATTAATTTTTATTCAAAATACAAAAAGGTATATTTGTATGTCTGAATCCTTATTTGGGATCTAGCCATATTGACTTTATTGGATGATAATATTTGCATTAAATTCATGCTTATATGAGTTTTTTTATTGAAATGCTCCTGAAGCTTTTATTTCTTTTTTCCATTATTCCATTTTTGCTTTCTGAAAAACTGCAAAAAAAGTATGATGTGAGAATCAATCCCCAGGTAGAATACACCATTTTTTCTGGCCCCAGGAAAATCAGCCAGATAGAACAAAGGTTTATAGATGAAACCAGCGGAATGGCCCTTTCCCAAAAGTATCCGGGACGTATATTTGTTCACAATGATAGCGATGGTGCCCCTGAAATATACGCATTGGATACCCTGGGCCAATACCTTGGCACCATTCTTCTGGAAGGGATAAGGAACAGGGACTGGGAGGATATGGCCATTGGACCGGGTCCGGTAGCCGGGGAGTCCTACCTGTATATTGGCGACATTGGTGATAATTTCAGCAAGCACGAGGAATTGATCATTTATAGAATTCCCGAACCAAAAGACCTGACCTTCGAGGAAAGCCTTCCTATGGTTCCGGAAAAAATTACACTAACCTATCCTGATGGTAGCAAGGACGCTGAAACCATGCTCCTGGACCCCTGGTCAGGTGACTTGTATATTCTGACCAAAAGAGACGCCAGTAATACCTTGTACAGGGTAGATGCCGCCCATTTGATAGATGGTAATAGCGTAATCATGGAAGAGGTGATGCGCCTGCCCATAACCCTTTCGGTGGGTGGTGACATCTCCGCAGATGGGACACAAGTAGTTATCAAAAACTATTGGGTGGTCTATTACTGGAGCCGTAACCCTGGCGAAACCCTTGCAGAGACGCTGCAACGCCAGCCCAGGTTATTGCCTTATGAGCCTGAACCACAAGGGGAGGCCATTGCATTTACTCCTGATGGGCAAGCCTATTTTTCCCTGAGTGAAAAAAAATTACGGGTAGAACCGGTACTTTACCGCTATGATAAAGTCCTGAAACCAGATTGATCCAGGCTGTCAATGATATGCTGGTGAAGAAATTCCTATTCCATGAGCTGAACAGGACAGAAAGATTAAAACCTGTCAGGTTTGTGGGTTTCAGGATGTGTCTTTCTGGTATTCAGGGGCTAGGGCTCAGTCCCCATTTCTAATTGCAATATACCCCCATTTACCAATGCTTCATGGCGGATGCCTATGCCTTTTACTTCGGCCCCATTGAAAGTTTTACTTTTAATGTAGAAATGGTCGGGTCGGTTGTTTGTGGCTTGGATGGTAAAGGTTTCTCCGGAATAATAATCCGGGTGCAACCGGATCACCGCTTTATCAAATATAGGACTTCCCAGTTCATATAGGGGGTTTTCCTCGGTTCCTGCATTCATTTGAAAAATCCCCAGCTTCATCAGCACGGCCAAAGATCCCATCAAGCCCTGGTCCTCATCACCATTATACCCCAAATGAGGGGTCAAAGCTGAAAAGGCCTTGTCCAACACTTTTCTGCTCCAATACTGGGTCAAATCAGGCCGATCCAGGTAATTAAATACATAAGCCATTTGCATGGAAGGTTGGTTTCCATAGTTTACGGGTATCCTGCGGTATTCAGGATGGGTCTCTACGGCATGGGAAGTTCCCGAAGTGAAACCCAGTTTTTCCGCCTCTTCAAACTGCCGGTTGAGTTTGGCAGCAGCCTTTTCCTTGCCTCCCATTAAGTCTGCCAGTCCCGGTAGGTCATGGGGTACAAACCAGGTAAATTGAGCACCATTGGCTTCTACAAAACCCTTCCCATAGTCATAAGGATCGTAAGGATCCATCCAACGCCCATTCTCATCTTTAGGTCGCATCCAGCCGGATTGGGAATCATAGACATTTTTATAGTGTGCTGACCGACTCAAAAACAATGCTTCATCTGCTTCTTTACCCAAAGCCCTGGAAAGCTGGGCCAAGGTCCAATCCTGGAAGCTGTATTCCAGCGTTTGGCCAGCGCCTTGCTCATGTCCTCCAAATCTGCCTTTGGGGTTAGGGTAGGGTACATATCCCTTACTTATATAATCTTCCACATTGCCACCATTGGCCGTTTGGTGTTCATAACCGGATTTACTCATCATCCCCCCAGGCAGGTGGTTTTTCTTTAATCCTTCGTAAGCAGTGGCCATATCGAAGCCACGTATACCCTTTTGGTATAAGCCTACAAAGAAGGGGGTTGAGGAGGCCCCTGTCATCACATAAGTATAATTGCCACCGGAAGGTCCTCTGGGTATCAGTCCTCCATCCTTGTAGTATTGGACAAAGCTGTTGGCAAACTCCTCAGCGATATCGGGATAGACCAGTGCCCATAAAACAGCAATGGTCCATTGGGCGCCCCAGAAAGAATCTGAATTAAAATGTCTGAATAGCGGCTTTCCTTCCTCATTCAGAGGCAGCTGCCCAATCCGAAAAGTATCCCCGGTATGGTCCGGATAAGCCCCGTTGACATCGCTAATGGTCCTGCGGCCCTGCAGGGCTTTCCAGAGGTCGGTATAGAACCTTTTTTGCTGGGTTTCGGTATTGCCTTCGATTTCAATCCTGCTCAGTAAATCATTCCAAACTTCCCGTGTGTCTGCTGCCACCCGATCAAAATCCCAATGGGGAAGCTCGGTCATCATATTTTCAGTAGCATTATCCGGATGGGTATAGGAGAGACTTACTTTCATTTGTACTGGTTTGTCCGGGCTTTCACCAAACCCTACAATGATATGGGGTAGGCTGTCGTGCTCAGTCCAGCTCTCAATGTCCTGATCAAATGCCACCTGAAAGTGGACCGTAATAGGTCTGGGTCTTCTGGATGTGGGAGAATTGGTGACTTGTCCCTCCAATTTTCTTTTCCCTGTTTGTTTTAGCTGCCCATCCACCATGGCACTGGGCCCCAGGTTGCCTCCCAGGTGAAACAATATGCCAGCCTTTTTCCCTTTGGGGTACTTGTACCGGTGCATGCCTACCCGGTGACTGGCAGTAAGCTCCGCTTCAATGCCATACCGGTCTAAAAAGACTTTGTGGTAACCTGCTTTTACGGTTTCCTTTTCATGGCTGTAGGGAGAATAGTAATCTCCGATCAGTTTTTCAGGGGCTTCGGTGTAACTAACTGGCATCACCGAAACTCCGGAAAGCTGCCAGGCATGAATGTGGCTAAATCCTTTGACAGTATCCGCATCATACCGGTATCCGCTATTCCATGCGCCATCTATCTCATGATCAGGGCTGAGGTTGACCATTCCAAATGGCCGGGTGGCCGAGCTGAAATAAAACCAACGGGAGTTGGCTGCATCCAGCATGGGATAAACCAGGTCAACCGGCTGGGGATCTGGCTTGCCCTGAAAGGATAAAAGGGGAAGCAAACAAAAAAGAAAGGCTATTCGGAAAGTAGAGGACTGCATGTTATTTGAATTTTATGATGGGGAATGGCTGGCTAATTTCAATTGCCAGTTCCAACTGTCTCTGAGGGCATCTTCCAGATCGAAGCGGGCCGTCCACCCTAATTCTTGCTTGATTTTTTCGGTGTCTGCCCAGACCTTTACCACATCACCGGGTCTTCTCGGACCCACAGAATAGTTGAGCGATTTGCCGCTCACCTTTTCAAAGGTCTCAATCACTTCCAAGACGGTATTTCCTTTTCCTGTTCCCACGTTTAACCAATCATAAAACGGGGCTTTTTGATCCTTCAGGTAGCTGATGGCTTTTACATGGGCTTCGGCCAGATCCATCACATGGATATAGTCCCGGATGCAGGTTCCGTCAGGGGTATCGTAATCATTACCGAATACCGTCAATTCTTTTCGTATGCCGGCTCCGGTTTGGGTGACGAAAGGGACCAAATTGGAAGGTACCCCAATGGGCAACTCCCCTATATGGGAGGAAGCATGGGCGCCAATGGGGTTGAAGTACCGCAAGGCAATGGCCGAAAGTGTGGCCTTACTTTTTACCTGGTCCGACAAAATATCTTCACAGATTTTTTTGGTGTTTCCATAAGGGCTTTCTGCATCCTTCCTCGGCGTACTTTCCTTGACCGGAAGCTCGTCGGGTTGTCCGTATACGGTGCAGGAAGAGGAAAAAACCAGGTTGGCTACCTCATGCCTGGCCATTGTTTCCAACAGTACCAGCAGGGAGTTGATGTTGTTTTTGTAGTATTTCAGTGGCAATTGGGTACTTTCACCTACCGCTTTATAGGCAGCAAAATGGATCACACCGGACAACTTATTCTCGGAAAATATTTTCTCCATCAGCTCCCGGTCATTGCAGTCACCCATATAACAAGGCGTTTCTTTGCCGGTAATTTTTTTAATGCCTTCCAGGGCACTTTGTTCAGAGTTTGAAAAATCATCGATGATAATGGGCTGGTAACCGGCCTCATACAAGGCTACCGCAGTGTGGGAACCGATGTAACCGGCACCCCCGGTGATTAAAATTTTTTCCATGACCAAAGATAAAGTTTAATCCATACGGTGAAAAATAAACCTGTCGAAAAAGTAAGTAAATATCAGTTGCCGGATCTGGTATTTCTTTATGAAGCACGAATCCTTTTTATTATCATTTACTTTTTTTAACTTTGCAGGCTGAAAGGAGGTGTATTATATGATCGTAGTAAACGTAAAAGAGAACGAATCAATCGAAAAAGCGCTAAAGCGTTTCAAGAAGAAGTTTGACAAGACCGGAGTCATCCGGGAGTTGAGAAGCAGGCAGCATTTCGAAAAGCCTTCTATTACCAGAAGAACAGAAGTGATAAAAGCAGCCTACAAACAAAGGATGCAGGAACAGGAAGGAAAATAACAAAACCTTTCTTTTTCATAAAAGTATTGAGCATATTGGTGTATTAAATCACCGATATGCTTTTTTCATTTATAAGCTTCCTGGAAAACGAAAAAAGGGCCAGTCCACATACGGTGTTGGCCTATAAGAGAGATCTGGAAACCTTTATGGATTTCCTTCAAAGTGCTTTTGGAATAGAAGCCCCGGAAGAAGCCCAACATGCCGAAATCAGGGCCTGGATGGTAGACCTGATTGAAGAGGGGCATTCGGTAGCCACCGTTAACCGTAAAATGGCTACATTACGGTCTTTTTATAAGTTTTTATTGAAATCCGAAATCATCAGCAGGGATCCGACTTTTAAGATACAATCCCTCAAAAAGGGCAGAAAGCTTCCAGCCTTTATCCAGGAAAAAGAGATGGTTGATTTACTCCGGGAAGCCAATTTCAACCCTGACTTTGAAGGGCAGCGTGACCGCATGGTCATGGAGATCCTTTACCTCACCGGGATGCGTTTGTCAGAATTGATTGGCTTGAAATGGAGTGCAGTGGACCTGGGTAATGCTCAAATAAAAGTATTGGGAAAAGGGAAGAAATACCGAATCATTCCCATTTCCCTAGGGCTACAAAAAAATATTATTTTCTATCAAAAAGTATTTGAAGAAACATTTTCATTAATAGACGAAAATGATTATTTTATCGTTAAATTAAACAGGAGAGCAGCTTATCCTATGATGATTTACCGGATTGTCAGAAAATACCTTGAAATTTTTGTCCAGACCACCAAAAAGAGTCCCCATTTAATGAGACATACTTTTGCTACCCATTTGCTCAATAAAGGAGCTGACCTCAATGCAGTCAAAGATCTTTTAGGTCATTCAAGCCTTGCCGCTACCCAGGTTTACACCCATAATTCTATCGAGAAACTTAAGGCTGTGTATGAACAGGCACATCCTAAAGCGTAAATAAAAGTCAAACTTTTAAACATTGATTATTATGAAATTACAAATGCATTCAATTCATTTCGACGCCGATCAGAAGTTGATCAACTTTATCCAGAAAAAGGCCGATAAACTGGATACCTACTATGATCAGATCATTGACGGAGAGGTTTTTATGAGACTGGATAAAAATGATAGAAGTGAGAATAAGATCGTGGAAATCAAACTGAATGTACCCGGAAAACAACTTTTTGCGAAAAGCCAAAACGATTCCTTTGAAGCAGCTGCAGATGATTCTGTAGAGGCACTTAGAAGGCAGATCAAAAAATACAAGGAAAAACTGGTACTGGCCAAGCAATAGCAATCCTCTATTATAATACCTTAAAAGCTGCCCCCGGGCAGCTTTTTTTATGCGTTTATACCCAGCTCAATTATTGATTCAATCTACAGGCTGGTTTACCTTTTCCACCCAATAATATTTCTTCCCCCATTTTAATTTTTCTGCATCAGTATCTCCTGTCAGAATGGCTCCTATCATTTTATCCACATATTTCGGATCCCAGTTTAGGCTGGCCAGTTGGATGCGGTAGGTATCATCAGAAAGCTTTTCCCTATTCGTCTGGTCACAAATGATATAGGAATAGCTATCAGGAATATTTTCAAGACTGTCAAAGGTTTTTACCTGGTGCTCCTTTCCCAATCCTATCCTAATTTTACTTCCATAATGCACATGCCCCAAAAAGGCAATGTGGCTATTGGGAGGAATGGGATGGTCTTCCAGGAAAGTACTGATCTGCCGGCCCTGATGTGGTATGGACAAGGGGTGGGAGATCAGGGAGAGGTTAAAGAATATCAACAAAATGGACAAGCCTTGCAAAGCCAGTGGATGACTTTCTTTTTGCACGCCTCTGGCGAGCATTACACCCATAAGTAAGCCAACAGTCCATTGGATCAAGACCCAGGCTGGACTGCCTAGCCCAATGTCGGCAAATAAGGCTACCAGGAGGATGAAGCCATTGAGTCCGATAAGGATCCAGGTCCAGGTTTTCCATCCTTTTGGATGGGTCGCCGGCCATTTTTTTACCAATAGCCAAGCCAGGCCAATGGTTGCCAGGGGAGTCACCGGGAGCAAATACCTTTCATAAAATTTGGAAACCAGGGCTGTCATAAGTAGGATGGACAGGACCCAGGTCAAAATAAACCCTATGAAGGTGCGGTTTTCCCGAAAGGTAGCCAGTGCTGTTTCTTTCACTTTTTTAATTCCAAAAAAGAACCAGGGGAAAAATAAAATCACCATTAAGACCAGGGCAAATATAAAATTTCGGGCAATCAGCCAGACCCGGCTTCCCACCCGCATACCGACCTGATCTTCAAAAAATGAATCCAGGTAAACCGGACCAAATTTGAGGTACATGGCCACAAACCAAAAAACAGCAATGAAAAAGCCAGCAATCATGGCAGGGAAATACATTAAAGTTTTCAACGGCAGCGGTTTCCATGGATTGAGCCATAAATAGCCAAGGGCTATCAATCCCAGGGCGGCGGCAGGTAATCCTTTGACCTCAAATGCCAGCCCCAGCGACAAATAGAGTATCCAGAGGTATTTTTTAGGTGTATCTTTCCCATAGCGGATTAGGCCAGCGACAGCCCATGCCGAACAGGTCATGAAGAGGGCTAATAAAATATCAGGTATGGAACGGGTACTGCTAAAAATCAGCACCGGGTGCGTGGCAGCTATCCAGGCGGACCAAACAGGTAGGGTTTTATGGGTACTACTCAGGCGGGCAATCTGATAGACCAGGGGAATGATGGCTGCCCCGGCCAGCAGGAAGAGTATCCGGGATCCCAGCGCAGAAACCCCAAAGATGTTAAATCCTGCCCATACAAACCAATAGGTGAGTATGGGTTTTTTGAAGCGCAGCATGCCATCGCCCAGATAGGTGGTAAGGTAATCTCCGTTTTGCATCATCCGGATGGCGGCATCCGTATAGTACATTTCATCCGGATAGTGCAGGTGAAAGTCCAGGGCAAAAGGACCTATCAATAACAGGAAGGCTATGGTGGGCAGTTGATAGCCATGTATCCATTTTTGGGGTAGCTTCATGGAGTAAAAATTGGGATGCGCAAAATTAAAAAAATTAAACTTTTGGGAAGATTTTTCTTCCCAAAAGTAAATATCAATTTAAACTTTTACTCTTTTGCCGGTTTCTGCTGATTTCAAAATAGCTTCTACTACCTTAATATCCCGCAAACCTTCTTCTCCCGGAACCAGTGGCGGCTTGTTTTCAAGAATGGCCAGGGCGTCGTCGTCCATCTGATTGGCCTGCTGCCAGGGTACCTGGTAGGGATGGTTGATTTCTCCTAAGGGACTTTCTCCTTTCACGCCTGCATAAGCAGAGTAAGGTTTCATTTCAATGTTTCCTTCAGCACATTCCACCGTTAAATAATTGATGTTCTCGGCAAAACTGGTTTTAATATCGGCATAAATTTCTCCTGGAAATTCCAGTTTGGCTTCTACCACATCCGCTAAACCATCCTTGTAAATTTCCGGACGGGTAGAAATCGCTTTGGCCGATACTACAGCAATGGGCTCCATATCGGTACCCATCCGGGCACCCTGTATGGAATAAACGCCCATGTCATAGATCACCCCTCCGCCCATTTCTTTCTTCTGCTTCCAGTGATCCGTTCTGTTCTCCGTATAGCCGGCAGCGCAATCCACATAGGCCACTTTTCCCAACTTATTGTCTCGGATGATGGACCGGTACTCCTGGGTGTTGGGCTCATGCTGTAGCCGGTAGCCAATGGTCAATTGAACCTTGTTTTTTTTGCAGGCATTGATCATGTCCTGGCATTCCCGGCTGGTGACGGCCATGGGTTTTTCGCACCAGACATGTTTCCCTGCCTCTGCAGCCCGGATAGTATACTCCGCATGCATGGAAGGGGGCAATACCACATAAACCACATCTATATCCGGGTTGTCTGCAATGCTGTCAAAAGTCTGGTAGTTGTAAATATTTTTTTCTGGAATCTGGTACTTTTCTTTCCATGCCTCTGCTTTGGAAGGAGTACCGGTAACGATACCAGCCAGGTAGCAATGTTCGGTTTGCTGGAGTGCCGGGGCCAGCAGGTCGGTGCTGTAATAGCCCAGGCCCACCAAGGCTACGCCAATTTTTTCTTTCTTGTTTCGGGCCAGCAACTCATAAGGATTTACCAAAGCCAGGCTGCTTCCAAGCGCCAAGGTTTTGATGGCATTTCTTCGGGATTGTAAGTTCATCAGGTTTATCTTTTTGGTTTGATCAAATGGTTGTCATCATTTTAATTATGCAGTTAATATAGGGAATTTTAATGGCAGGACAAATAATGTACAGGTCAGGAATAGGGTTTGAAAATCAATACTGGAGGACAGGTTTTGCCTGCCCTATTTGTTGCAGCTTCTAAAAAAACGTAATTTCGCATAAATTTTGAATCATGGCCCAACCTGAGATTTCTGTAGTTGTTACCATTTTTAACGAAGAAGGCAACATTTCCCCCTTACTTGAGGCAATTTATGGCTCTCTTTCATCCATTTCCTATGAATTGATTCTGGTAGATGATGGGTCTACGGATGGTTCGGTGGCTAAAATGAGAGCCGAGGCGAATGACAAGACCCGCATTTTGGTTTTCAATAAGAATTACGGGCAGACTACGGCGCTCGCTGCAGGCATAGACCATTCCCGGGGCCAATATATTGTGACCATGGACGGGGACCTGCAGAACGATCCCAGTGATATCCCCATGATGCTGGACATGGCCAAAATGGAAGACTGGGACGTGGTGGCAGGCAGAAGAGCGAACAGGCAGGATGGTTTTGTGCTTCGGAAGTTGCCCAGTAAAATGGCCAACTGGCTGATCAGGCACACCACCAAGGTGTACCTTTCAGATTATGGCTGTAGCTTGAGGATCTACAAAGCACAAATTGCCCAAAACATGGGTTTATATGGTGAGCTGCACCGGTTTATTCCTGTGCTGGCCAAACAGGAAGGAGCCAGGATGACGGAAGTGGATGTCAAACACCATCCCCGGATTCATGGAACCTCCAAATATGGCTTGAGCCGTACCTTCAAAGTGATTGCCGACCTTATCCTGATGCTTTTTTTTCAAAAGTATTTTCAGCGTCCCATCCATATTTTTGGTACCCTGGGATTGCTGTCTCTTGCCCTGGGAGTTTTGGTCAATTTTTACTTATTGGTGGTAAAACTAATGGGAGAGGACATCTGGGGAAGGCCCATTTTATTGGTAGGTTCCATTCTGGTGCTGGGAGGCATTCAGTTGATCACTACCGGCATAGTGGCCGAAATCATTGTCCGGACCTATTTTGAGTCACAAAATAAAAAAACCTATACTGTGAAAGCCATTCATCAAAATGGTAAAAAAGAGGATTAAACTTTTACTCAAAATCCTCCTCACCGGAGTGGCCTTGTATCTGGTTTTCAATAAAATCGATACTAAAACCACCTGGCGGGTCATCCAATCTGCCCATATGGGCTGGCTGCTCCTGGCATGGCTGTTTTTTATCGTCTCTAAAGTATTCAGTGCCATCCGGCTCAATATTTATTTCAAAGACATAGGGCTGCAAATAACCGAAACAATGAACCTGAAGCTCTATGCCATAGGCATGTTTTATAACCTGTTTCTTCCCGGGGGGATTGGCGGTGATGGCTACAAGGTGTATTTACTTAACAAGCTGCACCAAAAACCAGTAAAGCAGCTGATCAATTGTGTTTTGCTGGACAGGGGCAATGGCCTGGCAGTATTGCTTTGGTTGATGTTTGTGCTGATGCTGTTTGTGAATATTCGCCTGGACTTTCCCCTTTCCTTTTATTGGATGGGCTGGCTCGGCCTTATTCTGTTGCCTTTTGGCTTTTACCTGGTCATGTATTTGTTTTTCAGGTCATTTATGGGATCCATTCCATCTAGTACCGGTTATTCCTTTCTCAACCAGGTATTGCAACTTTTCAGTGCCTTTTTTATACTGATGAGTTTGGGTGTGGGGCAGCAGTTTATTCCTTACCTTTTTGTGTTTCTGGTATCCAGCACCGTCTCTGTCCTGCCGCTTACCATAGGAGGAGTAGGGGCAAGGGAACTGGTTTTTGTGCTGGCGCACGATTATGTGGGCATCAACCAGAATGTGGCGGTAGCCTTTAGCCTTTTATTTTTTTTAGTGACTGTAATGACTTCACTCAGTGGCATTTTTTTTAAGTACAGGGAATAAAAAGAAATTTTTCGTGGTAGGGCTGTAGCATTCCGGTACCTTGTCCCGTATGGAGGACAATGAGCGCTCATTTGTTTTAAGATAAAAGCTTGCACGATTTTTGGGATATTGGTCTACCAAACCAACCGGCTTTAAAATGTACCAATACGACTATCCCAGACCCGCCCTGAGTACAGATGCCGTAGTGCATCATGTATCCGAAAACCGGATTTTGCTGATTAAAAGAAAAAACCCACCATTTGAAGGGAAGTGGGCCTTGCCGGGAGGATTTGTGGAGGAATATGAACTTCCGGTGGAAGCTTGCAAAAGGGAATTGAAAGAGGAAACCAACCTGGATTTGATTGACGGTAAAATGCTGGGCGTTTTTGCCGAGAAGGGCAGGGATCCCCGGGGCTGGATGGTAAGTGTGGCTTTTTACTTTTCTCTAAAGGAGCAGCTTAGCCCAAAGGCCGGATCGGACAGCAGCAAGGCTGAGTGGTTTCCACTTTCGGGGCTGCCAGAACTGGCTTTTGACCACCTCAAAATGGTCCAGGCGGCCGGATTGATTTGACAGAAATAGTCACAAAGGACACCAAGCAGGCACAAAGAACGCAAAGAATTTTGGTGAGGGGTTTTGGTAAATACCACAGCTATCCTCCATATACCGAAATCAGCAGGTCAGAGCGTACATATGAAATCGGACCAAGACAAATCTAAGGTAAAAAGGGGGACTAAGAGGGATTTTTTCGTTCTTAACAATAAGAAACGATCCTGAAAAATTTCAAAAAAAAACCTGACCGCTAGCAGTCAGGTTTTTTAAAAGCGTATTTTTTATTTGGATAAATCAACCGATTGAAACCCGCTTGAAATCGGACACTGTCAATCCCTTGCTTACACCATCAAGGTATTGTGCAATGGTTTGGCTGTTGTCCTTAACAAAGGCCTGGCTCAACAGGGTATTCTCCTTGTAGAACTTGTTCAACTTGCCCATGGCAATTTTTTCCAGCATGGCTTCGGGCTTGCCTTCCTGCCTTGCCTGGTCCTTGCCTACTTCAATTTCTCTTTCGATCACGGAGGAATCCACCCCGTCCTTGTCTACAGCTACAGGACTCATGGCAGCAATTTGCATGGCCACATCTTTAGCCGCTTCAGAAACGTCCGCACCTCCGGTATTGGTCAGGGCCACCAGTACACCCAATTTACCATTGGAGTGGATGTAGGGCTCTACTACTTCACCGGATACTTTTTCCAAATGGGAAACTTCAATTTTTTCCCCGATTTTACCCGTCATTTCGGTGATTTTTTCACCAATAGTAATGCCTTCAAAGGGAAGGGCCATGACGGCATCGATGGAGGCTGCATTGGCTTTTACTGCCGCTTCCAGAATGGCATTGGCAAAGCCGCTGAACTCATCATTTTTAGCCACAAAATCAGTCTCGCAGGTCAGGGAGATCAGGGTTCCGGTCTTGCCATCTGCACTGACATGCGTGGCGACCACACCCTCTTTGGTTTCTCGGTCGGCCCTGGAAGCAGATACCTTTTGGCCTTTTTTTCTAAGGATATCAATAGCTTTTTCAAAATCTCCTTCCGCTTCGGTGAGGGCTTTTTTACAATCCATCATGCCGGCGCCGGTCTTTTGTCTCAATTTATTTACCTCTTGTGCAGTTATCGCCATTGCTTTATTTTTTTTAATGTTGATATATCTTTAGGTATTGACAATAAAACAAAAATTGAACAGCAGGCGAAAGCCAGTGTCCAATTTCTGTATATATGATTTCAATGTGGATTATTCGTTGGTTTCAGCGTCAGCTGCTTTCTTTGCTTCCTCTTCTTCAGAAAGTTTGGCTTCGTCTTTGTCTTTCTTGCGTTCTGACAAACCTTCCTCGATGGCAGTACCAAAGGCTTTCACCAACAATGAAATGGATTTAAAAGCATCGTCATTGGCAGGGATAGGAAATTCCACCTCGTTGGGGTTGGAATTGGTATCTACCAATGCAAATACAGGAATACCTAATTTTTTGGCTTCCGAAAGGGCAATGTGCTCCCTTTTGATGTCTACAATAAAAAGGGCTGCCGGTAGTCTGGTTAGGTCAGCAATACCTCCCAGGACGGATTCCAGTTTTTCTCGCTGACGGCTGATCATCAGCCGCTCTTTTTTTGCCAGGTTGCTGTAAGCATCGTCCTTTGACATTTTGTCAATGGTGGACATTTTCTTCAGCGATTTCCGGATGGTGGCAAAATTGGTCATCATGCCGCCCAGCCACCTTTCGGTAACATAAGGCATCTTCAGCCTTCTGGCTTCTTCTGCTACCAGGTCCTTGGCTTGTTTTTTTGTCGCTACAAACATTACTTTTTTGCCTGAGCGTACGATCTGCTTGATTGCGTTGGATGCTTCTTCAAGGCAAACGAGCGTTTTGTTTAGATCTATGATATGGATCCCATTCTTCTCCATGAAGATATAGGGTGCCATTTTAGGATCCCACTTTCTTGTTAAGTGTCCGAAGTGAACACCAGCATCCAGTAAGTCTTTATATTCTATATTGGCCATTTATAAATATTGATTTGATATTTCGATTGGGAAAGAAATTCCAAAATTAACGCTTGGAGAACTGGAATCTTCTTCTTGCTTTTCTGCGTCCAGCTTTCTTACGTTCCACCATTCTGGAGTCACGGGTAAGAAATCCTTCCTTTTTCAAAGGGGTTCTGTGCTCCTCGTTGATATCACATAAGGCCCTGGATATGGCCATGCGAATCGCTTCTGCCTGACCACTGATGCCACCACCATCAACATTGATGTTGATATCATAAGCACCGTCTTCATTCACCAATACCAGCGGTTGTTTCACCACGATCTGGTGCAGCTCAAAGGGGAAATACTTGTCCAATGCCCTTTTGTTTACCGTGATGTTGCCATTTCCGGCCTTGATGTAAATCCTGGCTACAGATTCTTTTCTTCTTCCGATTTTGTTAATTACTTCCATTTACGGGCTAGCATTAAAGTTTTACTTCTTTTGGTTTCTGAGCGCTGTGGGGATGTTCCGAACCGGCGTAAACATACAGGTTGGTGTACATTTTTCTACCCAGCCTGCTTTTGGGCAACATGCCCTTCACTGCCTTTTCTACTAAAGTTCTGGGAGCTTTCTCCATCAGGATCTTGGGAGTAGCGATACGCTGCCCTCCGGGATAGCCCGTATGGCGCACATATACTTTTTCATTCCACTTCCTTCCGGTAAGCCTGATTTTTTCGGCATTGATGACAATCACGTTATCACCACAATCCACATGAGGGGTAAAGTTTGGTTTGTGCTTCCCTCTCAACATTTTCGCCACTTCACTTGCAAATCTACCCAGTATCTGAGATTGGGCATCCACTACCACCCAATTTTTATCCACTGTGGCATCATTTGCTGATATGGTCTTATAGCTTAAAGTATTCACTGTGTGTAAATGTTTAATTATTAGCTTGTTAAATACATTTCACCCTCAAAAAGGGACACAAAGATAGAAGTTAATTCCATTAATTGCAAAGGAATCTAAAGTTTACTGCCTTATTTTCACAAGAATACGCTTCCCGGAAAAGGCTTGTCCGTTTCCAGACCTGTCAGGTTTCCAAAACCTGACAGGTCTACTCGTTCGCTATTTCATCTCCTTAAAAAGTGACTCCAAATCCAATGTAAATCTTTCGATACAATCCGACTTGACAATATCCCCGGAAGTAAATAACCTGGAGGGTACATACTTGCCTGCTGTAAGTGTATACACCAGTAAGGTCTGCTCATCCGGATGAATGATCCAGTATTCCTGTACCCCGCTTTCCTGATACACCTCATATTTGTATAGGAGTTCCTTTTTGTTGTTTCCCTGGGATAGGATTTCCACGATCAGATCCGGGGCACCCAGACAACCCGCTTCATCCAGTTTGCCTGGATCGCAAATCACACAAATATCCGGCTGCACCACGGTAAATATTTCTTCATTTTTTAATGACTTTACAGGCAGGCGCACATCAAAGGGAGCTTCATAGACTTCACAGGCTTTTCCTTTCAGAAACTGATACAATTCCGTGGCAATGTGCAGGGATAATTTCTGATGCAGTCTTTTGGGAGCGGCATTCATTTTATAATGCCGTCCTTTGATGATTTCTACCCTATCTTCCAACTCCCATCTCAGATAGTCTGCATAGGAATAGGGACCGTATTCCGCTATGGGTTCTTTTGTGCTGTTGTCTTGATCCTTTTCCATGCTTCAATTTACGAAAAAAATGAAGGTAATGGAATTTGCGCCCTGTAGGAGTTCAAAATGGTAGTCCTGAGTAAGCCGACGCAGGAGGTGCAGCACGGAGTTTTTGTAACCGGATTTTTCTTGCATGAGCTAACCTGCAGTTTACTTCTTCCAATTAGAACCGGCATTGCGAATGTCTCTATTACGTAGTAAGAGCAAATAGGAAGGAGTGGTTCCAAACTCCTATCAAGAAGGGTGAACTTATTTTTAAGATTTTGAGTATATTCGTATATGGAAATCGAAAGAACAACCAAGGAAATTGTCATCCGGGTCCCCTCAGGAACCGACCTGGTGGGGCTTCAACGAATTATCGACTATGTCAAATTCAGAGAGATAGCTTCAAAAAGCAGAGCCAGCCAAAATCAAATAGATAAATTAGCTACAGATTCAAAATCATCCTGGTGGGATAAATACAAAAGCAAATTTACCAAGTGAATGTGGTGGTTGATACCAATATTGTTTTTAGTGCGCTACTGAGCCCTAAAGGGGCGATAAGTGATCTTCTTTTCAACTCCGCCGGAATTCTTGATTTCTATTCCCCCACTTTTTTACTGGAAGAACTGGAAAACCACCACCAAAAACTTTTAAATTTATCTCGTTTTTCGGAAGAGGATCTTTCTTATTTGAAAAGAATGGTGCTAAAGAAAATTGAATTAATAGATTTGGCACTGGTAAGTGATTCCATTTGGAAGGCTGCCATGGATATGACGAATCCAATAGATGAGTTTGATGCACCATTTGTCGCTTTGAGCTTGGCTCTTGAAAGTACCCTTTGGACGGGGGACAAAAAGCTTTTAATGGGGTTGCGGCAACAAGAAGTGGATTGGGTCCTGAATACTGCGAATCTTAAGGAAATACGGGATAAACACTAAGTGTTTTAAAATTTTAATGCTCTAGTAACCATGCGATATATCAATCAAATAAAAACGAATTACTTGAATTCCCAGCTAAGGAAGGGAAATCAACTATCCGGTACGAAATCCAGAGCCCATTAGGGAATAATCCTGGGTAAGTCGACACAGGAGGTGCCGCCAGAGCTGACTTGACTGGATATTGCAGCTTTTGGTATTAACTATCTAATGGGTAACCAGAAAAACGGATTTACGCTAATGTCGCGGCCCCGCTGGCTCAGGAAATTTTTTGGGGAACAACCCAGAGAAGGATAGATGGGTGAATAAACACTTTGATTCTGGATCTTCTATTACTTATATGGTTCCAATAAATTATGATCAACAATAAAAACCCTTCCATGGTGTTCCAAGTACGGAGTTTCCATCGGGGAAAGCCGGGAAAACAACTAAAACAATAAAAATAATAGAAATCTATTTTTCTTTTGTATTATTTTCCCCATATTATTTTTTTATGCATTGGAACAACCAAAAAAATGGGAAATAGAATTGAATTGGCAAAACTTTCACGGCTTGGTAAGCGCCATTCTCTCCTTAATTTTTCCTCAAGAGACAAAAGCGATTGGAATACCGTTTAAATATCAAGTTTATAGTTGGAAAGCAATTTATTTCAAGAAGTTTCTGTCTTCCAAATAATCGAGGGCAGACATTATGGTTTAAATTTTATTTGGTTTATTTATGAATTTAAAATTTGTAGTTGTTTATCTTCTTTTATTTTGGTCCTGTGAACCCAGGCAACAAAATAGTACTATCGAAATAAAAGTTCTGAAAGAGGTTAAAATTGAGCCAGATGTTATTATTACACCCAATCCGGCCTATGTTCGATTGGTTGAATCGGATACCGGTCAATTCCTGTTTTATTTAAATCATATTTCCGAGCAGTTACAGTTTTTAAATTTAGAAAGTGGCAGCCTGGCCAAAGAGGTTGAATTGCAATTTGATGGTCCCAACAGTATGCGTAATTACACTGGAATTGCTGCGTTGCAAAAGGATAGGGTTTGGCTTACTTTTTCTCCACCTGCAATTGGAACCCTCAGTTTTGAGGGAGAGATTCAGTTTAAAAGGCGCCTATCCCAGGGTGATGTGGAACATGCTTATGTTGGCTCCAATTTTCATCAGGAGTTGTATCTATATGAGGATAAGGTTTTTGGAATGCAACCGCTTTTTATGGACCATCATGGGATGAAAAAGGAAGACATTCAAAAGCATTCACTGGTATACAGTTATGATATGCGTTCAGATCAGATCAAATGGTATGATGTATATTACGCTAAGGATTACTGGGATAGAGGAAAAAAACTATCTGATTTTTCTTGGGTAAGAAGAGGGGACAAACTCTATATAGCTCCTTGGTATGACCATGAAATCCAGGTTTTTGACATGAAGAAGGAGCAGGTATCTGTTAAAGTTGAAGCTAAATCAAATCATATCAATAGTTTTTGATTATGTGAATAAGCTTTCAGGGTCGCATGAAGAGGGCCTAATTAACAGGTTAAGTCATGACCTTTATGGGATAATTCTTTATGACAAATACAGGGACTGTTTTTATCGTTTTTTTTATCCGGGGTATACGGACGATGAAGAATATCCGATAGATAAACTATGGATGCTGCGACGTTCCAGGCCCTTTACAGGGGTAATGGTATTAGACAAGGATTTGAATGTGCTAGGAGAGCATGTGTTTGATAAATTTCAAGTACATGCCACTTCCAATATATTTGTAGGAGAAGAAGGTTTATACCTCTCGCTCAACAATGAAAACAGTCCGGATTATGATGAGAACCACCTAAGGTACATGGTTATACAATTTGATTTGGAGAAATGAAAGGGACTATTTCAGTGTAATGGTGATTTCCTTTAGTTCCCGAATCACTTGAATTACCGGATTAGAAATAGAAGATCAGGTTTTTTGGAAGTTGAATTCGCTCCCTTTATCGGTGCAATACCGTAACCATTGGTAGGCAGGAGGTGCAGCCCCGGAGCCTTTGTAAACGGTTTTTCCTGGTATTCGCTATCCAGCGGTACACTGGACCCCACTCTTCCGTTAGTTTCGTTGCTACTAACTCGTCTTCTCCAATTGCTTGATCAATACCGCAAAATCTTTGGGGTAGGGGGCTGCTGCGGTAATGGTCGCACCGGCCAGGTTCTGAAAGCTGATGGACTGCGCATGTAAGGAAACCCGCTGCATGATGGGCCTTTCTTCGGTGTCTTTTTTCAGGTTAAACTTGCGCTTGAGCTGGGAGAGGTACAGCGGCTTGCCTCCGTACAGCGTATCCCCGCAAATAGGCGCACCCAGGTAGGCCAGGTGTACCCGGATCTGGTGCAGCCTGCCGGTGATGGGCTTGCAGGCGATCAGGCTGTGGGAAAAATAAGTCTTCAGTGTTTTGAATAGGGTCTGCGCCGGTTTTCCCTGTGCGGCAATGCGGGCAATACCCTTGTTACTGGCCGTGAGGTTGCGGTCCACCAGCACCCCATCGAAATCGTGTATGCCCTCGGCCACGGCATGGTACACTTTCTCTACGGTACGGTTTTCGAATTGCAGGGCAATGTGCCGGTATGCTTCGGGGTTTTTGGCAAAGACCAGGCAGCCGGAGGTTTCCTTATCCAGCCGGTGGCAGACCTGCAAGTCGTCCCAATATTCCTTTCCCAGGGCCAGCATGTTTTGCGCCTCATGCCGGTCTTCCAGCGTAGCAAAGTAGGGAGGTTTGTTGACGATGATGTAGTCCTCCGTTTCCAGCAGTATCAGTGATGTAAAGTCTATTTTTTTCATGCCTCCCTTATTTCGGCCCGAAGTTCCGAAATTAGCGGGTATAAAAAAATCAAAAGGCCATTCTTTACGGTTCCCGTGCCAAAGGCAATTTTCAGAAGGGTTCTGACATTGACCTCACTCTGGAAGGCAGGCTACTCACGCTTACCTTGCTTAACCAAATTGACACCGAATTGGATGAGTTGCTGCTTCCCTACCAAATTGATTTATCCATTAAACATAAAATAAAAAATACCGACTTGCTGGATCATATTGATCGGATAGGCAAGCTGTTTTATGTAAAGGAGTAGTGGTAGTAGGACGAGACTGCCTCACCCTTTACCAGCTCTTAAACCGACCTAAAAGGCTTACCAATGACGGGTTTATCAAATCGTTGAAAATCAACATATTAAAAATACTCATCATCATGCTTCTTGCGTTTTAAATAATTTTAAGTCTTATGATGACGTGAATAAAATCACTTTTTAAAAAAGTAGAGTCCAATAAAAAATGAAGATTTATATTTAAAATACGTAAAGAGCGCAGGCCCGACAAAAAACCGGGGTGCGCAGGAGGTTTGCGGGGTGAAGGATTTTTTTGTCTTGATTTTTTGGTACTTTTTCATCAAGGAAAAAGTACAGAGAATAGAAGGAAAAAGGTTGATTTTAGGCTATAATCCTGGTAATACGAGCAAATTTATATTCTCAAATATTTAAAAATAACCTATTGTCATCCCGATTTCTGCATTTATAAAAATAGTAAATTCTTGCAATCACGATTTAATCGGTTTTTTGACACTCAAAACCCAATCTCAGGTCTTTAATGAATAGCGCAAACCAAAAGTATCCCGCGCTTTACGGACTTGTTCAGGTTTCAATCCTTCTTGCCTGGCAATACCGCACTTGTTCCTATCGGCAGGTCAAAGCTAAATACCGAACCCTTGCCTACAATGGAACTAACCGAAATTTTACTTTTATGCCCTTCCAGGATATGTTTGACAATAGCCAGGCCCAGACCGGTGCCGCCCTTTTCCCTGGACCGGCTTTTTTCTACCCGGTAAAACCGCTCAAAGATGCGTTTCAAATCCTCCGGATGGATGCCTTGTCCCAAGTCCTTGATTTTGATGCTCAGGTGGTTTTTATTTTGGCTCAACTGTATGGTTACTTTCCCTTCTTCCTTGTTGTATTTGATGGCATTGGACACCAGATTTTGTAGTACCCGGTAAATTTTATCCCGGTCGGCGTAGGTGATGTAAGGACTGTCCGCTTCGTACTGGAAATCTATTTTGATACCCCGCTTGTGGGCCTTGCCTTCCAGCTGTTCGATGACTTCCAGAATGGAATCCTTGAGATCAAAATTTACCGGATGAAAGCGGATGAAGCCACTTTCTATCTGATTAATGGTGATCAGGTCCTGCACCAGGTTTTCCAGGTTATTCAGGCTTTTGGCAGCCCGTTTCAGAAATTTATCCCTGACGGTATAGTCTTCCACTGCTCCATCCAAAAGGGTATGGATATAGCCCTGAGCGGCAAAGATCGGGGTTTTCAATTCATGAGAAATATCTGCGATAAACTCCTTCCTGAAGGTTTCGTTTTTTTGCAGGGTTTCTATTTCCCTGTTTTTGGCAGCCGCATAAGCGTTGATATTGGACTGCAGGCTTTTCAGTGGGCTGAGGGAGGCTTTCATTTTTTTGGTTGCCTTGATGGAAACATCCTTTTTCTGTATTTTCTCCAGGACATTGTAGATGTTGCTGATTTCCCTGAACACCAAAAATTCCAGGCTGAGATGGATCAACAGGTAGCTGATGGAAAAAGAAAGGGCGGCTGTGGCCAGCAATACCAGGCCTCCGGTATCCTCGATAAGGGATAAAAATGCAACCAATAATACAGCGATAGAAAAAGATAAGATAAGCGCGATTCCCCTGGAGGTACTAACCATGGATCAAAGCAAATTAAATTTATAGCCTACCCCTTTGACCGTGAATATATAATCATCGCCTATTTTTTCCCTGACCTTTCTGATATGCACATCCACGGTTCTGGCCAGCACAAAGACATCCGCTCCCCAAATGTTTTTCAGCAATTCATCTCTGCTGAAAACCATATTTGGGTTTTTGGCCAGAAAATAAAGCAACTCAAATTCTTTTTTGGGCAAGATGATTACTTTACCACCCTTGTTGATGGTATAGCTGCTCCTGTCAATGATCAGGTCCCTGACAGCCACCTGGTTGGAATCTGTTTCCTTTTTAGTTTCCCGGCGAAACAAGGCACCTATCCGGCTTATCAGTGCCCTGGGTTTGATGGGTTTGTGGATATAGTCGTCGGCACCAACATCGAATGCGGCCACTTCTGAATATTCCTCGGACCGGGCGGTTAGAAAGATAATAAAAGTGTTTTTCAGTTCAGGGATTTCCCGGAGTTGCCGGCAGGTTTCTACACCGTCCTGGTTGGGCATCATGATATCCAATAAAATGACATCAGGTTTAAAGGTGATGGCGTTTTTCACAGCTTTGACCCCGTTATTTGCGGTGCTCACCTCGTAGCCTTCTTTTTCCAGGTTGTAAGTTAATATTTCGATGATGTCTTCTTCATCATCTACTACCAAAACCTTTAATTTTTGCTTTTCACTCATTGCTTTGTTACCTAAAAACAACAGTAATTTAAATTCCAAACCAAAGGTAGGGATAATAAAAAAAATCAGGCTTAATTCGGGAAAAGTTTTGGGCTGAACCCAAAGAAGATTTTGTTAAAAAACGCCAGGTATTACCCTGGTATTAATTTTGTGTCAAGCTATTGTTAAGCAGCCCCTTGGCCGATACGATATCCATGTTGATGGAGCCCACCATCATGCTGGCTTTGATTTTCACAGGGATGCGATTGGCATCTGCGGTAATCCATATTTTTACCGGTTTTTTGCCCCTGAATAATTTGTTGCTGGGAAGGGTGGGACTGAAAACATGGGTTTTGAAATCCCCAATTTCTGTAGAAACATCATCCATCCCCTCGTATGTTAATTTTAGGTTATAATTTTTTTTATCAAAAAAACCTTTGATGGCCACTTCATCTCCTTTTTTCAGCCCATTCAGATCCATGGTTCTTAACAGGTAATACCCACTTACGATATCCTGTACATTTTTCGGAACATCGAAGCTTTCGACCTTGGTCAGGTTTTCATTTTCCCTGTCAAACAATTTCACCTCGGCTGACTGCTTTTGATGGTCAAAGTCGATTACTTCATGCTTACGGTAGTTACCCTCTTCAATGTGCCTGTAGGCCCGGAAAGGAACAATCTGGGCGGTATCTATATAACTTCCCCAATTGTCCTTGACATAAAACAACTTGAAAATGCTTAGGGTACGTCCGAAAACATCTATTTTGTAGGCTGGGCGGCCATCGATTTGATGGATCTGATCAGAGATTACCATCTTGGCTTCAGCGGCATTGAGAAAGAAATAGCTGACATTGAAAGTGAGTTCCTCTCCTTTAGCAAAAGCCTGGTTTTTTCTCAGGGAAGGGCTTTCCTTCTCAGGTGCCTGCAAGAGCATTAAAACCGCAATTATTATGGATTGTAGGTACAGGTTCATGTGTTTTTTAGTAGGCTACCTTCAAAGTCCATACCATTTTGAGTATCAACAGTCAGCGTTTAGTTATCCAAAAGTAGTCTAACGAAATACAAAAACAATGGTTATCCACAGTTGGTAATGAACTGGCTAATGTTTACTTTCACATTATCAATTGAACGATTTGAATATATACCATGAGTGCAAATACTGAAAAACTAAAAGCCCTTCAGCTCACGCTGGATAAACTGGAAAAAACTTACGGTAAAGGTACCGTAATGAAATTGAGCGACAATGTGGTACTGGATGTGCCTGCGATTTCCACCGGTTCCCTGGGTCTGGATATGGCTCTTGGAATAGGTGGAGTGCCCCGAGGAAGGGTCATAGAAATATACGGGCCGGAGTCATCCGGTAAAACCACCCTTTCCATGCACTGCATCGCTGAAGCGCAAAAAGCTGGTGGACTGGCCGCCTTTATTGATGCGGAGCATGCTTTTGATAAGTCTTACGCAGAAAAACTGGGCATTGATATAGAGAATTTATTGATTTCCCAGCCGGACAGTGGGGAGCAGGCACTGGAGATTACCGAGCACCTGATTCGCTCAGGAGCCATTGATATCATTGTGATTGACTCTGTGGCCGCCCTGGTACCGAAGGGAGAACTGGAAGGTGAAATGGGGGATTCAAAAATGGGGCTTCAGGCCCGGTTGATGTCCCAGGCCCTGAGAAAATTGACAGGTGCGATCAACAAGACTGGCTGTGCCTGTATTTTTATCAATCAGCTTCGTGAAAAGATAGGGGTAATGTTTGGTAATCCTGAGACGACCACCGGAGGAAATGCCCTGAAGTTTTACGCTTCGGTGAGACTGGATATCCGGAGAATCGGACAGATAAAAGAAGGAGCGGACAATATCCTTGGCAACAGGACCAAGGTAAAAGTGGTAAAAAATAAGGTTTCGCCTCCTTTCAAAGTAGTGGAATTTGACATCATGTATGGAGAAGGCATTTCCAAGGTCGGAGAAATTATTGATCTGGGAGTAGAATTTGAAATCGTGAAAAAAGCCGGGTCCTGGTTTTCCTATGAGGGCAATAAACTGGGTCAGGGCAGGGATGCCGTCAAAACCCTGCTACTGGATAATCCTGAATTGATGGATGAGCTGGAATTAAAGATCAAGGAAAAGGCCGGTATTCTCAAGGAAAGCAAAGAAAAGGGCAAGTCTGGCGCTAAGGCAAAAAACGAAGTCAAAAATGAGGAATAAAGGATATTGAATCCTTTCGGTAGGTAGCTTTCAGGCCGTTCGGATAGCATCTACCGGATCCATTTTTGCAGCCATGGATGCCGGAATGATGCCGGAGGCGATACCAATGGCAGAAGAAAGCCCGATGCCAAGCAAAATATTTTTAAAGCTCAGGATGATTTCCAGATTGCCCAGTGAAATAAAGGTGGCACCAAATACGATCAATAATCCGGAGAAACCTCCTATAAGGCTTAAAAAAGTGGCTTCAAACAGAAATTGAGTGAGGATAAAGTAATTTTTCGCCCCCAATGATTTTTGTATACCAATGATGCCGGTACGCTCCTTGACGGATACGAACATGATGTTGGCAATGCCGAAGCCCCCGATCAAAATGGAAAATCCACCTATCACCCACCCGGCCAGGGAAATAACGGAAAAGATGGCTCCTACAGCATCCTGGATAAACTCGGATTTATTCAAGGCAAAATTATTCTCCTCTGTGGGTTTGAGCCCTCTTTTGGCTCTTAGGAGTCCGGCCATTTCATTTTCCAGGGCAACTAATCCCGGATCGTCGTCCCTTCCTTTTGCGGCAATGGTAGGCTCTATGCCGTTTTTCCCTACATAAAACAGTTTGTTGAAAGCTCCGTAGGGTACCATCAGCGCTTCGTCTTTGGAGGGGGTATCAAACAAACCTTCCCCTTCTTCTTCCAGTACCCCGACAACGATGAATTTTAATCCCTTGATCTTAAATTCCTTGCCTATGGGACTTTGACCCGGAAAAAGGGCATTGGCTATCTTCACTCCAATTATGGAAACGTTTCGGGAAGCATTGATTTCCATTTCTGTAAAAAAACGGCCCTCCTGTATGGGAATATCATACACCTTGATATGGTTGTGCACCACACCATCCAGATTGGCCATCTCATAGGCATTGCTTCCAGCCTTTACGGTAGTTCTCGTGTTGGCAAAGATGGTGACTCCGGAAGCACTGCCGAGGCGTTCGTCCAGAAAGGTGAATTCGGAATAATTTCCTGGAGGACGTCTGAAATATTTCCACCAGGGGTATTCCTGAGGACCTGAAGAAAAAGGAAACCTGTCTACCCGGATCACATTGCTACCCAAAAAAGTCAGGCTATCCTTGATGTTTCTTTCCAGAGAATCTACCAGTGTAAAAACCGCTATAATGGCAAAAATACCAACCGTCACCCCCAGCAATGAAAGAATGGTGCGGGTTAAATTGGATTTCAATGCCTGCATTGCAAAGCGAAAACTTTCCCAGAGTAGCCTTAATACGATCAAATTGGAGAAGATTTAAAACAATTTGACAATATAGGTAGAATTAGGTTATTTTCTTATTAACTTTGCATTTTTTACGATATTTACGTTTACTCGTTATTTCCAAAATACATACACATGAAGTTATCAGATTTCAAATTTGAAATTCCCAAAAAGCTTATTTCCTTGTATCCTCCCGAAAACCGGGATGAATCCAGGTTAATGGTGGTTCACAAGGATACAGGTAAAATAGAACACCGGGTTTTTAAAGATATCATCGAATATTTTGGTGAAGGTGATGTATTCGTCACCAATAACACCAAGGTCTTCCCTGCCAGGCTATATGGTAACAAGGAAAAGACCGGTGCTAAAATCGAGGTATTTCTGTTGAGAGAGCTGAATCAGGAACTTCGGCTTTGGGATGTATTGGTGGATCCTGCCAGAAAGATCAGGGTAGGCAACAAACTTTATTTTGGAGATAGTGACCTGGTAGCAGAAGTGATTGACAACACCACTTCCAGAGGGCGTACCATTCGGTTTTTATTTGACGGTACAGATGAGGAATTCTACAAAACCATCGATACACTGGGAGAGACGCCTATTCTGAAAGAATTTATCGAAAGAGAAGTAGTGGATGCTGACCGGGAAAGGTACCAGACCATTTTTGCCCAACATGTGGGGGCAGTGGCGGCTCCAACTGCAGGTTTACATTTTACCCAGCACCTGTTGAAGCGACTCGAGATCAAAGGGGTGGAGGTGTGTCCTATTACCCTTCACATAGGCCTTGGAACCTTCCGACAGGTAGATGTGGAAGACCTTACCAAGCATAAAATGGATTCTGAGAATTACGATATCCCTCAGGGTACCGTGGATTTGGTCAATAAGGCACTGGACAACAAGAAAAGGGTCGTTTCAGTCGGAACCACCTCTTTGAAGACCATAGAATCTTCGGTTACCGCCAATGGGCGGCTTAAGTCCAGCAGTGGATGGACGGATAAATTTATCATTCCTCCCTATGAATTTAAAATAGCCAACGCACTGGTCACCAATTTTCACCTGCCCGAGTCTACCTTATTGATGACGGCTTCTGCTTTTGGTGGCTATGACCTGATCATGAAAGCTTATCAGGAAGGTATCAAAGAAAACTACAAATTCTTCAGTTATGGTGATGCCATGTTGATTATTTAAGTTTAAAAAATGGAAAAAACCCGTAGAAAAGTATTTTCTACGGTTTTTTTTGGCTTTAACCCGGATTATCCATCTGGAAACGTTATGATCAACAAAAACATAAAAATCAAGGCAGGCTCCCCATTTAATGGAGATTTACTGACCTGTTTTTTCTGTATCTGTTTTCTTTAAAAAAGAACTGCCTGACCCAATAAAATTTATCCATTGGGGCAGGTATATCCATCGAAGTTTAAATACTCACTTCTTTTTCAAACTTCTCCAGGGCCTCAGGCCGTCCCACTACATATACAATATCACCGAGCTTAATTTTAGTATGCCCGGTGATGTCTGTTTCTGTCTTTCCATCCCGCTTGATGGCCACCATGTTGATACCGACCTGCTCCCTCAGGTTGATGTCCTTGATAGGTTTACCTATGAGGGAGCCATGGTCTTTTTCTACTTTTACCCCGGCAAAGTTGATTTCCGGTACATCCAGCGTGATGGTATTGCCATTTTCACTGGTCAAAGTCCGGAACACTTCGTAGTTGTGAAACCTGACATCATGGGTGAAATCCTCAATTTCACCCTTGGGCACCAGGTATTTGTTCAGAACCCTGGTGAAAATTTCAATTGAGGTTTCAAACTCTTCAGGGATTACTTCATCAGCTCCTAATTTCAGCATCGCTTCTATCTCGTTTACGTACCTGGTACGCACAATAATAAAGGCATTTTGTGTGGCTGCCCGGATATTGATAATGATTCCTTTGGTGGATTCATGATTGGAAATGGCGATAACTGCTACCCGGGCTTTATGGATTTTAACGTGTTCGAGTACCACGGTATTTGCTGCATCTCCATACATGATGGGCTCTCCCTTGGCGGCTTCCACCCTTACTGTTTCCGGATTCATTTCAATAATGGCGTAGGGAATATCGGCCCTTTTGGCAGCTTTGGCCAGGTTGCGGCCATTCAAGCCAAATCCTATGATAATGAGGTGATCACTGAGCTGTTCGGTTTCTATTTCGCCGGCAGGCAAGTCTAGTTTATCACCAAACCGGGCTTTGAAATTTTTGGGTACCGGAATATTCAAAACCCGGCAGGCAAGGTTTTCCCTTTTTTTGAGGACAAAAGGAGTGATGATCATGGTAATGATCGATATGGCCAGAAAATATTGGTAAGTGGTGTTGTCTAATAGCTCATATTTCAATCCTTCCTTGGCCAATAACAAGGAGAATTCACCCACTTGAAAAATCGAAAATGCGACAATAAATGACTCTTTAAAATTGCTGCCTATGGCTTTAACGGAAAGCGATACAATCAGAAATTTTACCAAAAATGTCAACACCACCAGGGCAAGAATGACCAGGATGTGATCTGCCAGAAAGCTGATGTCGAAAAGCATCCCAACTGAAACAAAAAAGAAACTGAGAAAAATCTCCCTGAAAGGCAGGATCTTACCGGTAGCATGGTGGCTGTACTCGGATTCACTGATGATCAAGCCTGCTAAAAATGCCCCTAATCCAAGAGAAAGCCCCAGCAAGGATGTGGCATAAGCTACTGCGAAGCAAGTAACAATAATGCTTAGTAGAAAAAGTTCTTCATTTTTTGACTTGGCCACACGGTAGAGCAGCTGGGGTATCAGGTACTTGGCACTGATGATGGTCAGTATGATTACCAATCCACCTTTTAAAGCCATATAAAATAAGGAGAGGAGGATATTGTCTGATTCTCCTGCCAGCATGGGGGTAAACAAGACCAGGGGAACAATGATGATGTCCTGAAAAATCAAGATGGCCAGTGTAGTCCGGCCTGAAAGGGTATTGATTTGTCCCCCTTCCTGAAGGAGCTTGAGTACGATGGCCGTACTGCTCAGGGCAAAGAGAAATCCAAAAAACACAGCTTTACTCCAGTCAAAACCAAAAAAATACGTAATAATCGTTGTCACGGCTATGGTGAGGGTTACCTGCAGGCTTCCTCCAATAAAAACCGCTTTTTTGATGGCCATCAGGCTTTTCAGCGAAAATTCCATACCTATGACAAAAAGCAGGAGGATCACACCTATTTCGGAAAGTACTTCCACTGCAGTAGAAGCATCGACCAGAGAAAGCCCATAAGGTCCCGCAATGGCACCTGTAAGCAGGTATCCTATAATGGTGGGCAGTTTCAGCCGCATAAAAAGCAGGATTACCAGGGTGGCCAATCCAAAAATGACCACAATATCTGAAAGGAGAGGTAATTCTGCTGCTGCTAATATAAAAGGGTTCATTTGATCGTTATGTTAAAAATCAATGGCTAACAAGTTAATCAAAATATAACAAAAAAAATAAGGGGTTTCTGTCGGACCCGGGATATTGACTCATAGATTTTGCAGCCCTGTGGTTAGTAAGCAAGGCCTAACCGTTTGTAAATGAAATGCATCAACCAGGCAGGTCCAATCAATAAAAATTGAAGGTCTTTGAAAAAAGATGGTTTCTTACCTTCAATTTGATGTCCGTAAAATTGGAGTATCCAGGCCAATACAAAGAGAAGTATACAAAATAGCCAAAAAGGGAAAGGCAAAATTAAGCTCAGAAAGCTGGATAGCGCCAGACAGCTTGCGGAAAACAGCAACATCCCTAATGCCAGTGGAGGAGAAAGGGAATAATAGTAGAAGAAAACCAGCAATAAAATCAATGTGGCCCAATTGGCAAAATCTCCCAAAATCGAATTGAATTCAAGCATGGGTCCGGCTGGAATACTGTAAATCAGGCCCACTATACTAAAGAAAATGGCAGGGACACAAACCCAGTGAATGATTTTGTTAGTGGGGTGTCGGTGGCTGAACCCATACTCCTCCAAGAGATGATCAATCCTCCTCATGATCAAGGTGTTTGTGCGTTTGATAATTTGCATTAAGTTAGTTAAAAAAAATGATATACATGCAACAGTCTTTTATTTTAAAATTTTATTCGGATATGTTCTTCGTTTAGGCCAATAATGAAAGAGTTCTGTCTGTAAAGAGCGTAAATTCATATTTTTTTTTAACTTTAAGCTTTTCTATGCCACATGATTGATAAATGACTAGTCCTTCAAAAAAACCTTCCTTAGGGGAAGCTTTATTTCCGATTATTTTCCTGATTGTTCTTTTGGCCATCAACATAAATGTCTTTGGTACGGACGGCCTTATGGGCTCGAATCAGTTGGTTCTGGTGATTTCATCAGGAATAGCTGGGTTGATAGCCGTTTTTAGACTGGGTGTAAAATGGGATAGTGTACAGGATGGTATAGTCAAGAGCATTTCTTCAGCCATGTCCTCTATATTGATTTTGCTATTAATCGGTTCACTGGCCGGTACCTGGATGATTAGTGGTATCGTGCCTGCCATGATTTATTATGGGCTCCAGGTGTTGAATCCCACCATTTTTCTGCTAGCGGCCTGTGTAGTTTGCGGGGTGGTGTCCGTTTCCACGGGAAGCAGTTGGACGACGGTAGCCACGGTTGGGGTGGCTTTGCTCGGTATAGGGAAGGCCTTGGGATTTGGAGAAGGCATCATTGGAGGAGCCATTATTTCAGGAGCTTATTTCGGAGATAAAATGTCTCCCTTGTCGGATACCACCAACCTGGCTCCGGCCATGGCAGGTACGGATCTTTTTACCCATATCCGGCACATGGTCAAAACTACTGTTCCCTCCATCTCCATTACCCTTGTCATATTTGGAATTATTGGGATTTGGGGACAACCAGCCGGTACCATAGGTCAGGTGGAGGAGATATCCAGGGTGATTTCCGATACATTTGCCATCAATGGCTGGCTTTTTATCGTACCTGTGTTGGTACTTTTGCTTATCATCAAGAAAGTACCAGCCATACCTACGCTACTGGCCGGGGCCCTGTTGGGAGCATTATTTGCTGTGATTTTTCAGGGGGAAGTGATCAGAGAACTCGCTGGCGATATGGAAGGTGGGGCGGCATTGCAAACTTTCCAAATTGTAATGGGATCGCTTTTCGGAGATACCGCCATTGTCACATCCAATGAAATAGTCAATGAATTATTGGTCACAGGCGGAATGGCCGGCATGCTGTACACCGTTTGGCTGATTATTTGTGCCATGGTTTTTGGAGGAATCATGGAAGTAAGTGGGATGTTAAAAGTCATCGCTGAGGCAGTAATCAGCAAAGTTAACTCTGTGGGGTCATTGATTGCTGCCACAGCGGGAACAGGTGTGTTTTTTAACATCACTACTTCCGATCAGTACCTGGCGATCCTGGTGCCAGGCCGGATGTATTCGGATATTTACAGGAAAAGAGGGTTAAAAGGCGAAAACCTAAGCCGGACACTGGAAGACAGTGCTACCGTGACCTCGGTACTCATTCCCTGGAATACCTGTGGCGCTACCCAGGCATCGGTTTTGGGAGTGGCTACACTGACTTATGCACCTTATTGTTTTTTCAATATTATCAGCCCTTTTATGACCATCTTGTTTGGTTACCTGAATTGGGGCATCAATTATTATTCTAAGGAAGAAATGCAAACCATAAAGGAAGAAGAAATTTTGGCATGATACCATTAAAAATCAGCAAGCAGGAGGTGAATGGGATGGAATTGGGTGCCTTTGAAGGGGAGATTATTCTCGTTGAAGACCAGAAAACCCTGAGGAATATGGAGGCCGATTTGGTTTCCCAAAAGTTTGTGGGCTTTGATACCGAAACCCGGCCCGCATTCAGAAGAGGGGTAAGCTATGATGTCGCCTTGCTGCAGTTGGCCACCAGGGAGCGTGCTTACCTGATCAGATTGAATGAGATGGGCTTTCCCAAAGAGGCCAAAAATGTGCTGGAAAGCGCTCAAATTATCAAAGTGGGTGCAGCCGTTCGGGATGATATCAAAGCCTTGAAAAAGATTTCTCCAGGGTTTGCTCCCGATACTTTTTTTGACCTTAATGAAGAATTGAAGCGGGTAGGTTTTATGAATGTGGGGGTAAGGAACCTGAGTGCCATGGTATTGGGTATTCGCATTTCCAAATCTGAGCAGGTATCCAACTGGGAGGCAGCTGCCCTGACAGACAAGCAGCTGCTGTATGCAGCAACGGACGCCTGGGCCTGCCTGGAAATATTCCTGAAACTGTACAAGCAAGGTTACCTGGACGATATCTTTTCTATGTGATGGTTTTCAGCAAGGGTATTGCTGCTAACAGGGTTTTCACTTCTTCTTGTATATTTGCCCGGCATTCCAATTTGATGAGACAGCTACTGCCAAAGGCCTGATGGGTAATTTTCAGGTCATTTCGGCTAATGGTACCCATCACCTGATCCATTGCCTCGTAGGCAAATGAAATGGTCAGTTCAGTCATCAGTATTTTGGTGATTATTTCACCTGAAGCAATGGCTGCAGCAGCGGCGGTTTTGTATGCCTGAACAAGACCGCCTACTCCCAGTTTGGTGCCTCCAAAGTACCTGACAACTACGATGAGGATATCGGTGAGTTCATGGGACCGAAGTTGTCCCAGGATAGGATCTCCGGCGCTGTGATGTGGTTCTCCATCATCATTTGCGCGGAAGATATCCATATCTTTCCCTAAAATATAGGCATAACAGTGGTGACGGGCATCGTGGTAGGTTTTTTTTAACTGGTCCAGGATGTTCTGCACCTCAGCTTCGTTTTCAACCGGGTAGGCAAAAGAAAGGAACTTACTGCCCTTTTCTTTATACATTCCCGTTGAAGCTGCCTTAATGGTCCGGAAGGTGTCGCTCATGAGGATGTTTTGCTTTTTATGGGTCGAGTCGGTGAACATTTGCTAAATTAGTCATTTGATTGATACACTTCTACAGCTTTTAGACTCTGACTGTAAAAATGCAGCATATACCACTGGTATCCGTGATTTGTACCTGCCACAACCAGGGCTCCTATGTTTTACAGGCCCTTGATAGTGTTTTGGAACAATCCTACCCGGCAGTCGAAATTTATATTATTGACAACGGCAGTAGCGATGGTTCGAAAACGCTGATTTCGGACTGGATAAAGCGACATGGTGAGCAGGTTCCGATCATGCACCGGTATTATGAGCGGCCGGTAAATTATTGCCAGGCCTTTAATGCGGCCCTTAAATCCATTAATGGCCATTATCTGATCGACCTGGCTGCGGATGATTTTCTACATCCCCAACATATATCCCGGGCTCTGGAGCAGCTGCAGGGATCTGACGCAAAGGTATACTTTTGTAATGCCCTGTTGCTGTATCCCGATGGGTCTCAACAGCCCTTTTATCCCGCAAGGCATGCTGGAAATATTCCCCAGGGAGATGTTTTTTCGGACGTAGTACAAAAGTATGTCATCAGTTCTGTGACACTGGTCATGGATGCCAGTTCTTTATTGAAGGAAGGGGGCTATGATGAGGACCTCTCTTACGAGGACTTTGACATCCTGGTCCGTATGTCTAGAAAATATCCATTTGTCTATGGAGATTTTACCGGGGTTTTCAAAAGGGAATTGCCAGGCTCCCTTTCGACCCAACAATATCAGGTAAGGCATTCTGCCTTGTTGCCTTCTACTTTCCGAGTGTGTGAAAAAATATTCGGTATGCTGGAAGGAAAGGAGGAAAAGGAAGCCCTGAGATTCAGGTTACTGCATGAATCCAAGCATGCCCTGGCCTCTGCCAATTTTCAGGTTGCCGGACAGTTTTTAAACCTATACCGGAAATTTTCCCCGATATGCCTCCATTACATTTTGTTTCGGTTATGGCATACCTGCAGGCTGGATATTTCAAATCTGTATAGCTACTGGTCGAAGAGTAAAAGTTTGTGAGTCCCTGAAATCTGAAAACCTGGTAGTTTTCTCGTTGATTTTTTACCAACAAGAAACTTTGAGTAGATGCAACCTGACTGGTTTTACCTTTTCTTTATCAGTTGAATAAAGGATTAATTTAGGATTTACGGCTGCCTACTAAACCATACCGGTAATCACTTCCTGCATTCCCTCCGAATCAAAATATTTATCAGCCATTACTACCAAATCCTTTTCTTCAAAACTCTTGATAAAGGCCAATTGCCGGGCATAAAAGGAAAAATCAAGTCCTTCAAAATGCACGCGCTGAAAATGGCTCATCAAGTCGAAGGGACTACTGAAATTGGCCAAAAGGTTACCGGCAAGGTAATTCCGGATAATTTCAATTTCTTCATCCGGTACAGGATCCTGCTTCAATCGCAAGATTTCCTTGTAAACTTCCTGAATTACTTCTTCTCCATGCCCACCTTTCACATCAGCCGCTACTATCCAATAGTTTGATCCGTTGAGACTGCCCAGAAAACTATTGATTCCATAGGTGTAGCCTTTTTCTTCACGGATATTCTTAATCAGTCGGCTTCCAAAATAACCACCCAGCAGGGTGTTGAATACGGATAGCGCCATGTAATCAGGATGGGACAACGGCACCATCCATTTGCCAATCCTGATACTGGATTGCAGGGCATCCGGCTTTTTCTCGATCTGCCTGGATTGCCTGGTCCGGGATATGGGGAAAAAATCTATTTTTTCGGGTATCAAGGGTAAATCCTCAAAATATTCCCCCAGGGATATCAGGTCACTGTCGGACAGATTCCCGGTGACAAATAATTGAGGTTTTGATAAAAAGCCGTTCTTGTAGTAGTATTGCAGGTCTTCTCTGCTTATGGCATCCACATCATCTGCTGTGGCCTGGAAACCAAAGGGATGGTCCTTGCCAAAGAGGCTGGATCGGATCAGTTGGTTGGCACGGGCAGAAGTTTGTTCCTTTTGTATACTGATGCTCAGTTTTTTCTGGGACTTCTTTTTCACCAGGGATTTTTCCGGAAACTCAGCAGCAGTAAACAAGGTCCTGAAAACCGGCAAAACTTCTTTCAGGTGTTTTTGAGTAGTCAATAAACTGAGCCCCTGTCTTTCAAATCCTGATACCACATCTACTTCGGAACCATGAAAATCAAAAAAGTCATCCAGGGCCTCGGATTTCAAGTCGCTGGTACCTTCCAGTAACATGTGAAGCATAAAAGAGGGCAGCAAGGGATTTTTAAGGATTATCTCCGAATAATGTACCGGAAAGATGACTTCTACCTTCACTGCCAAAATATTTGGAGAAGGCATATAGTACAAGGGAATACCATTTGTCAGGGTCCGGTATTCCGGGGGCGTCAGATTGATTTGTTCAGGAATGTGGTATGCCGGTGCCTGGCTTCGGTTTACACTCATCTTTCCAGGTTGTACAATAATGAAAATCTAAGCGTTTCGGCTAAGGGGTGATTTTGAACCTGTGGCACCAGGTAAGAAAAATCAAATCCCAGCCGGTTAAATTTAAACCCTACCCCCATGGTGAAATACCTTCTACCTCCTTTGCTGGGGTTTTCATAAAAATAGCCTGCACGAACAGCAAATTTATCGTCATAGGAATATTCGGTACCAAAGGCAATCATCACCTCCCTCATTTCCTCTCCGAATCCATCAGGTGCGTCAAAGAAGGAACCAAACATGCCACTTAGCAAAGGCCGGGTGGGGTCTAGTCCTGCTTCAATATTCGGTTGGTTGGTGTCGGGATCCAATACCAATTGTCCATTATCATCTACCTCATAGACGGGAGGGGTGGGGACCATCATTTTATTGAGATCCAAGGCGAAGGTAATGGTATTCGTTTCATCCATTGGTATGCTAAGGGCCGATCCTATTCTGAGATTGGTAGGGAGATAGTCCAGGTCCTCGGCACTGTTATAAGTGATTTTGGGACCAATATTGGAAATATTAATGCCCCATGAAAAGTCTACTTCCTTATCCGAAAGGATGATTTCTGAGCTATGGTAAATGCCAACATCTGTGCCCACACTCACTCCGGGCCTGCTTTCGTTGCCTCCTGCAGAACTCAGGTTTCCGGAAAGATTGGAATGGATAAACCGGGCACTGATACCAAGAGAAAGATCATCTGAAAGTTTTCTGGAATAGGTTCCTCCAATAGCAATATCCCGAGGACTGAAATCCCCGAGCGGGTTACCCCTGGAATCGGTCAACTGTATGTCCCCCATATTAAAATACCTCAGGTCAATGCCAAAGGCAGAAACATTGTCAATCCTTTTGTATCCGGTGAGGTAATTCAGGGACATGTCAGGCACCAATCGTCCCAGCCAGGGGGAATAGGATAAGGAGAATCCCATGTCATCCTCAATAAATGCCAGTTTACCGGCATTCCAATGCGCCGAGTTGACATCCGGAGAAGTGGCCACACCTGCATCACCCATGGCGGAATGGCGGCTATCCGGAGCAAAATTGAGAAAGGGAACAGCGGTAATGATCACCCTTCTGTTTTGGTCTTGGCCGGAAAGTTGAGGAATGGAAATTTGTGCATGGCTTTCTAGTTGATTCGCAGCGAAAGCCAATAAAAAAGTTAAAGCTGGAAGAATTTTTGTGTTCACTTTCATTGAATAATAATTTTGCCTCCCTTTCTTTCTGAAGCACCGTCTTCTTCAGATTGAAGATTGATTTCGTAAAGATAAGTTCCTTTTGCCGGATATTTGGTTTTGCTTTGTAAAAATATCCATTGAATGTCCATTATAGACCGTTCAGCTTTTGGGAAACGCCGCTGCAATGAAAATATTTCACCCCCGAAGGAAGAAAACACCTTAAGATTCAAAATTAAATTTTCTCCGGGCCGGTTATGCATAACTTCAAAATTAACCCTGTCCGAAGTAGGATTTGGGTAAAGCAATACCTCCTCCAATTGCATCTTTTGGCTTCCCCGGACTTCGATACCTTTGCTAAAGGTGCGTTCATTTCCCAGAAGATCTCTGGCTGTAACCGTGAGTGTATTTTGTCCCTCCTGCAAGCCGCTGATCAGGGTTTTGATATATCCCTGACGAAAACTACCTGAAAGGGCGGTATATTGTTCGGTAAGTGATACTGGAGCAGCTTCGTTGAGCTGGAGGAGGATGCCTTCAGGGTGGTTGACCTGAATGCCGGACAGATCGTTCAGGTGCACCCAGACAGGACTTTGTTTGGTAGCTATGAACGGTGGATTTTCCAGACTGTCATAAAAAACGATGTCAATCTCCGGACCTTCACTTTCGGGGACGGTAGACCCGGTCTTTGGCCCCAGCAGGATTTCACTGCCTCCAAAAGCTTCTTTTTGCCCTTCCTTTTCCAGGGCATATACCTTAACATTTCCAGTGGCAACTGCATCGGTGTCCATTTTCCCTAACATCAACTCTCCTTCCAGTAAACCATTTTTTACCTGGCCCTGCCCCCTGAATAAGATTTGATTGAATTTCCTAAAAGTGGTGGAGGGCCCCTCATCTCCCAGGGTCTCGCTGGTCTTGGGATAACTTTCCACCCTGATCTCATAATGGCCATCAAATTGGTTGATTCTGGCTCCGGAAAGGGGGTCCTGAATCTCTCCATGGTATTTTAGTTGTTGCAGCCCTGACAGGGTATCCACTTCAAGCTCCGAGGTCATGTCCAGCCAGGAGCTTGTTTTGGCTTTCAGATCCGGGAGATCTGCCTGAATAGAAGGGTCGCCCAACAAGGAAAAATTTCTGTTCAATGGACCATTCAGGCTGTTGTTTTTGGTATGTTTGAAAATTTCTCCGAGGCTCATCTGTCCCCTTTCGCTGAACACAGCCTCAATAAAAGCTTCATTTAGCGCAAAATTTACACTGCTGAATACCGGTCTGCCGGTACTCAATACAGCGATGGCGCCTTTGTTGGCAGCAAACAACAACTCTTCTGCTCCTGATCTAAGGAAGGGGCTGTCGTGTCTTCCAAACTCACAGGTAGCAGTGACAAAAATCGGATATCGATCGGTCTCCGGCCAGTCGGCTATATCGCTTACATTGAACAAATTTTCAGCTGCCCAACTCAGTTCATTGCCGTGGCCCGTATAGTTGACCATCAGCAGCCCTTCCTCTATTTCTCGTGCCAATGCGGCCCTGGCTTCGGGTGAGGTCTGGATATCTCCTTCCCGTACCTGTGCAAAATTATCCAGATATAATTTTCTGAGTTCGAATTCCGGGTGATGCTTATTCAGGAAGGCGGTCAGGTTTTCTGCATCACTCAGGTGGATGTGATTGTCTCCATCATCAGCGATAAAGAGCAACTTTCTTTTCCACTGACCGGGATTGCCTGTCTGGTATTGGATGATTTTGTTTACGGCTATGGCGGCTTCCCTTGCATTTATTGCAGGAATTCTACCTATCCCTATGTCCAGCAGATGGTCGCCGGAATCGGTTTCCTCCCATTCTCCCTCTCCGGGTTCTAAAAAACCGAAGTAATCGTCCGAACCATAGGTTGTCAGTGGATTCAGACTATTTCTTGAGCTATAGGTGGGTACAAGGTTGGGTCTGCCGCCTAATTTATTTTTATAGTCAAAACTTCCTTTACCAAAAAACAAAACATTTTGAAGATTTCCCCCCTCTTGCCATTGGTGGGCCAGAAAATTTCTGATGCTGCTAATGTCCGGATTGCCATAGCCATAGGTATGGTAGATGTCCTGCAGGGCTACAACGGCAGTGGACAAACCAATAGCATTTTTGAATTCAGCAAGCCGATTGGCCTGGCCTTGCAGTTCTGCAGGACTGATGATAATCAATTCAGGGTACCCCGAAATAAGCTGAGACTGGCCAATCACAGGTATTGGCTCATGGATTTCAGGGGTGTTTTCCGGTTCAAAAACCACCAATTTCCTCGCTTGGGTTTGCAGGGTAGGATCAGGATTAAGCTCCTTTACCTCATGAAAATTACTGATGTCCCAAAACCGGAAAGAAGCAGCGTGAATCGGAAACACATTGGCTGTCGTATTGTAGTAGACTCCTGCCTGCCAATCTGGGCCCAGGTAGGGGAAACCGAGGAGAATGTGATTCAGAAATCCGGCTCCATTTGGATTGGTGGAGGAATAGGTAAACCTCAGGTTAAGTTGGTCGCCGTTTTCCGGAAAGGATGCCCGGGTTTCAAAGGTGGCCTCCCTCCCCTTGATGGCATACCTGCTATTGGGAATGGAGGGCACATCGATTTCGCCTAAAGTGGCCCCGTTTAAGGCAAAGCGAAACTGGCTTTCACCAAAGGATTGGGCCATTACCCGCGCTTCAATAGAAATTTGGCCATCTGGACTGGGTAGAGGTTTAGGAAAGGTAATGGTCTCGCTACTATTGCTGAAGGTGCGGTACCCGTACCAGGCCCTTCCGGAGGTCAATATATTGTCTTCTTCAATTTTAAAATGCTCGTACCTGTACAATGGCTGATGAGCCCCGGACTCCGGATCAGGGAAGGTTTCTGATAAACTGTTTTTAACAAAATTCTCCGGTGATTGACCCGTTTGGATTAAAAAGTAGAGGGAATCGGTATACAGATGCGGCTGGAATTTGGCCAGCCCCTCTTCAACTAGAATTTGATCGGCCTGGCTCAGGAAAAAGTAAATACTGTTTCCAATCCTTTTTTGAGGGATTTCTTTCAGTTCAAACGAATGGCTACCTAATTTTTGAGGCAGCATTCCCGGGACCCCATAGATGCTGATCTGTTCCAGTTCACCCAGACCCCAGGCCAGTGCCTGTTCCTGGCTGATTTGGTATACTCCCTCTTTTGTTACAGGGAATTTATAATACTGCTGAGAAAATAAAGATATAGCATTCAGCAAAAAGAGTACACTTGTCAAAAATGTTAACTGTGAAAGGTCATGTTTCCACCTCATTCTTTTCCAATCTGTTATTTATCATTGATAGCAGAATATAGGCCAAAACTGCTAGGGGAATTCCCGCCCAGCCCCAAAAAATGAGGCTACCGCCAGAGATCATTACAAGCAGATAGCGGAACAGGTTATTTTTCCAACTAAAATCCTTGAATTTTAATGCCAATAAAGGAATCTCAGCCGTGATTAATAACGAAAATATTACGGTGATGGTTGATAGCGACCAGGGGTTTTGCAAAAGGTCACTAAGGAATGGTGCTGCTTCTGCCAGTAATGGCAGGGTAGAAAAAAACAATGCATTGGCGGGGGTAGGTAGTCCGATAAACTGGTCTTCCTGTCGATCATCGATATTGAACTTGGCCAGCCTGAGGGCAGATTGTATGCCAATCAGGAAGGCAATGTAGGGTAGGACGGGGTGTCCTTCTCCGGACTGGATTAAAAAAAAGGCAATAAACGCAGGCAATACACCGAAAGTAACCAAATCGGCCAGAGAATCCAGTTGTTTGCCAATATCACTTTGGACCTTTAACCATCGGGCTGCAAACCCATCAAAAAAATCAAAAACAGCTGCTGCCAAAATAAAATAAAAACCATAATAAGGTCCATTTTGAACCACATAGAGGATTCCAATCATGCCTGACAATAAATTCAGACAGGTAAGGGTGTTGGGGATATGTTTTTTAATGTTCAATTCGCAGAATTTTCCCCTACAAAGGGATTGGTTTTCTTTTCTTCTCCAATGCTTGTTTCCGGGCCATGTCCAGGATAAACGATAACCTCATCAGGAAGTACGAAAAGTTTGTTTTTTATGGCTTGAATCAGGGTTTCATGATGACCTCCGGGGAGGTCGGTTCTGCCGATACTTCCTTTAAACAGTGCATCACCGCCAATACAAAGCTGGCTGGGTTCATTATAAAACACCAGGTGTCCCGGAGAATGTCCCGGTACCCAGATACAAAGCAGTTGGTTGTTTCCAAATTTGATCCATTCCCCTTCCTTGATATAATGGTCAGCTTTACTTTCCTGATACTGGGCAAAACCATAGTTCGGCGCGTAACTGCCCACTGCCCGCAGGATGGGTTCTTCTTCTTTGTGGTACCAAAGGGGAATATCGTAGGTATTTTTGACAAAAGCATTGCCCAACACATGGTCTATGTGGCAATGGGTATTTATTAATTTCACAGGTTGCAACCCCTTATCAGCAATAAAATCAAACAATGCGCCTTTTTCCTGCTTTTCATAACATCCCGGATCAATGATCAAGGCTTCGCCGGTTTCATCATAAAGCACATAAGTGTTTTCTGCGAAAGGGTTGAATGTAAAGGATTTAATCTGTAGCATAGTAAATTGATAGCGGTTCCAGGTTCAAAATAACAAAGAATGATTTAATTTTAGGCATGAAAGCGGATTTTTTACTTATTGGACAGGGGCTTGCCGGCACGGTGCTCTCATATCGACTCCTTCAGGCCGGTTGCAGGGTCCACCTGATAGATGATGGTCATCCTTCCAGCAGCAGCAGGGTGGCTGCCGGTTTGTATAACCCTATTACAGGAAGAAAAATGGTAAAAACCTGGCTGGCAGATACATTGTTTGAAGAAATCGAACCGTTTTATCAGGAAATGGAGCGTTTTTTAAATCAAAAGTTTCTGCATCCCCTTGGGATCTACCGGCCATTCATTTCCTTCGAGGAGCAAAATGAATGGCTGGCAAAAAGTGCCGACGAACAATTTATAGGTTTTATCAACAAGGTCTACAGCCAGCCGCAATTTCCAGGGGTTAGCGATGCCTTGGGTGGACTTTTATTGAAGAAGTCCGGATACCTGGACATCAGGGTATTGCTCCTTGCGTACAGGGAATGGGCAAAAAAACAAGGCTTGCTGACGGAAGGGAGATTTTCCGCTTCTCAATTGAACAGGACCAGGGAGGGTACCTGGGAGTACCGGCAATTAAAAGTAAAAAACCTGGTATTCACTAACGGCATACAAGCAAAAGATTGCGGTTTTTTCAATTGGCTTCCTTTTACTCCGGTCAAAGGTGAAATCCTCACGGTAAGGCAGGACTTTTGTTCCAGAGAGATCATCAACAGGGGAGTTTTTAGAATTGATATGGGTAAGGGTGTGGGTAAGGTGGGTTCTACTTATGACAACCAACAGGTAGACCTGATACCCACTGCCGCAGGGAGAAATGAAATTCTAAGTAAACTGGAACAGTTGATTCCGGGGAAGGTATTGGAGGTTTTGGACCAGCAGGTGGGGATCAGGCCGGCGACTCCAGACAGAAGACCGATGTTGGGAAAACATCCATCAGAGGAAAACGTTTATGTGTTCGGAGGATTGGGAGCCAAGGGAGTTTCGCTTGCTCCTCATTTCAGTAAAAAAATGGCGGATTTTTTGGTTTTAGGGGAGGAACCTCAAAAAGAAGTGAACATAAATCGATTTTTTAAGTATATTTAAGATATTGGCAAATAATTTCTAAGGCAGGTAAATGAGACTTAAAAATCTAGCACTTATTTGGTTACTGATCCTCTGTAGCACTAGCGGAACGCTATGGGCGCAATTTGATCAGGAAAGATTTGGTAAAAACAGGATTCAACACAAGGAAAAGAATTGGTATTATTTCACATCCAATAATTTTGAGGTTTACTATTATGATGGAGGGCAAACCAATGCCAGAAGGGCAATTGATTTTTTGGAGGGGGAGTTTGACAATCTGACGCAATCTATTGGTTATGTCGCCTATACAAAGCCTAAGATTTTTATTTATAATTCCAACCAGGAGTTACTGGAGAGTAACCTGAATCTCAATAACAACACATTTACAGTGGATGGGCAAACCTTTTTCAGTAAACTACTGGCAGAGGTGGCCTATTCCGGCTCCTGGGAGTCTTTTAAAAAGGAGTTGTTATACAATACCTCTAAAATCATCATTGAGGAGATGTTGTATGGCTCAAGTATATCGGATGCTTTTCAGGCCAATCTGATAAATAATTTCCCGGATTGGTTTATCAATGGGGCAGCCTTGTACCTTGCCAAAGGATGGAGCCGGGAGATGGATGATTTTGTCCGGCATTACCTGAGGGACAATGAAAACCCCAAACTTTTCAAATTGCAAAATGAAGAGGCGGGTTTGGTAGGCCAATCCATTTGGAATTATATCGTAGAGAAATATGGTAAAAGGTATATTTCAAGTATTCTAAACCTGAGCAGGATCAATAGGAATGAGGAAAACAGTATATCCAATACCCTGGGCCGAAGATTCAGGGATTTTACTATTGAATGGAATAAGTTTTATACGGACATCAACAAGGATGTATTTCAAAATTTCAAGGACCTGAATGAAAGCAATGTCATTGTTTCTACTCCCAAAAATAAATTTGGAGCCATCTCAGGATTAAATTTTAGTCCGGATGGAAAACACCTTGCCTACATACAGAATACAGAAGGAAAATTCAGGGTAAAAATCAGGGAACTGGCCAATGACAGGGAAAGAATTATCCTCAGAGGTGGCTATTCTTCCTACGAACAGGACGCAGATTATACAAGCCCGGCGATTGCCTGGAGAGATACCATGAACCTGGTGATTGCTACTTTTAAAAGAGGAGTGACGACCCTTAGGATGAGAGCAATCGATGGCAGCAGCCAGGATAAAATATTTTTGAGAAATATAACCCAAATTCTGGATATGGATTTTGCTCCGAACGGTCAGACCATGGTACTTTCTGCGATCAATAACGGGCAAGCGGACATCTATACCCTGAATATGAGGGGACAGGGAAGGAGACTCACCAATGATGTATTTGATGACCGTACCCCCATTTACCTGAATGATTCCACCATCATTTATTCTTCCAACAAGGCAGATTTGGCAGATAGTTTAATGACCGGTGTGATAGATGTGAACAACCTTCCGGATTATTACAACCTGTTTCAATTGAATCTGGGAGATTCCATATCCGAAAAGCGGTTAACCAATCTGAACCACATTAACCTGCTTCCAAGAAAACTGAATAATGCTACTATCCTTCACCTTAGCGAGCAGAGCGGCATCACCAATATCATGAGACTGGGGCTGGGAAGTAATATTTCCAGCCAGGTATCAGCCTTTAACAAAAGCCTGGAGTCTTTTGACTATGATGTGGAAAACAATAAATGGGCCTATTCCGTCAGGGACGGCCGGCAAAGCCGCTTGGTTCTGGAGACTTTTCCCAATATGGACCAGTTTACGCCCAGTACCCCGAGGATTCAGCTGAAGCAGGCCAAGATGCTCAATGAAAGGATTTCCAACCGCAGAATTCAGCGGGAAGAGGAAGTAGAGGAAGAAGAGGAGGATATGGAAAGTGATCTTTCCCCGGATCCCATCAGCGAAGATGATGATGCAGATCTCCGGGCGGCTGAAGCAGACACCAGTCTGGTGGGGATCAACCTGGAAGGCCTGATGCTGGGAAGGGTTGAACAGGATAATTCAGAGCCAAGGTTGGAAGACCCGGAGCCAAGCCGTGCGGATACCTTGCCCCAAACAGAAACACCCATGACCGGTGCCATCAATGTAGACAGGCTTCGGTTTGAAAGAGAAGGAGGATTAGATACAGACAATTACACTTTTGATACAATACCCCCCTTGTATGGACAAGAGTCTTCCAGGGATGAGCAAGAGGATGTCCCCCTGGCCGAGAGGAGGAGTAATATTTTGGATGCCTTCAGACAGCAGAACATGGTCAAAAGGGTACAAGGGCCAAGAGATTATATCCCCCAATTTATTACGACCAGCTTGAATACCTCATTTGTAGTAGATCCTCTCCGGGGTTTTGGTATCAATCTTAATGGCAGAATGACAGATTTGCTTGACAATCATTCCATCAGAGGGGGAGTTATGACCGCAATGGATTTCAGTTCAGGAAGTGATGTTTATTTTGAATATGAGTACCTGAAATCCCGACTGGATTTTAGGGGCAGATTTGATAGAAGATCCCTGATCAGGAGTGAGGGTGATCTGACCGAACAGAAATATGTGCTTTCCAAATCAGAGATCGGGGTGTCCTATCCTTTATCTGTCAATACCAGGATAAGTTTGTCACCCTTTGTAGCCAAGTCTCAATATTTTAATTTAAATCCTGATTCCATCCTGAGAGGAGGCGACGGACCGCAAAGTCGGTTGGATATCAATTATACCGGGGCCAGGGCCGAATTAGTGGTTGATAAAACCAGACAGCTGGGGTTATATATGGAGCAGGGGCTCAAGGGTAAAATAGGTATGGTACATTACCAGGGGCTTAACCTTTCTGAACGATCTTTTAGCAATGTTTACCTTGATTTCAGAAATTATCAAAAGATTCATAAAAACATTACCCTTGCTACCAGGCTATTTGCAGGCAGTTTTTTCGGCAATAACCCGCAAAAATACCTGGTGGGAGGCATGGACAACTGGCTGTTTAATCAGTTTCACCAACCACCTACCAACCGGCCCGAGGTTTCACCTGTCCGCAATGAAGAGGGGGTAGAAAATTCCAACTTATTGTTTTCTGAGTTTGTGGATTTAAGGGGTTTTGATTACGATGAGATAAGGGGAAACAACGTGATAACTTTCAGTTCGGAATTGAGGATTCCTTTGTTTTCCTACCTGTCCAGAGGAAATATCACTTCCAATTTTGTCAGAAACTTTCAATTGGTAGGTTTTTATGATGCCGGATCTTCCTGGACCAATTCCGCTCCCTGGGAGCGGGTAAATGACCAGAACACAGAAATTATCAATACAGAAGGCTCTCCTTTTGTGATCACTTTGAATAATTTCAACAATCCCTGGTTGCAGAGTTACGGCGCAGGTATCAGGACGGTTTTGCTCAACTACTATGTGAAAGTGGATGCCGCCAGGCCTATCAGGAATTATACGGTAGAAAAGACCAGATTTTATGTAACTTTAGGGTATAATTTTTAATTAGCAATTCTTTTTGAAATGATAAAATCAATGACAGGCTTTGGTCTGGCTACCTATGAAGACCAGGATTATTCCATACAGGTAGAAATTAAAACCCTCAATTCCAAGTTTCTTGACCTCAGCTTCAGGTCTCCCAAGCAATTTTCGGATAAGGAAACAGAAGTAAAGACCCTTGTTTCGGCTGTGCTGGAGAGGGGCAAAGTGAATGTGATCGTTGATTTCATTTCGAAGAAAGAGGATGATTTGCCTATCGTGATTCAGGATGAATTATTTGAAAAGTATTTTCAGAAGTATGCAGAAATGGCAAATTCCGTGGGAGTGGACACACCGGAATTGTTTAAGCTGGCACTGCAATCGCCCAATGTGATTTTATCCAATAACGAAAAGTCAGATTCCAAAGCATCCTGGGAGAAAGTAAGAGAAGTGTTGTTAAATGCCCTGGAAGATTGTGATGATTTCCGAAAGAAGGAGGGAGAAGTGTTGATGAGAAAATTCCGGGAGAGTTTGAATTTAATTGAGGTCAGCCTGGAGCATATTCAGGACCTGGTGCCCAAAAGGAAAGAACGGCTGATGAGTAGGATCAAAAACAATTTTTCAGAATGGGTAAAAGAGCAGGCATTTGATGAAAACAGGTTTGAGCAAGAGCTGATCTATTATTTGGAAAAATTAGACATTTCTGAAGAGATTGTACGACTAGATACCCATTTGAAGCTATTTGCCACTGTGTTGGATTCCAGTCGTTCGGAAGGGAAGAAAATGGGATTTGTCAGTCAGGAAATGGGAAGAGAAATCAATACTATAGGGTCCAAAGCCAATGATGCAGCCATCCAACATCATGTGATCAACATGAAGGACGAACTGGAAAAAATCAAGGAACAGGCTTTAAATATACTTTAAAAAAGATTTTTTTTACTTGGCTGCAAACTTGATCAATTCCGTCAAATCAATGAGCTCCAGGCTTTTTTCATGCGTAGCTTCCAATACAACCTTCGGAGCAATTCCTTCATGGTAGGCTTGCAGCCACCTTGTCAGGCAGATACACCATTGGTCACCTGGTTTCAGTCCGGGAAAATCAAAGCCTGGCCTTGGGGTACTCAAATCGTTGCCTACCGATTGGCTAAATTCGAGGAAGGCTTCAGTCATGATGGCACAGACAGTATGGGTGCCTGTATCTCCTGTACCAGTCCGGCAAAACCCATCCCTGAAATAGCCTGTCATGGGTTCGAAACAACAAGGTTGGAGTGGTTGACCAAAAACATTATTTGCCATGGGTGAAAATTAATTGTGAAAATAAAAATGCCATAGATGAATGATCTATGGCATTTTACTTATCTAATGGAATAACAATTTTAGCTCAATTTAAACCTGATAGGAAGTCTCATTTTCACCCTTACAGGCCTACCTCTTTGTCTACCGGGTTCCCATGGGGGGGCATTTCTTACTACCCTCATAGCTTCTTCGTTACATCCTCCGCCGATACCCCTAAGGATATCCACATCCTGTATGGAACCATCTGTATTTACTACAAAGACTACATATACCGTACCTTCTATACCCATTCGTCGTGCCTGAGTAGGATACTTCAGGTTTTTGGACAGGTATTTGTTCCAGCCTTCCATTCCTCCCGGAGGCGTGGGCATGTTTTCTACCACATCAAAAATTTCATCTGCTTTCTCCTCTACAGGAGCTTCAGAAATTTCCACTTCTTTTACCACGGTCTCTTCCTGAACGTCTACGTCAAAATTAACGTCAATTTTTTCTTCAATTTCAACTTCGTCAGGGATTTCCTTAATCTCAGGTTGTTCTACCGGAGGTGGCGGTGGTGGTGGCTGTTCCGTAATTGGAATATCCAGTAGTTCTTCGAAATCATCATCGATCGATCCCAGATCCTTGAGCAGGCCATCATCATAAGACCTGTATTCGAAGGCAAACAGAACCAGACCGACACTGATCATCAAGCCAAGGTTCAGGAACATGCCTGTTTTCTTGGTCAGATCAGCTTTGGGTGTTTTTTTAGCTTCCATGTTATAACTCCTTTTTATTTGTTGATTCGATTTTCTAAATTACAAGTAACAATCATAACAAATAATTTTTATTTATACAAGAATGCTACCCTTCTTATTCAGGTAAACAAAAATTATTGTACCGATAGTTCCTCCCAAAATATTGGTCACAATATCCAGGTAGTCAAAGGACCTGCCTGGAACAAGTATTTGCAAGTACTCTGTAAATATAGCGATAATTATCCATAAAACTAAATAATTAGTAAAATATTTTTTAGTTTTTCCCTTTTTCTCCGGAAGTTTCCGCCTGATCACCCTGCTCCATAGAAACGCCATTCCTGCGAACATTCCAAAGTGGATCAGTTTATCCGATCCGTAAAATTTGGGAATATCAGGTACATCGCTACCGGGAGTAAACAGTGCATATGCCATGCCAAATGACCAAATCAGGGCAGGAAATAATGGATGTTTCAAAGCAATCTATTGCCCAACCACCGCTGCGTATTCTTCCGGAGATAAAAGAGAAAGAGTGGCACCTTCTTCAATTTTGATTTTGATCATCCATCCCTCTCCATAAGGATCATCATTGACCAATTCCGGGGAATCCTCGAGTTGCTCGTTCACTTCCATCACTTCACCGGTAACAGGCATGAAAAGATCAGAAACTGTTTTTACAGCTTCTACTGTTCCGAAAACATCACCAGTTTCCAGGCTGTCTCCTACGGTATCCACTTCTACAAAAACAATATCTCCCAGTTCTTTCTGTGCAAAATCAGTGATGCCCACGGTAGCAATATTGCCTTCTAGGCTGACCCATTCATGGTCTTTGGTGTATTGTAGTTCTTTTGGAAAATTCATTTGTTGTCAGTTAGCAATTCAAAAATACAATGATTATGGATAGGACAAAATTATTCACTCAAATTAAATGTCAATTGCCCGCCGAAGGAGGTGGAACTTCTGCGGAATGCGGTGGATACTTTGGGGTCATTGATCGTTCGATCGAAGTAAAATTGAATGTTGAGCTTCTGATTGACCACATATCCGATACTAGGTCTCATCTGTATGTTAAGGTTTCCATTGGTAAGGGTGTTTTCCCCTTCAATTTTTCTTTGCACAGTATTGGTATCTACGATGCTGGTGGAAATCCGGATGGTCAGGTCATTGTTAAGCACCTCCTGCCTTCCCTGTATCTTGAATGGTACTTTTACCCCGGCCTTGGTGTATCCCAGATCGAAGCGAAAATCCTGGCTGTTTTGTTCGGTTACCTGTGCATTCGAGAAATTCAGACCGATGTTCCTTTCCGTATTGTATTCAAAACTGATATTCATGCGGTCCTTGGTCAATAAATCTACACCTATCAGGGGAGCGAATCTCTCGGAAATGACCACTTGGTTCAAAATTAATATGGGAATATAGGAGCCAAACTCATCTGTCATACTTGGCATGGGCAACTGCTGGAGGGTATTGTACAATTCCAATCCTTCCTGGTAAATCAGGGCATTGGAAAAATTACTGACTTCATAGCGAGAAGTATAATTATGCGTCAGGTTAATAGATGAGAAGAATTCACTTAATGCGGGTAAGCGGGCCAGTCCCCGATATTCTAACCTCCAGTTGGGTAAAGGAAGTTTGGGGAATGGATTGAGGTCTATGGCTGTGGCCGCTTGTCCGGAGTAGGCGGCCAGAAAGGCCGGTACCAATACATGCTGTCCATTGATATTGTACGCTCCTCCGGGATTTTCAAGTTCCAGCCTGGACTGTATAATGCCCCGGTAATTCTCGAAGTCTGTGAACAGTGGAGATACATTTTGGGTGTCCTGCCGTTTGAATACCGTTTTCAAGACATTGTAACTGATGCTGTATGATCCCAGTCTGTTGGGATTGACTGAGGTAAAATCATCATCTCCCGGTCCGGATCTGCGAAATATTTCGCTGTAATCCCCATTTTCCCTCTTTCGAAAATCTAGCGTGATCCTAAAATCCTTCAATGGCTCCACTACTGAACTCACCTGCAGGTTTCTGGATTCATTTTGACGGAATGCCTGGGTAAGGGAGGTACTGGCCGCCAGGACGCCGCGGTTGGCCAGGTCAAACCGGATATCACTGTTTTGGCTGCCGAGCAGAAATCCCAATCCCGGATTTAAAAAACTCCTATCCATACCTAATAGCCCCGTATTGGGCAGGTAACCCGGTAAGAATGTTCCCTGAGTGATCTGGTACCTGAAATTGACCTCCTTTACCATCATCAGAAACCTCAAAAATTCAGCCCCAAAGCCTTCTGTAGAAATTTCCTTTTCCTCCTCTTCCCCTTCTTTAGTAGAAGTATCTTGCGCAGCAGGTCTTCCGGGAATATTCGGTCGCTTAGGCGCATTTAAAGCATTGAGCCTTTTGTTTTTGTTGTAAAGCTGTACCAGGTCTACCTTTCCGGAGATGGATCTGTCTCTGGTATTTTGAATGACATTTCCCAGGGTGTCCCGCTGCCCTATGGCTCCCGTAATCCAGCTATAGGTTGCCTCATACCTTACATCGGCACTGATCCAGTCGGTAAGTGGGGATTTGTCCAGTGGTAATTGGTAATTGACCACTGCCTGCTGGTTGTAATTGGTGGTCCTTCCCAGGTTTTTGATGTTGTTTCTCAAGGAGTCCAATTTTCCTTCCGTGTCCAGATCTCCTTCAGGCTCATCTACAATGGCATTGACACTTGAATTTACGTCAAACGACAAGTTCTCCGTCAGGTCCCAGTTGAGGCTGTAAAAACGGTTGATGTAGAAACTTTTTTGGAAAAGTGGATCCACTCCTGCCGTACTCAACTGATCGTTTCGGTTTTGGGTGCGCATAAATCTCCGGTCCACATCCATCCTTGCAGACACCAGGCTGGGGGCAAAGTTGATGTTAAAGTCACGTATCAGCTGCAAGTGATCACTTCTCAGGAACCCCACCTGCTTAAAGGGTTCTACGATAAGTGGATCAGGTTGATAACTATAGGCGATACTTCCCCTGTAGGTTTCAAAATTATAGCTCTCCAACTGGATATTGCTTTGTATGACCGAGCCATAGGCATAAGAAAAGGAAAAATTTTCCAGGTCATAAAGTCGATTCGTTTCTTTATCCGGGTTTTTTATTTTCCTTACGTTGTTGAGGCTGAAATTTTTTCGTTTGGACTGGTCCAATACCAGGTTTTGATAAGCCTCCCGTTCCGCATCACTTTGGAATTTCTGCAGGGCAATTTCAAAGGGTACATCGGGATTTAAAGGATCAAATTCCGGCTTGGTGGTAGAATTTTCCACACTCAGGTACATGGGAATGCTGAGTCCAAGACCCTTAGGAAGAATTTTGTCTACATTGATATTGGCTGAAATGTCATACTGGGTCGTGGACTCTCTGGCCCTTTCTGATAGGCGGGTTTCCAGTCCGCCAAAGCCAAAGGTATTGTGTCTGATGGAGGAAGATACTGTTGCTACATCCGCTATCTGGGCATTTAGCCGGGCATTGGCCGCCCATCCGGAAGATTTGTTAAAATCGGTGGCCCGTAACTCATTGGCCCATACACAAACCGATTTGCTGGCGCCTCCGGTTTCTCCTGGATTTCGGATACCTATCATCATGCCCTGGATGAAGTTCAACTCGGGCCTGCCCACAACGGTTACTTTGTACTGCCGGACCTGAATGGAGTAGGGGAGGTTTTGAGGTCGCTGGTTATTGTCTCTTTCTGCTTTCACCCCAACAATCTCATCAATGGCGATATCGATTTCGTTTTCTAACGGCCAGATCTGCCTGGGGTCCCGGGTGCCGGGTGGGGTGATGTGCAGGGGTACTTCAATCTCATAATAATTATCTGTGTAATCTGTTCCTATTCTCAAAAAACCTGTCAGCTCCCCATCGTTGGCATCCTGGCTGTCTGCGTGGAGAAACATTTTCAACCTTCCGTACTGCACCAGGTCCTGACTTACATTTTTAAAAACCGCTCGGGAATCTCTGCTTTGCAGGTTGTCTACACAGAGTCTTAAAGATTGTTCGTTGAGCTGCCGCTCTACCGTAGAAGTATTGTCTCTGTCTCTAAAGATTCCCGGTGGCAAAACATAGGGACTTTGGTTTTCCCCACCTTGACCGTTTTCTTCAATATTGACTACCCCCACGGTAAAGTTAGAATTGTCTGGTTCAGGTATTTCAGAAAAGGTTTTGTCAAAAAGTGATTCCTGGAAGATCCTCCATTGGCTGCCTACCAGTCTGAAGTGCCCCATTCTCATGACCACGGGCTGCTGGAAGTCAGTAAGATAGGTTCGAATAAAACGGATAGACTTAAAACCAGAAATATTTCCATAGGAAGCGTCTGGTTGTCTGACGGGAATCCGGAACAGGTACCAATTCACTTCCTCTCCATTTTCCACATGAGTGACGCGGTCTACGATGTTATTTTCCCCAACCTTAAGTCCATTCGGCCGAAGGTCTACCTCGTATTCGTAATAACTTTCCACCTCATTGATGGTGTTGTCGTTGTTCAGGTCTTCATTGTCAGGCACGTTGGAGCCCGAAGGGGTATAAGCCAGGTTGGTATTGGAGGTGATGGGTGTGTTCCCTTCCATACCATTGAATTTCTTATATCTCTCGAGGATTTTAACGTCGTTCTGATCAAATTCCTCATCCAGGTAATACTGGAAATTATCTGCAGCCGGGTCTTCCATGATCTGGTCCATCGCTTGAGGAGTCACATTCAGCCTGTTGAGAAACCTATCTTCATAAAAGCTTGCCTCTTCTGTACTGCTAAGTCCGTTGAGCCCGACATCCTGATTTTCCCTTGCTTCAGGTGAATTATCAAAAGCCGGCGTCAGAAATTGCTGATTGGTAATCCTACCCCATTCATTGGCAACCGTTCTGTCTTCCGATCCGTCTGCGGGGAGTCCATTTTCAAAACCATGCCGGCCATCAACGATTACGTCTTCTGACACCTCTCCCAAATTGAACACCAATTTTCCTCCAGTGGTATTGTTCTCATTGAATATGCCATCCAGGACCCTCCCATTGGGGCCTGAAATAAAGGGGTCCATCAGCCAGAATTCAATGTATTCGATGTTGGTCCGGTCGAAATCTACTTCCGAAGTGATGGCCCTGGTCACTCCACCATAATTTTCTCTGGGGTTGGGCAATAGCCCTGAAGCATCAAGGGAGGGGTTGAAATTGTACATGCCCCGTTCATGTGGAAAGAAAGCCATTTCAAATAAAGGTTCCGGGGTGATCAGCACATCCCTGTTCCTTCCCCTGAAAATCTCCTGGGGCAGCACCCTCCTGACATAATGGTTTCTACGGTCATCATTGGTAATGTTTGATGGAACCCCTCGTCCGGAAGGCCGGTAAAAAACATTGTCAATGCTATACCAGGAAAGCCTGGCTCTTTTGTAAGCATTGCCCAGCCTGTCCTCGGTCATCTGGCTTTCGTCAAATTCATTGTCCTCGGTGGCAGGTGTAGCAGCCAGTTTCCAGGTTTGCGGGGCGGACCCCAGATTAAAGGGAATGATGGCCGTTTCAAAGTCATCGATGTAGGAAGCCCCTTCTCCATCTACCTGGTTGGAGGTGCCTGGAATCAAGTGGGCAAACTCCCCATTGAATTGAACCAATGAAGCTTCCTTGGTCTCGGTAAAGGGGAGAGCATCTGCCAGCTTGGTAAGGAACAGGGATTCTTCATCATAGTTTACATCCAGGCCCCATAAGGAATTCCTTAAGGTTTCATTGCCTGTGGCTATTCTGGATATATTGGGCCGCTCATTCAGATAAAGGAAGGTGCCCCCTATATTAAAGTTTTCATTGACCATATAATCCAGCCGGGTGCCCAACAAACTACGGGTTTGAAAGGATACCAAGTCGGCTTTCTCAAAACTCACACTGATCCTTTTTCCGGATTGTAAAATGCCCTCATTAATGATCACGACGCGGCCAATATTATAATCCACCGTGTAATCTACGCCCTCGGTCAGCGGGATATTTCCAGCGGTGACCAATACGGAACCTTCACTGATATTGAGTCCGGGCAGCATGATTTCAGATGCGGATCCGGAAGTAAAGCTGCCCTTTAAAAAGTATTTGTTTAGGCGGGTAACCAATTCTGCATCTGCCTGTGTGGTGCGATACAAGGTGTCGTAAACAAATTTTTCCTTGAGGTTTACTTCTGAAGGCAGAAAGCTTTCTTCCAGTGTGCTGCCAAAGGGTTCCAAAACAGGGAATATGACCAGACCCTGTTCCGGTACGATGGTCAGGCCCTGCACATAATCAAAATTACCGTCTGGCGAAGGGTCATTTTGAGGGTTTAGCTTGTCCAGTTTCAGAAGCCGAATGAGCGGTATATCTTTCACATTCTGTCCCTCCAGCAAACTGGGGTTGTCCAGACCCGTTCGGTCATCCCGGTAGATGATCTGCAGCTGAAAACCCTCTTTTTGAATTTGGTTGGCATTCAGGTTGTAGATGTTTTTCATCATCAGATCCCAGGTTGGAATCCGGGTATTTATCCTGGCTGGCCGCAGCATCTTGAGGAAGATCACATTGTCTTCCGGCCGGTTTTGGTAATCCTCTGACAATTCTCCTACCTTATAGCTTTGACCGTTATAGGTGTATTCATAGGAGACGGCGATGACTTCATCATTTTGAAGTTTTCTGGACAAGCTAAAATACCCTAGTTGCCGGTTAAAGCTGTATTCATTTTCAGCCAGCTTGCGCGCCCCATTGATTTGTTCAAATTCCACACCTCTTTCCAGCCCCAGGTCTGAACTGACGGCACTGGCAGCGGTTTCAAAATCCCTGTAAGCGGAATTGTTATTGAGGGTGCTGAAAAGTTCGTTGGCATTATTGGCGGCAGGTGATTGGGGATTTCCCTGGCCGATTCCCGGGTTTTCAGGATTATAAATCCGCTGACCTTCTCCCAGGTCCATAAATGCCGCAAAGTTTCTAAGCGTCTCCGTATTATTGGCCCTGTTCATGATATAGACCTCCAGTCGGGTAATTTGCACCCCGGAGAGTACCTGAGGCAGACCTCTCAACCAATTTTCAAAATTGTTGCGAAAGAAATGCCCCAGAAAGAAATGCCGGTTTTCATCATAGTCAGAGGCCCTTACTTCAAATGGGCGGCCCTGATTTCCTCCTTCCAATACGATTTCATCCCTCCGTCCCCTTTGGGTGGAGGCTACTGTCGTCATGAAAAGCTTGCCAAATTGCATTTGGGTTTTTACCCCAAAAAGGTTTTGCGCACCCTGGATCAGGCTGTTTTGTACCGGCATGCTGACATTTCCGATTTCTATGGTTTTTAAAATGTCTTCTTCAAAACCCGCATATTCTACCTTGAGTTGATTTTCAAAATCAAAGGAATTATTGCTGTCAAAGTTGGCACCGATACGTACTTTTTGACCCAGCATGCCGTTGACACTCATTTGGATTTGCTGGTTGAAATTAAAGCCTCCATTTCTTTGCTGCCTGATGGGTATGGAGGGGTTGTCAATGCGCCGGAATATGCCTCCAAAATCCAGGTTCACATTTCCTGTGGGAACAATGGTGATCTCACTGCCCCCAAAAATCCTGTCAAAGGTAGGACTCATGGTAATAGGAGGGATCAATCCTCTTCCTCCTACTGCGCTTTCTCCATCAAGGCCCCGGGATCTGTTCCTCCAGTATTCCTGCCGGATACGCATTTCCTGCATGCGGGAGTAATCTTCATAATCCAGGGAATACCCCGGATCCAAAGCTCCCGAATCCAGGTTTTGGTATATTCTGTACCTTATGGCAGTATCTACTTCCACCTCTATCCGCTGGTCCATCTGGGGCCGGAGAAGAAAGGGTGATTGTTTTCTCAGAAAGGGGTTTTGTGAAGGGTAAAGGGGATTGGTAGACAGGTCATCCCAGAGCAAAAATGAAGGCAAATCCTTTCTTTTGGACAGGGTGTCCAATCGGTCTGGCAGGGTATCTGAAGGGCTGGCAGCCGGCTCCTGAAAGGCATGGGCCACAGGCAAAGGCAGACCGAACATCAAACATAACATTCCCCCACAAAGAATGATGTGCTGATGAAATGACTTTATTCTCCAAAAAGTATTTGAGAAAGTAAATGTCAATGTTGATTGTTTATGATGATGACTTTAAAGATGCTTTAATTAATGCTTCCAATGAAACATCGGGACCACTTTTTTTCAAAACTGCAGTGATATTTTTTTCTGCCTGAGCTTTGGTAAATCCAAGTGTGATCAAGGCTTGTAACGCTTCCTGTTTTAATTTATTGCTGTTGGGAATGAAGCCGCCTGTTGTACCTTCTCCACCGGTCATACCTTCCTTTTTGATTTTATCTTTAAGCTCCAGGACGATACGCTGAGCTGTTTTGGCCCCGATGCCTTTTACCCGTTGGATGGTCGCGTGGTCATTGTGGAGGATGGCTTGTTCCAGTTCTTCTACTGTCAGAGAAGAAAGGATCATAAGCCCGGTATTTGGCCCTACACCGTTGATGGAAATCAAGGCTAAAAATGCTCTTTTTTCAGGAAGTTCTTTGAAACCATAGAGGGTATGCCCATCTTCCTTGATGTGCAGGTAGGTATGCAGCATGACTTGCTCTTCTTCTTTTACCATACCATAGGTGCTAAGGGAGATTTTTACCTCATAGCCCACACCATGGATATCAATGATCACAAAAGTCGGGTCTTTATGGGCTAATTTTCCTTTTAGGTAAGCTATCATGTTGATTCTATGCTTTGGGCATCCACTACTGCAATGGCGACCATATTTACAATTTCACGTACGGAACTCCCTAGTTGCAATACATGAACCGATTTATTCATGCCCAGAAGTATGGGCCCGATGGCCTCTGCATTGCCTATTTCGGCGACCAACTTGTAAGCAATGTTGCCGGAAGCTAGATCAGGAAAAATCAATGTATTGGCTTTATTGTTGATCAATGCACTGAAGGGGTAATTCTCTTTCTGTATGCTTTCATCCAAAGCTACATTGGCCTGCATTTCTCCTTCAATGACCAGCTCCGGAAAGCGGGCTTTAGCTTTTAGAGTAGCGAGTGAGGTTTTGGTGGGGACATCTCCTTTTGCTGAACCAAAATTGGAATAGGAAAGGATGGCAATTTTTGGATCAATGTCAAAAAACCGTACCCCATTGGCAGTCAGGCCAATGATTTCCACCAGCTCGTCCGGACTTGGGTCCTCATTTACCGTGGTATCTGCGAAGAAAAACGGCCCTTTATCTGAGTTCATGATGTACATGCCAGCCACTTTGTCCACTCCTTTTTTCACCCCTATGATGTGTAAAGAGGGCAAGATGGTCCTGGGATAATCTTTGGTAAGCCCGGAAATCAGGGCATCTGCTTCGCCTGTTTCCACCATCATGGCACCGAAATAATTCCGGTCTTTCATCAATTTTCTGGATTCGTAGGGGGTTAAACCCTTGCGTTTTCTTTTGTCATAGAGAATTTCACCAAATGCTCTGATTTTGGCCTTTTCTTCGTTGGGATCTATGACCAATACGTCCTCCAGGTCAAGAGAATTGACTCTAATTAGCTTTTTGATTTTTTGCTTGTTACCCAGCAGTATAGGTTCTCCGATTTTTTCATCCCGGATTAGTTGTGCTGCTTTCAGTATTTTGGTATTGTCAGCTTCTGCAAATACCACACGTTTGGGGTCTTTCTTTGCCCTGGTGATGACACGTGACATCAATCTCTGGTCAATGCCTATCCTTTCCTGCAGGTCGAGTTCATAGGCTTCCCAATCCTGTATATGGGTTTTGGCTACCCCTGAAGACATGGCAGCCTTGGCTACTGCCGGCGCTATGGTGGTGATCAATCGGGGGTCCAGGGGTTTTGGGATGAGGTAGGTTTTGCCAAAGGCCAGCTTGGACTCCCCATATGCCTTATTGACAATGTCGGGAACCGGTTCTTTGGCCAGGTTGGCGATGGCATAGGCTGCTGCCAGTTTCATTTCCTCATTGATACCGGTGGCCCTGACATCCAATGCTCCCCTAAAAATGTAGGGAAAGCCGATCACATTGTTGACCTGATTAGGGAAATCAGACCTGCCTGTAGCCATAATGATGTCCTTACGGGCAGCCATGGCTTCTTCATAACTGATTTCCGGAGTGGGATTTGCCAGGGCAAATACGATGGGGTTGTCTGCCATGGTCCGTACCTGATCCTGACTGATGATATTGCCCGCAGAAAGCCCCAAAAATACATCTGCCCCGATCATGGCCTCACTGATATGGCGGATGTCTTTGTTTGTAGCAAACATTTGGTGGATTTCAGTAAGCCCCGGGCGGTCCTGTCTGATGACTCCTTCAATGTCACACATGATGAGGTTTTCCAGGCGCACTCCCAACCCTACATAAAACCGGGCACAGGAGATGGCGGCTGCCCCGGCGCCACTTACTACCAGTTTGATGTTTTCAATTTTTTTACCAATCATTTCCAGGGCATTCAAAAGAGCCGCTCCTGAAATAATGGCTGTTCCATGCTGGTCATCATGCATGACCGGTATATTCATCAGCTCCTTCAGCTTTTTTTCAATGATAAAACACTCCGGAGCTTTGATATCTTCCAGGTTAATGCCGCCAAATGTAGGTTCCAGGGACCTGATAATCTTTATCAGACTTTCTGGATCATTCTCGTCAATTTCCAAATCAAAAACATCAATCCCCGCAAATTTTTTGAAAAGTACGCCTTTACCTTCCATTACCGGCTTGGAGGCTGCAGGCCCTATGTTTCCCAAACCCAATACAGCTGTACCATTGGAAATGACCGCCACCAGGTTTCCTTTGGCAGTATACTTATAAATATCATCCGGAACCTCTTGAATGGCTTTGCATGGTTCGGCAACCCCGGGAGAATAAGCCAGCGCCAGATCTAGCTGGCTGGAGAGTGGTTTAGAGGGAATGACCTCAATTTTTCCCGGTTTTTTGAATTGGTGATAATGTAAGGCATCTTCTTTTCTTATCTTCATGATGGGGTATAACTAGGGAAAAATGGTTCAAGCAGCAATTAGTTTTCTTCGGCGTTTTTTTCAAATGAAGTGGCATTTAAAATGGTCTCAATCTCTCTCAGGGAAGACCTGTGCGCCTCATTGGGATAATAAACAAAACCCTCTGCATAAAAGATTTTACCCTGTTCTTCATCCACAATGGTGTAGGACAGGAAGGACCCTCCCATAGAAAGGTTGTTGGTTTTCCAGGCTCCCCGCATTTCCACAGTATATTTCCCATCTATCTGGGTATTTTTAAAAACCGGTGGTTCCAGCCTTTCGGTGACAATATAGGATTCTTTCTTGGCAGGATCTCCAAAAATCCTTGTTTTGGTGATTTCATTCCGAAACTTGATGATGTTTTCCGGGAAAAGCTGGGCTTCATCGGTGTAATCCGTTTGGTAAAAAAACAAACTGATGTCTGGTTTATCAGTCCTGGGAGTGGGTTGCCTGAACCATAAAAAGTTTTCTTCTTCCATTGCTAACTGGTAGGAGGCAGGCAGGGTTAAGGAAATCCCGAATTTCTCACGGGATTTAGTGGTGGCCTCACCACTCTTCCTATTGAACAATGCTTTGGCCAGGCGTTCTCTTTCTCTATTGATGAATAAATTTTGAAGTTGGGTCTTATTTGATTTTAAATTTCTGATCAACTCCTCTTCATTCTCTCCAAAAAGATACAAGACCTCCTGCCCAATGGCAAACTCATCATTGTTTCTAAGCATAAACAAGGTAGAGTCCGATCTGCTCATATCAATGGATTCAGGTGTAAACTGACTGTTGATGTTCCTACTACCGGGTTTTTGATCATCGAAAGTGGTGACATAGACCATGTTATTGGCCATCTTCAGAATTCTGGTCAATTTCCTGGGATCCACTTTCCGGGTATAAAACATGGATTCATCCCGGATGATACCCGGAATACTGGCTTCAAAAACTTCCTTTAATGCATCTCCAACAGGACCTGCATATTTGGCAGAATCAATGACCAATAATATTTCTCCTAATGAGCCTCGGGCTTTTGGTTTATTACTCGATGAGCCATCAGTCCCATTTTCCTCACAGGCAAATAGCAAAAGCCCTGTCAATAAGCCCAGTACACAATATTTTAAACTCATATTAATTAGTTTATAGTTGTAACAGGCCTAATTTAGGGAAAAATGCCAAATGGAAAAAATATAATTAAAAATATAGTTTAAATCAACTTATTTTTAACTTTTGGCCGGGCTTGATTTGGTTGTTGTTCAGGTTATTCAGTTTTTTTAACTGATCGATCGTCACCCCATCCAGTTTTCTGGAAATAAGCCATAAAGAATCACCAGGCTGTACCGTGTACATTTTACCTGAACCGCTTTCCGAAATGTTGTTTTGCTGCTGGGATGAAGCGATACTATTCTCAAAGGTGTCACTGTCCTGATAAATATGAAGTACCTGCCCGATGCGGATCGTGTTTGAATACAGGTTATTCCAACTTTTGAGTTGCGTCACACTCACCCCGTATGTCTGGGCTATTTTCCCGAGCACATCACCTGAGCGTACCCTATAGTTGATATTGTGCAGGGGTTTCTCCTCCTTTTCTGGTAAGGAAGCCAAATACCGCTGATTGGTAATTTCCAATGAATCTACCAGCCAATCGATGTTCTCGGTAATGTAGGCGTGTTGATATTTAGGAATGTTCAAAGAAATGTTTTTTCCAAATTCGGGCACTTCTCCTCTCACCAGTGAAGGATTTAGTAATTCCAGGTCTTCCAAACAAAGGCCGGTATGTTTTGTCAGGTTGTCAAAGGTGAAACCTGTGCCCAGATTTACTTTTTCATGTTCTACGGAATAGGCGGGTTCCTCCAGAATCAGATTATGTTTCTCTGCATGTCTCAATACATACATGATGGCTTGAAACTGAGGGATATAACTTCTTGTTTCCCGGGGAAGGTACCTGTATATGCCCCAAAATGTCCGCTTCCCGCCTGATCTGCGTATGGCTTTATTGACGTTTCCAGGTCCGCAGTTGTAGGCCGCCAATGCCAATTCCCAACTGTTGAACCTTCTGTTTAAAGCCTTAAGGTATCGAATAGCGGCATCAGTAGACTTTTCGGGATCCATCCGGTCATCCACATGGCTGTTGATATAAAGCTGAAACTCCTTTCCTGTAGCGGGCATGAATTGCTATAAACCTATTGCACCCACCCTGGACCTGGCTCTGGGGTTTAAGCCGGATTCAATGATTGCCAGGTATTTTATGTCTTCCGGCATGTCATGTTTGGACAGGGCTTCATCAAACATGGGGAAATACATGTCCTGTCTGGCCAATACCATGCGGGTGTAATCCCTGTTTCTTACGGTAAAATAATCAATAAATGCGAAAATGGTTTCGTTCAATTCGAACGGCATATCCGTTTCCATCTCGGAAACCCGCTTTTCCACTTCCTCATAAGTAAAATCCGGAATGTGATCGTAATCGTAATAAGGCAGCACTACTTCCTGCGCTTCTTCCCCTTCACTTGCCAGCAATACTGAGGCATCCTGTGCTATGGCTTGCTGTAAAAATAAGCCTGTCATACACATCATCCCCATCACTTTGTAGAAAAATCCATCCCTCATATCCATCATAGTTATTCATTTAATCCTGAGCCTGTCAAATAGTTGGCAAATGCATAGAGTTCCGCTTCCTTAAACGAATTGGCCATAATTTGAAGGCCAATTGGCAGTCCTTCCTTATCTTTTCCATTGGGGATAGATATGGAAGGCACGCCGGAAACAGAAGCCTGCACTGTAAAAAGATCCTCCAGGTACATGGCAACCGGGTCATTGGAATGTTCCCCGAATTTAAATGCTGTACTTGGTGTTGTCGGCAGGACAATGTAATCAAATTTTGTCAATAAATCCTCTGTAAATTCTTTAATTAATCTCCTTACTTTCTGTGCCTTGGTAAAATAAGCGTCGTAGTAACTGGCACTTAATACAAATGTACCCAGCATGATCCTCCTTTTTACTTCCTCTCCAAAGCCTTCGGACCTGCTCAATTTATACATGCTTTCCAAATTGTGTGCATTTGGGCTTCGGTAACCGTATTTTACCCCATCAAAACGGGATAAGTTCGAGCTTGCCTCGGCGGTGGTGAGAATGTAATAGGTAGGTAGAACATAATCAAGGAGGGGAAAATTCACTTCTTCTACTACATGCCCTTCATTTTTCAATCTATCGAGTGCATTCAGGGTATTTTGTTTGATTTCTGCTTGCAAAGCTTCTGAATGAACGGTCTCTTTGAGATAGGCAATTTTGGCGGGCTTGTCAAAATGCAATAACCCACTGTAAGCCGGCACGGGTTTTCTGGAAGAGGTGCTGTCATAGTCGTCAGGTCCCGCCATGGTTTCAAGTACCAACGCATTGTCTTTCACATTATTCGAAAAAACACCTATGGTATCAAAAGAGGAAGCATAGGCAATCAGTCCAAACCTGGACACCCTGGAATAGGTGGGCTTAATTCCAATCACCCCTGTAAAGGCTGCAGGTTGCCTGACCGAACCGCCGGTGTCTGTTCCCAGGGATACCGTGCATAAATTGGCTTGAACGGCCACCGCCGAACCTCCGGAAGAGCCACCGGGTACACGGCTTTCGTCAATGGCATTCAGTACTTTTCCATGTACAGAGTTTTCATTGGAAGATCCCATGCCAAATTCATCACAGTTTAACCTGCCAATGATGATGGCATCTTCATCGATAAGCCTTTGTATGGCTGTGGCAGTAAACTGGGATTCAAAGCCTTCGAGGATTTTACTTGAAGCGTTGGCAATATTCCCCTGATAGCAGAGTACATCTTTGATACCTACTACCATGCCGGCTAACTTACCGGCTTTACCCTTGTCGATTTTTTCGTCAATGGCAGCTGCTTTTTGTAAAGCAGAAGGGCCATAAACTTCAACGAAGGCGTTTAAATGCGCCTTCGTTTCAATATTTTTTAAGTAATGGTTTACTATCGCTTTGCAATCTGTTTCCTTATTTTCCAGCGATTTTCTTATCTCATCAAATGAGCGGAATTTTTCCAACTTGTTATTTTTTTGCTTTTTTGTTGTCATCTTTCAATCCTTCCTCCAAATCATCCTGGATTTCTTTGGTGGCATCTTTAAATTCTCTGATACCTCTACCAAGACCTCTGGCCAATTCAGGAATTCTTTTGGCACCGAAAAGAAGAATGACTACCAGAACGATGATCACTAGCGATCCCCCTCCGATGTTTTGTATGAAACCCAATGTATTCATGTTTTGCTTATTTTGATTTTGAAATTATTACAAATATATAACCATGCTTTTCTAACGCAAAGAATTTAAAGCATGTTGTAATCTTTTTTTATAAATATACTAAAATTTAAGCATTATTTGCTAGAAAGCCAAATACTTGGGTCCATTACTTGCAATCCTTTCCATGTTTGAAAATGCAAGGCGGACACTCCCTGATTGTCGGTATATACAGTGCCGATCGTGGTGGAGGTATTGACTTCTTGTCCCGACTTTACCGAAATGGTTTTTAAACGGCTGTACATGGTGTAAAATTCGCCATGTTTGATGATAATGGTGCCTCCCATACCGGGTACGGTGGTGATTTTAGTCACCACTCCTGCAAAAACAGCCTTTACCGGAGCATTGTTGTTGGTTTGAATATCCACCCCGTCATTGGTTTCAGTGATGCCTTTGAGGGTAGGATGGGGAAAGGTGCCATATCTTTTTGAGATAAAGCCCGATTCGACCGGCCAGGGTATCTTTCCCCGGTTGTTGGCAAATGAGGCAGAAAGGGCGGCTGCCGTAGGGGTCGCTGGCAGGCTTTCAGTAGGGGCATCGGCTGATTCGGTTTTTTCTTCCGCTTTTTCCTCTTCGGCCGCTTTTGCCAGCCTGATTTCTTCTTCAATTACCCGCTTGATGAGTTGGTTAAGCTCCTCCTGTTGTTTTTTTGTGGCCGCAATTTCTTTTTTTAATTCTTCCTCTTTTTCGCTGAGCGAATTGACCAGTTGTTGCTGTTCGGTCTTCAGGGCAGCCAGGGCTTTCTTCTGTTCTTGTTCTTGCTGGAGTACTGCCATTTGATCAGAACGTTGCCGCTCCAGTTCTTTCTGTTTTTTCGTCAGGTCCATGCTTACCAATTCCATTCGCTCCACTTGCTTTTTTCTGGCATCGCTGTATTGTTTGAGGTACCTCAAGCGCATGTAAAACTGTTTGAAAGTAGCAGAAGAAAAAATAAAAGTGATGAGATTGACCCCCTGATTTAGCTTATATGAGGTGTAAATCATCTCTGCATATTCTGCTTTCAAGGTCTCCAATTCTTCTTCCAATTGCTGGATTTGATTGGAGGTCTGCTTGATTTCCTGGTTTACAATTCTCAGTTCTTTATTGAGGGTTGCGATATAGGTTTCTCTGGCTTCAAGCTTTTGATTTACGGCCCTGAGTTCACTTAAGGAATTTTGTTTTTCACTGGTGGTTTTTTTCAATACCGTGTCAAACTCCCGGAGTCTTTTTTGGATAGCTTCTTTCTCTTTTTCAAGTTCTGCCCTGTCTGCGGTAATCTGGGAAAGGGCAGGGGGGAGGTTGCCTAAACCAAATACCAAAAGAAAAACCAGTAAAAAACAAAAGGTACCAGACCTGAATTTAAAAGTTATATGGAAAACTGAGTGGGTCATTCGTTAGTTCTACTTTTACCATTTCTGCATTCATGAAGAAATTGGTATTTGGTTTTTGTGGTAAACTGAGTACCATTTTTATGATGGCCTGATAGGGGAATGGTTGCCCGTTGAGATCTCTAAAATCCATGTAAGAAGCCGACAGGCTTCCCGATCGGTTTTTGGATGCCTCGCTTTCCAACTGAGATACCTTACCGTGACTGGCATCTACCAGGGTTTTGTACTGTATGTTTTCCCTTTCCTGTCGAAGTTCGAAAATTTTACCTACCCTAATCAAACGATCCCGGTAGCTGAATTCGTGTGGGATGTTGGCGAAAAGCAGGTTTTGGAAAAGGGAAAAAGATAGGGGAACCCCATACTTTTTTTGGAATTCTTCATAACCCATATCTATTTTCTGCCCATTGATACGGTCTCGGATTTTGATCTGATCGGTGCTGATATAGCCCCTCACTGCTTCAATCCCCAGTCCCGGTGACATGTTGAACCAAATGATGCTGTCTTTTTTTGCCCTGATATTAAGGGTGCCCTTGGTGATCTTACCGTCCTGCTCTTCCAGTGTAACCCTCCCCTTTGCCGTTAGGTAGTTATAGTCCAGATAAGAAGGCTCAAATTGCTCCATGACCGTACCGCTGCTATAGGACATGGGTTTTCTGGCACAGGACCAAACTAACAGGCTACCCAATAAGAAAGCCAATAACTTACCCTTACTCATAGTATGTTTTGTTTTTTATTTTTAGCGTCAGAAATTCAGAGGTTTCTTTCATCTCTTTGGCCTTGTTCCAGTATTTCAGGGCAGCATCTTCTTCTCCCAGTTTAAACAGAATATCTCCATAATGTTCGAGGATCACCCCACTAGGTGTATCCAGGTGCTTGATTGCCTTCTCCATGTAGGTTTTGGCTTCTTCATACCTGCTCATCTGAAACAAAACCCAGGCATGGGTGTCCAGATAAGTTGGGTTTTCAGGAAATCGTGACACCAATTTTGAAGACATTTTATAGGCTTTATCGAGTTCTTTCTTTTCCAGGGAGAGAAAATAGGCATAATTATTTAAAATATGTTCATTATTGGCATTTTGTGATAAAACTTTTTGATAGGCATCAAAAGCAGCTTCCTTTTCTCCAAGGGCATAAAGCGCATCAGCCAGCTGACCGTTGGCCATCAGGTCAAGTTGTGAATTTTTCCCGGCATTCAGCTCCAAGGCTTTGTCCAGAGCTGTCCTGGCAGGCTTATGTTCTTCTTCCCCCAACTGTGCCGTTCCCAGAAAGAACCAAAATTCGGGCTTTTCGGGATAAACTTCCGTCGCCATCTCTGCCACTTCTATAATTTCCGTGAATGGGTACTGGTTTTCAAACATTAAGGGAAGAAGTTTTTGGTAAATCTCTTCGTTGTCGTTTTTTAAGCTGAGAGATTTTCTGAAAAATGAGATGGCTTGATCTACCAATTTCCTTTGTAATTTCCATTCTCCCAGAGCCAGGAGTACCTCGGGATCATTTGGATGGTGGGTTTCCATCTCTTTGGCAAGGGTTTCAAGGAGTTGGTCCCTGGACGAACTCTTGATTTCAGAGCTTATGCCGGAGAAAGCCCTGACCTTGGTTTCTCCTTCCAGGTCCGGGTTTTTAAAAGCCTCTCTGATGTATCTTCCGGCTAGCTCCAATTCACCTTTTTCCTTGTAAAGCGTGTGGGCTGCCATTTTCAATTCAGGCTGATTGGGATAAGAGGACAAGGATTTTAGAATCAAGTCCAATGCCTGATCGGTTTTGTTGTTATTAAACAAAATTTCCACCAAAGCCAAAACATATTGGGCATTGCCGGGATGGGCCTCAATCAATTTCTCCCCCTCTTTGATGGCCATTTCCAAATTGTTTTTTCGGAGATAAATCCTTTGCTTTTGAGCAGTAAGCTGCTCTACTACTCCATAGTAGTCCTCTGCTTTGTCAAGTGCTTCCAGGGCTTTATCAAATTCCTTGGAATTGAGATAAATGGAAGCCAGATCCAGTATGTATTGCTGATAGTTACCGTCCCTTTCCATTAAGTTTTCAAGGACCTCTGCGGCTTCTTTGTTTTGGTTTAATTTGGTATAAATTTCAGCGATTTGCAGGTGATAAAATTTATTTTCAGGGTCCAGTTCCAAAGCCTGTTTGCCTAGATCCAATGCTTTTTCAGGCTGATTGGCGCGCATCATCATTTCCGATAATTTGAAATAAATGGCACTTTCCTGGTCATTGAACTCCAATGCCTTGTTGAAATAAAAATAGGCTTTTTCAAAATCTTCCAGCATTAGATTTTTTTGACCTTCTATAAATAACCTGCTGGCCATCATTTCTTTTTTCTTGGCTTTTCTTTCTTTTCGGCTCATCTTTTTCTGAGCCATAGCCGGTTCCAGCCCATAGCTGCCTATTACCAAAAGGATTAGGAGCCAGGTAAAAATTTTTCGGTATGTGCTTTTCATTACTTCAGGGCATTTTTTTTATTTTCTCAGCAGGTACTGAGACAGGTGATGGGACTCATTCTCTGGTAGAAACCCCAGCCAGGTGAAAGTGTTGTCAACGGATCGCTGTTTCATATGATTATTATCGTTTTTTAGCGGTCATATGCCTGCTTGTCGGCAGACAGGGAATCTTGCATGCTTTCCCCCCGATAGTTATCGGGGCATCCCACTGGGTGTTGCTTGAGACAAACTTGATGGCAAATTGGTTTTGATATTCATCTGAGATACAATTAACTTTTGTTTTTGGTTCCCCATTCCTGGCCGTTAAGCCAGTGACTCGCAGCCTGATCTACTTACCGGTACTTCCGTAGCCTCCACCTCCCCGACTTGTTTCGGATAATTCCTCCTGAGGATTCCAGCTGATTTGTTCATGTTTGGCGATAACCATTTGGGCAATGCGTTCTCCATCCTGAACGGTAAAATCCTCCCTGGAATTATTGATCAACAAAACTTTAATTTCACCCCTGTAGTCTGCATCTATGGTGCCGGGACTGTTGAGCACCGTCACACCGTACTTAAAGGCAAGACCACTCCTTGGCCTGATTTGGGCTTCATATCCTTCAGGTAGTTCAATAAAAAGGCCTGTGCCAATCAATTGTCTTTCTAGTGGCTTTAATACTATGGTACTTTCTATGTTTGCCCGCAAGTCAAGACCCGCAGCAAGAGGGGTTTGATAAGCAGGAAGGGGGTGCTTGGATCTATTGATGACGTTTATTTTCATGCCGTTGTTTTGAAATGGATTGAAAAAGCGAATATACTTCCTTTTTTTCCATCAGGAAAATCAACCCCAGGTAGACGATAAGAATAGCGTTATGAGCTATAAAGTTGACCAACAAATTTCCGGTGTCCAAGAGGAAGCCGGCATAGCTGAATAAAAATGAGATAAGCAGGTAAACGATTCCTTTTTTAGTTTGGTAGGGAATGGGATAAAATTTCTGTCCGGTATAATAGCACATGACCACCATGGTTAGGTAACATGCCAGCGTGCTGAGGGCACCCCCGATAAATCCAAGTACCGGTACCAGGGTAAGGATGACCAATACAGTGACGACTGCGCCTGAAAATGTAATGTAAAAACTGTATTTGGTTTGATCGGTGATTTTAAACCAAATACTCAGGTTATAATAGACACCAAGCAATAAATAGCCCATTAGGAGAATAGGGACCATGGGTAAAGCTATGGCATAACCTGGGGCTTGGAAGAATAGCTGCCCGATCAGGTCCAGGTTTACGGCAACTGCTACCATTAACGTGGAGCAGAATATGATAAACCAATGCATTACCCGGGCAAAAAGTTTTGGATTGTTTTTGTTTTCAGCTTGTTGGAAAAAAAATGGCTCGGCGGCATATTTAAATGCCTGTATGATCAGGCTCATCAATATGGCCAGTTTAAAATTTGCGCCAAAAACCCCTCCTGCCTCCCTTGGACTGAGCTGGGGATAGAAATCCTCCGGGAGGGCATATTCAAACAATCCCCGGGAAAATACCTCGTTGGTTACTCCTGCCAGCCCCATAAAAAGCAAAGGCAGGGCATAATGCCACATGGGCAGCAGGATGACTTTCTTAAGTTCAAACGTCCACCCGCCTACCAGCTTCCACAATAGGGGCAAAATCAGGAAATTGGCCAATACATTGGAAAGCAAAATGTAATCTACTCCCCAATCGGACCTGAACCAGGAGGCAACCCAGGGTTGTAACTGCTGCAGGATGTCTCCCTGAATAATATGGAAAGTAACAACAATGAAAAGAACGTTAAAACTTACATTTAAAACAATGTTCAGCAATTTAACCAGGGCAAAGGAAAGCGACCTCCCTTCCAACCTTAATTTGGCAAAGGGAATGGCCATGAGTGCATCAATGGTTAATATCATGGCGGTCCACTGAAACAAATGGGATTTTCCCGGAAAATCAAATATTTGGCTGAGGGGCTCGGCAGAAAGGTACAACAAGGCACCCAGAATAAGTGAAACCAGACTGACAAGAGACTGTGTGTTTTGATAGACTTTTTGGGGAGCCAAACCTTTGCCCGTAGCAAAGCGGAAATAGGCTGTTTCCATTCCAAAAGTAAAAATCACATTTAGAAATGCAATCAAGGCATAGAGCAAGGTAAAGGACCCCAAATCTTCTTTAGCCAGGTAGCCGGTGTACAGCGGTACCAGCAAAAAATTAATGGATTTGCCCAGTATACTACTGATGCCATAAACTGCGGATTGCCCGGCTAATTTTTTTAACAGGCCCATAAAAAATAAAAAAGGGGATTATTCCCCTTTAAAGTTAGGTTTTCTTTTTTCAAGGAATGCTTTTGTGCCTTCCCGGTAATCTTCTGATTTGACACACCGGGCAAAGCTATTGGCTTCAATCTGGTAGCCGTTTTCATCACTTGCATATACCGCATTGACACAGTCCACAATCATCCCTATGGATAGAGGGGCTTTGCTCATGATTTTTTTCAATACTTCTTCTGCCTTGGCGATGGCCTCATCTTTGGTGGCTTCTACGTGGTTTAGGAGTCCCAATGCCTTGGCTTCATTGACATCCAGCATATCCCCTGTCATTAGAATTTCCGTTGCCTTGGTTCTTCCTATCAGGTGGGTCAATCGTTGGGTGCCACCATAGCCCGGAATAATGCCCAGATTAACCTCTGGTTGTCCAAATTTGGCATTGGAAGTGGCTATTCTCATGTGGCAGGCAATTGCCAATTCGCATCCACCACCCAAAGCATAACCATTCACCACGGCAATCACCGGCTTGTGACAGGATTCTATGATTTCAAATACTTCCTGGCCAAATTCCGCAAACTTTCTCGCATTGAGTTCATTGAGCTCGGAAATTTCATTGATGTCAGCTCCTGCTACGAAGGCTTTTTCCCCTGCCCCGGTAATGATCACGCCCCTGATTGCCTTGTTGTCATTCACCTCATTGAAAATATTTTTCAATTCCTCTAAAGTGTTAAAGTTTAAGGCATTGAGTTTGGGCTCTCTGCTGATGGTCAGGTAAAGTATTCCATCTTTGGTTTCGGAAAGAATAATTTTTTGTTCAGCCATTCCAATTCTACAATGTTAAGCTCCAAATATACGAGGAGGACGAACAATCACAAAAGATTCGGTTAAAAATCATGTGTATTCAAAAAGGAGTTCCGAATAAAATGCCTACTAAAATGCATCTTGTATCTATAAAAAATTATTTGATAAAATATGGAAATGCTTTATGAAACAGGTAGTCCCTGTTGCCATTATATGCTATTGTCTTGTCCTTCATTTATTTCCCATTGTCTTTCTATAATTAAAGTGGACATGGAAAGGTAGTGTACCAATATTTCCTATTTTTGTACTATCTTAAACTAAATTGAAAATTCAAAGATTGTCTTTATGTCCGAAAAAAGAAAAATAACAGTTGCCTACGGAGATGGTATAGGCCCGGAAATCATGAAAGCCACCTTATCTATCCTGGAAGCAGCTGGCGCAGCCATTGAACCGGAGGTTATCGAAATCGGCGAACAGGTTTATTTGAAGGGTATTAGTTCGGGTATCGCTCCCAGTGCATGGGAATCTCTGCGGAATACGAAAGTCTTTTTGAAATCTCCTATCACCACTCCCCAGGGAGGAGGCTTTAAAAGCCTGAATGTGACTACCCGGAAAACATTGGGTTTGTATGCAAATGTACGTCCCTGTAAGGCTTTTGCACCTTTTGTCCGGACCCATTTTCCGAAAACTGATATGGTCATCATTCGTGAAAATGAGGAGGATCTGTATGCCGGCATTGAACACAGACAGACAGATGAGGTATATCAGTGTCTGAAACTGATATCCAGACCAGGAAGTGAAAAGATTGTCAGGTATGCTTTTGAATATGCCCGGATGAATAACCGGAAAAAGATAACCTGCATGACCAAGGACAATATCATGAAGATGGCGGATGGTATTTTCCATCAGGTGTTTAATGAGGTGGCCAGGGAATACCCCGAAATTGAAACGGACCATAAGATCATCGATATCGGCACCGCACTGATAGCAGACAAACCTGAAATGTTTGACGTGATAGTCACTTTAAATCTCTACGGGGATATCATCTCCGATGTGGCAGCCCAGATCACAGGTTCTGTAGGTTTGGGAGGCTCTGCCAATGTGGGTGAAGAGGTGGCCATGTTTGAAGCCATTCACGGTTCTGCTCCCGACATTGCAGGAATGGATATGGCCAATCCGTCTGGCCTTTTGAATGGAGCTGTGATGATGCTGGTCCATATCGGGCAGCCGGAGGTAGCTGAGAAAATCAGCAATGCCTGGATGGCAACGCTGGAAGATGGGATCCATACCGGTGATATTTACCAGGAGGGTATTAGTAAACGAAAAGTAGGAACCCAGGAATTTGCCGCAGCAGTGATAGAAAGACTGGGTCGGGAACCTTCCAACCTGAAAAAAGCAGCTTATGCCAAAGCCGTACGCAGTGAGGCGGAAACCCGGGCTGCCCTGGCACTGAGGCCGGTCAAACCTGCAGAAAAAGTACTTATCGGACTGGATGTATTCATAGATTGGAAAGAAGGAGACCGGAATGCCAACACCATAGGAGACAGGCTGAGGGAAGTTAATGCAGGTGGTTTGAAAATGCAGCTGATCACCAACAGAGGAGTGAGGGTTTATCCCGATGGGATGAAAGAAACCTTTTGCTCTGACCACTGGCGGGTGAGGTTTTTCAATGCGGACGAAACAGCCATTTCGCATGAGCAGGTCATAGAGGTACTCCGGCAAGTACAACAGCTTGGTTTTGATTTTATTAAAACCGAACACCTCTACACTTTTGATGGGGTAAGGGGCTTTTCTCTTGCACAGGGGGAATAAATCCGTAAGCTTTCGGGGCATCAGACATGCAGGCTGCTTTTGGGTCTGCATGTCTTTTTATTGCGTTGTGGAATGAAACGAGTTTTGATTATTACGTACTATTGGCCTCCAAGTGCAGGATCTGGGGTACAGCGTTGGCTAAAGTTCTCCAAATACCTTCCGGAGTTTGGCTGGCAACCTGTCATTTTTACGCCTGAAAATCCGGATTTTGGCATGTTGGACGCCTCCCTGGAAGAGGAAGTATCTCCTTCAACGGAGGTGCTGAAATTCCCCATTTGGGAGCCCTACCAGCTTTTCAGGCACTTTAAAGGAAAAAATTTAAAGGATACGTCTGTGATCCTGGAAAGAAAAGATCCTTCCTTATTGGACCGACTGGCCGTATGGATGAGGGGGAACTTGCTGATCCCGGACCCTAGAATTTTTTGGGTCCGTCCTTCGGTTAAATTCCTTGCCGATATCTGCGAGCAAAATGATTTCAGTGCCATCATTACCACAGGTCCACCACACAGCATGCACCTGATCGGAAGGGGCCTGAAAAGAAAAACCGGCCTGCCCTGGTTGGCTGACTTTCGGGATCCCTGGACGGAGTGGGAGTTTTTAGACAGCTTGAAACTTACTGCTTTGGCAAGGAAGCAACATCTAAAGCTGGAAGCTTCTGTTTTCAGGGAAGCAGATGACTTGCTTACCATTTCTCCGACTTTTAAATCCGAGATGGAAAAGCTGTCCGGGAAAAACGTACAGCTGCTGACCAATGGCTTTGACCCGGAGGATTTACCCAAAGATTTTGCGGCAGTCTCACCTGCGCAGGGTGTAGTAGAGATCGTATACTCCGGGGTGATAGATAGTATCAGGGACCCTGTCCCGGTTTTATGGTCGATGAAGCAAGTTTTTGGTAAAAGCCAGGGGAAAGTAAGGCTTACATTTGTGGGAAAGGTCAGCCAATCGGTGAAAGACTTTATTGAAGCAGACAACTGGTTAGGGAATCATGTTAACCTTCCAGGCTATGTAAGTCATCGGGAGGTTTTTGATTTTTATGAACAAGCCCATGTTTTGCTGCTGATCCTAACGCATACCAAAAATGCCAAAGGGAATATTCCTGGAAAGCTTTTTGAATACATGGCTACCGGCAGGAAAATCCTGGCACTGGGAGACCCTGAAGGGGATGCGGCCCAGATTATTTACAAGGCAGGCGCAGGAGAGGTCTACAGGCATGATGATGAAGCCGGCCTGCTCCACTTCTTATCCGATATCCCTGAAATAATTTCAGAAAAAGGAAAGAACGAAAATATTCTGGCTTACAGCAGGAAGCGTCTCACCCAAAATCTGGTGGATTTGCTGGAAAGATTTGAAAAGAGGTAGCCGGTTATTTGTGGGTATAGGAATCCCATACTGATTTTATTTTGTTGAGCACCCAACCCATGGCTTCCGGAGCTGCCTTTAACCAATACACCATGCCCAGGTAGACCAAAATCACCCATCCACTGCGGAGCATCAAATCGATGATTACCCGATCTATTGCAGGAAGAAGGAAGTAGGAGGTGGCCCAACTCACTCCGCCGGCAAGCAACAAGAGGAACACTCCTGGGGTAAAAGGATTAAATCCCAGCTTGATCCTGACAAATAGGAATTTAATGAGATTGTAAAAAAACATGGCCAGAAAGGAGGCAAGGGCAGCACCCTCTATTCCGTAAAGGGGAATAAATAGCAGGTTGAGCAAAATTACCGCCATCGCCATCAGCAGGGTGGCGGTAATGTTAAAGGTATAGAACCGGGAAAAAACGATGATTTCGCCGTTAACCGAAAACAAAACATCGCTGAGTTTGCCCAACCCTATGAGCAATACTACCCACTTACCCGCTTCATACACAGCGCGATTTGGCACAAAATGATACAGGCTGTCGATGTTTACCCATATCAGTAAAAATACCAGGCCACAAACCAGCAGTTGATGAATGGCAATTTTTTTATAAAGGCTGTTTATTTCCTCCAGTTGGTTGGCGGCAAATTTTTCGGAGATCACTGGCATTGCCACCTGGGAAATAGCCCTTCTGGGCATCTCAATGACCACTGCAATGGAAAAGCCAATGGTATAAATGGCATTCGCATCCAGGCCGATCATGGAACTGACCATCAAGCTGTCGATTTTCATGATCAATAGTGCTCCGGCGGTGCCCAGCATGGTGATGATATTGTACTGAAAAAAAGCTTTTTTAAATTTCCCCGGAATCCGGCTCCAATTGAAATGAAGCTGAAAAATGCCCGTTCTCCGCATATAATAAGTCATGCTCAGGAGGGTAAGCAAGTAGACCAGGGTCATCCCCCAGATCATAAGGTAAAAGGGATAGCAGTCGAAAAAGTACCCGATTACCAGCAAACCCATTAGCAGACGCAGCAATACATCCCGGATCAGGGAAGGGATGGCGATTTTCAAAAAGGACCTGCTAAAGGCTTCGAGTAAGGTATTGACGACCGAAAGAAAAGTGATGAGCAGCGCCACCTGAATGTATTCATTGACCTCCGGAGATCTTTCAACAAATGCAGCACTGATAGGCGCTTTGAAAAGCAGGAAGATCAATAGTAAAACGGTATAACCAATAAAACCCAGAAACAAGCTAAAGGTGAAGAATGAAAACTTTTCTGCTTTCACCTGCGGGAAAAACCGGGTAATCCCATTGCCTATACCCATTTGTGCAAAGGGGGTCATCAGCAAGGCCATGTCCTGTATGGTTTTGAACAGACCGATTTGTGCGGGTTCCAACACATAGGGCAGAAGCCAAAGGAGGTTAAAATACCCAATCACCACGCCCAAATAGGCCGAAATGGTGGTCAGGATGCTTTGTTTGGCTAATTTACTCAAAGAAGTACTGCATATTTGCTTTCAGGTAAAGGTATCCGGTATCCCGCAATTTTGGACCAAATTAGTGGTTTTTTCGTAAACCTATTTCTGTACTAGAAAATTAATTTAACAAGTGATAAGAAAAGAAAGAATATGTATTATTATTGTAAATCAAAATTGAATTGACAGCATTTGATTTTTAGGGTAAGGGTTGTATGAAGAGGAAATTTTTAAGATGTTTTATTTTCTTGTTTTTTGCATTTAGTTGCAGTTTATTCTCTCAGGTCAGAATTGATTTTTCTAAGAGGACAGCAGTTGCCTCACCTACCCGGTCTATTTACAGTGTCAATGGTGATTTCGCCATGATTGGAAACACCAATATGACATTATTGCACTATGAGGAGGATTTGATGAATGATGGGATGATGGTGTTTGTAGATGTGGATGCCGATCCGGAGACGGTCAACAGTTCATCAGCCACACTTTATTTTTCTGATGAAAATGGTGCCGATTCCAAATGCAGTCGGGTTTTATTTGCTGGTTTATATTGGTCTGGAAGAGGGCCTTCGAGTGCAACTTTTAATGTTACCAAAGATGGGGCTAATAAGCAGATCGATAAAAGAAAGGTTAAACTAAAGGGTCCGGGTCAGGAAAATTATATTGAACTTGAAGTATTGGATGATGCGATCCGATACCCCGCCTCACTCGATACAGACCTGGGCATGTTCGTAGGCTATAAAGAGGTAACCCAATGGGTACGGGAGTGGGGAGAAGGAGAGTATACAGTGGCAGATATTGGCTTACAGGAGGGGACAAACTATCATTACGGCGGCTGGGGGATGGTCGTCGTTTATGAAAACCCGGTCATGAAAAAACGGGATATTACTGTTTTTGACGGGTATGCTTTTGTAAGAGGGCAAGGTGCTGCGTCTTATGACATTCAGGTTTCGGGATTTTCAGCTACCGAAAGTGGAGATGTGAATGTTAAGGTAGGGCTAATGGCTGGGGAGGGAGATGTAGGTGCTGATGGAGACTATTTTGCCATAGAGAGGGGAGAGGATTCCAATAATTTTGAGAGGCTAAGTCATGGCGATAATGAAAGCAATAATTTTTTCAATTCTTCCATTCACACGGGTGGCAATGCCAGAAACCCGGATTTAAAAAATAATACTGGAATGGATATTTCTGTTTTTGAATTAGACAATCAAGGGAATGCAATAATTGGAAACAACCAAACAAACACCAAATTCAGATATGGATCGACCTGGGATGTATATGTAATCTATAATATCACGATGGCCATTGATGCCAATGATGTAGCGGTAGAGACTTTTCATGAACTTCTCACTATAAATGGAATTGGAGTAGACGGTAACACCCCTGAAATTTCTCCCGGTGATGAATTGGAAATTAGGGCAACCATAAAGAATAAAGGTAAAATTGCCATCAACCAATCGAAAATTGAAATTCCACTGCCTGAAGGGCTGACATTTTTAGATGCGACACCAAATTTATTGTTTACCCAGGAGACGGATGGCGAATATAACTTCTTACCGGAAAGGGGGCCTGGTGGCAATATTGTTTGGGAAATGGGGTCATTACCAGTACCAGAAGACAGTGAAGATGTATTGGGTATTTTTAACTACACATTACGCGCTTCGGAAAACTGTCAGGAGCTTTTGGCTATTTGTAGCGGGGAATTGGGAATTGATGGGAAACTATTTGGAGAAAATGCCCTCACTCAAACTGACCTTGATCCAATTCCTTTTATTATTGGTTTTAACCAATCAGAGGAATGTTTTAATGAACCTCTAAAGGGGCCCCTGGTTTTTGAATTTGCTATCAATGAATTTTTGCGGGAAAAATTTGGATGGAACATAGAAGGCTTGGAAATTCCTGTTTGTGTTTCTGACAGCGATAGTATAAATGTGAAAAATTTTTCCGGGTTTTTTCCAGAGGGGACCCAATTTTCCAAAAGCCCGCCCCAAGATTCAGAGGAACAGGGATTTGGAATAGGGCAAGGTCTATTGATGGAAAATGATGAATTGACACTATATGCGGTGCATTCTTCCGGAACGGAATGTTACCAGACCTTTAAAATAATCAGAAACGATTTTTCACTTGAGCCGAAGGTGACTTTCCTAAGCCATTGTAACCAATCTATTGAAAATGAGATAGGAGTGGAGGTATTTGGCGGAATGGAGCCCTTTACCTACCTGTGGGATGATCCTGGCCATGCCACCACAGCGACTTTAAAAGATGTAGAGCCAGGTGAATACAGCGTGACCGTAACGGATTCTTTAGGATGTAAAGTAAAAACCTTGGTAACAGTGCCTGATATACCTCCTTTTTCTCTGGAGATATTAGAAGCGGAAAGTAACCTGGACCTGGGTTGCGATTCCGAATCTAATGGGTTGATTGCAGTGGCTGTGGAGGGAGAAAACTCACCCTTCATCCTTGATATTATTGGAGAATACGGTAGTGATAGTACTTTTTCTGAGCAAATAATCATCCCCACCAGCGGCGTTTATGAAATCCCGGATTTAAAAGGTGGAATGTACAGTTTAACCCTTACAGATATCAATGGATGCACTTTAAATCAAACGATTGAAATATCCCAAATAGAAGTTGCTGATTTACAAACGAGTTTTACATTTATCTCCGAATCCCATGCAAAATCCGGATTTTTATTTCAAAATTCCGAAATTCAGTTTTATGGTGAAGCAAATTCAAGTCAGGTACTCAGCTTTCATTGGGATTTTGGAAACGGAAGGGAGAGTACAGAACAGCACCCAATTATCCGGTATGCAGAAAGTGGACATTATTTGGTAAGACTATTGGTAGAAGATGAAAATGGTTGTGTGGCTACTTATGAAGAATACCTGGAAATAACTGATTTTTTTATTCGGGTTCCAACTGCTTTCAGCCCCAATGGGAATGAATCTAATGATTATTTTTTTCCGGTTTTCTCCGATTTAAACAATATTCAGTTTTGGGTATTTAATAGGTGGGGAGAACTCCTGTATTTTACTGCGGACGTTAATAGCAGCGGATGGGATGGGCGACATAAAGGAATTGAAATGCCGGTTGGCAATTATCTTTACAAACTTATTTACACCGATAAGGAAGGGGTAGAAAACCAAAAGACAGGGCCATTTTCTTTAGTGAAATAGTCAAATAGGGAATGCGACCATATTCGTAAATTCAGGAATGGATTTGATTTTCAGGGGCATCAATTTACCACGAATCCCTATGGTAAATAATTTATAGTGGTGATTTTCTAGAAAGTGCAGAATTTCCAATGCGTCGTAACCGGCGGCTTTGCAGGAACTCTGATTGATTTCGGTAATGATTATGGGCTTAAACTTTCTTATTGTTTGTTCAGCTCCTTTGAGGACATGCCATTCAGCACCTTCCACGTCTATTTTCAAACAATCTACGCTTTTTAAATCCAATGTTTCCACCTCCCTATCCAGGGTAGCCAATTCAATTTCATTAAGAAAGACATCATGTTCATCCGATGGGAAGATACTGTTTACACCCTCATTGGTTCCGGGTTTGGCATAGAGGTTCAATTTTCCGGGTTGATTGGACAAGCCTAGTTTACGGCCAATGGCTGCTTCTTTATAGGAGGGATTCAGTCGAATGTTTTCTTCAAGTTGCTGGAACAGGTAGTCCGACGGTTCATAGGCGATTACTTTTCCCTCAGGTCCAACCTTCCTGAGACCCCAAAGGGTGTATTCCCCCTGATTGGCACCAATGTCGACAAATGTATCCCCTGCTTTCAATACGCTTTCCAACACAAATAATGGTGCCCAATCGTGAGCTCCACGCCAATAGATGGCATTTCCCATTCCTTTTGACAGGTCTACTTTGAATACAATTCCCCGAAAGCTAAAGGTTCTCCAATCAGGAATTTCGGGACTGGGAAATAAATTTTTCAAAAACAGTACAACAAAATATCCCCCGGGGATACGGAACAGTTCACGGGAAATACTGCTTAGAAATTTTTCAAATTGGTTCCTCATGATTATTGAGCAAATGGGAAAGTTTTTCTTTTCTCAGAGACAGTGGGTAATTTTTGATGATGTGTTGCCGTGCCTTTCGGGACATTTCTTCAGGTTGATCCAGGGCAAGTAATTGCTTGATGACCTTCTGAAGCAAATGTTTGTCTTTTTTAGCTAGAATCAATCCGTATCCGGCAATTATGGAGGGTATGTGATTTACGGAAGAACCTATAGGAATACACCCGGAAAGCATGGCTTCTGCCAGCGCACAACCGAAGCCCTCAAAAGATGAAAGCTGCAGGTAATACCTGGAATTACGATACTCTTCGGATAATTTGTATTGGGGTATTTTTCCTAGAAAGTGGAGATTGGCCGGGCAGGAATTACCAGGGGCATCCATGCCTGCAATTTTAAAATCCAGATTCGGAAACATTTTGGCGATTTCCTCGATAAGGTCTCCTCCTTTCAGCTGGTACTGAGGGCTTGACATTACAGCAATAAAAGTACCTGCCAGTTTTTTTTCAAATCCTTCAAAAGGCCATGATTCAGGATTAAATCCATTATAAATCGGAATGATCCGGGTATTAATTGCCGGAAAATGCTCGTGAATTCCCTGAGATTTATGTTGTATTTCCGGATCAAATTCCAGGTAAGTCCTGGTCAGGGATTCACTTACCGGCAACAGGCTGCTGGCATGTCGGTAAGAAATGAGACAAGCCTTTTTTAACAATGGTAACCTGAGGCTCCCATAATTTAACTCCGGTATGGAAGCGCAATCCGTACCGTGTAAAATGATACATGTTTTTTTTCCGAATAATTTACCCAGCAGCACTGGCCAAACCGACCAATACCCTCCAAAACTGATAACAATTGATTCAACCCGGATTAAATTTATTAGAATGGAAAAAAACTGGAGAAAAAAGAAGAGCGGAGCCAGGTACTTGTGCTGCCAGGGGTAGTGATTGACATAAACTATAAAGTTTTCTCTTAAAATTTGAATATCGCTCAGGACAAAGGAAGGATAAAATGGAGCAACAAACAGCACCTTCATCTTTTTCATGTTTGGGGATGTTTTTTGCTATCCATATAGGCTGCAAATAAAACCAACCCTAAAACAGCATATTGAAATATGGCAGACAATGTCCTGTTAAGGTAATAAGCCTGAGGCTGGTAACTCATCTCCACCTTTACTTCTCCTTCAGGAAGCACAAGGCCGCGCAGCAAATAATTTACCCTGTGGATTTCTGCTTCCTGCCCGTTGACTGTCGCCTGCCATCCTTCGGGATAAAAAATCTCAGAAAAAACAGCCAGTCCTTCCCTCTCCACTTGTCCTGAATATACCAGCTGATCGGGGCCATTGCTTTCAAGAGAAAGCTTTCCGGCACCGGCTGCGGGTGTATTTGCGGCATCGGCGGAAGGGTAAGTAGCGGTACTTTTAGTGTCCAGTGTTGAAAGGGTGCTGATTTCCTCCTCATTACTGCTTACCGAAATGATTTCTTCGGGAAACCAGACAGCACCGTTGGCTTCCGGATTTCTGAAAACAGCGTTTTCACCTCGGCCTGCCATGATATACCTGGTATTGAGCATGTTTAAAACTGGTATTCCCGCATAGTCAAAATCCCCTTCCTGTGCTTTTTCTACAAAGGCACTTATTTCCGGATCAAGGATGCGCTCAATCAGGTCCTGGTACCGGCTCATCTTGGCTCCATGGTAGCCTCCGATGCTATTGAACCTGTAACTGGTTCGGGCATCATTGAAAGGGTTCTGTAGGTTCAGTACCCTGAAATACCCCTGATCCTGCATGATTTTTTCATCGGCTGGAGTGGCTGCAAAGTGCTGCTCACTTGGGTTTTCCGTAAAACTATCCTGATCCAGGTACCTTCGGTTGACTCCCCAAAGGTCTACCAACAGCAAAAGGCCTGTGGCCATGATGGCATATTCCATTTTCATTTTCTTAAACAGGGCCAGGCTCAAAAGCAAGGCAGTTGCACCGATAAACATAGCGGAGCGGAAAGTATCTGCATAGAGCAGGCTTTTTCGATCTGTTTTTAAAGCAGCCTGTAACCAATCCGGGTAGCTACTATTGGCACCCCCGAAACCAGACCAATGGGCAAATACCACTGCCAGCAGGATTAAGCCGGCTGTAATGCCCATGGCTTTAAAAAAGGTAGCTTTGGTTTTAACCGCTTCCCGGTTTAAATAAAATTGTTCCAAACCCAGGGCACCAAGAATGGGGATGACCAATAAGGTGATCCCGAGGGCCATGGACACTGCCCTGAATTTATTGTACCCCGGCAGGTAATCAAACAGGGTGTAATTAAACCATTCCAGATTTTTTCCCCAGGAGAGCATCAAGGTAACCAATGTCATGGCCAGCAATACATTCCGATAGAGGGGAGGGGTAAACAAAATGCCCAGGATAAAAAGAAAAATCATGATAGCTCCCCCATAAATCGGGCCCCCGGTAAACGGCTGATCCCCCCAATAGGTGGGAGCGTTTTTCACAAATTGGTTGATTTGCTGGGGCTCCATTCCCTGGGTTCGGAGGGCGTTCTCTGCTGCCGAATTTTCAGGCAATGCCTGTTGGCTGGCCCCACCAAAATAATTGGGGATCAGCAGCGTTAAGGTTTCCAGTTTGCCATTGGACCAATTGAAAGCATATGCCCGGTCCAGGCCGGAGTCATTTTCTTCAGCTTGCGGCAGGTTACGCTCTCCCCGTATCGAGTATTTCCCATATTCCAACACGGAGGTTAACCTTGCCAGATTTCCCAATCCTCCCAATATAGCTCCTGCAAGAAGCAGGGCAGTTATTTTGGAGAAATTAATCAATTGCTTTTCCCGGAAGGCTTTTACCAATTGGCCCATGCCATAGATCAACACCAGGATCAGGGTATAATAGGTGATCTGTAAGTGATTAAACTTTAACTGGAGCAATACTGCGAGTGCGGTAAGGCTCAGCCCCAGAAGTTTCTTGCTCGAAAATGCCAAATGCACGCCGGCCAATATCAGTGGCACGATGCTTACCGCCCAGATTTTGGCATTATGTCCCGCCTCCAGACTCAAAAAGTTGAACGTGTTGAAAGCGAATGCCCAGGATGCCAAAGCAGCTATGACTGGCCTGACTTTAAACACCATCAAAAGCAGGTACATGGAAACCATGCCGAAGAAAAGTCCACTGACCGGATGCGGAAGCCCAATGGTCAATATTTTTATCAGGGTATTGGTAATGTCACCCTTGGGATCCAGGTGAATCAAATAAGCAGGCATCCCGCTAAACATGCTATTGGTCCAGAGCGCTTCTTCTCCGGTACGGGCTCTATGCTCCAATAATTCCTTTGCGGATCCTTCCCACTGCAGGATATCCGATTGAAAAATCATTTTCCCCTCAAACACGATCGGGGAAAAGTAAATGATTACAATCAGGTAAAAGGAGAGAATGGCCAAAAAATGGGGTAGTACAGCTTCTTTTAAATTAACATTCATGATCCGGGATATTGGTCTTAGGTCGGCTTAATTTAATAAGCTGCAAATTAAGAAATTTCAATGGATTAATGGGTAACAGAAGGGATAAGCTGAAGAGGAAGGTACTTAAAAAACCCTTTGAGAAGGGGTTTTCAGCCATTTGTTATTGATGTAATAACCCAATGAGAACTCATGGCTGTTATTCCGGTAGTTGTTTTTGCTGTTGAGGTTGAAATCATAGGCATAACCGAAACGGATCTCCTCCGTGATAAATAGGTCAAAGAGCATGACCAATGCAGTTCTGTTGGAAGGAAGGTCCCCGAAATCCATATTTCCCTTCATTACGGAAGACCTGAAGGCTGCACCCAGCCAGAATTGTTCGTTGAATAAAAACATGGTATTGATATCATAGCTGCTGGGACCATTGAGATCTTCCCTTACTAAAATTGAGGGCTTGAAGGCCAGTCCACTCGAAACCGGTAATAATCCTCCTGCCTGAAAATAAAAGTGATAGTTGTTTGTAGCCAGTGACAAGTCACTGTTTTTCAGGCTGTTTTGACCTACCAGGTTAAAGGCGCTTATTCCGGAAAAGAAATTGGGGGTATAATAAAATACTCCGGCATTTAAATTGGGGGTAAATGCGTTGACACGGCCCTGGGGAATTCCCGGATCGGATGGATCATCTGGCTGAAGCTTTCCGGCATCCAGCGCATGTTCTGAAACCCCCGAACTTATCCCCAGTCCCAAATAGCTGTCCTGGGTAAGCCTTACCTTATAAGCGTAGGTAAGGAGAAGCGATTGGGTGGAGTACGGTCCCAGTTCATCAGCAATGATGGATAGACCATAGCCCATGGATTCTTCCAGGTTTCCTTTGTCTGCTGAAATTGAAATGGTATTGGGGGATCCGGGAAAGTCCATGAATTGGCTCCGGTAGGTGGCCTGCACAAAAGGGTCCACCTTATAGCCGGCATAAGCCGGGTTGATGTGGAGCGCATTGAAAACGTACTGACTATATTGGGGCATTTGTTGCCCCTGACTGGGTTTTTGGAACAAGAAAAACCCAATAATTGCTGTTAAAATATAAGTATGGTAAGAAAAATTCATGTCATTCTTTAATCACCTGCACCCAACCTTTATATTCTTTTTCATTTCCACTGAAGTCAGTTCCCTTTACCTGGTAATAATAAGTTCCGGCCAACAAACCCGCTGCATTCCAATCGTTTTGATAATCTTCCGTAGAAAAAACCAAATCACCCCATCGGTTAAAGATCAGCAGTGCCACCCGCTCAAACTTATGGGAGGCCTCTATGACAAAGGTATCATTCCTACCATCAAAATCCGGTTTAATTACATTGGGAATAAAAAGAGAAAGGATATTTTTTTCTGTTATCGATGTATTGTTTTCTGGTTCGGTATCTACACCTTCCCCGCTTACCTCAGCCCTATTCCTAACCCTTCCATCTCTGATGGCAGTAACAGTCAATGTGATCTCCAGGCTGGCACCCACAGGAAAGGAGGTGATTTCCCACAGGAGTTCCTGTCCGTCCTGACTGAATGTTGGTTCCTCAGGTAATCCTGCACCGAGCAGATCTGCACCAACATATTGCAATCCGGAGGGTAGAAAATCCAGTATGCGCACATTGTCTGCGGCATCCAATCCATTATTTTCGATTTGGATTTGGTAATCAAAATTATCCCCATCCCTTACAGTCTCTGTGGGGGTGGTTTTAAGAACCGACAGGTCAATCATTTTGGGGCGTACTTCAAGAGGCTCACTAGCTATGGTTTGGTCAAAATTTTCCACATTGACTTGAACCTGATTGGTATGGCTTCCTTCTGCAGCGGCCATAATGGATAGTTCCAACCTGATGTTTTCACCCGGATCCAATTGGGGGAGGATCCAGCTGTCACCTGTAGTGGGGGCAGGATCGGACGAAAGTAGTATCAGGCCTTCAGGAAGCAATTCAGTTACTGCTACGGACTCAAGAGCAAATGTGCTGTTGTTTGTCAGTGAAATGGAGTAATCCACCATTTCGCCCACAACTGCCTGCCTACGACTAACAGTTTTCTCTATATCCATTTCAATACCCACTACCTGGATTTGCATTTCCGCTTCGTCACAATTTTCCGGAACAGCAGATTGGCAAAGCCGGTAAGTCAAAATATAGGTGTTGGGGGGTGTATCCTCCGGTAGGCTCAAAACCCCATTTTCATCCAAAGCATAGACAAGGTTTTGTTCGTTTCCGGCTTCATCTCTGATGGATAGAATGGACAGGCTCACCTTGTCAGCCTCTACGGGCAACATCTTCAGGCTATCATTTTCATAAACCGATGTTAGCAGATGGCTTTCATAATTTATCAGCGGACCAAAGTCATCATTGGTTGCTATAATGGGTGCAACTTCCGTCCTAATGGTAATTTCATTACTTATAAAATCCCCACAGACCCCCGCTGTTGTGATTCTTCTGAATTGGGTATTGTTCATCAGCGGAGGGGGCGAAAAATCCTTGTCCGTTGCACCGGCTATGTTGGTCCAATCCCCATCTTCAGTTTTAATCTCCCACTGAAAGGTGAAATCACCGGTGCCACCCTCTGGTACCTCACCTATCAGCCTGTCGGGTACTTCCATTTGAAATAAGGTTTGATCCTGCCCGATATCATAACCGCTTACCTCCGGATAAACGAAAACCTGCACAGCCAATCTCCTGTCTGAGGGGCAGCCATCAATGGTTTGATCCGCATAATAAGTTTCCCCAGAGCTAAGCTGTTCATTATCAGCCAAGGCGGTTCCCCCTTCAGGTGATAAAAACCACCTGATATTTTCTCCTGTGGCTGAAAGCGATGAAACAGTATATTCTCCGGGCTGGCAGAATTCCTGTAGTGCACCACCCTGAGGTGGTGGAGGTACCTCACTCAGGTTAATGGTGACCCGGGTGGACCTTTCACCAGAACAAATGCCCGTAATGCTGTATTCAAAAGTATAGCTGCCTTCGCTCAGGTTGGTTGTTGACCAGGTATTTTCTATCAAGGCTTCGCTATTGCTTATCTCCGACCAGGTGCCATAATCATTAAAGGGCCCTTCCAGAAAATCAAATAGATCAACGATTTCTCCTTTACAGACCGTCGCTACCTGTCCTTCCCCCGGTTCAGGGTTCAGGCTGTCCTCGTCAATGGTAAATTCGAGGGTTTCGTTCAAACAAGATTCAGGGTTACCGTCACTAAGCCTAACTCCATATACGCCTTCATGGGTAGCCAGATTGAATGGAACAAATTCCAAACTGGAAGAAGTACTTAGAATCACGTCTGGATCCGCCATATTGAACCATTCGAAATCGAGGAAGTCCAGGTTTTTGACCGATAATGTACCATTTTCGCCTTCACAAAGGTTTTCAGGAATGATTTTCGGGAGGTTTTCACCCCTGACCTGTACGGTGGTATTGGTCAGGTTACCGCAGTTATCCTCCAATTGCAGGCGATAGCGACCAGCTTCCAGGTCTGTAAAAAGAGGGTCTTCACCGTTATTAATATCAAAAGGTAGCCCATCTTTTTCCACAATTCTATAGTTGATCGGAGGATAGCCTGAAGCACTTACGGACAATTCATAATTTCCTTCTACACATTGAAAGGTATTGATGCTGGTAAACGTGCTTCGTTCCTTGATTTCAAACTCGTTAAGGGTTTCAAGGCAGTAGTTAAAAGATGGCTGGTTGGGGACAATGTCCTGACCGTTTTTCCATATCCTTATGGATTTTACCAGCCGTAATTCACCATAATAATTTAAATTAATGGTATTGGCCCCATTTACAATCGGAACCGAGTTGGTATCATTGAGCTCTTCGCCTTCCACATAGGCCTGTCCAGTGCCAGGATGAACCCATTCTCCTGAATTTGGATCAAATTTTTGTATGCCAAATCGTGTAGTCTGATTCTCGTCCAAATTGTCCCGGTGATTCAGGTTTAGATTAAAAGAACCACAATTTTCATCAATGTCAATTTCATTGGTTAAAATGCTTGCACCTTCTATCCTTACCTCAGAAACGTGTTCCGTATCACAAGTGGTATAGGAGACAAACTCATAATCACCTGCCGGAAGGTTGTTCATGAAAAACCTCCTGGGGTCGTTTTGACTGATGTTCTCGGATAAATCCAGAGGCAGTTGGCCTTCAAAGCTTTCCGGTCCTGCCACGATTTCTATCTGTGTAAACTCATAATCAAAACTGTTCAATTGTACGGATCCTGTGTTGGGTCCGCATCCCTTGTATACTGTCCTAATAGGCCCGCTAAGTAAATCCCTGAATTCCCGGGATAGGGTGGCGATATTGCCACAGGCATCTTCCACGGAAAAGGTATAGGTTCCAAAAGGAATGGGCATTTCTTCCGAACCAAAAAAAATATTTTCCTCTTCGAAGGGTCCGGGGTAAGCCTCATTAAACAAAGTAGGATCAAATTCCTCCGGATAGGATTCAAAATTGATTTGGAACGGGGGTACAAAATTAGTCGGTTTTACGGATAACCTTCTTTTCCCGCAGAGGCCTGCACCCCAAAACAAGTCATCAGAAATACCTAATGCCCGATCAATTAGCAAGTTTTCCAATAGGGCCGTTTGCCCGCAATTATCCGTCACCAAAACATCATAGCTGTAGGCTTCGCCATGGTAAAAAGGGATATTTCCCAGGATGGCCACTTCAGAAGATCCTCCTTCGGACACTTCCTGAAAGACTTCCTCTTCCGTGCCATCAGGACCGTTTATGGTAAATAATACTTCCAGGGGATAAGCTATTTCAGCCCCTGCAGAACGCAGCAAGTGACCGACGGAAATTTCCCCACAACTGTTTAAGGCTGGTTGAAACTCTTGTACATCATCATCCAATACCAGTTCTGTCTTTCGAATTTCAAAAGATTGGGACAGGCGGTCCCCGCATTCATCGGTTACGATCACTGTATAACTACCTGCAGGAAGTTCTTCAAAAAAAGGACTTTCCTGAGGTGGACGCTGCTGTTCTCCCCTGAGTTCATAGGTGAGTGGGTTGCCTTGGTTGATTTCCACCTCCATGGAACTCAATTCATTTTCGCAAAGCCCCTGGGAAATAATACTGAAGGATAAAGTTTCAAAGGTAGAGTTCAGGCTGGCTTCTGTTGAGATTTCCAGCTGATCATCTTCGAGCATAAACTGGGCCTGAATACTGTAGTTTCCCTCAGCCAGGCCTGTAAAAACACCGGTCTCATTAGTAGCAATGGGGGATGGATCAGGTGCCAGATACAATTGGTAGAGCAGATCAGCCGGTTCTGCTACATTTTCAAGGCTTACGGAAATTTCTCCATTTCCCGGACAGGAAGGGTCTTTGACAGTTACAAGCAGTGCTGGTTCTTCCTGGCCTATTGATTCAAAAATGATGAAAAAACAGCTAATCAAAAACAAAAATAATCCAGGTGAGATTAGTTTTAATCGATTTTCTTTTATAGTTAAACTCATTAAAGCCTTGTTTACACTTAGCCCATTTTCTGGAAAAAGTTTGGAATAATAACAATTGTTCCGTCTCAATTAACGAACAAAGATGCAGATATGATTTAAAAAAATAATGATATTTTATTACTGTCGTCCGACTAATTTATGAAAATTAATTTAAAGTCCTCTAATTGAATTTTAGAGGGCTTTTTTTATGAAATTCAAAAAACACCCCCTAACCAGACAGGAATAATTGGGTTTGTA